>JABAOE010005989.1_pt1 | contig 42503 bp, 38 predicted proteins | sample 7062141 | NCBI WGS metagenome assembly JABAOE01 (sample SAMN14538627, study PRJNA623070) | marine sediment metagenome | biome: marine biome [ENVO:00000428]; feature: marine pelagic biome [ENVO:01000023]; material: deep marine sediment [ENVO:00002113] | place: India: Gulf of Khambhat ...
TGGAGATTGCGCAGACGCTGGGCTGGTACCGTATCCCGCTGGCTACTGCACCGCGAACAATCCGCGTGGACTGGCTTGCCTTTTACTTGCCAGCATCTTTTGGCAAGCGTCGGTGGACCGTTCGCTATGTGGCCGAGGTGCGCGGCTTCGAATTGAGGACTCGGCGGGAGCTCCTATTTCGGGAAACAGACCACAAACGTGTGGACGATCCGTACTTCAAGCTGCAGCTCGGACCGGTATTGGAGCTCTTTCCTCCAATCCCCTCCCGTGCCTGGAGGCGGTTTACCTTCCTCTTTACCACGGGCGACCGCTTATTGCACGCAACTGACCTTACGGATCTCACCATCCCTCAGAGTCAGATCCGAGCGCGCATGCTGCGCGAGCGTGCGGGTTCCATTCCTTCTACACAGATCCCGCTCTGATCGAAAAGCCTGGTCGCTTTGATAGCAAGCTGCAGATGGAGCAGACCCTGGTTCATTTCCTGGCTGCCTCGCGTTCCTCGGGCCAGCCTGGCTTAGGAGGTCAGTTCAAGGAAAACGATCCTCAGCCTTCCTGCACTGCCACATGCCAAAACCTGGGACGATGATCACTCAAATAGGATGTGGGTTTGCTCGACTCAGGGAAGGGTCGAATGTATTATTTGAGCGTTTGGGCAAACTGACTTGATGAAACGACATACAACCTGCCTGTCTGTATTCGGACTGCTCTCGATTGTTGGATTGCTGCTGATCGCGCAGCCGGTTCAAGCCCAGACTAAGTCGCTTTACTGGGATGGCTGGGACACGACCCTTACGGTCTTGCCCAACGGCGACCTGCACGTGATCGAACGACAGAGGATCAACTTCACAGACGGCACTTTCACTTTTGGATTCCGAGAAATTCCGCTGGCAAAAACGGGCGGGATCACTGGAATCTCGGTAAGTGAACCCGGTGTAGGAGTTTACCGGGAGGGTGGATTCAGCCAGGAACCGTTTACCTTTGATGCCACCCGCGATGGCAGTGACATGTCGATCCGCTGGTACTTTCCCCCAACCGCGAACGCGCAGCGCACGTTCGACATTTCCTACACGGTTAAAGACGCGGTCCGGGTGTATGACTCCGGAGACAAACTCCAGTGGTTTGCCATTGCGCCTGATCGTGATTTCCCAATTCAGGAAGCCAGCGTAATGGTTCGGCTGCCGCAAGGCGCAAGGTTCCAAATCATCGATTCGGCCGGAGCCGCCGCAACCTGGGGCCAAAGCGCCGATGGATCCAGCGTGACCTTCATCGCCAATGAGACTCTCTCGCCGAGCGAGTCGATTGAAGTCGGTATTGAGTTCACGCATGGAATCATTCCCGATCGGCAGCCCACCTGGCAAACCGAATTCGACAACGAGTTCTTTTACGAAGAGAACGTCAAACCTTTCATAGATCTAGGAGCCGGATTGCTGGCAGCGGTGATCGTTGTCGGTGGACCAGGCCTTGTGTTCCTGCTCTGGTATCTGCGCGGGCGTGATCCCAAGGTTGGACCGGTGCCGGAATATATCAAAGAGCCGCCGGATGATCTGCCACCTGGAATACTGGGCACCCTGATCGATGAGAAAGCCGACATGCAGGATATCGTCGCCACTATCGTTGATCTTGGCCGAAAGGGTGTTCTCAAAATTGAAGAGACTGAAAAGAAAGGCTGGCTCGGCCTGGGATCACCGGATTTTGTGTTCGAATTGGTTGACGATGCGGAAGTAGAGCTGAACCCGGTCGAGAAAGAAGTTGTCAAAGGTATTTTCAGGGGCAAGAAGAAGACCGTTGAACTGAGCGATCTGCGGAATAAGTTCTACAAACGGTTGCCGAAGATCCAGACCAAACTCTACAAGGAGATGGTGGACCGGGATTTATTCAAGACCAATCCGGATTCCACGCGCAAGCTCTGGCGAGGTATTGGCTTCGCGCTCGTGGGTCTTGGGGTGGGCGTGGGTATCTGTCTTGGGTCCGTATTCGCAAGCTACACAAGCTTGTTCCCATGCGTGTTTGGCGGATTAGTGATCACGGGCATCGCAGTGGTTATCGCCGGCGGAGCGATGCCGGCCAAGAGCGAAAAAGGTTCTGAGATGGCCGCGCGCTGGTTAGCCTTCAAAACCTACCTGCAGCGGATCGATAAGATGGAAGACCTGGCGACGGTGGGAGAGCTTTTCGAGAAGTACCTGCCTTATGCTATAGCATTAGGTATACGGGAATCGTTTGTACGCAAATTTGCAGCAGAGCCCACAACGCCCGTGCCAACCTGGTGGATTCCCTATGGTCCGCACATCTACGGAGGGCCGAGAACAACTGCCGCTGGTCGGGCAGGCGGGGGCGGAGGGGCGAAAGGCCCTGGAGGATTGGAAGGGATGTCGCGGGGCATGACCGGTGGCCTGGCCAGCATGAGCGCCGGCCTCACCAGTATGCTCAACAGCACAGGCCGAGTGCTTAGCTCTGCGCCATCTTCGAGTGGAACCAGCGGTGGAGGAGGCTTCAGCGGAGGCGGATTTTCCGGCGGTGGTGGTGGAGGCGGTGGATCGGCAGGGTTTGGATAAGTGGGCAGAATTGCTGGAATTCTAATGATCATCGGAGGGATCGCCATTTTTGGCATTGGCGCTCTCTTCTCATTGGGGCAGCTTGCCGCCGGTGAGCTGTCGATTGGGGGTGCGATCGTTGGCTTGGGGCTGGCCAGCATTCCTGCGCTGCTGCTCATTGGCTTCGGCATCGTTGTGCTGACTCGCTATCGGGAAGAAGCCGAGGAAGACGAGGAGCGCGCCGAACTCCGCAAGATCCTCGACATAGTTGAAAGCAAGGGTGAGGTCCAGATCAGCGAATTGGTGCTGACACTCGGGACCAGCCGCAAAGAAGTCCAGGATCAAGTCCATGCGTTGGTCGGGATGGGCTTGTTCAGCGGCTACATCAATTGGGATGAGGGCACGCTTTATTCATTCGAAGCTTCCCAAATTCAAGATCTGCAGCGATGCCGCCACTGCGGAGGAGAAGTTCACTTCGCAGGCAAGGGCGTACTGCGCTGCCAGCACTGTGGGACTGAATACTTCGTGAGTTGAGATTTGGAGTTGGTCTGATCCATTATCGGCGTCCATGCGGGCGCCGTTTTTTCTTTGCCCAGAAGCGCTTAGCCCAGAGGGAAGAGGCTCTCCTCCGGCGCTTGCTATCCAAGTCGCAACGATCCACATTGACCCTATAATTGCTCCCATGGAGTGTACAGCTTGGCCAATCTTCTGATCCGAGGCGGCACGCTGCTGACCGTGCGCGGGCAAGAAAAGGCCGACCTGCTCATCGAGGGCGAGGTCATCAAAAGCATCGGTCCCCATCTTGAGGCACCAGAGGCGGAAGTCGTTGACGCCCGCGGAAAGATCCTGATGCCGGGGGGTATTGATCCCCATGTACACCTCGATCTGCCCATGNNGACGATCACTATACGGGTATGAAAGCGGCTGCATTCGGTGGGACGACGACCGTACTCGATTTCGTCCCTTTGGATAGGCCCACGCTGCGGGAAAGCGTCGAGGTCTGGCAGGCTAAAGCGACGGCAAAGGCGGCCGTCGACTACAGTCTGCACATGAACATCACCCGTCTGGACGATGCAATCCGGGCTGAGATCCCTTCTCTTCTTGATCTGGGCATCAGCAGCTTGAAGGTGTTTACTGCCTACAACGGACGCCTGCGATTGCAGGATGGCGAGATATTCGAAGTGATGCGCATCGCGGCCGAACACGGCTTGCTTACTTTGCTGCACGCAGAGAACGGCGATGTGATCGAAATTCTGACCCATGAAGCGCTCGCCGCGGGTCATTTAGAACCGGTGTGGCACGCAAAGACCCGGCCAGCTTGGGGCGCCGTCGAAGCAGTGCTGCGCGGGATTGCCCTTGCCGAACAGGCCGGAGCGCCGCTCTACATCGTTCATGTAAACACTGCCGGTGGACTGGAACAGATCCGCTATGGACGAGATCGAGGCGTGCCTGTGATGGGGGAAACCTGTCCGCAATATCTGTTCTTCTCCGAAGAGAACCTTCAGCGCGAAGACGGTGCGAAGTGGATCTGTTCTCCGCCCGTTCGAACCGAAGCGGATAACGAGGCTCTATGGGCAGGCCTGGCCGACGACAGCCTGCAAACGGTCGGAACTGATCACTGCCCATTCTTCTACGATGGCTCTACGCCCATCGACTATGAAGGAGAGAGTGTAGTCATCCCTGGCAAGGAATTGGGAGCGGAGGACTTCACGAAAATCCCCAATGGTCTTCCTGGCGTTGGGGATCGAATGCCGGTGATGTGGACTTATGGGGTCGGCGGTGGGCGCATCACACCGGAGCAGTTTGTCGCCCAAATGTCGACCAATCCGGCGAAGATCTTTGGTCTATACCCGAAGAAGGGAGATCTGCTCCCCGGTTCGGATGCGGATGTAGTTGTGTGGGATCCTGACCGAGCGCTTGAGTATGGAAGGGCTCACGCACACCACCGAACCGACTACAACCTGTACGAGGGCTGGAAGCTGTCCGGCTACCCCGAAAAAGTGTATCTGCGCGGTGAGTTGATCGTTGACGGCGACAAATGGCTTGGCCAAGCCGGCAGCGGCCGCTTCCTCGCTCGCTCTCCAGGCGCAAAACCGATCTAAGTCAACTCTCCCCGGAAGTGAGTACCGTCCCCAGGTAAGCATTACGAATGTTTCAGCAAGTCTAGCTATACTCGATTCCTCATCCAGCAAGGAAGGTAGCCATGGGAGCAGCCGTGGTCGAAACTCAAGGTTTGACGGTTTATTACGGCAAAAACCGGGGGATCATCGATGTTGACCTCTTGATCGAAGAGGGGGAGGTTTTTGGCTTCCTGGGCCCCAACGGAGCCGGCAAGACGACCACGCAGCGTGTGCTGATGGATGTGATCCGGCCAACCAAAGGCCGAGCTTCGATTTTTGGCCTCGACTGCCAGAAAGACGGTGTGACCATTCGCAAACAGGTCGGATACCTGCCAGGCGAACTCAGTCTCTACCCCAATATGAAAGGCCGCGCCTTCCTGGACATGATGGCTTCAATCCAGGAGAAGAGTGTAGACCGTACGTACCGGCATGAGCTCTGCGAACGGCTGGACCTCGATCCAAGCCGCAAAATGAAGGAGTATTCGCACGGAAACAAGCAGAAAATCGGTGTTGTTGCAGCCTTTATGTGCAAGCCGACCCTGCTCGTGCTCGACGAACCAACGACTGGATTGGATCCATTGATTCAGCAGGTCGTGATGGAGCTTGTACGTGAGGCAAAGGACGACGGCAGGACCGTTTTCTTTTCCTCTCACATTCTGCCCGAGGTTGAGGCGGTATGCGATCGAGTGGGAATCATTCGCGAGGGCAAGCTGGTCAAGACCGAAAGCGTGGAGACGTTGACCAAACGACAGTTCAAGCGATTAAATCTTGAATTCCGAACGATGCCGCCGCCCGATGCATTCGCGATAGAGGGAGTTACCGAGACCGGGCGGGAGGATCAGACGGTCATGCTGGAATTGCGCGGGGGATTGCCGCAAGTGCTCGAGATCGCCATGAAATACGGCATTGAAGATATCGACACTCCGCCCGTCACGCTTGAGGAAATCTTTCTGGCTTTCTACAGCCGCCAGAACCAGGGAGGGAAGGATGCTTAACCTTTTCTGGCATGAACTGCGGTCCCGCTGGGGAGCAATCCTGGGTTGGGGTATCGGTATTGGCATGTTTGGCGCTCTTTATATTGGCGTCTGGCCTGAGGCTGGAGAGCCGATGCAAGCTGTCGGCGATCTGGAGATATATCGAGCGATGGGCATCGATATGATGACCTTCGAAGGCTACATGGCCTCGGTTGTCATCCAGTACCTGCCGCTGCTGATAGGGATTTATGCCATCATCGCAAGCACTGGGACTCTTGCCGGCGAAGAGGATAGCGGCACTTTGGAGCTGATCGTAGCTGCGCCCCTGAGCCGTTGGCAGATCGTCACGGTCAAGGCGATTGCGTTATCCATTGTGGTCTTTCTAATGATTCTCGTTGCCGCGGCAATCGATATCCTGGTTTTGAATGCAATCCGAGGACTGGTCGAGGTCAATGTGACCTCCTCGGAGTTCTTGCTGGCTCACATCGGTACCTGGCCGCTGACGATAACGTTCATGATGCTCGGTCTGTTCTTGAGCGCTTTCTTGCCAAGCCGTCGCGCCGCTGCGCTGACCCTGACCGTGATCTTTATCGCGAGCTATTTTGGCCTGATCCTGGTGAATTTCGCGGAATCCCTGGAGCCAATCCGAGTGTTGCTCCTATTCCATTATCTAAACTTTTCGGCTACTGTTTTTTCAGAGGGGCAGCAAGCTGAAGACGTCGCGCTGCTGGTTGGTCTCGCTGTGCTCTTCTTTGGTCTGGCTTTATGGAGCTTTCAGCGCCGAAATATCACGGTCAGAGCGTGGCCATGGCAGCGCGCTCGCGTCAGCGGATAATCTGTAGAGCCCTCCGTCTATTTTCGAAAAGGAGCAGCTAATAATGGCAGTCATCAAAGTAATTGAGCTGGTTGGCAATTCAGAAAAGAGCTGGGCCGATGCGGCACGGAACGCACTAGCTGAGGCCTCGGAAACCATTCGAGGCATCCACGGCCTGGACGTCATGGGCCACACCGCTACGGTCAAAGACGGCGCGATCGCTGAATACCGGACGAAGGTCCGCATTTCCTTCATGGTGGATGACGTCAGGGAATGAGGAGCTCGTCCAACTTATCAACACAACTGAACAGGGAAAGCAAGAAGCAACGAGCCGTACTACTGCGGGCGGAATCGCATCCAATTTAGTCTTTTCATCAGCGTCAAAGGGATTTTGATATCTCTTCAAGCTACTTTCTCGCGCCATTGACGCCTCAAATTATCAGTTTTTCGTGATTTCTTGATCCGCGTTGCCAGCAATGCTAGAATGGGCCATCTCCGGATCGGTGGTCGTACGCAGGGCGTGCCTGCGACGGCGTTGAGCACCCTCGCTCATCGATAAGTGCCGGCCGGTCTCAAGCATCTCTCTAATCTATGAGTCTTTGGCAAGAGTACCTGCGACCGCAGAGTCTGGCTGACGCATTGTCGGCACTGCGCGATTCGGGCGAATCGGCTGCCGTGATCGCGGGTGGAACTGATTTACTGCTCGATCTCGATCAGGGCCGGCACGCCGCGGTGGAAACGCTGATCGACGTTAGTGCCGTTTCCGAAATGCTCGAGATTGGTCAGCACGACGGCTACCTCTTGATCGGGGCGGCAATCCCACTGCGGGATGTGATCAGCCACGAACTCGTTCGGCTCAACGCCACTGCGCTCGTTGAAGCCTGTGAGCTTATCGGCGGGCCGCAGGTGCGCAATGTAGCGACGCTGGGTGGAAACGTGGCGCATGCGCTCCCTGCTGGCGACGGAACCATCGCACTGCTTGCACTTGGAGCTGAGGCTGAGATTGCCTCAGCAGACGGTGCAGAGTGGCTGCCTATGGGGGAGCTGTTTGAATCGCCCGGTGTACCGCGCTTCGATCGCAAGCAGCATCTGGTGGTGCGATTTCGAATTCCGATCTTGAGGGCGAACGAGTCCTCCGCCTTCCGGCGGGTCATGAGGCCGCAAGGGGTTGCGATCGCGATCCTCAACATGGGCGCTCGCATCCTGCTCGATGGACATGGGGTGGTTGCCGAAGCGCGCATCGCAATCGGCCCTGCCGGTCCAAGACCGCTGCGTGCCCGAAATACCGAGGGAGCGATTGAGGGAAGTCCGCTTGATCAGGAGGCCTTCGAACGAGCACTGGAAGCGCTTAAAGCTGAGGTCAGCCTGCGAACCAGTCCCCATCGCGCATCTTCGGATTATCGCCATCATCTTCTCGACGGATTGCTGCGGGAGACGCTGGACGCCGCGCATCCCTCAGTAGAGGTCGTTGCATGAACGCTGAAAACGTGGAGCAGGTACAGGGCGCTACCCGGCTTGGAGCAGCAGCTAGATTGGGAGCAGCACATGAGTGATGTAAACCGACAGGATAGGGCTGAGCGAATAGGGCTTCGGGTCAACGGTGAGGCGCTGTCTATCGAAGTAGCCCCAGGCGAGATGCTTTCCGACGTTCTGCGATATCGCCTCGGGCTCACTGGCGCCAAGATTTCGTGCGAAGAAGCCGAATGCGGTACGTGTACGGTGTTGGTGGACGACCAGCCGGTGCTCTCTTGTGTCTACCCGGCGCCGAAGGCCGAAGGTCGATCCATTCAAACCATTGAGGGATTATCTGAGAACGGTAATTTACATCCGCTGCAAGAAGCGTTTGTGACTCACGGGGCCGTCCAGTGCGGCTTCTGCATCCCGGGCCAGATCATGACTGCTGCGGCGCTGCTCGATCGCAATCCAGATCCATCGGAACCGGAAATCCGTGAGGCGCTGAAGGACACGCTCTGCCGCTGCGCGGGTTACCCTACCATCATCCGGTCAATTCAATCGGCCGCGGATCACATTCGGGGCGGAGTGCCGATTGCTCAGCCAGAAGTGCCAACATCAGAAGGCACCCGCGTCGTTGGCCAGCTCATTGCTCGGCCGGATGCGGTAGGCAAAGTCGATGGAAGCGCGCTGTTCACCGACGATCTCTCCTTACCCAACATGCTCTTTGGTGCGACCCTTCGAGCAGAGATTCCCCATGGAATCCTGCGTAAACTCGACATAACTGCAGCACAGGAATTGGCAGGAGTCGAAGTGGTGCTAACCGCTGATGACATTCCCGGCGAAGTCAATCACGGTCTCGTGGTGAAGGATTGGCCTGCACTTGTGGGCATCGGAGAAAAGGTGAGATATGTCGGCGACTCAATTGCCATCGTAGCAGCAGAGTCGGAGCAGGCTGCAAAGCAAGCGCTCGGTTTAATCCTGGCAGAATACGAAGAGCTGCCAGTCGTTGAGGATCCTGTCCAGGCGAGGCGCGAGGACGCCCCCCAGGTTCACGAGGGCGGGAACCTGCTCAAGCACATCAAAGTTCGGAAAGGTGAGCTCGACGCTGGATTCGAGGCTGCGGATGTCATTCTCGAGGATACATACCATACGGCGATCACCGAGCATGCCTTCCTGGAGCCAGAGTGCGCGATCGCGCGGTTGACCGAGGAAGGTCGGGTAGAGATCTTCGTTGGATCCCAGATTCCATACGCCGATCGTTCCCAGATCGCGCGCTGCCTGGGTTTGGCCGACGATCAAGTGCGGGTGATTGGAACGCTTATCGGTGGCGGCTTTGGCGGCAAGGAGGACATCGCGGGTCAAATACATGCTGCGATGCTCGCCAGAGCCACAGGTCGACCGGTCAAGATCCTCTATGACCGACATGAGAGCCTGCTGGTTCATCCCAAGCGGCACGCCACCCAGATCCGGGTAAAGCTCGGCGCGAAATCCGACGGAACTCTGGTTGCAGCGGAAACTGAACTCTACGGCGATACCGGGGCCTATGCCTCACTTGGCGAGAAAGTCATGACCCGCGCCACAACACACTCCGCGGGGCCCTATGCTGTGCCGAACGTGAAAGCCGACTGCTATGCCATGTACACGAACAACCCGCCGGCGGGTGCATTTCGAGGCTTTGGCGTAACGCAGTCTGCTTACGCGGTCGAATCACTGATGGATGATCTCGCAGGTGAACTCGGGATCGATCCTATCAAGCTGCGGCTCAAGAATGCTCTGGATATCGGATCAGTGACCAACACCGGCCAGGAACTGCGCGAGAGTGTCGGCCTGATCGAATGCATCGAGAGGGTGTCCGACAAAATGCACGCGTTCTCGCCTGATCCTTTCGTTGCTCGCATTCCCGACGGTCAGCCACACAAACGCCGTGCATGGGGGCTCGCAGCCGCCTACAAGAACACCGGCCTCGGTGGTGGAGCGCCCGACAAAGCGTCTGCTGAGGTCGAGCTGTACGAAGACGGCACAGCCGAAGTGCGAACGTCTTCCGCAGAGATTGGACAGGGTTTGGTTGCGGTGCTTCAGATGATTGCTGCCGAGGAACTGACCATACCCGCCCATCGGGTTCGCGTGCTGCTCAGCGATACCGATCTAACTCCTGATGGTGGACCCACTACCGCCTCGCGCCAATCGTATGTTGCAGGGAATGCTGTAAAGCATGCAACCGGAGTGGTCTTGCAAGGCGTAGCTTCAACGCTGGCGGAGCACTACGATGTTCCGCCAACGCAGGTCGAATTTCACGAAGGATTGGCCCAGGTGAACGGGCACCGGATTGAGCTTGGCGAAGCGGTCTCGATAATGAAGGAAGAGGGGCGGGAGGCTCGCGCAACTTACGAGTACTGGGCGCCTTCTACACAAGCTCTCGGCACCGGCGGCGATATGCATTTTGCCTTCTCATTTGCCGCACAGGCTGCGGAAGTTGAGGTGGACCTTCACACTGGCGAAGTCAAAGTGCTGAGGGTGATCGCGGCTAATGACGTCGGAAAGGTGCTGAATCCTTTGGGCTTGCTCGGGCAGGTGGAAGGCGGGGTCATGATGGGCCTCGGCAACGCGATTACTGAAGAATTCATCGTTGAAGCGGGGAAAGTCATTACTGATCGCTTAGCTCGTTATCGAATGCCCGGCATCATGCAAACGCCAGAAATTATCTCAATCCCGGTAGAGCACCCGACCGCAGATGGACCGTACGGAGCGAAGGGGGTTGGCGAGATCTCGAGCATTCCCACCACGCCAGCCATCACCAACGCCATACACCACGCCTGTGGTATTCGCGTCAAACATCTACCGGTCGATCAGGACTGGTTAGCACTTGAACTGAAGCGTATTCAATCGACATAAGTGTGAGTGCTTGAAGGTTACAGTGTGTGCAGCAGAAGAGATCGTTCGCGGCCGGACTGCGGCTGAGGGCGAGCGAGGGGACAGCAACGGAGCCAGGGTTTCACATGTTGATCCAGAACGCCAAACTCATCACCTGGGGAGAACCCAACCAGATCCTTGAAGACCACGCGGTTTATATAGAAGGCGGGAAGATCCAGGAACTGGGATCAAGCCGTGAATTGGCTGAGAAATATCCGCGCGGAGAGGTGCTCGATGCCGCTGGCCAGTACCTCATGCCAGGCAACATCTGTGCACACACGCATTTTTACGGTGCGTTCGCACGCGGCATGGCCATACCAGGCCGGGCGCCGAAAGACTTTCCCGAGATTCTGGCGAAGCTCTGGTGGCCGCTGGACAAAGCGCTAACGGAGGAAGATGTCCGCTATTCGGCCCTTGTCTCGCTCGTTGACGCCATCAAGCATGGCACCACGACACTTATCGATCACCATGCCTCTCCGAACGCGATCGAGGGTTCGCTGGACACCATCGGGGCAGCCGTGGATCAATCTGGCTTGCGCGCGGTGCTTTGCTACGAGGTCACCGACCGCGACGGCGGTGACAAAGCACGCGCGGGAATTGCGGAAAACTTACGCTTCCTGCAGCGCTGTGCGGCTGACTCACCAGCAGACGGCCGGCTGGCGGCGACATTTGGTCTTCATGCAAGCCTGACGTTATCCGATGAAACGTTGGCAGCCTGCGTAGAGCAAGCACCCCCAGGGACAGGCTTCCACATCCATGTCGCCGAGCATGAAGCGGACGAGGAGGACAGCCTGGCGAAGAGTGGAATGCGAGTGATCGATCGTCTTTCGAAGCATGGTATCCTGAACAATGGCACGATCATAGCGCACGCTGTGCACGTAGATGTCCGCGAGATCGAGCTTCTCGCAGAGAGCGGCAGCTGGGTTAGCCATCAGCCGCGTTCAAATATGAACAATGCGGTAGGCGTAGCAGATGTCGAATCGCTGCTGCACGCAGGCATCGAAGTTTGCATGGGCAACGATGGCTTCTCAAATGCCATGTGGGAAGAGTGGAAAACCGCCTATCTTGTCCACAAAGTTTGGCGTAGGGATCCACGGCGGATGAGCGGAGCAGACATCATCCGGATAGCCGTCCAGAACAACGCTGCCCTGGCAAACCAATTCTTTCCCAGTGTGCCGGTTGGTGTCATTGAACGTGGAGCACATGCCGATCTGATCCTCGTCGACTACCATCCCACAACACCGCTGACCGTAGATAACCTGCCCTGGCACATCCTCTTTGGATTTCGCGATTCCATGGTCACTTCCACGATCGTAGCTGGGAAGTTGCTGATGCGCGACCGAGAATTGCTGACGCTGGATGAAGCAGAAATTACCGCTCGATCCCGTGAACTGGCACCCAAAACATGGGATCGATATCAGAGCTTTGTTCCCCGGGAGACCTTATGACAGACCGATTGATCTTAACCCTGGCGATTCTGGGAGGTACTGGAAATGAAGGCACTGGCCTTGCTTACCGCTGGGCTAAGGCCGGATACCACGTCATTATCGGATCGCGCTCAAGCAAGAAGGCGAAAACCGCAGCTTCGGAGGTCAACAAACGATTGGCGCGTGATTCTGTCGAGGGCATGCGCAATGCCGATGCTGCAAGGGCCTGTGATATCGCGATTCTTTCTGTCCCTTATGCCGGTCACAAAGAAACGCTCGAATCCCTAAAGCAAGAGTTGGCCGGCAAGCTGTTGATAGACGTCGTCGTTCCGCTGAATTCGGAGGACATTACTTCGCTGAAGGTGCCTCCCGCAGGCAGTGCAGCTCAGGAAGCACAGCAAGTTCTCGGCGAAGCCACCTCTGTAACATCAGCTTTTCATGCCATCTCCCACACGCATCTCCATCGGGACGGTCCGATTCCCAGCGATGTGCTGGTCTGTGGGGACAGCGATGCTGCCAAAGAACAGACCCTCCAACTCGTCGCAGCGGCCGGAATGGTCGGATGGGATGCAGGCGGTTTGGCAAACGCTATCGTTGCAGAGGGTCTTGCAGCAGCATTGCTGAACATCAATAAACGACACAAGATCAGATCTGCCGGTATACGAGTCACTGGAGAGCAGGCGCCGACCTAGCTGCGCGATCCAATGCAGATGACGCTAACCGCCCTGCCGGGCATCCCAATCGTACGTCCTGGGGATGATCTGGCAGGATTGATTCTGGCCGGTTTAGATCGTGCGGGTGTCGAGCTTCAAACAGGCGATATCCTGGCTGTTGCCCAAAAAGTCGTATCCAAAGTCGAGGGGAGACAGATTGAGCTAAGCCAGGTTGAACCTTCGGTCCAAGCGATTGAACTAGCGGCCGAAGCGGAAAAAGATCCGCGTCTTGTCGAATTGATACTGACTGAGTCGAAAGATGTTCTTCGCATCCGACCCGGCCTGATCATCGTCGAACACCGTCTGGGATTCGTGTGTGCGAATGCCGGTATCGATCACTCCAACGTCGAAGGCGCCGACTTGGTGCTGTTGCTTCCAGAAGACCCGGAGCAATCCGCCTATGATCTTCGTGAAGCGCTCCAGCGGGTCTCTGAAGCAGTTGTCGGAGTACTGGTAATCGATTCACACGGTCGGGCCTGGAGGATGGGAACAGAAGGCGTGGCCATCGGAGTCAGCGGGCTCCCAGCGCTGGTTGATATGCGTGGCCGGTCCGATCTTTTTGGCCAGAAATTGGAAGTCACCCAGGTCGGGGCTGCAGACGAGCTTGCGGCAGCCGCTTCTCTGCTCATGGGTCAAGCAGCTGAGGAGAGGCCGGTCGTCCATATACGCGGTTTTCCTTATCCGCTCAGAGAAGGGTCGATTCAAGAGCTCTTGCGACCGAAGGAGCAGGATCTCTTCCGCTAGCGTTCCACTGGCTGGCTCGTGTAAGAAGACTCGTATTCAGGAGATTTGAATGATCCCAGAAAGCCACCAACACCTGCTAAGGGATGAGACGCGATCGCTGGCCTACCTGGCAACCGTGATGCAGGACGGTTCTCCACAGTTAACGCCGGTCTGGTTCTCATTCGAGGACGACCTGCTTAAGATCAACACCCGTCGGGGCCGGGTCAAAGAGCGGAACCTTACGGCTCGACCGCAGGCTGCGGTCGTAATCCAGGATCCATCGGATTCATACCGTTTCATCCAAATCCGGGGCAAGGTGCTTAGATCCACCGAGGATGGCGCAGCCGACCATATCGATCGCTTATCCCGAAAGTACGATGGGAAAGCATTTCGGCCGCTTGAGCCGGATGAAATTCGCGTGATTTTCCATATTGAACCAACCTCAGTCAGCATAAACGAATGACCTCCGGACCCGCTGAATTCGAAGCACTGGCCAACAGTCGCAGATCGATTCGTCGATTTGGTAACACAACCATCGAACTTGAACTCGTCGACCGACTGCTTTCCACAGCCTGCCAGGCTCCATCCGCGCACAACCGCCAGCCCTGGAGATTCGCCGTGCTGGGCAACTTTGATGCTCGCGACAGGCTGGCGCGCGCCATGGGCGAAAAGCTGCGCGCAGATCGGATGGCGGACGGCGATGATCAAGCTGCCATTCAGAAAGATGTGCAGCGCTCCTGGAACCGGATCACCAGTGCACCTATCGCGATCCTGGTTTGTCTCACAATGGAAGACATGGATCAGTATCCCGATCGCGAGCGTAAGCGGGCGGAATACCGAATGGCTGTACAGGGCGTTGCGATGGCTGGCCAAAACCTGCTGCTCGCAGCCCACGCTCATGGTCTGGGCGCGGTCTGGATGTGCGCTCCCCTATTTGCCCCAAAGGAGGTTGTCGAAGCGCTGCAGCTGCCGCCTACCTGGGAACCCCAGGGGTTAGTGCTGCTCGGATGGCCGGCCGACACCGGCAAAGTTCGAGATCGACGGTCGGTCGATGAAATGGCCATCTACCTGCGATAATCAGCTGCGCACAGCCATCAAGGGCAGGGCGAAGGTTGCAACGGGATCGAAACTGGAGAGTTGACCACGTTATACGGAAGTGAAATTCGGAGTTGTTATGGGCTTTTGGCTCACTCAACTCATGAGCTGAGAGAGGGCCAGATTTGAAAATTGCTGCCCTTGCAGGCGGAGTAGGCGGGGCAAAACTGGTTGACGGGCTCGCGCAGATCCTGCCGGCTGAGGACCTCACCATAGTTAGCAATATTGGCGATGACTTCGAGCATCTGGGATTGAGTATTTCGCCCGATCTTGACACGGTAATGTACACGCTCGCTGGCATCGCCAATCCCCAGACGGGTTGGGGCCGGGTGGATGAAACCTGGTCCTTTCTCGACTCGCTCGAGACCCTTGGCGGGCCAACCTGGTTCAGGTTGGGTGACCGCGATCTGGCGCTGCATGTCGAGCGGACTCGTCGATTGCGGAATGGCGAAACGCTTTCAGAAGTCACCGCGCATCTCTGCCGCGCATTGGGTGTCAAGGCCAAGTTGATACCTATGTCGGACGACAGCATCCGCACGATCGTGCATACGGACGAAGGAGAACTCGAATTTCAAGAATATTTCGTCGAACGGTCATGTGAACCGGCTGTACGCTCTTTCGAATTTCGCGGGTCGGAAGAGGCATCACCGGCTGCTGGGGTGCTGGAAGCCTTGGGTGAGTGTGATTGGGTTGTGTTCTGTCCATCCAATCCCTGGGTGAGCCTTGATCCAATCCTCTCCGTTCCAGGGATCCGTACGGCTGTGAAAGCCAAGCCAATCCTTGGTGTCTCGCCCATCATCGGAGGGAAAACGATCAAAGGTCCAGCCGCAAAGATGTTTGAAGAATTGAAGGTTGAACCTTCGGCCCTGGCCATTGCCGAACACTACCCTGAGCTAGATGTTCTGGTTATCGATTCGGCTGATACGGAGTGGATAGAACCGATCCAACAATTAGGGATCAAGCCTTTCGTGACCAATACTTTGATGGATTCGTTCGAGGCTCGGCGGAGGCTTGCTCAGGAGGTGATCTCCTTTGCCGGCGAACTTGAGGGCGTGAGTTGAGCATTTGGGCAGTCGTTCCAGTGAAGGCGCTCAGCGAGAGCAAGTCTCGCTTGGCGGAAGTTCTCACGCCCGAGCAGCGGATCGAACTCAGCCGCGAGATGCTTGCGCACACTCTCGAGGTGCTGTCGCAGATTTCCCAGATAGAAGGCACGCTTGTGATCAGCCCGGATGAAGAGGTATTGGCGTTAGCCGAGGCGGCAGGTGCACATCCTGCGCAGGAGAATGGCCCACCCCAGCTAAATCAGGCTCTGAATCAGGCGACTGCCTTGGCGATTGAAGCGGAAGCGCAGGCCCTGCTTGTGCTTCCTGCTGATCTTCCGACCATCGAGCCCGCGGACGTAAGCGCTTTAGTCCAGCAAGTTGGAGATCCACCGGTTCTGGTGATCGCCCCTGACCTGAGGCGTACCGGCACCAATGCACTGCTCACCGCTCCGGTGGGTGCACTACAATATGCTTTTGGACCCGATAGTTTCCTTCGCCACGTCCGTCAGGCGGAATATTTCGACTTTCGGATTGAAGTCGTGGACCTTCCCGCACTAAACCTGGATCTTGATATTCCGGAAGATCTGGCTATCTACCGTGAGCGCTCCACGTTGATAAAGGAGTAGTTATGGACCGAGTCGCGCTTTATTTGCAGGACGCACATGACCTGCGCGACGGACTGCATTACGTCCGTTACGCAGAAGAAAAGGGATTCGAAGCCGTCTGGCAAGCCGAATCGCGACTCGTGAGAGACGCCATCGTTCCTATAGCTGGATACGCTGCCGTTACAGAGAACCTGAAAGTCGGATCGGGTGTAATCAATAATTGGACACGCAATATCGGATTGCTGGCAGCTACTTTTCTGACCCTCGATGACCTCGCTCCGGGAAGGGTTATTTGCGGTATTGGAGCTTGGTGGGACCCACTGGCTAGAAACGTTGGGATCGAAAGACGCAAACCCCTGACTGCTATGCGAGAAACCGTCGAGGTATTGCGGCGGTTGCTCAATATGGAGCGGGTTACCTTTCATGGCGAATTCCATTCGGTGGATGGCATCGAACTGGACGTTGTACACGGCAGGCGTGAGCCTCGAGACGTGCCCATCATGATTGGCGCGACGGGCATGAAGATGATGGAACTCACAGGCGAGATCGCGGATGGCGTGGTGCTCAATTACTGCGTACCCCCCGAATACAACGATGCTGCGCTTGAACACCTTGCAGCAGGGGCCAAGCGCGCTGGTCGAACGATCGATGACCTGGATCGACCGCAGTTGGTAGTGTGTTCTGTTGATCCCGATCGGGATAGGGCACTGGACACTACCCGTGAACTTCTGACCCAATATCTGGCTCAGCAGCCTCATATCGCCAAGGCCAGTGGGGTATCTCAAGAAGTGGTAGACCAAATTCAGTCCATCCTGGGGTGGCCTGCTACGCACGAGCAGATCCAGGAAGCCAAGCACCTGGTGCCCGATGAACTGATCCTGCGCATCACCGCTTCCGGTACGCCCGATGAAGCGCGCGCGAAAGTCCAGGAATACATCGATCACGGTGCGACGGCTCCGATCCTGTATCCTGTGGGTGGAGACGTCGAATTGCTCGTTGACACCTTCAGTCCCTTAGACTAGCTACTCGGAGATCCGTGCATGATCCGTCAGCTCACCAAACAACCCAACTCAAAACACTGTTTTGTATGCGGCTTGGAAAACCAACATGGCCTTCATATGAGTTTTCATCACGATGAAAACGGGACAGTCTACGCTGCGGTCACAGTTCCTGATCAATTCCAGGGCTACCCTGGAACGGTGCACGGCGGGATCGTTGCCTCACTTCTGGACGAGGTGTCCATGCGCGCTGCGATGGTAGAAGATCCAAACGCCTTCAAAGTGACGGCGAGGATGACGTTGCGCTACCGAAAGAGGGTCCCGACTGGCGAACCGCTTCAATTGATTGGTTGGATGGAGCAAGAAGGCAGCAGGGCATCGAAGGCAACCGGCGAAATCAGGCTTCAAGACGGGAGCCTTGGTGCGGAGGTCGAGTCGTTGATGGTTGACTACCCCGAACCGCTGTCTGATGAGGAGGAACTGGAGAAGCTGGGCTGGAAGGTCTATCCAGACTGAAACCCAGTCACAAGATACGTATGGGATCGCTCGAATATCATCGACCTCGGACGCTTGAGGATGCCCTTAACTTGCTTGAGCAAGGTGTCCCGCTGGGCGGGGGTACTCACCTCAGCACTTCTTTACGCGAAGTAACCGCGCTGATTGACCTCCAGGATCTCGATCTCGGTGGGATTGAAGTCTCAAGTGATTCGATCAGCTTCGGCGGCACCACAACTCTGCAGAATTTGGTTGAGGCTGCTGACCAGCTTCCGTCGGAACTGGTTCAAACCGCTAGGCTGGAGGCGGGTTGGAACATCAGAAATCAGGCAACCGTGGCAGGTACGATCGTGACCGGCGATGGGAGATCGCCGCTCTTGACCGCCCTGCTCGCCATGGGAACCGAAATAGCGCTTGCTCCTGGTGACGAGCAGATTTCGCTTGATGAAACGCTCCGGCGCAGCGATCGCGCGGGAGGCAAATTGATAACCCGGATTCGAGCTGTGGCGCCTGACCAGCTCCGCTACGCGCAGGTAGCCCGGTCTCCCGTGGACCGCCCTCAGGTGTGCGTGGCGGTGGCGCGCTCCGGGGGCCAAACCCGGGTTGCGCTGGGAGGCTTTGGGCAGGCGCCTCTGCTGCTCCCGTCGAGCGATGCGCCTTCGATAGCAGAAGCAGCACGCACTAAATACGCCGACGCCGGTGATCAATGGGCAAGCTCCGAATTTCGATCAGCGGTCGCTGCAATTCTGGCGGAAAGGTTGGTGGCCGCAATCGATGAATAACACGCGGGGTGGGCTGGAGCTGTTCTGGAAGCAACTCGGTTCCTGCGCGACTGCACGGGAGAGGGGGGTCAATTGAGGATCCCTTCACATGAGAACATGCCATGAAGATCGACTTTACGCTCAATGGTCAAGCAAGCTCAATCGATGTTCCTGTCCCCACCTCCCTCCTGAGCGCGTTGCGCGACCAGCTGGCTGTTTTTGGCGTAAAGCACGGCTGCGAGACAGGGGAATGTGGTGCATGCACCGTCTTGATCGATGGAATTCCTGTAAACACTTGTGTCATGCTGNNAAGGAAATCCAGACCATCGAGGCGATCGGACAGCATCCGGAGTTGGGCTGGCGCCGCACTGGTGGATTGGATCCGATCCAGGAGGCGTTTGTAGAAACCGGCGCGATCCAGTGTGGTTTCTGCACGCCGGCAATGGTGCTGGCCGCCCAATCGCTCATTCGGCGCAATCCCTCCCCTTCTGAACACGACGTCCGTGAAGCGCTCTCAGGGGTGTTGTGCCGCTGCACCGGCTACGTAAAACCGGTCCAAGCCATCTTACGTGCGGCCGCCGTGATGCGCGGGGAATCGCCTGAACCCATCGAAGGCGCGATACCCGCTCCACCGGAGCTTTTTGGACCACCTGGGAGCGATGCAATGCCTCTGGACGAACCTGGCTCGGGTCCGGAACTCATCACGCGGACAAGCGTGATGCCGCGCATCAAGATTGCACCCGAAGCCGAGTCTCTGCGGACTGTGGGAAAGCCGGCTCGTAAAGTCGATGCGGTAAAGCTTGCGCAGGGCAAGCCAGCTTTCGCAGCCGACCTGGAAATGCGCGGCATGTTGGTTGCGAAGATACTGAAGAGCCCGGTTGCACATGCCCGCATCGTAAAGATTGATGCCAGCCGGGCTCGCGAGCATCCCGGAGTGGCTGCCGTTCTGACCTGGGAAGACGTTCCGAGGGTGGTGTATTCGACCGCGGGGCAGTCGGATCCTATTCCCGGTCCGCTTGATGCATTTTCACTCGACCGCAAGGTCCGCTTTGTTGGTGACCGTGTCGCCTTTGTGGCAGCCGAGACAGAAGAAGCGGCTGAGGAAGCGCTCGAACTCATCGAGGTCGAGTATGAGGAACTCCCTCCGATCCTCGATCCACGTAAGTCGATGGAACCGGACGCACCGCAAATCCACGATGAGCCCGAATACGTCAATTTCGAAGACTCGGATCCGAGCCGCAATCTTGCGGCTGAGATTCATATTGATATCGGAGATGTTGAGCAAGGCTTTGAAGCAGCGGAGGTTGTCATCGAAGGCACTTACGAGGTGCCAAAGGTGCAGCAGGCCCATATCGAACCCCATGTTGTCCTTACCTACTGGGACGAGGACGATCGGCTTGTCATCCGTACCAGCACGCAGGTTCCGTTTCACGTCCGGCGGCAGTTGGCACCGGTGCTTGGACTCCCGCCAAAGCGTATCCGTGTTGTGAAGCCTCGCATCGGAGGGGGATTCGGCGGTAAGCAAGAGGTCATGATCGAAGATGTCGCCGCCCACCTGACGATCGCCACCGGCCGGCCGGTCAGGTTTGAATACACGCGCGCGGAAGAATTCCATGCCGGCCGCTCGCGCCACCCAATGATTCTGAAGATGAAGACCGGATTGAAGCGAGACGGCAAGATCACAGCCAACGAGATGCATTGCATCAGCGATACCGGCGCGTATGGCTGCCACGCGCTGACCGTAGCTGGCAACACGGGCCACAAGAGCATGGCGCTTTATGTGGGCGCCGGAGAATTTCGAGAGGCGCCCAACATTCGCTTCCACGCCGATGTGGTCTACACAAACACTCCGCCTTCAGGCGCATATCGCGGGTACGGCGTTCCGCAAGGATTTTGGGCTGTCGAGCGGCATATGGAAAACATCGCCCGCCAGCTGAGCCTCGATCCGATCGAGTTCCGGCTCAAGAACGCGCTGCGGGCTGGAGAGCTGCAGCCTTTCAGCACTGCCTGGTCAGAGGGCCGTGAGCCGAAGCCCGAAACCATTCACACCAATGGACTGGTTGATTGCGTCGAACAAGGGACTGCGGCGATCGGATGGGCTGAAAAGTTTGGAAACGCCGAATGGCATTCGGTTCCAGGAGAGCCACACCTTCGCCGCGGAATCGGTGTGGCACTGGTAATGCAGGGGACCGCTATTCCATACCTTGACATGGGCGGCGCAAGCATCAAGATCAACGACGACGGCTCTTTTAATCTGCTGGTCGGTGCCACCGACCTTGGAACCGGATCGGATACCGTCTTGGCCCAGCAAGCCGCTGAGGTTCTGGGCGTGCCGCTCGAAGACATCGTGATTTATTCATCGGATACAGATTTCACGCCGTTTGACAAAGGGGCCTATGCCTCGAGCACGACTTATATTTCCGGGGCAGCGGTTGTCGGTGCAGCAGAGCAAGCTGCGGCGCGCATCCTGGCCCGGGCGGCTCGCATGATCACCGAGCAGGGGGGTACGGCAGTCAAAGCGGAGCAAATTACTCTGGCTGATGCAAAGGCCTGGGCTCCAGATGGGCGCTCGGTCACGATGGAGGAAGTCGCGCTCAATGCGCTTCACCATGAGGATCAGGAGCAGATTATGGGTGTGGCTTCGTATGTCTCGCCCGTTGCACCGCCTCCGTTCGCCGCTCAATTCGCTGAGGTCACCGTCGACGTCGAAACCGGCCAGGTGACAGTCGATAAGCTCGTCATGGCAGTCGACTCCGGCGTCATTGTGAACCCACTGACGGCTTCAGGTCAGATTGAGGGCGGCATGACTCAAGCGCTCGGCTACGCAGTCAGCGAGGAGATGCGTTATGACGAAGCCGGCCGGCCGCGTGAGCTGGATTTCACGGACTACCATATCTTTGCTGCACACGAAATGCCCGAGCTCGAAACGCTTTTTATCGAGACCTTCGAGCCATCTCACCCCTTTGGCGTGAAGGCGGTTGCCGAGATACCCATGGATGGGGTTGCTCCTGCCGTCGGGAATGCGGTGCTGGATGCATGCGGTGCGAGCGTTCACGTTGCACCGGTGACGCCAGAGCGGGTCTGGCGCGAATTGAGGGCATCAGACTGAGCTGGCATTACTCCCGCGTTGCCGAGCTGCAGGAAGCCGGGCGGCCAGTAGCGGTCGCCACTGTGGTCCGAACCTCGGGATCGGTCCCCAGACACAAAGGCAGTCGAATGCTCATCCATTCCGATGGCCGGATTGAAGGAACCATCGGAGGAGGCGAACTCGAAGGCCGTGTAATCGAGGCAGGACTGCAGGCCCTGGAGGATGGGGTTCCGCAGAACCTGCATTACGAATTTCGGGATCCCGGGCAAGGCGATGTTGGGGTCTGTGGCGGAGAGATGGAGGTTTTTGTGGAGGCTGTGAAACCACCCCCAACCATCGTTGTTGTCGGAGCCGGGCACGTCGGAAGCGCGGTTGCCTATCTGGCAAGCTGGCTTGGTTTCCGCGTAGTTGTGTCCGACGACCGAGCCGAATTTGTGACGCCGGAGGCGGTTCCCGGAGCGGACGAGTACCTCCATTGTCCGCTGGCTGAGCTTCCCGAACGGATGAACATCACCCCGGATACGTACATAATGCTGACTACCCGAGGGATGACGGTAGATGTCGAAGGCCTGCCTACGCTGCTGGACAGCCAGGCAGGATACGTCGGTGTCATCGGCTCGAAGCGACGCTGGGATACTGCGGCACAGGAACTTTCGCAAAGAGGGGTTCCCCAGCACAAGATTGACCGCGTGACCTCACCGATGGGCCTGGAGCTTAACGCAGAGACGCCAGAAGAAATCGCAGTGAGTATGCTTGCTGAAATCATTCTGCTGCGCCGAGGAGGGAGCGGGGAGCACATGGCTCATGAACCCAAGCTCCGAGGAGAAGAATGAACCACGCGGCTTCAGGAGCGAAGTAGGCGCCCCATGTGGGAACACTATCACACCGTCCGAACTGTCGATGAGGCGATCGAGCTGCTGGCAAAGTACGCTGGCTCAGCTCGGATTGTGGCTGGCGCTACCGACCTGATCATTGAATTGGAAGGCGGGTTGCGACCGGATGTTCACGGTCTGATCGACATCTCCCGCGTTCCTGGCCTGGATCACATCGTGAAGGACGAGGCTGGTTGGATCCATCTGGGCCCGCTTGTCACGCACAATCACTGTGCCGGATCGAAGCTGATTGTGGAAAGGGCCTACACGCTCGCGCGCGCATGCTGGGAGGTGGGTGCGCCGCAGATCCGAAATCGGGGCACGGTAGCGGGTAACTTGATCACTGCTTCTCCGGCCAACGATTCCATTCCCCCGCTTCTCGCGCTTGGCGCGCAGGTTTCGCTTCGATCCAGCAGCGGTGAACGAACCATACCGCTGTCCGACTTCTACACCGGAGTACGCCGAACGGTTATGCGCGCTGACGAATTTATGACCGACATCGCTTTCCCGGCTCCAGCTGACAACTCTCGATCAACATTTATCAAGCTAGGCTTGCGGCGTGCGCAGGCAATCTCGGTTGTCAATGTTGCCGTCCTATTGGAGATGGAGAACGATCAAGTAGCGGATGCGTCGATCGCCTTGGGCTCCGTAACGCCGACGATTGTTCGGGCAGTGAGCGCTGAAGACTTCCTTCGGGGAAAGGCGCTCGATGCCAGCACGATACAACGTGCGGGCGAACTGGCGGTCGAAGCTGCATCTCCGATCGATGACCTGCGCGGATCGGCAAAGTATCGATTGGAGATGGTGCGGGTCTGCACCCAGCGGGCATTGCGGAGCCTGGCACAAGGCAAAGAACGGGCTGATTTTCCAGAAGCACCGGTCATGCTTTGGGGATCAGGCGAATGGCACTGGTCGCGTGAGCTTCCCGAATCGACCATCCATCCAGCGGCGATCCAAACGACGATCAATGGGCGCCCCTATCGCTTTGATTCGGGTTCGGGCAAGACCCTGCTGCGCCTGCTGCGAGAAGAAGGCAGCCTGACCGGCACCAAAGAAGGATGCGCGGAGGGCGAATGTGGAGCGTGCACTGTGGAATTGGACGGCATGGCGGTCATGGCTTGCATGGTTCCCGCGCCTCGAGCACATGGTGCCGAGATCCGCACCGTGGAGGGATTAGCCGCGGACGGGGATCTGCACTCGATCCAGCAGGGATTCATCGATGAAGGCGCAGTTCAGTGTGGCTACTGCACACCCGGTTTTTTGATGTCTGGGGCAATGCTGCTGGAGGAAATACCGAATCCGAGCCAAGACGATATCCGGCAGTCCATAACCGGCAATCTATGCCGTTGTACGGGGTATTATTCGATTGTTAAGGCCTTTGAAAGAGCTGCCGATCTGCAAAGGGGTAGTTCCAAATCACCCTAGACGCAGGCCAGTACCGTGAATAGAGTGGAGGTCAATCGCAAAACCTATTGCGCATAGCCAATAGGCGCAGGATTGGTACAGATAGAGAGGCAGACCGGGAGCCATATGGAAACCGTGATCGTTGACAGACGGCGCTTAGGAGGGGCTCATGGGTAGGAGAAGCTCATGGCAGTTCCAGCAGCAGGAACGGGAGCGGAGGGAATCAAAGCGTATGAACCCGATGTGGCGGGGAGTCGGCTGCCTGCTGGTCATCGGAATTGGTGTACTCGGATACCTGTTTGCGAACTGGTTCCTGGTTCAGAACGCTATCAATCGATGGGTCTTCTTGCCACCTGAGGTAGTCAATCCAGATGTACCACTTATCGGCGGTGCATTGGCTGGGGGAAATCTGGTTCGGTTTGTGGTTGCGCTGCTGTTCTTGCTTACCGCCTTTGCCTTCATGAATTTCTTTTATGCCATCCTGTTTCCAGTAAAGCCCGGAGAACACGATCTGCCTCTTCCAAAGCGCAAACGCAAGCCGCGCCGTTAGCGCGTAACCTGCTGTATAAGATTCTCTTAGCCGGAGGACACACTTGATAGGCGAATCAGTTGCGCGTGTAGACGCGTTAGGCAAAGTAACCGGGGAAGCCCTGTTTCCCGGTGATATTGACATGCCTAATCAGGCCTACATGAAGATCCTCTTCGCCGGCCGCCCCCATGCCATCATTCACAGCTTGGATACCTCAGCTGCAGAAGCGTTTCCAGGAGTGCTGGCCATCCTAACCGCCGGAGATGTTCCGGTCAATGAGTACGGAATGATCATGAATGATCAGCCGGTCTTGTGTGGGCCCGGTTCGACCAACCCAAATGCGAATCGGGTACGGTTTGTCGGAGATCAGGTAGCACTGGTGATCGCGGAGACCGAGCAGATTGCTGCCCAAGCGCTGCAGCTCATCCGCGTCGAATATGAGGATCTCCTAGTGATCACCGATCCAGAAGATGCGATGCAGCCGGACGCGCTCCTCCTTGATCCCTCCCGGGAAAGCAACATCTTCCATAAATACCGGATACGGAAGGGGGATGTCGAAACTGCCCTTGCCGATGCCGCAGTGGTTATTGAATCGGAATATCGAACTCCAGCCCAGGAGCACGCCTACCTCCAACCGGAGGCAGGCATTGGCTACATCGATGATGAAGGCCGTGTCACCGTGGAAGTCGCCGGACAGTGGACCCACGAAGACCAGGAGGAAATCGCACACGCACTCGATATGCCTGTCGATAAAGTGCGGGTGAAGTACGCGGCCGTGGGAGGTGCATTCGGCGGCCGTGAAGATATGTCGGTGCAGATCGTGTTGGCCCTGGCTGCGTGGCGATTGAGCGAGCGTGGTATCGATCGTCCAGTGAAGATTATTTGGTCAAGAGAGGAATCGATCCTGGGCCACCACAAAAGGCACCCCTTCCTGTTCCGCTCCAAGTGGGGAGCTGATGCGGAAGGTCAGCTGATCGCAGCTCAAGTCGAAATTGTCCAGGACGGTGGGGCCTATGCCTACACCTCAACCAAAGTGTTAGGTAATGCGACCCTCATGTGCACTGGGCCCTACCTCATCCCAAACGTCAAAGTTGATTCTTTTTCGGTTTACACCAATCACATTCCTGGTGGAGCTTTTCGAGGATTTGGGGGCCCGCAGGCAGCCTACCATGCTGAAATGCAGATGAATAAGCTCGCGGCGGCCTTGGAGATGGACCCAGTTGAGATCAGGGCCCGCAACCTCTTAAAAGAAAGCGATCTGATGTCAGTGGGATCGCCACTACCTGAAGGGGTGACGATTGACAAAGTCGTTGAGAGCTGCGCGGAAGAAGCTGGGTGGGTGAAAAGCTCTGGCATCTGGAGCCAGCCTGAAGTGACGCAACCGCAAGAATCCCACCTGCGGCGAGGAACGGGCATAGCATGTGGCTTCAAGAACGTTGGATTTTCTTTTGGCTTTCCGGAGGAGTGCTGGGCGACGATTGAGCTACATGGAGGCGCAGAGATCGAAGAAGTGGTATTGCGGCATGCTGGAGCGGAGGTAGGCCAAGGCGCCCACACTGCGTTCCTGCAAATGGCAGCTGAAGCGATTGGCGTTCCAATCCGTAAGGTACGCCTCGATGCTTCAGATACCGCCTCCAGCCAGAGCTCGGGCTCATCCTCGGCATCTCGAATGACCTTTATGGCCGGGAATGCCATCCGCGGTGCAGTCGAAGCAGCCCTTGTAAAGTGGCGTGACGAAGACCGTCCCGCGATAGCTACTTACCAATATCGCCCGCCACCAACCACGCCATATGATCCCGAGACTGGGCAATCTGAGCCGAACTTCGCCTATGGTTACGTGGCTGAAGCTGCAACCGTCGAAGTGGACACCGAAACCGGGGCCGTGCGAATCCTGGACGTGGTCTGCGCCGATGATGTCGGGCGAATGGTGAATCCCCAGGGAGTCCGTGGACAGATCGAGGGGGGAATCGTCCAGGCTGCTGGCTACGCAATTCTGGAGGATTTTCAGCAGGAAGGCGGGCAGGTTCAGACGAGCCTGATGTCCACCTACTTGATTCCCACGATTCTGGATATTCCGGACCAAGTACGACCGGTGATTTTGGAGTACTCCGATCCTGCCGGTCCATGGGGTGTACGCGGCATGGCGGAAATGCCGTTCATCCCGCTCACCCCCTCCGTAGTCGCGGCTGTGCACGATGCGGTGGGCATTTGGTTTGATGAGTTTCCGCTCACCCCCGAAAGGGTGCTCTGGGGAATTCGAGCTTCCCAAGAACAATGAGGGTTCGATCATTCAGAAGTGCTGAGCCTGCCTAGATTTCTCCCCGATCCTGCAGCACCCTACCACCGTCAGCCGATCATCCTTTTCCAAGCGGCTGGCCCCAAACGGATCCCGATGGAGTTTGCCTGGAAAACCTGATGCCAGCGCCACCCTTGGTTCTCGTACGCGGGGGCGGTGATTTGGCCACAGGAGTTGTGGCGCGCCTCTGGCGCAGCGGTTTCTGGGTTATTGTCATGGAAATCGAAAAGCCGCTCGCAGTGCGCCGGTTGGTCTCGGTAGCCGAGGCAGTGTACCGTGGCGCGGTGACAGTTGAGGATCTGCGCGCGATTTTTTCTGATGGGCCCGAGGCTGCATTGCAGGCCCTCAGGGATCGATCGGTCCCAGTCATCGTGGATCCGGCCGCAGACTCACGCAGTAGATTCGATCCAATCGCCCTCGTCGATGCGCGTATGCTGAAGGCCAGCCCTGAGCTCGATACACGCGCGGCGCCGTTCATGGTCGGCCTTGGTCCAGGATTTGAGGCTGGCTTACACGTCCACGCAGTGGTCGAGACTCAGCGCGGTCACCGCATGGGACGAGTGATCTGGCAAGGGCAGGCGCAGGCGGACACCGGGATACCCGATCCAGTCGAGGGCCAAGCTGTAGATCGCGTGCTTCGGGCTCCGGCTAGTGGGATATTTGAGGCGCAGGCCCAGATTGGAACCCTGATCAAAACCGGCGATCGTTTAGCAGCCGTCGATGGGATCGTACTTGAAGCCCCATTTGACGGCGCCCTACGCGGCTTGATGCATGCTGGAGTCGAAGTCGATGAAGGGGTCAAAGTCGGTGACCTGGATCCACGGCTGGATGTGAGCTTGTGCAGCCTCATATCCGACAAAGCGCTGGCGATAGGGGGTGGCGTACTCGAAGCGCTGCTGAGCCGTCCAGAGATCCGCCAAAAGCTTTCCAATTCCACCACCTAAAGATGGGCATACCAGACCTATGCAGCTAAGCAAAGCACTTCGGGTACGGGCAGGCCACGTGATTGCTTTCACTGGTGCCGGCGGCAAAACCGCTGCAGCCCAGAGCATTGCCAAGGAGGCTGCAAGCGGTTCGATTCAAGGGGTTCGATCTGTCTTATTCACAACTACCACGCGCCTGAGAGAAGACCAGACAGAATTCGCAGACCAACATCTAATTGATCCCCTTGAAAATGAGGTCTACAAATCGCTCGTCGATCACAGCTCAGTTGTGGTGACCGGCCCAGAGCTTGAGGGGAAGTGGATCCCGCCTTCAGATCGGTTACTTGCCCAGCTTGATCGTATCGTCGGTGAAACGGGATCGCTGCTGCTCATAGAGGCAGATGGGGCACGGGGGCGAAGCTTGAAAGCGCCCGCAAAGCATGAGCCGGTTATCCCGGGCTTTACAGATCTGGTTGTTCCGATTGCGGGCTTAGACGTCATCGGTAAACGGATCGACTCGGACGCCGTTCACCGCCCCGAGCTTGTTCGATCCGTGGTCAAAGCGAGATCAAAGACTGAAATTGAGCCTCAGCATGTCGCAAAGCTTATAGCTTCTGAGGCGGGCGGACTGAAGAACGTACCTGAAGGCGCGGAAGTGCGCCCAATACTCAGTAAGGCTGAGGAGGATCTGCGCCAGCCAGGAGCTCAGATCGCGCAGATGCTGCTCCAAAACTCAAGGATTAAGTCCGTTGCACTTGCATCGCTGTTCGATGATGAACCGGTAAGGGAAGCACATTGCCGCATTGCAGGTGTGGTACTCGCAGCCGGGGGCTCGGCTCGCCTTGGGGAACCCAAGCAACTTATCCATTGGAGAGGTCACCCGCTTGTCTGGCATGCTGTTCATGCGGCTGAAGCCTTACAGCAGATATTTGTTGTCGCGGGTGAGTCAGTACGGGAGACACGCCGGGCACTGAAGGGCGAACCCGTCCAGATCCTTGAAAATCCAGACTGGGAATCAGGTCAGAGCAGCTCTGTGCGACAAGGGGTACAGGCAGCAGCGGAAAGTGCGGAGGCTATAGTCTTCTTGCTTGCCGATATGCCCTTTGTGGGACCAGATCTTGTTGCTGCCCTGGTAGACCGGCATCGCCAGACGTTGTCAGCGCTTGTTGCGACTCGAGCCGGTGGACGAAGGGCAAATCCTGTTCTATTTGATCGAGCGACATTTGATCAGCTTCGCGACCTCAGTGGCGATGAGGGAGGACGTGCGATCTTCCACGAATTTCAGCCCGAATACGTTGATTGGGATGATTCGGTCTTGCTGGATGTAGATACGCCCGATGATCTGGAGCGATTAAGGGAGCTGGAATGAAGCTGCCATGAGGCCGCGTGCTATAATCCCCGGCGCTATGCGAGCGGACGACCGAGTTGCCGTAAACGATGCTAATCCTGACTTCCATCGGGCGGTCGTGCGCGCGAGCTGAAAGCACTTAATTAGATCTGCGCCGCCGCCCGAGAGATAAATACGGGCGGCGTCATTTTTTTATGGAGGAAATATGCAAAAGACACACGGTTGTGGCGAGCTTCGTGCCGAGCATATCGGCCAGCGTGTCGAGTTGGCGGGATGGGTGAACCGTAGGCGCGACCATGGTGGGCTCACTTTTATCGACCTGCGCGATCGATCAGGAGTCGTTCAAACTGTATCCAACCCGGATGTCGACAAGGCGGTTCACTCTATCTCCGAGCAAGTCCGATCGGAGTGGGTGCTGCGAATTGTGGGAGAGGTGCGCATACGTCCGGAGGGCATGCAGAATCCAAACCTACCCACGGGTGAGGTTGAGGTCGAGATCAAGGAGTTGGACGTCCTGAATCCAGCCAAAACCCCACCTTTCACTATCAACGAAGAGTCGGACGTCGATGAAACCGTGCGGCTGAAGCATCGTTATCTCGATCTACGGCGCGAGCGACTTCAGCGAAATCTGAGACTCCGACACGATGTGATCAAGTTCATCCGCGATGAGCTGTCTGAGCGCGGATTTTGGGAAATCGAGACGCCAATCCTGTTCAAAGCCACGCCTGAAGGCGCACGCGACTACCTGGTGCCGTCCCGCCTCTACTCGGGGGAAGCCTATGCTTTGCCGCAATCTCCGCAGCAGCTCAAGCAGCTGCTAATGGTTGCGGGGACCGAAAAGTACTTCCAGATCGCACGCTGTTTCAGGGATGAGGATCAGCGCGGGGACAGGCAGCCGGAATTCACCCAGCTGGATATCGAGATGTCGTTTGTCCAGCGAGAGGACGTCATGGAGCTGCTTGAAAGCGTCTACACTGCTTTGGTGGAGCAGCTCTTTCCGGAGCGGCCCATATTCGCAAAGCCCTGGCCCCGGCTGACCTACGGGGAATCCATGGACCGTTTCGGATCCGATCGGCCGGACCTGCGTTTTGGCCTTGAACTGGTGGACGTATCCGATCTGGCAGAGGCTAGTGGTTTCAAAGTATTCGAATCGACCCTCGCAGACGGTGGTGAAGTGCGCGGCATCAACTGCGTTGGCTGCGGCGCATTCAGCAGAAAAGATATTGACGAACTGACGGAGATGATCAAACCCTTTGGGGCAAAGGGATTGGCCTATCTGGCCCTGCAGGAATCCGGCGAGCATCGCTCCTCATTTGCCAAGTTCCTCGCTTCCGATCGCCTGGACGAGTTGATCAAGAGGATGGAAGGCAATCCGGGCGACCTGCTGCTGTTTGTGGCGGACGCAAAGGGTATTGTTCTGGAATCGCTGAGCAGGCTTCGGGCGCATCTGGGGGAGAGGCTGGAGCTATACGATTCAGACACCCTGGCGTTCTGCTGGGTGATCGATTTCCCGCTTGTAAACTGGGATCCCGAGGAAAAGCGCTGGGACCCAAGCCACCACCTCTTTACGGCGCCAATGCCGGAAGACATCGCCTTTCTGGACTCGGATCCGAGCCAGGTGCGCGGTCAACAGTATGACGTCGTGTTGAATGGTGAGGAGACCGCGGGCGGCAGCGTNNTGCAGGAGCAAATCTTTGACCTGATTGGGCTGGAAGTGGATACGGCCAAGGAACGCTTTGGACACATGCTGACCGCTTTTGAGTACGGCACTCCACCACATGGTGGGATCGCGTCGGGCTTGGACCGGCTGTGCATGATCCTGGCAAAGGAGCCAAACATCCGTGAGGTGATTGCATTCCCGAAGAATCAGGCTGCACGCGATGTCATGGCAGATGCCCCTTCGCCGTTCGAAGATAAGCAACTGAAGGAGCTGCACATCCGCGTTATTGATTAAGAAATACCTGTCATAAGGTTCATTGCGGCGCCAGTCCGATCATGGTATACAGAAGGTAACCCCTGCTGTGTCCGTGATGTTGCGTCAAGTTTTGAGCCAACATCAAACATAAGGGCTTCGAGCTACGATGGGGTACGCGATAGGCTTCGGCCAAGGCGGAGCCCATCTGCCGGAACCCACCTGCGCAAGCAGGTTCAAAACCAAGCAATACACGACACGGTGGGGATGTCTAATCGCCGGCGAGGATGTGATCCTCGCCGGTTTGTACTTAAGCTGTACCGTCTCGTTCCAAACCGGATCCAAGTGAATTACACTAACTGAGTTCGCAGTCTACTTGGCGAAATCTCACCGATGGAGGAGGAAAGGTCTCTCGAATGATGAGCGAAGAACGCGACCGCGCCCTAGAGGCCGCGATGACACAGATCAAGAAGGAGTACGGAGACGGGGCTGTGATGCGCCTGGGGGAGGCTGCTCATCTAACGGTCGAGGTCATTCCCACCGGTTCATTGGCACTGGATCGCGCGCTGGGCGTAGGCGGAATTCCTCGCGGCCGGGTCACGGAGATCTATGGTCCGGAAGCCTCCGGCAAGACAACGATCTGTCAGCACATCGTGGCTGAATCGCAGAAGCGAGCGGGGAGGGGTGGCCGCGTTTGTCGATATGGAGCATGCTCTCGATCCGGTGTATGCGGCCCGGTGTGGTGTGGATACACAGAACCTGTATATCTCGCAGCCAGATACGGGCGAGCAAGCATTAGAGATTACAGAGACGCTGGTGAGGAGCGGCGCGATCGATATCGTCGTCGTGGACAGCGTTGCAGCTCTGGTGCCTCGCTCTGAGATCGAGGGAGATATGGGAGACCCCACCATGGGCATGCAGGCGCGATTGATGAGCCAGGCACTGCGCAAGCTCTCAGGCGCCATCAAGCAGACGAACACTGCTGTGGTGTTCACCAATCAACTGCGCCAGCGCATTGGGGTGATGTTCGGTAATCCGGAGACCACCACGGGAGGGATGGCGCTGAAGTTCTATGCCTCGNNGGTTGGAAATCGTGTCCGCGCCCGCGTGGTGAAGAACAAGGTCGCGGCACCCTTTAAAGTTGCCGAATTCGACATCATGTATAACGAGGGTATCAGTCGGGTGGGGGGTATCCTGGACCTGGGAGTGGAAACGGGCCTGATCGATAAGCGTGGCTCATTTTATTCGTACGATGAGAATCGCCTCGGCCAGGGCAGAGAAAAGGTCAAGCAATTCTTGAGCGAGAATCCTGAGACCGCAGACGAAATCGAGCAGAAAATCCGAAGCGCGTTTGCGGATGAGGACGTGGCATAATACAATCACATACGCAGAAATACGTAGCGGATCTGATGGGAATTGGAGTCAGATCCCAATGACGCGGAAAGTTCGGATCTCTGATCCAAGGCGATTAGATTGCGAACGGCGGGCAGGTGAGCATCTGTACGATCCTGTCCTGGACTGAAAAAGAGAATAGACCAGCCCACTTGCAGGAGGCGTGAATTGGGAGATACGTCGGAATTTTGCGGTCGCGAAATCGACCGGGCGTTCCTGCGTACTCACGCTTAAGCACAAGTGGTGTTTGCATCAATCTAATCTAAGCTTGAATTAGGCCCATCCGAACCCACGGGCATTCGGAAACTGAGCAGCCGTGACCGCGTCACGGCTGTTTTGTTTGGTCTCCGAAGAGAGAGGAGCGGAGTGACCAGGACCGTAACCGCAATTGTTCCAAGGGGGAAGAACCGGGCAAAGGTCTACCTGGATGGGCAGTATGGATTCACACTCTCAATGAAGCTGGTTCAGGAGATCCATCCCTCCGAGGAAATTTCTGAAGATCGTATTCGAAAGCTGCTTGAGCGTGACAGGATCGAAGGCGCGTACCAGCAGGCAATCCGGCTGATATCGTATCGGCCCCGGACAGAACGTGAACTCCGAATCCGCTATGCCAAAAAAGGGGTATCTGATCCCATCCAGGAGCAAGCGCTCGAACGATTACGGGTTGAGGGATTGGTAGATGATGCTGAGTTCGCAAGGGCCTGGGTTGAAAACCGGATGGAATTTCGACCGCGCGGTGCGTGGGCGTTGCGCTCAGAACTCAGTTCAAAAGGTGTTGCCCGCGACACCATCGAGGTGGCGCTTGAGGATTTTGATGAAACAGAAGCTGCGCGTCGAGCGGCCAATGAAGGAGCACGCCGCTACAAGCAATTATCGCCGGACTTGTTTCGCCGGCGGCTGAGCGCCTATTTAGCTAGGCGTGGTTTTAACTATCAAACAGTGGCTCCGCTCGTGACAAAGCACTTGAGGGAGCTTGGTGAAGAAAGTGAGGGACCGAATTGAACCCAGATTGGTTGTTACCCGTGATTGTGGGGTTAGTTGCAATGGCAGGAGGAGTGGTCGTCGGTTATTTCCTGCGACACTATCAGGCCAGTAGGGAGCTCAAAGGCAAGCAAGCAGAAGCCGACCGCATCCTTGAAGGAGCAAGAGACAGGGAGCGAAAAATTGAGCTTGAGGCACGCGATAAGGCGCTGAAGATACGTGACGAAGCCGAATCGGATGCGAAACGCAGGCGATCAGAACTCTCAAAAGAGGAAGAGCGCCTGCAGAAACGCAGAGCTGATTTGGACCAGAGACTCGATAAGCTTGAGAAACGCGACTCTACGCTGAATAAACGTCAGAGTACGCTCGACAAGCGCGCGAATGAATTGGACAAGATGCATCAGGATACGTTGGCGGAACTTGAGAAAGTTTCCGGCATGACGCAGGCAGAGGCAAAAGAACAGCTGGCCGCCGAAGTCGAGCGCGAGGCGCAGCAGGATATGATGCGCATCATCCACCGCATTGAAGAGGAAGCGCGCGTCGAAGGAGAAAAGCGAGCGCGTGAATTGATAGCTGACGCAATCCAGCGCGTCGCCTCGGATCATGTCTCAGAGATCACCGTATCGTCTGTCCCACTTCCATCCGACGATATGAAGGGGCGGATTATTGGGCGCAACGGCCGCAATATACGCGCCTTCGAGCAGGCGGCGGGAGTGGACGTGATCGTTGACGATACGCCGGAAGCCGTAACGATTTCCTGCTTTGATTCAGTTCGCCGGGAAGTTGCGCGCCGTGCCATGGAGAAGTTGGTTCTGGACGGTCGCATTCATCCCGCACATATTGAAAAGATCGTGGATAAGGCACGTGAAGAAGTTGACAAGGTGATCGCAGAAGCAGGAGAACAAGCGACGTACGAGGCAGGCGTGCCTGGCCTGAAGCCGGAGATCACAAAGAAACTCGGCCGGCTGAAATTCCGAACTTCGTACGGGCAAAACCAACTCGACCATGCGGTAGAGACCGCCAAGCTGGCATCAGTGATCGCTTCCGAACTGGGAGCAGATATCGAAGTGGCCAAAATGGGCGGTTTGCTGCACGACATTGGAAAGACGATGGATCACGATGCAGAGGGTACACACGCCATTCTGGGCGCTGAATTCTGCCGCCGGCATGGTGTTCCTGAAAACGTGGTGAATGCAATCGCTTCACACCACCACGAGACCGAGCAGGAATCGGTCGAGGCGGTGATCGTCGAAGCAGCCGACGCCATCAGCGGTGCACGACCGGGAGCAAGGCGCGAGAGCCTGGAAGACTACTTGAAGAGAGTCCGTGCGCTGGAAGAAGTCGCAAATTCATTCGATGGCGTATCCGAGAGCTATGCACTGCAAGCGGGGCGTGAGATCCGGGTGATCGTGAAGCCGGAAGATATCGATGATCTCGAGGCAACCCGTCTAGCGCGCACGGTCGCGAAACAAATCGAAGAGGGGATGAACTACCCGGGCCAGATCAAGGTGACCGTGATCCGGGAGACTCGCTCGATCGACTACGCCAAGTAAGCTCAGAGCGCTGGCAGAAGCCAGCGCTCTTTTTGATTGCCTAGTTATGTGACTCAAGGATTCCCTGACAGCAACCTGTCTCAGATGCGATCACAGCGCATCATCAACCTCCTGGGCCTTGGGATCGTGTTCTCCCTGCTCGGAGACAATACACTCTACACCGTACTTCCCGACCCTACTATATGGTCGCGCGTTGGATTGACCTTCACCTGGGTAGGTATTCTGCTTGGTGTCAACCGAATCGTTCGAGTGGTATTCAATACCAGCGCGGGTGTTTTGTATGATCGCCTGCCAAGGAGGCGACTGCTGATCGGGGCGATGTCATTGGGAGCGATCTGCAACGTGATCTATGCCAATGCCTTTGGACCAACGCCTTTTTTGGTGGGCCGTATCTTGTGGGGCGCGGCCTGGTCGGGCTTGTGGATCGGTGGAAACACCGTTGTCTTGGATGTGTCCAGCGAAGCCACGCGCGGAAGAAACAGTGGTCAATTCCAGATGTGGTTCTTTATTGGAGTGGCCGTGGCCGCCTTGGCCGGCGGGGCATTTACCGATTGGTTGGGTTTTCGAGGTGGGTTGTGGCTCAGTGCTGCGATCACTGCCGCAGCAGCACTGATCTGGTCCATCTGGCTTCCAGAGACCCGTCCGGCGGGAAATGATCCAGATTCACAAACACCCTCCTGGCGTGAATTCCCGATCCGTAAGTCGCTGCCGGCAGCGATTCCAGTGATGGCCGTCCGCTTTGTGTTTGCAGGCGTAATGGCCGCGACCACGATTCTCTGGCTGGAGCAGTTCATCGGGCGAGAGCTCGAGCTCTCCCGGTTGGTGATCCCCTTAGCTACGCTGACAGGTGCATTTTCTGCAGTGCGCATGTTAGCCAGCATTGTTGGCGCACCCCTTGCGGGTCGCACTTCGGACCGGGTCGGTCGCCGGTGGCCGGTGATGGCGCTCGGCCTGGGAATCGGGGCACTCGGAACATGGCTCATGGGCGGTGAATTGATCTGGTTGGCGGTGGGCGGTGCGATGCTGGCGGCGATAACTTCAGGCAGCGTGCAGGCCCTGGCGCCCGCGATCATTGGTGATCGAGTGGATGAAGCCCGTCAATCGAGAGGGCTAAGCGTGGTCTTTTCTCTGGGTGATGTAGCCAGTGCCCTCGGTCCGCCGCTGGCTCTAGGATTGCTGGGTGTGCTTGGCATTGCAGGTGTTTATCGTATGTCTTCGATCGTGCTGGCGGCGGCGGGCTTGTTTGCACTTACTCAATTGAGAAGAGAACGGAAGATTCAGGCTCAGGCATAAGTGCGGCTGCGAGAGGCTGGAGACCGTTCCCCATAGCTGAGGCTCAGGCAATCCGAGCTCTCATCGTTCTCGGATCTGTGGCAAACTGCGACGTATAGCCATTAAACTGTTCCATATACCAAGCGCCAAGAGAGGGAGGATTGACAATGAGTATTCGTCGAGGGAGCGTTCTCGCACTCGCTTTGTTTTCAACTGGAATTCTGCTGACAGCATGCGGGTCAGCCACAATTCAGACCGATGTGCCGCCAACGCCACCGCCTCCAAATATTCCTCCAACATCGATTCCGACCGCACTTCCAGCTGCTGACAGCGGTGAGAGCACTTTCCAATGGTCTTCCCCTCCAGCGATGGAGATTGACCCATCAAAGTCCTATGAGGCAGTGTTTGTTACGGAGGCCGGCGAATTCAGAGTTCGGCTCTATCCAGAGCAGGCCCCGCTAACGGTGAACAACTTTGTTTTTCTTGCCAGGCAGGGGTACTACGACAACACCACATTTCATCGAGTCATTCCAGGCTTCATGGCGCAGGGAGGCGATCCGACTGGCACCGGCGCCGGGGGGCCAGGGTACTTATTCGAAGACGAATTCCATCCGGATCTCCAGTTTGATCGACCGGGTCTCCTGGCAATGGCTAACCGCGGCCCAAATACCAACGGCAGTCAGTTCTTCATTACCTATGTCCCAACGCCGCACCTCAACGGTCTGCACGCGATCTTTGGTGAGGTCCTTGAAGGAGCAGATGTCGTAGAAAGCCTCAGGCCTCGGGATCCGCAGGTAAACCCCGGCCATCTTGGTGACGACCTAATTACGGTCGAGATCATTGAGATCGACGAATAACAGGATTTGTCCGCCTTTCAAACAAGGTTACAGAGCCTGAACACCTGTCCTACATACAGCATGTACATCTGTCCCTAGGTTCTGCTTCCCCATTGACCTACCGTATTAACCAGTGCTCGTTGAGCTATTGGGGCAGTCTCCGTCAACCTTTGAGGATATTGCTTCTTACTGGGGTGGCCCTGCACCGAGCCGCGGATGCAGTCCCCATCCGATGAGCTAGTCCGCATGATTGAGACAGCAAGGACGGACAGCATGCGATTGAACAAGAGCTTCTGGCACTTCCCTTGCTTGATATTCTCTCTTGCCATCACCCTGGCAAGCTGCTCTTCGGCAGCTGATTTTCTCCAACCAAAAGCTCCCTGGCCGACTGAAGGTTGGCAGACTTCCACACCCGAAGAACACGGTATGGATGCGGCCAAGTTAGAACAGATGATGGACCTGATCGAAGAGCGAGATGCTCCAATCGACTCGGTGCTGGTCATCCGGGACGGGTATATCGTTTTCGAAAAATATCGCCGTGGATACGAAGAAGCTTCCAGTCACCAGCTGCAATCGGTCACCAAGAGCTTCACATCTACACTGCTTGGTATCGCCCTGCAGGAAGGGTTGATCCAAAGCCTCGATCAGCGGCTGGTGGATTTCTATCCTGACCGGACGATCGATAATCTGGATGTGCGCAAGCAAAACATCACGCTTGAAGATCTTTTAACGATGTCCGAGGGCATGGATTGGCACGAGGTCGATCTACCCTACACCCATCCGGACAACTCTCTGGGCCAGATGTGGCGCCAAGACGACGTTGTCCAACACGTGTTGGATACGCCCATGCTGCGCGAACCAGGCGAAGCCTGGAATTACAACTCAGGTACGTCCATTCTGCTGGGGAACATCGTTGAGCAGGTCAGTGGGCAGAGTGTGCTGATGTTCGCTCGGCAATATCTCTTCGACCCACTTGGGATCGGGAGCCTCTACTGGGCAATGGCGGATAAAAGCCACTACCACACCGATGGCGGGCTCTATATGACACCACGCGACATGGCTCGCCTGGGATATTTGATGTTGAACGGCGGAGAGTGGGAAGGGGAGCAGATCCTGCCTGAAGATTGGGTCGATCATGCCAGTTCAGCCCATTATCAGACTGATGGTCTCTATGGTTATGGATACCAATGGTGGACACTGCCGCAAGGCGGAATTTATACTGCTCTGGGCCACTATGATCAGGCGATTTACGTGATTCCCGAAGCCGATATGGTTGTCGTCTTCACGGCCAACGTACCCGATGAAGCCATCCACCCGGAGCATGGATTGCTGCTCCGTTACATTCTCGGTGCTTGCAACGACCTGCCGGATGATTTTTTGAGCCGACACTACGAAGGATACGGTTTCTCTTACGACTATGGTGCTGAATTCAGTCTCTTGGAGCTTCCACTGAATGGGGAGGATCAGCCCTCAGACGAGTCCGGGGTAATCCAGCATTTGTACATTTCTTACCCGATCGAAATCATCAATGTTTCATGGAACAATGAGTGGAACAATCCTGATCTGGCAGTTGTGCTGGACCGCGCATTCCTTTCCATGACGGAGGGGGATCAAGCTCAGCTATTAATGGGGGAGCCTGCCGTTGTTGAAGTGGGCAACAGAAAACTCCATGCGCATCGATTAGAGCTCGAGGAGGATGGATTCAGGCTGTCCGGCATTACGACCGTTTGGAATTGTGATTCATCCAATCGGGCTTACGTCCTGAGCTACATCACCGACAACCGAATTACTAGGGATGCGATTGATACGCGCTTTGGTGAGATCCTGGGAAGTTTTACCTGCCAGGAATAGTGCCGCCTTATCCCCTCGATTGGGTGAGCAGCCCAGGCCGAAATATCCGTTTCATGACAGCTCTCTTCCGCGGTTGATGTGAACCTCTTCTACGTCCTGAATTAGAATTCCAACCGAACAGCCCATGGGCATGGGTCTCAGCCCATACCTCGAAAAACAGTATTGCGGCGGTACTGGCCGATTTGAAGACCTGAGCAATGTTTGACTTCGTATTGGTTACGGTAACCGATTTTCTGATCTGAGTGCTGGACATCGCCGCAGGGCAATTTCAATTGGATAATGGCTCCGCAAGCCTTCATGCTCGTTGATCTCTACCGACATCTGGTGCTTGTTGATTGGGACACCTGGGCTTTGCGGCATCTCGTCTAGCAAGTCGCAGGATGGGCATTGACGGATAACTTCATTGTCATAGGCGGATACCTGAATCTGGCTGCCGGTATCTTGCTGCTGGTCTATTGGTACGCATACGCCATCTTTCTCCCGTACGGGAAACTATCGACCACGCTTTCCATTCTGGTCCGAAACCGAAACTGGACCTGGANNATTAATGCTGTGGGTGTGCTGGGTGCCTTGGCTAGCCTTCTTGGCCAAGCAGGTATTTTGGCCATCCAAGTTCCGAATACCAGCCCATATTCGGAACTTGGCTTTTACGTCGCAGTAGCTGGCACCACCTTGCTTATTGGGACGATGCTTTGGGAAACCGTGCTCTGGCCGATCCTGTACCGACACGACGAAGCTCTGCTCGAATTCCGTGGACCGCTCTACTCAAGTAAAACCTTTCTAGGCTTCTTCATCGCTTCGGGGCTGTTGTTTGCAGTCGGCTACCTTCTTGTCGGCATTGGAATTGCCCAATCCCCGATACTTCCTCGTACAGCAGGAATTCTGATCGCTGTTGGTGCACCTGCCTTTGGGTTGGGGGCGATGTTTGGAAGCTTCCAGGTGTACGTACGGTCAGTCGGTGTAACCCTGATGAGCGCCGGCCTGATATGGCTCGCTCTAGCCATGATCAATTGAATGCAGGTTCGAAGCGAGGCGCGGGACCGGAACAGGGGTGAGCTCTGTTTCCGAGGGTAGACACGCAACGGGATTGGGAATCGTGTGTTCTTAGCTCGACGTACAGTGAAATCCACTATCCGGCGCTGAAGATCGATCCAAATTGCCTCCGGCTTGTTACAAGACTGCTTGAGAGGGTTTTATAGTCGGCCACCGTCGCATTCGAGCTTTTACGCCGGGGATCTTCCAGATCAGCAGCACTAAAGAATTGGGGTAGGCGATCCAGAATTCGGTGCGCGCCGGTGAGCTGGCCCACAAATCAAGAATGAGAGATAGAGACCCATCAATGGATTCTGACCTCGTATGAAATTTGGTCTCAGCCTCCCTAGGAAAGATCCATTTGGCGATATCCACCGAATCGTCGAAACCGCTGGACCTGTAGCAAAATACGCTCATGCAGCTTTCGGAATGCGTTCAAATGGCGTCAGAATTCTCAGCGACAAGAAAGGTGATTGAGAGTATGTCCAGGCAAAATGAGTGGGAGTACTTTTTTGATCGACATGCGCCGAAGTATATGGAGGAGCCTTTCACAGCCAATACTGCAGAGGAGGTCGAGTTCATTCTCGAAGAACTGAACCTCCCCCAGNNCCAGGGCAGTCGCATCCTGGATGTGGGATGCGGGACTGGCCGGCATTCGATTCGACTGTCTCAAAGAGGTTTCAAAATGACTGGAATCGATATTTCCAAAGGAATGCTCGATGAAGCCAGACGAGGCGCTGAAAAGATGGGAGTTGATCTGGATCTCATCCATGCAGATGCCGTCGATTTCGTTGCTGAATCCAAACATGACGCAGCTATCTGTCTATGTGAAGGTGCATTAGGGCTGGTCGGTTCGGGCGAGGATGCTCATCAACGTGATCTGAGAATTCTTCAGAACATCAGTCAATCGATCGAAGAGAATGGCAAATTCATACTGACGGTGCCAAACGGAATGAGAACAATCCGCGCGGCAAGCAAAGCGTCAGTCTCTGATGGATCGTTTGATCCCCTGACTCTTACAGAAGTATTCGAGCTTAACGTTGAAGGAGGGGAAATATCTGAGCGCGTTACTGTTCGAGAGCGCGGATTTGTACCATCCGAATTGGTACTGATGCTTGGTGTCGCCGGATTCGGGGTCGAAGGGGTTTGGGGAGGCACCGCAGGGAACTGGAAACGTGCGCCGGTAAACTTGGACGAAATGGAGATAATGGCCATCGCTCGAAAGGCCTCGAGCGAAATCGATTGAATGGGGCTGTGCATGCCTCATTGCTGCATCACCCGCCAAGCATTGTGGAACCGAGCCGCCTGAGGGATATGGGACATCATGATCGAGATCATCTCGGAGTTCGTAGTCAAAGAAGAAGCACGGGGTCAATTTGAGCTGGCATTCGGGCCGGGCGGAGCATGGAGCAAGCTGTTTGCTGAAGCACCGGGATTTCGCGGGATCACTTTGCTGCGTGACGAGAACCATCCCGGGCACTATCTGACGATCGAAATGTGGGACACTGTAGTCCTTCGAGACGAGATGCTGGCCAGCCACCAAGAGGAATATGCGAGCCTGCTCGAAACTTTCTACCAATGGTCTGAGTTTGAGACTCAACTGGGTGTTTTTAGAATGATGGCTGAAGCCTCTGTAAGAGCACGGCCTCGATCAGGTAGCGGTCGGGGATGAAACGAACTTGGGCTGCCTGGGTTCTTGGCATCTTCGCCGTATCAGCTTTGAGCGCCTGTTCCCAGGCACCCGATGCCTGGGGATTTCTCGAGGGTCAAGTCACGATAGGACCTTTGATGCCTGTAGTCCGAGCAGGGGAACTTGAGCCGACTCCGGCACCGGAAGTCTATGAAGCGCGCAAGATCGTTGTATACGAAGAGAATGGCGAGACCGAAGTTCTTCGAATTGATATCGATGCAAACGGTAGCTACCGGGCAGAGCTTCCGGTTGGAACATACGTCATCGATATCAATCGGATCGGTGTAGATTCTGCTTCGAATCTACCCATGACGATCGAAATCATCGAGCAGCAAGTGACAAGACTTGACATCGATATCGATACGGGAATTCGCTAATGAGATATGACATCCTGCTTTTCGATTTGATTGGCGTTCTTGTGGAAGATTCCGCTGAAATCACCGAAGCAGTAATGGAAGCTTCGGGGATGAGTGAGCAGGAATTGTGGGACTTCTGGGTAGCATCGCCTTCCGTAAGGGATTTCGATTCAGGCCGTATCTCAAGCGGCGAGTTTGGGGAATTGATTGTGAAGGAACTGAATCTGCCCCTCAGCTCGGATGAGTTCCTCGAGCAATTTCACGTCTGGATCGCGGGCTTGTATCAGGGAACCGAAGATTTACTTTCCCAACTGAAGGGGCAGTACCGCCTGGGCTGCTTCTCAAACAATAACGAGATCATGTGGCCGCAGATCCGAGACAAATACGGCATGGGTGATCTGCTCCATGACTACTTCCTTTCTCACGAAATCGGTATGCTCAAGCCGGATACTGCAGCTTTTGAATATGTGATCAATGAACTCAAGCTTCCGGCTGACCGGATTG
>JABAOE010004607.1_pt1 | contig 42440 bp, 39 predicted proteins | sample 7062141 | NCBI WGS metagenome assembly JABAOE01 (sample SAMN14538627, study PRJNA623070) | marine sediment metagenome | biome: marine biome [ENVO:00000428]; feature: marine pelagic biome [ENVO:01000023]; material: deep marine sediment [ENVO:00002113] | place: India: Gulf of Khambhat ...
GATGCATGGCGGCGTGAAGATGGGTTGAATAATCCCTTCAAACAGATAGAAGCATTTGTTTAAGTGTTGATTGATCTGGCGCAATCGCGACCAGAAATTTGTTAAGAATTCGTAATCAAAATGCTGCTAGAATGGCGCCACCATTGCGGTATGGAGTGGGGGCATCGAGGGCATCGAGCGGGTAGTGGGGACCCTGGCCAGGCGCCAGCCAACGGCCGAGTCGGTCCCCGCCGAACGTCGCCACAGCCGCTCCCGCGGATCATCTCCCGAACACGACATCCGGAGCTTTCAAAGATGAGAACAGTCCGAACCCCAATTACACTGATTCCGATCATTCTGGCCCTGCTGCTGCCGGTGGCAGCCATGGCGCAGGAGACGACATCCGCGATCCGCGTCACGCTCACCGGAGCGGATGGCAACCCGGCCGCCGGGGTTTCCGTGACGGTGGTCGATACGCGCACCGGCACCTCGCGCACGCTGACCTCCGGCGCCAGTGGCTCCGTGACCGCCAGCGGGCTGCGCGTGGGTGGCCCGTACACCGTCTCGATCAGCTCCGAGGCGCACGGCGACATGACCGTCAGCGACGTCTACACGCGCCTCGGCGACACCTACCTGCTGCCGCTCAACCTGGGAACGGCCACCATGGAGGAGGTCATCGTCACCGCCACCATGGTCCAGACCCAGCAACTGGCCCTGGGGCCGGCGTCTTCCTTCGGCCTCGAAGACCTGCAGGACTACCCGGCGATTAACCGCGACATCCGCGACGTGATTCGCTTCGACCCGCGGCTGTACCAGGACCAGGCCTTCGTGGGCGCGATCCAGTGCGCCGGGGCCAACCCGCGCTTCAACAGCCTGACGGTGGACGGCGTGCGGTTGAACGATAACTTCGGTCTGAACAGCAACGGTTACCCCACCGAGCGGCAGCCGTTCGCGTACGATTCCATCCAGGAGGTGGCGGTAGAGCTGGCGCCGTTCGATGTGCAGTATGGCGGCTTCACCGCCTGCAACATCAACGCGGTGACCAAGTCTGGTGAAAACGAGTTCTTCGGCTCGGTGTTCTACGACTACACGGACGACGGGATGAAGGGCGACAAGCTGGAAGGCGACAAGATCGACCCCGGCAAGTTCGATGAAAAGCGCTACGGCGGCACCTTCGGCGGGCCGATCCTCAAGGACAAGCTGTTCTTCTTCGTCGCCTACGAGAAGCTGGAAGGCGTGGAGCAGTTCGACCGCGGCCCGGCGGGTTCCGGGCGCGCTCGCGAGGTGTTCGGCGTGTCCCAGGCGCAGGTCGATGAGATCTTCGACATCGCGCAGAACATCTACGGCTACGATCCCGGCAGCTTTCCCACCAGCCTGCCGGTGGAGGACGAGAAATACACCATCAAGCTGGACTGGAACATCTCCGACGACCACCGCGCGGCATTCACCTACAACTACAATGACGGTTATTCCATCTCCGAGTCGGACGACGATTCCGACGAGCTGGAATTCTCCAACCACTACTACGAGCGTGGCGCGGAGCTGAATGCCTACACCGTGTCGCTGTTCTCGGACTGGAACGACAGGTTCACCACCGAGGTGCGGGCGTCCTATTCCGAGCTCGATAACCGGCAGCTGTCGCTGGCCGGGGTGGATTTCGGCGAGGTGCAGATCCGCACCTACAACGACGGTGACGGCGACGGCGTGTTCGACCGCGCCACCGTCTACCTGGGCGCCGACGATTCCCGCCATGCCAACAAGCTGTACTACGAGACCTGGAACTGGAAGCTGGCCGGCGCTTACGCGCTGGACAACCACCTGCTGACCTTCGGTTACGAGATGGACGAAATCGAGATTTTCAACATGTTCATCCAGGAGGCGGAGGGTGAATACCGCTTCGATCGGCAATGTGGCTCCAGCAATCCGGACGGCTGCATCGACGCCTTCCGTAATGGCACCGCGGACCGCATCACCTACGAGAACGCCGCGCCCTCCAACATCAAGGCGGATGCGGCCGCGCAGTTCAGCTACGAGATCAACACGCTGTACATCCAGGACGAGATCACCCTCAAGGGCGGCGACGTCACGCTGGTGGCCGGCCTGCGCTACGACTGGTACGACAGCAGCGACGTGCCGCGTGAGAACGCGAATTTCATCGCCCGCAACGGCTTCAGCAACGCCCAGAACCTCGACGGCGAGGACCTGCTGCAACCGCGCTTCGGGTTCAACTGGGATGTCAACGACCAGCTCAGCCTGCGCGGCGGCGTCGGGCTCTACTCGGGCGGCAACCCCAACGTGTGGATTTCGAACAACTACTCCAACGACGGGCAGACCCAGGTCGAGGTTCAGGACCGCAGCGGGACACCGCTGTTCGACCAGCAGTGGACCGGTAGCGGCCGGCCCATCTGGGATATTCCGCAGGGCCTCTACGACCAGGTGGCCCAGGGCACGGCCAATAGCGGCGTCAATGCCATCGACCCCAAGTTCAAGGTGCCCTCCAACTGGAAATATGCCCTGGGGCTGACCTACGAGTTCGACCTGCCGGGTAACTGGGGTTCGGGCTACGTACTGAACGCGGACCTGATTTACACCAAGGCGGAGGATTCCGCCCTCGTCGTGAACGGCACCATGGCGCAGGTCGGCACGGCGCCGGATGGCCGTCCGATCTACCAGGATTCGCGGGCGTTCCGGTCCGATTACATCCTCAGCAACGTGAAAGGGGCGGATGCGCGTTCGACATCCTTCTCGGTGGGCCTGAACAAGTCCTACGACTCCGGTTGGGACTGGGCGCTGGGCTATGCCTACACCAAGTCGGAGGACGTCAGCCCGATGACCAGCTCGGTGGCGTTTTCCAACTTCGTCAACATTGCGGTGGACGACCCCAATCGCCCGCGCCTGGCGACATCGAACTACGAGATACCGCATCGCTTCACCTTCCGCGTTTCCTACGAGGCCCGCTGGTGGGGCGACTACCGCAGCAAGTTCGCCATCTTTGGTTCCGCCAACGAGGGGCGTCCGTACTCCTACGTGTTCGGCGACGACGATGGCGACGTGTTCGGTGACTTTGCCGACCGCCGTCACCTGCTCTATGTCCCGACCGGTCCGGACGATCCCAACGTGGTGTTTGCCGACAGCTTCAACCAGGCGGCATTCTTCGACCTCGTGAATTCAAGCGGCCTGGGCAAGTACGCCGGTGGGATCGCGCCGCGCAACGCCTTCAACAGCGGCTGGTGGACCCATTTCGACTTCCGCTTCGAGCAGGAATTCCCCGCCTTCCGCGAGGGCCACAACTTCGCCGGGTACATCGTCATCTCCAACTTCTGCAACCTGATCAACGACGACTGGTGCACGCTGAAGGAGGTGAGCTTCCCGCGCCTGGAAGACGTGGTGGATATGGATATCGTGGACGGCAAGTACCTGTTCGAGGAGTTCATCGCTCCGGGCGGGGAGCGCAGGGTTTCCAACCCCTCGCTGTACGAGATCCGCATCGGCCTGCGCTACGACTTCTGAGCGGACAGCGCAAACCCGCACCCCACGGTGCGGCAGGGAGAGACCGGAGGGCCAGCGCAAGCTGGCCCTCCTGCTTGGGGCACTCGAGGGGCCGGGGTGCTGAACGGCACGGGAGACTTGCGCTAAGCTAAGCGCCCGGCAGCCGCGTATGGAGAACACCATTGCCCAGTGACGCCGTCAATGCCCGCATCTACCCGGCCGGCATCCTGACCACCCTCAGCCGCATGGAAGTCGAACGGCTGCACGACGCCAGCCGCGGCAACCTCGCCCAGCTGATCCGCCGCTGCGCGCTGGCCGTACTCAACAGCGGCGACCAGAGCGATGACGCTGAGGCGCTGTTGCGTACCTACAGCGATTTCCGCATCGAGGTGCAGCAGTTCAACCGCGGCATCCGCCTGGAACTGAGCCACGCGCCGGGCTCCGCTTTCGTGGACGGCCGCATCATCGAGGGCATCCGGGAGTTGCTGTCGGCCGTGATCCGCGATCTCGTCTATTTCGACACCGAAATCAGCGAGAACCCCCGGTGCCGACTGGATGAGGGTCCCGGCATCACCAACGCGGTGTTCGAGATCCTGCGCAATGCCCGCATGTTCCGACCCGGGGTCGAGCCGGACCTGGTGGTGTGCTGGGGTGGGCATTCCATCGGTCGGGAGGAGTACGACTACACCAAGGAGGTCGGCTACTCGCTGGGCCTGCGGCGCCTGAACATCTGCACCGGTTGTGGGCCGGGCGCCATGAAAGGTCCGATGAAAGGGGCGGCCATCGCGCACGCCAAACAACGGGTTCGCGACGGGCGTTACGTCGGCATCTCCGAGCCCGGCATCATTGCGGCCGAGTCGCCCAACCCCATCGTCAACGAGCTGGCGATCATGCCGGATATCGAAAAGCGCCTCGAGGCCTTCGTTCGCCTCGGCCACGGCATGGTCGTGTTTCCGGGCGGCGTTGGCACCGCGGAGGAAATTCTCTATCTGGTGGGCGTGCTGCTCAATCCGGCCAACCGGGAGATTCCGCTGCCGCTGGTGTTCACCGGCCCTCGGCATGCCGCCACCTATTTCGAGCAGATCGATGCATTCATTCGCCTGACCCTGGGCGAGGAAGCGGCATCCCTGTATTCGATCATCATCGACGACCCGGAGCAGGTGGCGGTTACCATGGCAGCGGGGCTGGAGGCCGTGCGTGATTTTCGGCGGGCGCGCAAGGACGCTTACTATTTCAACTGGCTGCTGGAAGTTCGCGAGGCGTTCCAGATTCCTTTCGAGCCGACCCACGAGGCCATGGCGGCGCTCGAAATTCACCGCGACCAGCCGGTGCATCAACTGGTCGCAAACCTCCGGCGCGCGTTGTCGGGAATCGTGGCGGGCAACGTCAAGCCCGAGACCCTGGCCCTGATTCGCGAGCAGGGCACGTTCGAGATTCGTGGCGCGCCGGACATCATGCATGCCCTGGATGGCCTGCTGTCGTCGTTCGTGGCGCAGAACCGCATGAAGCTGCCCGGCGCTCACTACGAGCCCTGCTACCGGGTGGTCACCTGAGTCATCGTTTCAGGGCGCGATCCCGCGTCAGGTTGTCTGTACCCAGCAGTTGCCGCACGGCGGCCAGTTCGATGCCCTGCGTGTAAATGAAGCCATCGCCGTGGCGCGCCAGGAATCCGTCGCGCAACAGGGCGTCGCGCTCGGTCGGGCCGATGCCGTCGGCGGGCAGGGTGGCGTAGGCGTCCGCGAAATCCATGGCACCCGCCAGGGGCCTGAAATCGTCGGCCAGAGCGATCCCCTCGGCGGGGTAGCGAAGCGCATAGCGATTGGCCCGGGTCACCAGAACCTCCAGCGCGCAGCCCTCGGCCAGCCCGCGGTACTGGCCTGCCACCTCCGGGTTGAAGCGCAATAACACGAGGAAACGCCGCCCCTCCTCGCCCGCCGGGGGGTTGGTGAAATAACATTCGCCGGGATGCAGGCCTTCCTCGTAGACCTCGATCACGTCTTCCAGCGGCCGGCTGACCTTGTACGGTATCAGGACCCTCAGGAAGGCCGTGCCACCGACCGGAAACTCGCGGGCGTACTCGTAGTCGGTGTCCAGCACCTGCACCACGGCCACCAGGTCGGCGCGTTGTGCGAGTTCGGCGAGGGCGGGAAGTTCCGGGCCTGCACCCTCGACCCGGGTGATGGCGGTGAGGCCCAACAGCAGCGATGCCATCCGCAAGCGGAGGTCGCGCCACGACCCGGTCATGCGCGCGACGTGCGCGGCGTGGTGCCTCACGCCGGCCCGCCCAGGGTCGCCAGGCGTTCGCCGAGCCGTACGCGTTGATCGGGCTGCAAGGCCTCGGGCGCCACCAGCGCGTTTGGGGGTAGCAGGAGAATGACCGTCGAACCCATGTTGAAGCGCCCCATCTCCTCACCCTTGGCGAGGCGAACGCCCGCGCCGGCGTAATCCCGCCACGCCGGTGCCGAGACCCGCGCGGGCGTGACCTCGCCTGCCCACACGGTGGTTACGGAGGAGACCAGCATGGCTCCCACCAGCACCAGCGCGAAGGGTCCGAACGCTCCCTCGAAGAGGCTGACCACCCGCTCGTTGCGGGCGAACAGGCCGGGGCGCTGGCGCACCGTGTACGGGGCGACGCTGAACAGGCGGCCAGGCACATGGCCCATGCGCAGCAGTTGCCCGTCCACCGGCATGTGCACGCGGTGGTAATCGCGGGGCGAGAGGTAGAGAGTGAAAAAGCTGCCGTTGCGCAAGGCGTCGCAGGCCGGGTCATCGGCCAGCAGGTCCTGCAAGGCATAGGAAACGCCCTTGGCCTGCAGGAGCCGGTTTCCGTCCAGCGTCCCCAGGGCACTGACCGCGCCGTCGCACGGGCAGGCGACGGCGGCGGGGTCGCGGTCGATATGACGTACCCCCGCACGCAGGGCGCGGGTGAAAAACGCGTTGAAACAGCGGTAGTCGTCGGGATCCGCACTCGCGGCCTCGCTCCAGTCCACTCCGGCCACGGCGCCGATGGTGCGGATCAGCAGGTTCTTCAGCCAGCGTACTTCGCTGCGCATCAGGCGATAGACCAGCGCCGAGGCCAGACGCTGAGGCAGCAACCCCTGCAGCCAGGTTGCCAGACGCTCCAGAAATTCGGTCATTGGGGCAGTTCTCGGAGGGCGATGTGCATGCGGTGAATTATACTTTCCGCTCGCCTCAGGGTGGACGAAATGGCTAGCGTGGCGGAATGGGTCAAACGGTGTGCGGACGCGATGGAAGCGGCCGAGCTCTGCTTTGGGCACGGCACCGACAATGCCATGGACGAGGCGGCGTGGCTGGTGCTCTGGGTGCTGGACCTGCCGCGGGATGGGACCTTCGAGCGGTGGGACCGGACGGTGAGCGGGGCCGAGGCAGACCGCATCGAGTCGCTGCTCGAGGCGCGCGTCGATCAGCGGCGCCCCCTGGCCTACCTGACCGGCGAGGCCTGGTTTTGCGGACTCCGGTTCACCGTCGACGAGCGGGTACTGGTGCCGCGTTCGCCGATCGCGGAATTGATTCAGGCCCGCTTCCACCCCTGGCTGAAGGCGCGCGAGATCCGGCGGGCACTCGATCTGTGCACCGGTAGCGGCTGTATCGCGGTCGCCATGGCGGTTCACATGCCCTGGCTGAGGGTGGATGCCGTGGACATCGATCGCGCGGCCCTCGCGCTCGCCGGCACGAATGTGGCGGCCCACGGCGTCGAGGAGCGCGTGAGGCTGATCCGCTCCGACCTGTTCGCGGCGCTGGCGGAGGAGCGCTACGAGCTGATCGTGAGCAACCCGCCGTACGTGCCCGCCGGGGCCGTCGCCACGCTGCCAGCCGAATACCGGGCCGAGCCCCTCACGGGGCTGGCGGCCGGTGAGGGGGGTCTGGACGTGGTCCTGCGCATCCTGTGGGCTGCACCGCGCTACCTCGCCGAGGGCGGGCTGCTGTGTTGTGAAGTCGGAGAGAGCGCGGAACGCCTGCAGGATCTGCTGCCGGGCGTGGCGTTCACCTGGCTCGAATTCGAGCACGGCGGCGAAGGTGTCTTTACAATATCCCGGGAGTTGCTGCAGGAGGCCCGGGACGCCGTGGGCGCATGCCGGGAGCGAAGCGAAGATGTCCGATAATACCTTTGGGCGGTTGTTCCGGGTGACCACCTTCGGCGAAAGTCACGGGCCTGCGATTGGCTGCGTGGTCGACGGCTGTCCGCCGGGTATCGAGATTACGGCCGCCGAGATCGAGACGGAACTGAGGCGCCGGGCGACCGGGCGCTCGCGGCACACCTCGCAACGCAAGGAGAAGGATGAGGTGCAGCTGCTTTCCGGGTTGTTCGAGGGCCGGACCACGGGCACGCCCATCGCGATGGTCATCTACAACACCGATGCGCGGCCACGCGACTATACGGAAATCGCCCGCCAATTCCGGCCCGGCCATGCGGATTACACCTACTGGAAGAAATATGGCATTCGCGATTACCGCGGCGGGGGGCGCGCCTCGGCGCGCGAGACGACCATGCGCGTGGCCGCCGGGGCGCTGGCGCGCAAGTACCTGGCGCAGGCTCACGGCATCACCATACAGGGCTGGCTGGCGCAGCTGGGTCCGATCCGCACCGACGAGAACATGGATTGGGAGGCCATCGAGCAGAACCCGTTTTTCTGTCCCGACCCCGGGCGGGTGCCTGAGCTCGAGGCGTACATGGACCGCCTGCGCAAGTCGGGTGACTCGGTGGGCGCCCGGGTGAGTGCCGTCGCACGATCGGTTCCGGCCGGGCTGGGGGAGCCGGTATATGGCAAGCTCGATGCCGAGTTGGCCGGCGCCTTGATGAGCATCAACGCCGCCAAGGGCGTCGAAATTGGCGCCGGGTTCGAGAGCGTCGTCCAGCTCGGCACCGAGCATCGCGATGAACTGACGCGGGAAGGATTCCTGTCCAATCACGCCGGCGGGGTGCTTGGCGGGATCTCCAGCGGCCAGGACATACGCGTGAGCGTGGCGTTCAAGCCGGCTTCAAGTCTCCGCTTGCCGTGCCGCTCGCTGGATGTGGATGGCAACGAGGTCGAGGTGGTCACCAAGGGCCGGCACGACCCCTGCGTGGGGATTCGCGCGACCCCCATCGTGGAGGCCATGCTGGCGCTGGTGCTGATGGACCACGTGCTGCGCCATCGCGCGCAAATGGGGGAGGGTGCGTGAGCGATGGCCTGAAAATCGCCGTTGTCGGCGCCACCGGCGCGGTGGGCGAGGTGCTGCTGGAGCTGCTGGCCGAACGCGTCGGCAGCGCTGGCGAGGTGCATGCGCTGGCCAGTGAGCGTTCACTGGGCAAGCGGGTTTCCTTTGGGCGGCGCGAGCTGGACGTTGCGGACCTCGCCGAGTTCGATTTCAGCGGCGTCGATTTCGCCCTGTTCTCGGCCGGCGCGAGCGTCAGCCGGGAGCATGCGCCCGGTGCCGCAGCCGCGGGCTGCACGGTGATCGACAACACTTCCGAATTCCGCTACCGGGAGGACATACCGCTGGTGGTCCCCGAGGTGAATGGCGACCTGCTGGACGGTATCGGCCCGGGCGCGATCATCGCCAATCCGAACTGTTCCACGATCCAGCTGGTGGTGGCCGTCGCACCCATACACCGCGCGGCGGGGATCGAGCGGATCAATGTCGCCACCTACCAGTCGGTGTCCGGAGCCGGCCGGCGCGCCCTCGAAGAGCTGGCGCGGCAGACCGCCGACCGGCTCAATCTGCGGGAGATCGAGACGGGCGTCTTCCGGCAACCCATCGCCTTCAACGTGCTGCCCGAGATCGACGCATTGCAGGACAACGGGTACACCCGCGAGGAGATGAAGCTGCACTGGGAGACGGGCAAGATCCTGCGGGACGACACCGTGCAGGTGAATGCCACCGCGGTTCGCGTGCCGGTGTTCTTCGGACACTCCGAGGCCGTTCACCTGGAGACCCGTGAGGCGATCGGCATCGAGGAAGCGCGCGCACTGCTGCAGGCGGCGCCCGGGGTCGTTTGCGTGGAGGACGAGGGGCAAGGGTACGCGACTGCGGTCACCCATGCAGCCGGCCATGATCCTGTTTACGTGAGCCGGTTGCGCCGGGACCATACGCACCCGCGCGGTATCGATCTGTGGATCGTGGCCGATAATGTGCGCAAGGGCGCAGCGTTGAATGCGGTGCAGATTCTCGAACGCATTTCCGGGAATCCACTTGCCGCTAGAATCCGCGCGTGAGCATCAGTAAACTCTCACCACCGGGAGCGAATAACCCTGGCACACAGCCCGCCCTCGCGACCCATAGCCGTCACTGAAAGAGATTGTCCATGCGCTTCATCATTCGCTGCTTGTTCGCCATGACCCTGGTGCCGCTCAGCCACGCGGCGCTGGCGCTGGGCCTGGGGGACGCCGAGGTCAATTCGTTCCTCAATCAACCGCTGGATGTCCGCATTCGCTTGATCAGTGATTCGGCAGCGGAGCTGGAGCCGGTGACCGCTGCGCTGGCGTCGGCAGATGACTTCGCTGTCGTGGGGCTCAGCCGCGCGGCGATTTCGGTGCCGCTCACCTTCGAAGTAAACCGGGAACTGGCGGACCCGCACCTGCGTATCACCAGCGGCCTGCCAGTGCGTGACCCCGTCGTGCAACTGGTCATCGAGGTCAACTTCTCGGCCGGCCGCATGTTGCGCCAGTACACGCTGTTCCTGGATCCCCCAACCGTTCCCGCCCAGGCCCCCGCGGTCAGTGCGCCGATCGCTCCCCCGAGCGCTCCGGCACCGGCGCGGGCGCAGCCGCCCGCAGTTGTGCCGGACGCAGAACCGCTGGCTCCGGCGCGGGTTGTCGAGCCGGTGGGCGGCGAGATGGAGTATGGTCCGGTCCAGTCGGGGGAGACACTGTGGGACATCGCGATTGATCATGTGCGGGGCACGGACGTCACCGTGAACCAGGCGATGAACGCCATCTTCAGGGAGAACCCGCAGGCGTTCATTCGTGACAACATGAACCTGCTCAAGCGCGGCGCGATTCTGCGCGTGCCCGGTTTCGAGGACATGCGCGATTTCGATCGCCGGGAAGCGATGCTGGAAGCCATACGCCAGCGCGAGGAGTTCCGGTCCGATCGCGCCCCGCAACCCGCCGAGGTCGAGGTCCCCGAGGTGGCGGATACCGAGCCCGAGGAACTCCCTGAGCCGGTGGCCGAAGTGGCGCCGGTTGAGCCTGTCGTGGAACCGGCACCCGAGCCCGAGGTCGAGGCCGGGCGCCTCGAACTGGTGCCGCCGGCCGAATTGGCCCGTGAGGAAGATGCGGAGGCCCAGGGGCCGCCGGGCGAGGAAGCGCGTCCCGGTGAATTCTCGCAACGCCTGGCGCGGGTGGAGGAAGCCCTGGAAAACGCCCGCCAGGAAAACGTCTACCTGGCCGAGCGTATCCGGGAGTTGGAAGACGAGTTGGCGGTACGCAGGGAAGCAACGGCCGTCGCCGATGCAGGCATGGCAGAGATGGAAGAGCGCTTGCGTGCCGAGCGCCTCGCTGAGGCGGAAGCGGAGGAGCCCGAGCCGGCGCAGCCGCGCGTGCGTCCGGATATCCCGTGGTACGCCGGCTTGAAGTTCTGGATCGCCATGGGGTTGCTCCTCGTCGTCGGGTTGATGGTATGGGCTGTGCGTCGCCGTCGCGCGGCCGAGGGGTTTGAGACGGAAGCGTCGGCCGTGGAGGACAGTACGCCCGGGCCGGGGGCCACGGAGGCCGTTGCGCCCAAACCGATGGCGCCGGTTCCTGTCGAGGCGCCGCCGCGCGCCGAGAAGCCCGCGGCGGTCGGAGACCGGGAGCAGCACAGATCCCTGCCGCTTAAAGTCGAGGAAGCCGTCGAGCTCGACAAGGATGATCCCAATACCATGCTCGATCTTGCGCGCGCCTATTTGGCGATGGGCGACAAATCCGCCGCGCGCGCGATCCTGGAGGACGTGCTGCGGCACGGAAACCCGACGCAAGTGGCCGAAGCGCGCAACATGCTCGGAGAGGTCTGAATGCGCCCAGCCCCCCAAGGGGGCGTAGTTTGCAAAGCAGCACCTGCCCGCTGACAATCCGGCTTCTGATTCGGCAGGTTTCTTCTCACGACATGCGATTCGCACTCGGCATTGAATACGATGGCCGCGGGTTTCTGGGTTGGCAAAGCCAGCGGCAGTCGCCCACGGTACAGGACTGCGTGGAACAGGCCCTGAGTCGGGTCGCGGATCACCCGGTCCGGGTAGTGTGCGCTGGCCGGACCGACACCGGCGTACATGCCGAATGCCAGGTGGCCCATTTCGACAGCGATGCGCCGCGTTCCGAGCGCTCCTGGGTTTTGGGCGCCAACCAGCACCTGCCGGAGGCAGCCAGCGTGCTGTGGGTACGGAAGGTCGATGCCGAATTCCATGCGCGGTTCAGTGCCTACGAGCGCCGTTACCGGTTCCGGATTCTCAACCGCTGGGCCCGTCCGGCATTGGAAGCGGGCAGGATATGCTGGTGCCGGAAGCCTCTGGACGCCGGGCGCATGCATGATGCGGCACAGGCCCTGCGGGGCGAACACGATTTCAGCGCGTTCCGGGCAGCGGGGTGTAGCGCTCGTCATGCGGTGCGCGAGGTCACGGACATCCATGTCAGCCGACAGGACGACGTGGTCGAGATGCAGATTGCAGCCAATGGTTTCCTGTACCGCATGGTGCGTAATATCGCCGGTTCGCTGATTGAAGTCGGCGCCGGCGAGCGACCGGTGGACTGGATGGAGGAGCTGTTGAGCGGGCGCGACCGAACCCGGGCCGGTGTCGCGGCCGGGCCGGAAGGGCTCTATTTCATGGCGGCGCGCTATCCGGACCGGTTCGAGCTGCCGTCGAACGATGACGCCTTCCCACATGAGGCGGGGGCCTGAGTTTGAAGGTGCGGGTCAAGATTTGCGGAATGTGCCGGGCGCGGGACGTCGATGCCGCGATCGCCGCCGGTGCCGATGCTCTCGGCTTCGTGTTTGCGGCGAGTTCCCGTCAGCTCGGTGCATCGCGGGCGCGCGAATTGCTCGCGCGGGTTCCCGACAGCGTGACACGCGTCGGCGTGTTCCTGGATCCAACGGTGGCCGAAGTGCAGGCGGTGCTCGCAGGCTCGCGGCTCGACCTGCTGCAATTCCATGGCCGAGAGGAGGATGCCTGGTGCGCGCAGTTCGGCTTGCCTTTCGTGAAGGCCGTTTCCATGGGGGCCGCCGATCCTGGCCGCGTGGCGCGGCAGTACACCCGGGCTTCGGGCATACTGTTCGACAGCCACCCGCCGGGCGGTGCGGGCGGCACCGGCGATCGTTTTGATTGGTCTCTGCTGCCGGTCTGTGCGAAACCGGTCTGGCTCGCGGGCGGTTTGCACCCGGGCAATGTGGCTGCCGCCGTGCGGATGGCTCGCCCGTGGGCGGTTGACGTGGCCAGCGGGGTCGAGGATCGCCCCGGGGTCAAGAATCGGACATTGATGGAGGCATTTGTGCAGGCGGCCCGGGCCGCTGCCAGGGAGATGTGATGGCTGAGCGATCGTTGATTGAACATTGGCCTGATGAGCAGGGCCATTTCGGGCCGTACGGCGGCATGTACGTCTCGGAGACGCTGATGCATGCGCTGGAGGAACTCAGCACCGCCTATGCACGCTGGCGCTCCGACCCCGAGTTCATGGCGCGCCTCGATGCGGACCTCGCGAGCTACGTCGGGCGTCCCTCGCCGGTTTACTTCGCCGAGCGACTGACCGAGAAGGCCGGCGGCGCCAGGATTCTGCTCAAGCGCGAGGACCTGAATCATACCGGGGCCCACAAGATCAACAACACGGTCGGCCAGGGCCTGCTGGCGCAGCACATGGGTAAAACCCGTGTCATCGCGGAAACCGGCGCGGGCCAGCATGGCGTGGCGACGGCGACCGTCGCCGCGCGCCTCGATCAGCGGTGTGTCGTTTACATGGGGGAGACAGACATTCACCGCCAGGCGATCAACGTCTTCCGGATGCAGTTGCTCGGGGCCGAAGTGCGCAGCGTGACCGCCGGCTCCAAGACCCTCAAGGATGCCCTCAACGAGGCGATGCGGGATTGGGTGACCAACGTGGATGACACGTTCTACATCATCGGCACGGTGGCTGGACCGCATCCCTACCCGATGTTGGTGCGGGATTTCAACGCGGTGGTCGGTCGTGAAGCGCGGCGCCAGGTACTGGAAGGGTGGGGCAGGCTGCCCGATGCATTGGTTGCATGCGTGGGGGGCGGCTCCAATGCCATCGGCCTGTTTCACCCGTTCCTGGATGATGCAGCCGTACGCATGTTCGGCGTGGAGGCGGCCGGGCGTGGTCTGGAAACGGGGGAGCATGCGGCATCGTTATGCGCGGGTCGCCCGGGCGTGCTGCACGGTTGTCGTTCGTACCTCATCGATGATGATGCAGGGCAGATTCGCCACACGCACTCGGTGTCCGCCGGGCTGGACTATCCGGGCGTGGGCCCGGAACATGCCTGGCTGAAGGATTCCGGGCGTGCCCGCTACGTCAGTGTCACCGATACAGAGGCGCTGGCGGCGACCCATCAACTGGCCCGGCTGGAGGGCATCCTGCCGGCCCTGGAGAGCAGTCACGCGGTGGCTTATGGTATGCGGTTGGCGGCGGACATGGCGCCGGACCAGATCGTGCTGATCAATCTTTCCGGTCGTGGCGACAAGGATGTCCAGACCCTGGCAGCGCTCGAGGGCCTCAGCTTGTGAGCCATCGCATCGATCATGTCTTTGCGACCGCGGCTGAGCGCGGTCGGCGCATACTGATACCCTTCATTACCGCCGGTGATCCCGACCCCGCATGGACGGTGCCGATCATGCATGCGCTGGTAGCGGGTGGCGCCGATCTGATCGAGTTGGGGGTGCCGTTCTCGGATCCCATGGCCGACGGGCCGGTGATTCAGGCCTCCAGCGAGCGGGCCATCGCCCGGGGCGTCGATCTGGCAGGGGTGCTGGAGATGGTGCGGGCTTTTCGCGCGGACGACGTGGACACGCCCGTGGTGCTCATGGGTTACATGAACCCGGTCGAGCGGTTCGGAGTGGATGCGCTGGCTGGGGCATTTCGCAGCGCCGGAGTCGATGGCTTGCTGATGGTCGATTGTCCCCCGGAGGAACTGGTTGCGTTACAGCCCGCGCTGGATGCGGCCGGCGCCTACGCGGTATTGCTGGTCGCGCCCACCACCACCGAGCACCGGCTGCAGCAGATCGCGCGCGCGGCGCGCGGTTTCATCTACTATGTTTCGTTCAAGGGCATTACCGGTGCCGGCAGGCTGGATACCGCCGCGTTGCAGGAGCCGCTGGCGCGCATACGGAGGCACAGCCAGTTGCCGGTCGCGGTCGGTTTCGGGATCAAGGATCCTGCGGCTGCGGCCGCGGTGGCGCAGCATGCCGATGCCGTGGTCATCGGCAGCGCTCTGGTGGAGAATCTCGTCGGCAGTGACGCGGCCGAAGAGGCATGCGGGCGGGCGCGGGAATTTGTTGCGTCGATGCGTGAGTCGTTGGACAATATGGCTGGGTCGGAATAATCAATATAATTTAATATCATATAGTTATTGAGATAATATGAGCTGGTTTCACAAACTGATGCCGTCCCGAATTCGCACCGAGGGTGGCAGCAAGCGCACGGTGCCGGAAGGCCTGTGGACCAAGTGCAAGTCCTGTGATGCGGTCCTGTACCGGCCGGAGCTCGAGCGCAACCTGCTGGTATGCCCCAAGTGCAGCGATCACATGCCGCTGACCGCGCGCCGACGTCTGGAGCTGCTTCTCGACCCCGGCCCCAAGCGGGAGATCGCCGCCGAGCTGGAGCCGGAAGACCCGTTGCGGTTCAAGGACGTGAAACGGTACCGTGATCGGCTTGCGGCCGCGCAGAAGCAGACCGGTGAGAATGACGCCTTGGTCGCCATGGTCGGTGGACTGAAAGGCCAGGAGGTGGTGTGCTGCGCTTTCGAATTCGGATTTCTCGGAGGTTCCATGGGTTCGGTGGTGGGCGAGAAGTTTGCCCGGGCCGCGCTGGAGAGCCTGCGCCTGCGGGCACCCCTGATCAGTTTTGCCGCCACCGGCGGGGCACGCATGCAGGAGGGCCTGCTGTCGCTGATGCAAATGGCCAAGACCAGCGCGGTGCTCGGGCGATTGGCGGAGACCGGCGTTCCGTTTATCTCGGTGCTCACCCACCCGACCACTGGCGGCGTGTCGGCGAGTCTCGGGATGCTGGGCGATGTCAACATTGCCGAGCCGGGCGCCTTGATCGGGTTTGCAGGCCCCCGGGTGATCGAGCAGACCGTCAGGGAAAAGCTGCCGGAGGGATTTCAGCGCAGCGAGTTTCTGTTGCAGAAGGGCGCGATCGACATGATCGTAGATCGTCGGAACTTGCGCGATGAGATTGCGACGCTGCTCTCGCTGCTGACGGGTGGCGCCCAGCCCAAGGCCGTCAGCGGCGAACTCGTGGAGTCCTGACCGCTGTTCAGGGCCCACGCGGCGCAACGGTAAGCCAGTCCATGCCAGGATCGCTCCGGCAATGGCTCGATACACTCGAGAGTCGGCATCCGGTAGCGATTGATCTCGGTCTCGAGCGATGCGGACGGGTGTACCGCAACCTGGGTGCGCCCCTGCCGGCCACCACCGTGTTCACGGTGGCGGGCACCAACGGCAAAGGTTCCGTGGTGGCGTTTCTGGGACGCCTGCTCGGCGCTGCCGGAATGCGCTGGGGCACCTATACTTCGCCCCACATCCTGCGCTTCAACGAGCGCATCAGCCTGGGGGGCAGCGCCGTCTCGGACCGGCGCCTGGTGGCCGCCTTGGAGGAGGTCGAAGGCGCACGACAGGGTGAATCCCTGACCTACTTTGAATTCACCACGCTGGCGGCGCTGCGGGTACTGCAAACGGCGGAACTCGACGCTGCGGTGCTCGAGGTGGGCCTCGGCGGTNNCGGCACCCTCATGGATGCCTTCGAGGTGGTGGAGCGTGCCCGCGGTGAAGTGCCCCTAACCTGCTTCGAGTTTCGTACCCTGGCGGCGCTGGAGATCATTCGCCGAGCCGAGCTCGACGTGGCGCTCCTCGAGGTGGGCCTCGGCGGTCGACTGGACGCGGTCAACCTCGTGTCTGCGGATTACGCCATCCTCACGCGGATCGGGCTGGACCACCAGGAGCACCTTGGCCCGGACCGGGAAAGCATTGGCTTCGAGAAAGCCGGTATTCTGCGCGCTGGTCGTCCGGTGGTGTGTGGGGACCGCGACCCGCCGGCCAGTGTGCTTCGGCAATCGGAGGAACTGGGCGCGCCGCTGTACCGCCTGGGGGGCGAGTTCGAGGTGGCACGGGAGGCCGAGGGCCTGCGGTTTGTGTTGGGTCGGCAGTCCCTGCATCTGCCCCTGCCCGGGCTGGCCGGTTCCCACCAGTATGAAAATCTGGCCACGGCAATGGCGGCGCTGCTGGTGGCGTTCCCCGAGCTCGACGCGCGGGCCGAATCGCTGGGGCCCGCAATTCGTGCCACGTCCTTGCCGGGGCGTCTGCAGCGCAGCGAGCTCGACCGCCGCGTGGTCCTCGATGTGGGACATAATCCCCTGGCAGCGCTGGCGATCGCCGAATACCTCAGCAGCGAGGGCAGCGGTCGCCGATTCTGCGTCCTGGGCATGCTGGCTGACAAGGACGCGGAGGGCGTCGCGGCGACATTGGCCCCGCTCATCGACAGCTGGTACTGCGCTTCGCTGCCGGGCGCCCGGGGGCAGTCGGGCAGCGAGTTGGCAGCTCGGGTCAGACGTGCACATCCTGAAGCCAGGGTGCAGTCGGCGGATTCGGTGGCGACCGCGCTGGCGACGGCGCGCAAGGCGGCGAAAGCCGCGGACACGATCATGGTGTGCGGCTCCTTTGCAACCGTCGCGGCCGCGCTCGATGCCTTGCGCTCGGTAAAACCGCAATAATCGCAGGTTACTGATAGAATCGTAGCGCGCCGCACGGACCCTTCCATGGATCAGGCACTGAAACAAAGACTGGTCGGCGCCAGCGTTCTGATCGCGCTGGCGGTGATTGTATTGCCCATGTTGCTGAGCGGCGCGCCCGAGCAGGCCCGTGAAACCCGCCGCATCGAGGTGCCCTCGCGACCGGCGGACGTCTCGGTGGAGACCCGGCGCTTCCCGATCGGGGAGGGCGAAGAGCCCGGGCCGCCGTCCCTGGCGGCCGAGGGTGAGGACGCTGCCGGCGCGGAGGGCGGAGCAGCAGGCATGGAGACCCGTGCCGCGGTCGGCGAGCCGCTGGTCGCGGACTCCGGGATGGGCGAGGAGCCCAAGCGAGCACCCGCGCCCGCGCAGCTCGAAGAGTCGCCGGTCGCGGTAGCGCCCCGATATCTGGTGCAGGTGGCCAGTTTCAGCAGCTCGGGCAATGCCAGCCGCCTGGCCAGCCGGCTGAGTGAGGACGGCATGGCGGTGCTCCGGGATCGGGTGGAGACCAACGCGGGCACGCTTCATCGGGTGCGGGTGGGACCGTTCGAAACCCTGGAGTCCGCGCAGGCCGCGATCGCCCGGCTGGAAGCGGGCATGCCGGACCTGAATCCGCGCGTGCTCGATCTGCGGCCCGAGGAGGGCGGGGCGATGATCAATCCGTCGGACCCGCTGGTGCGATGGGTGGTGCAGGTCGGTAGCTTTGCCGAGGAACCCAATGCCCAGAGGCTGGTGAGCCGCTTGCGTGAGGGCGGGTACAGCGCCTTCGCGGAGGCCGTGACCGATACCACGGGGACGGTGTACAAGGTGCGGGTGGGACCCGAGATCGAGCGCGAGTCCGCGTTGCGGATCGCCGAGGCCTTGCGGCGGGACATGGCGCTCGACGGACTGGTCATGAGCGCGGATTGATGCACCGCTCGCATGGGCTGGCCTGATTACATTATCCTTTCGGTCATCGCCCTGTCCGTCCTGGTCGGGCTCATACGCGGTTTCATCCGTGAGGCCTTCGCGCTGGTCGTCTGGACCGCCGCCTTCGTCATCGCGTTCAAGTTCTCGGCGCCGACCGCGGACCTCATGGCGGAAACCATCGAGCTGCCTTCCGCACGGACCGCGCTGGCCTTCGGTGGCCTGTTCCTGGCCGTGTTGCTGGTGGGCGGGCTGATTACCTTTCTGGTCGGCCAACTGGTGGATCGCACGGGCTTGAGCGGGACCGATCGCCTTCTCGGCGCGGTGTTCGGTGCGGGCAGGGGCCTGGTGTTGGTCGTTCTGGTACTGCTGGTGGCGGGCTTTACACCGATACCCCGGGATCAGTGGTGGCGCGAGGCGCCCCTGGTCCAGTCGCTGCTGCCATTGGTGTCGTGGTCGTCCCGGTTCCTGCCGGACTCGGTGCTCGATTACCTGGACCTGTATGGGGAGGAGCCCACTGCGGAGGCAGCTGCGGGGCCGGAAGTTCTCTGAGCGGGCGGGCATGCTAGAATCGCCTCGCAGTATCCTGACCGTAGCCTGAGGCCCCGGGCCATGTGTGGAATCATCGGAATGGTCGGTTCCCAGCCGGTCGCGCCCGAAATCTACGAAGCGCTGACAGTTCTGCAGCACCGTGGTCAGGACGCCGCGGGCATTGCCACGCTGGATGGGCATCGCCTGCATCTCGCCAAGGCCAACGGGCTGGTGCGCGACGTATTCACGGCCGAGCACGTGGCCCGCCTGCAGGGTTCAGCCGGCATCGGCCATGTGCGCTACCCGACGGCCGGGTGCGAAGACTCGGCGGAAGCCCAGCCGTTTTACGTCAACTCACCGCATGGCATTGCGCTGGGACACAACGGCAACCTGAACAATACCGAGGAACTCAAGGCAGAGCTCATCGCAAGCGATCGGCGGCACCTGAACACCGATTCCGATTCCGAAGTACTGCTCAACATACTTGCCCATGAATTGCACTCGCAGGACGGCGGCGAGATGTCCGCACAGGGTATCTTCCGGGCCGTGGACGGTGTGCATCAACGCTGCCGCGGCGCCTATGCCGTGATCGCGCTGATCGTCGACCAGGGCATTCTGGGCTTCCGTGACCCCCACGGTATCCGGCCGGTGGTGCTCGGCCGCCGCGAGGGCAAGCGGGGGACGGAGTATGCCATCGCCTCGGAGAGCGTGGCGCTGGACACGCTGGGCTTCGAGTTGATGCGGGACCTCCGTCCCGGCGAGGCCGTGCTGATCGATTTCGAAGGGCGCCTGCACGAGCATCAGAGCCGGAGCGCGCAAGCGCTTTCGCCCTGTATCTTCGAGTTTGTGTATTTTGCCCGCCCCGATTCGATGATCGACGACATCTCGGTGTACAAGGCGCGCCTGCGCATGGGGCAGGCGTTGTCGCGCAAGATCCTCTCGGAGTGGCCGGACCACGACATCGACGTGGTGATTCCCGTGCCCGATACCAGCCGCACCGCAGCGCTGCCGCTGGCCTATGACCTGGGCGTCAAGTACCGGGAGGGCTTCATCAAGAACCGTTACATCGGTCGCACCTTCATCATGCCTGGCCAGGATCAGCGAGCGGCCTCCGTGCGGCACAAGCTCAATGCGATCGAGCTCGAGTTTCGCCGCAAGAATGTGCTGTTGGTGGACGACTCCATCGTGCGGGGCACCACCTCCCGTCAGATCATCCAGATGGCCCGGGAGGCCGGAGCGCGCAAGGTCTATTTCGCGTCCGCCGCGCCGCCCGTGCGGTATCCCAATATTTACGGTATCGATATGCCGGCACCGGCCGAGTTGGTGGCCAGTGGCAAAGACGAATCCGCCATCGAGCGGGAACTCGGCGCCGACCGGCTGATCTATCAGCGCCTCGACGACCTCGTGGAAGCCTGTCGTGAGGGCAATTCCCGGATCACGCGCTTCGACACCTCGTGTTTCTCTGGCGAATACGTCACCGGGGTCGAACCCGGCTATCTCGAGAAGGTTCAGCAACTGCGCTCGGACCGGGCGAAATCCGAGCGCCGCTCCCAGTCGAGCGCCCCCCGCCTGGCCAGCTGAGCGTCCGCGCGGAACGCGCATTGACGCTGGTAGGCCAGCGTGTTACTAAGTTTCTAAGCATAGTTGCGAAATACACTGAATTGACAGCAGAAAAGTACAGAGAACCCATGTCCAAGGTGGACACCGCCTGGTTGCGCATGGAGCAGCCCACCAACCTGATGATGATCACCGGGGTGGTGTTGTTTCGCGAGCCGCTGGACTATCTCCGGTTGCTCGCAACCATCGAGCAGCGATTCCTCGCCTTTCGCCGGTTTCGCCAGAAAACGATCGATGGTGCGGCCGGCGCGCACTGGGTGCTGGACGAGGATTTCGACATCCGCCATCACGTGCGTCGCATTGCCCTGCCGGGTGCGGCCGACCGGCAAGAACTGCAAGCCCTGACTGCGGAGCTGGCCAGTACCCCGCTGGATACATCGCGCCCGCTGTGGCAATTCCACCTGGTCGAAAATTACTGCGACGGGCCAGCGCTGATCATGCGCATCCACCACTGCATCGCGGACGGTATCGCCCTGGTGCAGGTATTTCTCTCCCTGACCGACACCCACCGCGAGGGACGGCCCTCGGCTGAGCGGACCGAGAGCTGGAAGGTGCGCCGGGTCGAGGAGTCGGAGGTGTTTCGACGGCTGGTCGAACCCGCCCGGGAGGGAATCGATTTCGCCACCCACCTGGGCTTGCGGGTCGTTGAGGAGGCGCGCAAGGTGCTGCAGGATCCCGTCACGGCCGGCAGCTACGCGCAGGAGGCGGGCGAGATCGTGCGCGAGTTCGTGCATTCGCTGGCCTTGCCGAATGATCCACCGACGCGCTTCAAGGGATGCCTGGGCGTGCGTAAGCAGGTCGCGTGGGCGGAGCCGTTATCGCTGGCCGAAGTCAAGGCCGTCAGCAAGGTGTTCGGCTGTACCGTTAATGACGTGCTGATCTCGGCGGTGAGCGGTGCGATCCGCAGTTACATGCTGGAACGGGGCGACGCGCCGGATGCGGTGGTCGATTTCCGCGCCACGGTACCGGTCAACCTGCGCCCGCTCGAACACGCGCGGGAGCTGGGCAACCATTTCGGCCTCGTGTTCCTGTCCCTGCCGCTGTCGGTCGCCAATCCGCTGGAACGGCTGTACACGGTGAACCAGCGCATGAACGAGCTGAAGTCGTCCAAGCAGGCGGCCGTCACGTTCGGATTCCTGGCCGCCCTGGGCATGGGGCCCAGCGTGCTGCAGAAACCGGTTCTGGACATTTTGAGCCAGAAAGCCTCCGCGGTGCTGACCAACGTGCCGGGACCCCAGTACCCGCTCTACCTGGCCGGCTCGAGAATGGAGCAGTTGATGTTCTGGGTGCCACAGAACGGCAGCATCGGCCTGGGCATCAGCATTCTCAGTTATGACGGCAAGGTATTTTTCGGCCTGATCAGCGACCGCGGGCTGGTACCCGATCCGCATAACATCATTTCCCGATTCAGGCCGGAGTTCGAGAAACTGCTTTACCTGGCCCTGATGCTGCCCCTTGAGGCGCGTCCCGACAGCCTGCTAGCGGAGCGGATCATCATCGGCAGTCCGCCGGCGGGCTGAAAGCCCTCGGTCGGCGTCGGGGTCTACTCCAACTCGGCCAGCGCCGCCTCCACATCCAGCTTCTCCATGGCATCCTTCGGGGACATCTCGGAGGCCCGGACATACAGTTCCGTGACCTCGTCCAGCCTGCGTTCCCCGAACAGCAGGTACAGCCCATTGGCGCACTCGATACGGGCGATGGGTGAGTCCGGGGTGAGTTCGAGGGCGCGCTCGAAATGCTCCAGGGCCGCCTCGATGCTCGCCCCGTAGGTCATGGCGCCAATCATCTTGCCCACCTTGTCGATGACCTCCGCGTGGTACATCCCGAATGCCGTGTGGGCCTCGGAATGCTCGGGGGCCAGGGTGAGGGTGGCCTCCAGGGCTTGCTGGATCCTGGCGCCCACGCCCTGCCGCAAAGCCTGCATGACGGAGATGCTCTGGCTGTATCGTCCCAAATTGAACGCCAGGAAGTAGTGGGTGTTCGGATCGTCGGGCAAAACCTGCGCGGCGCGCTCAGCGCGCTCGACAGCGTTCAGGAAGATCTCGCGGCGTCGGCCCTCATCAGGCTCCAGGTAGGTCGCGTAAATGCCTGCCGCCTTGTTGGCGGCGGCGTGGGCGAGGTAGCCGCAGCGCTCCGCACGCGCCACCGCCCCCTGGAAGTCACCACCATGGAAGCAGCGCCAGGCCTGCCGGATATCGGCGGCCAGCTGCGCGAGATTGCCATCGAAGGCGGCCGGCGCGGCTTCGGGGTATTCCTCGAGCTGGCGTGCCACCCACTCGGGGTCAGGAAACACCATGCCGTCGCCGCGGTGCAGGTCCGGCCAGGCCTCGGCGAGACGCTCGCCGGGATAGTCGAATTCGGATGCGTTATGGGGAAATGGATGCCAGCGTTCCATGAGATTCCTGCTCTGCGAGTTGACGCCTTAATGCGGCCCGATCTTAGGGTGTTTGCTCTAATTTCCGGCGCTAGGATATACCCATATCATCATCAGCGCTCGCCAGCGCAAGGAGCATGAAATGGCTAAGAAGACACTGAAAAAGAAGGTACAACCGAAAGCAGCCGCCGGCAAGTACGCGGCGCCGGTGGTCGACACGGCCCGCGAGATCTGGCTGGCCGGCCTGGGTGCATTTTCAATGGCCCAGCAAGAGAGCGGCAAGCTGATCGAACAGGGTAACAAGCTGTTCGAGAAACTGGTTGCCGAGGGCACCAGCCTGGAGAAGAAAACGCGTGATGCCGCGGGCACCGCGGTGGGCGATCTCCGCGGAGATATGGAATCACGGGTCGACTCCGTGAAACAGCAGGCGGCGGACAACTGGGACAAGCTGGAAAACATCTTCGAGGATCGCGTGGCGCGCGTGCTCGGCCGCCTGGGCGTGCCGACCGCGGATGACGTGCACAAGCTGTCCGATCGCGTGCAGAAGCTGTCCAAGCAGGTCGCAGAGCTGTCAAAGGCCAAGACCAATGGCGCCAAGGCGCCGGCGGCACGCAAGGCAGGCACCAAGAAGGCTGCCGGGCGGACCGCAGCGCGGTAGCACGCCGCAGGCATTTTGGGCTTCGGGGCCGGCATGAGTGCCGGCCCTTTTTTCAGGCCTCGCGATACTGGGTGATCAGCGCGGTGATCTGGCTGGCTTCCGGCTGTCGCAGGTAGGGCAGGAGCAGGTGCAGTACACGGGCGACCGCCCGGGGGAGAATCGAGCCGTCCTCGAGGCCGGGATCCCCCTCAGCCTCAGCGAACGGAATCCAGCTGCTCATCACCAGCAGCAGGTTATCGAGCAGCAGTTGCGCATCGTCCGCCCCGATCTCCATGATCCCGTGGCTCACGAGCCCGCCGAGCAGGCGTTCCAGTGTCCGGCGTTGCTTGGCAAGGAGGCCGTGGAAGGCTCTGCGCAGGTTTGGAATGCGCGCGCAGAGGTCGTCGAGGTTGCGGTACAGGAAGCGGAACCGGCCCATGGTTTCGAACATCAGGTGCAGGCGCAGCCAGAGTTCCTCGGTGTCCGGCCGCTCGTTGTCTCCCAGTTCAAGCACTGGCTGAAGGCTGATGAGGTAGCGCTTGAACAGCTCCAGCGCGATGTCGTCCTTGCTGTGGAAATGGTAATAGAGGTTGCCGGGGCTGATGTCGGCCTCGGTGGCGATGTGGTTGGTTGACACGTTGGGCTCGCCGTGGCGGTTGAACAGCGCGAGGCTGGTCGCCAGGATCAGTTCCCGCGTGTCGCGGCGTACCATGTCGGAGGTTCCGGGGCTAGTGACCGGGATCTGCGCCCAGGGAGCGCGCGAGGTCGATGTACTGCTGCTGGGCTTGTTCACGCGGCAGGCCCTGGAGTGCCTCCCAGGCTTCGAACTTGGCCGCCGCGACGAAATCGAAGATGCCGGGCCTTGGGCCGTGCGCGTCGCCCTCGGAGCCTTGCTTGTACAGGGCATAGAGGCGCAGCAGCACGTCGTTGTCCGGGCGTTCCTGCAGGTCCTTCACCGCTGCCGCCGCCTGTTCGAAGAGCGGCTTGATTTCGGTCATCTGAAAATCCTCGGTCAGGCAACACAATGGGCCGGGTCGTACCGAAACGATCTGCTAAGATCGTAGCACGTGGCACACAGGATGTGCCTGACCTGCGCCATCGGAGCATGTCTATGAATTACTTCATCACCGGCGGTACCGGCTTCATCGGCCGTCACGTTATTCAGCTGCTGCTGGAGAAGAAGAAACAGGCCCGCATCTACGTCCTGGTGCGGCGCGGTTCACGCGCAAAGTTCGACAAGCTGCGCAGGCGTTGGGGCGCCGAGAGCGAGCGCGTGCTGCCGATCACCGGCGACCTCACCCGCTCGATGCTGGGGGTGCCCGCCGCCAAGCGCCGGGAGCTGGCAGGAAAGATCAACCACATGTTCCACCTGGCGGCCGTGTATGACCTCATGGCCGATGCCGACGAGCAGGTGCCGGTGAACGTCAAGGGCACCCAGAACGCTTTGCGCTTTGCTGAAAATATCGGCGTCAAGCGTTTCCATCACGTCAGTTCGATTGCCGCTGCCGGTCTCTATCAGGGCGTCTTTCGGGAGGACATGTTCGAGGAGGCTCACGACCTCGACCATCCCTATTTCCGCACCAAGCATGAATCCGAGGGACTGGTGCGGCACGAGTGCCGCGTGCCGTGGCGCATCTACCGCCCGGGGATCGTGGTGGGCCACTCCAAGACCGGCGAGATCGACAAGATCGACGGGCCCTATTATTTCTTCAAGCTGATACAGAAACTGCGCAGCGTGCTGCCCGCCTGGATGCCGACGCTGGGGATCGAAGGGGGACGAATCAACATGGTTCCGGTGGATTATGTCGCCAGCGCCATGGTCCATATCGCTCACCGGCCCGGTCTCGACCGGCAGTGCTTTCATCTCACCGACCCCAAGCCGAAGCGTATTGGCGAGGTGCTGAACCTGTTTGCGGAAGCCGCGCATGCCCCGCAGATGACCATGCGGGTCGACGCGCGCCTGTTCAATTACATACCTTCCGCGGTCAAGCAGGGCCTGCGCATGTTGCCGCCGGTCCGACGTATTTCAGACCAGGTGATGAAAGACCTCGGCATGCCGCCCGGCATTCTCAGGTTCGTCAACTATCCCACCCGCTTCGATTGTCGGGAAGCGGAACGCGCCCTGCAGGGCAGCGGCATCCAGTTGCCGCGGCTGGAGGATTACGCATGGCAACTCTGGGACTACTGGGAACGCAACCTCGACCCGGATCTGTTCATCGATCGCAGCCTCAGGGGGCATGTCGAGGACCAGGTCGTGGTGATCACCGGGGCGTCCTCCGGGATCGGCCGGGCGACCGCCGTGATGATGGCCCGGGCGGGAGCCAAGGTCATACTGGTGGCCCGCGGCGCGGAACAGCTGTCCGTCACTCAGGCGGAAATCCGGGACGAGGGCGGCCAGGCCTGGAGTTTTCCGTGCGATATCACTGATCTGGATGCGTGCGATCGGCTGGTCGAGCGCATCCAGAAGCAGCATGGGCCCATCGAGGTTCTGGTCAACAATGCCGGGCGCTCGATCCGACGATCCATTGCCTTGTCTTTCGATCGCTTTCACGATTTCGAGCGCACCATGCAGTTGAACTATTTCGGCGCGCTGCGCCTCATCCTGGGGGTGCTGCCCGGCATGACCAAGCGGCGCTCGGGGCAGATCATCAATATTTCCTCGATTGGGGTGCTGAGCAACGCGCCCCGGTTCTCAGCGTACGTGGCCTCAAAATCGGCGCTGGACGCCTTCTCCCGTTGCGCGTCGTCCGAGTACAGCGACATGGGCATCTCGTTCACCACCATCAACATGCCGCTGGTGCGCACGCCGATGATTGCGCCCACGAAGATCTACGACAACCTGCCGGCAATTACTCCGGAGGAAGCGGCGCAGATGGTGAAACAGGCGGTGATTTACCGCCCGCAGCGGATCGCCACGCGGCTCGGGATCTTTGCCGCCATGCTGCATGCCATGGCGCCCAAGGTGGCCGAGATCATCATGAACAGCGCGTTTCGAATGTTTCCGGACTCAGCCGCCGCGCGGGGCATTGCCGAGGCGCAGCAACAGGCCTCGCAGGAGCAGATTGCATTCGCGAGCCTGATGCGGGGCATTCACTGGTAGTGGCAGTTGCCCGTTCAGCGGGCGATCTGGCTTTCCAGCACGTCCATCAGGTCATCGAGGGTCTTGGCCAGCTCCCGGGTCACCGGAGCGTGCGAGGACCGCCCGTCGCCGATGCTGCTGGTCAGGGTCCGCGATGGATCGCGCAACAACTTGGTGCGCAGGCGCATGCCATGCCGCTTCAGGATGGGGTTGATCTCGGCCGCGCGCGTCAGCAGGTCACGCCGCGTGGACTGGTAGGCGTGCTCGCACAGCGCGTTGCGGCTCGCGTAACTGAAAATATTGGTGAAGAAGATTTCCTCGTCGTCGCGGTCGGGCTCCAGCAGGACCAGGTCCGCGGCGGGATGGCTGCTGCGGTATTTTTGAAAGCCGATTTTCATGCGTGACTGGATCAGGGCGCGAAAGGTCTGCGACAGGATCAGCGGCAGGCCGCCACTGATCAGTTTGCGGGCCGGAATGTGCGGATGCCGGGCGGCGTCGCCGGCCGCGTACGGCACCAGGGGATTGATGCCGATTAACAGGTCCACGCCCTCGTCCAGGGCCGCCGAGGCGTGCAGCGTGCGGCGTAACGCGCCGTCGACGAAAAACCGTCCGCCGAGTTCGACCGGCGGGTACAACCCGGGCAGCGCGGCGCTCGCCTGAACCGCGCGGGAAATCGTCACGTCGCGGTGCTCGGCGCCCCCGAAGCGCACCGCGGCGCCGCTGTCGAGGTCGACCGCGACCACGTACAGTTTGCATTTCAGGTCCTGGAAGCGATTGCTCTGCCCGGTCTGGGCGAACGACTGCTCGAGGAAATCGTGGATGGTCTCATTGTTGAAGATGCCGGCTGGCACTGCCTTGCCCAGCTCGCCGATCAACTGCGAGACACTGGCATGCATGGGGTTGCGGATCATCTGGAGCAGGGTGCCGCTCACGATCGATGGCACCTGCGCGGCCCGATCAAGGTATTCCCGGTAGGCCGGGCGCAGGAAGCGCTCCGGTTCGAAGCGCAGGCTCGCGTACTCAGCGCCCATGAACACCCGGCAGATCTCGGCGGTGGTCATGCCATTGGCCAGGCTGGCGGCGATGAAGGCGCCCGCGCTCACCCCGACGTACACATCGAGATCATGCAGGCGCAGCCCCTCGATGCTTTCATCCAATGCGCGCAAGGCGCCCAGTTCGAAAATGGCGCCGACCGGTCCACCACCGGCGATGGCCAATCCCATTTTTAGGTGATCTCGATCGCGGCGGGGAGTGAGTGCCTGGTGTATCGTGAGCATGCTCGACGGGTGGCAGCTGGGCCTGCTCCGATTTTAGCCGCCGGTGGCAGTCGTTGGCCAGCCCATGAATCATGCTGCGCGCTCTGCGGGCTTGCCAGAGTAACCTGGAGGTCATGGTCATGGTGAACGTGAATGAAGCGGCGCCCGACTTCGCACTGCCGAGCGATACGGGCGAGACATTTCGGTTGTCGGAACAGCGCGGCAAGAAGCTGCTCCTGGTGTTTTATCCGGGTGATAACACACCGGTTTGCACCCGCCAATTGTGCGACTATCGCGATGGCATGGAGGCCTTCGAAGGCCTGGGCGTGGACCTGGTCGGGATCAGCCCGGACTCTGCCGAATCGCATGCGAGCTTTCGGGCCAAGTATGCGTTCCCCTTTACCCTGTTGTCCGATGCCGATCTCGAAGTGGCGGAGCGGTACGGGTGCAAGGGCGCTTTCGGCATGAAACGTGCTGTGTTTCTGGTCGATGCCTCGGGCCGGGTGCGTTACGCCCATGTGGAGGCCCTGGCACTGTTCCGGCGCAGCGCCACGGAATTGCTGGATGTCATCGGCAGTCTCGGTGAATGACCCAACACAAGGAACATGCAGAGCGGCTCGGACGGGCTTTGCGCGACAGCCATCGGCAGGCGCTGCGGCTCGACGAGCCGGGTTGCCCGGTGGCGATGCTCGAACGCCTGCAAAGCTGGCAACGCGAGCGCCTCGCGGTCACGTATGCAGACCTGCTGGCCGAGGAGCGGTTTGAACCGGCCGGGTACTTCTTCCTGGCCGAACTTTACGGTGGACTGCATTTTCGCGAGCGGGACCAGCAGGTGGCGCAGGTGCTGCCGGTGATGGTACGGATGCTGCCAGATCACCTGCTGTTGGCTTTATCGGAGGCCTTCGAGTTGCAGGCCATGAGCCTGGACCTGGACTTGTGCATGGCGCACGCGCTGGCTGCGGAGGCCAGCGAGGACCTCGACGCGGCGCTCTACGCCGCTTGCTACCGTGCTTGCGACCGTCAGGAGGAGCGCGCCCGCCAGATCGAGCTCATCCATCGCCTGGGCTTACAGCTGAATGAGGTGGTGCGTCACCGCATGGTGCTGTGGATGGTCAGGGTCATGCGCGGGCCGGCACGCGCGGCTGGATTCGGCGAGCTGCAGGCGTTCCTGGACGGCGGCTTGCAGGCGTTCACCCACATGGGCGATGGCCGGTCCTTCATCGAGACCATCTATCAGCGCGAGCGGACCGTCATGGAACGCCTGTTTGCCGCTGACCCGGATCCGTTCCGGCTCTAGAAACTGCAGCCGAACTCGTCGCTCAGATAGCGAATGATCTCCCGCTCGATCGGTCCCTTGAGCATGGCGAGCAGGAAGCCCAGATGCGCCTTGATCCGCAATTCGCCATCGGTGACCCAGATTTGTCCGTGGACGCCCGGGCGCTCGAAGTGAATGACCTCGCCCTCCCAGGCGTAATCGATATCGAATTTGCGCGCCAGGTCTCGGGACAGATCATTCGCGGCTGAGAGTGCGTCCTCGCGGCTGAGTCGGTGGTGGGCGTGGATATCGATCAGGGACATGTCGCACGGCACGGGTTCGTAGGCGGGCAGTTTAAACCGAGCCGAGATTACGCTGCCACTGCAGGCGGGCTGGAGTCGCCCGCGGACGATTCGTATGATGAACTGACCACCACTCATCGCAGGTGAGGCGAGGAGCAAATGGCCGGGCGTATTTACAACTTCGGACCCGGACCGGCGGCCATCCCGGAAGTGGTGATGGACGAGGTCCGGGAGGCGCTGGGGGATTGCGGCGGCACGGGTCTGCCCATCACCGAATTGAGCCATCGTGACCCCGCATTCGAAGCGATTGCCGAGTCGGCGGAGCAGCGGGTCCGGCGCATCCTGGGCGTGACGGAGGCGTATGCCGTGCTGTTCCTCGCCGGCGGCGCCACCTTCCAGTTCGCGCAGGCGCCCATGAACCTGGCCAGCAACGGGCGGGCTGGCGCCTACCTGGTACACGGTCACTGGGGTCGCAAAGCCCACGCCGAGGCGCAGCGTCTCGGGCTCGGCTGCCTGGTGGCCAGCTCCGAGGCCAGCGGTTTCGACCGCATACCGCCCTCGCGCGACTGGCAATTGCCCGCGACGGCCGCCTACCTGCACCTGGTCAGCAACGAAACGATCAGCGGCGTGCAATTCCATGAATGGCCGCAGGCCGAGTGGCCGCTGGTAGTGGACATGTCCTCGGATCTGTTCACGCGTCCGCTCGATGTCTCTGATTTCGGCGTGGTCTACGCGAGCGCGCAGAAGAACTTCGGCACCGCCGGGCTCAGCCTGGTGCTGGTGCGCCGGGACCTCCTCGAGCGCTGCCCCGAAGACTTGCCCGGCGCACTCTCCTGGCGGGTCCAGGATCAACACGCGAGCCGCTACAGCACGCCGCCGATTTTCGCCTGGTTCCTGGCCGAGCGCGTGCTGGCCTGGCTGGAAGCCCGCGGTGGCCTCGCTGCGATGTCCGAGGAGGGCGCGGCCAAAGCGGCGTTGCTGTATGCCTGCATCGATGCCAGCGAGCTGTACCAAAATCCCATCGACGCCGCCCAGCGTTCGCGCGTGAACGTGCCGTTCACGCTACGTGAGCCGCGCCTGGAAGCGCCCTTTCTGAACGCCGCCGCGGAGGCGGGCATCCGGGGCATCAGGGGCCACAAATCGGTGGGAGGCATGCGGGCCAGCATATACAATGCCATGCCTGAGGACGGGGTCAGGCGGCTGGTTACATTCATGCAGGACTTCGAGCACAGGGTCGCCTGAGGTGGATAAACATGAGTGACAGCAAAAAGACCAAGGCCAGCGATCTCGAGGCGGTTCGTCGGCAGATCGATGAACTCGACGCGCAGATTCAGACCCTGATCAGTGAACGCGCGCGCCTGGCGTTCCGGGTGGGAGAATCGAAAGGGGCGTTGCCGCACGCGGTCGACTACTATCGGCCCGAGCGTGAAGCACAGGTGCTGCGGGCCGTCCTCGAACGCAACGAGGGGCCCCTCAGTGACGCGGAATTGCTGCGTCTGTTCCGGGAGATCATGTCGGCCTGCCTGGCGCAGCAGGAGCCACTCAAAATCGCCTATCTCGGGCCGGAAGGAACGTTTACCCAGCAGGCCGTCTACCGGCATTTTGGCCACTCCGTGCGTGCGCTCGCCCATGCGGCGATCGAGACGGTATTCGAGCAGGTGCAGGGTGCCGAAGCCGATTTCGGAGTGGTGCCGATCGAGAATTCAACCCAAGGCGTGGTTTCCCACACCCTGGACATGTTCCTGGACTCGGAGCTCAAGATCTGCGGCGAAGTGGAAATGCGCATCCACCACAACCTGCTGACGCACGCCCAGAACCTGGCCAGCGTCGAGCGCGTCTACGCCCACCAGCAGTCGTTCTCCCAGTGCCGGACCTGGCTGCGGCGCAACCTGGCGGCTGCCGAGATCATCCCGGTGAGCAGTAACGCGGAGGCGGCGCGCCGGGTGCGCAATGCGCCCGAGGCAGGCGCCATCGCCAGCCTGACGGCAGCGGAGATTTATGGCCTTCCGGTGCTGTTCAGCAACATCGAGGATAACCCGGACAATACGACCCGTTTCCTGGTGATCGGTCGCCAGTTGTTCAGCCCGTCCGGCGACGACAAGACCACTTTGTTGCTGACCGGGCATGAAGGTCCCGGGCTGCTGTACTCGTTGCTGGAGCCGTTGGCACGCCACCAGATCAACATGAACCGCATCGAGTCCCGCCCCTCCAAGCGCGGGCGGTGGAAATACGTGTTTTTCATCGATGTCGACGGGCATATCGAAGAGGAGCCGTTGAAGTCGGCGTTTGGCGATCTGGTCGCATGCAGCGATCAGGCACGGGCGCTGGGTTCGTATCCGCGGGCCGTGCTGACCGCCGCGAAGGCGTCTCCATGAGGCGGCGATGAACGCGCGCGCGCGCCGCGCGGATTCGTGCAACCTCGCTGCGCTGGCGGTGCCAGGGGTCGCCGAGCTGCAGCCCTATCAGCCGGGCAAGCCCATTGCCGAGCTGGAGCGCGAGTATGGCATCGCGGACATCATCAAGCTGGCCTCCAACGAAAACCCGTTGGGTTGCAGCCCGCTGGCGCTCGAGGCGATGCAGCGGGAACTGCCATCCATCGCCCAGTACCCTGACGGCAGCGGTCACGAACTGCGCCACGCGCTGGCCGCCAGGCACGGAGTCGCCCCGGAATGCATCACGCTGGGCAACGGTTCCAATGACGTGCTGGTCCTGTTGGCCGAGGCCTTTCTGCGCCCCGGCCTGGAGGCGGTCGTTTCGCGCTACTGTTTTGCCGTCTATCCGCTCGCCTGCCAGGCGGTTGGCGCAACATTGCGAGTGGCCGCGACGGGATGTACGCCCGGCGGCACGGATCTGAGCCACGACCTGGGCGAGATGCGCGCACTGGTGAACGAGGCGACGCGCATGGTTTTCATCGCCAACCCGAACAACCCGACCGGCAGCTGGCTGGATGAACCCTCGCTGAAGTCGTTCATCGGCTCGTTGGCAAAAGATGTGCTGGTGGTGGTGGACGAGGCCTACCACGAGTACGCCGTGCCTCTCGGAGCCGCGGACGCCAGTACGTGGCTGTCCGAATTCCCGAACCTGGTCGTGACCCGCACCTTTTCAAAGGCCTTCGGCCTGGCCGGTGCGCGGGTCGGCTACAGCCTGTCGTCTGCGCCGGTGGCGGATGTACTCAACCGGATTCGCCAGCCCTTCAACGTCAATAGCCTCGGGCTCGCCGGGGCCAGGGCGGCGCTGGAGGATGAGGCGTTCATCGCGCATTCGGTGCGCACCAACGCGGACGGCCTTCAGCAGCTGGGCTCGGGCCTGGTCTCGCTCGGCCTGGTGGTGGAGCCCTCGGCGGGCAATTTCGTGCTGGTCGGCCTGGGACGGCCCATCCAGGCGGTGTACGAGGGTTTGCTGGCCAGGGGCGTGATCGTTCGCCCGGTGGGGAACTACGGCTTGGAGCAGCATTTGCGGATCACCGTCGGGACCGCGGAGCAGAACGCGATCCTGCTGCGGGCACTCGCAGAGGTGCTGGATGGCGGGCATGGATGATTCGCTCGAGGTGGCGCCCGCGGCCGGTCCGCTGATCGGCGACCTCCGCCCGCCCGGTGACAAGTCGATCACCCATCGGGCGCTGATCCTGGCCGGTTTGGCGCGTGGCCAGTCCCGGCTGCGAGGCCTGTTACGCAGCGCCGATACCGACGCGACGCGGGCCGTCATGAGCCAGATGGGGGCCCGCTTCGAGAGGGATGGAGATGCGCTGCTCGCCACCGGTGTCGGCGTCGCGGGCCTGGCCGCACCGAAGGCGCCGCTGGACGTTGGCAATTCGGGTACCGCGATGCGCCTGCTGGCCGGCGTACTGGCCGCGCAACCCTTCGAATCGATGCTCACGGGTGACGCCTCGCTGAGCCGCAGGCCGATGCGCCGCATCATCGAGCCGCTGGGCATGATGGGCGCGGACATCGAGGGCAGTGCGGCCGGTACGGCGCCGCTGCGGATTCGCGGACAAGCCCTGCACGGGATCGACTACGTGCTGCCTGTGGCCAGTGCGCAGGTGAAATCCTGCCTGCTGCTGGCGGGCCTGTATGCCGACGGGCTGACGCGCATCACCGAGACGGTGCGTACCCGCGACCACACCGAGCGCATGCTCCCGGTGTTCGGCGTGACGCTGGAGGGACCCTGCGCGGTGCGGGGCGTGGCGGCTTTGAAGGCGGGTGAGCTGGAGGTGCCGGCGGATCCGTCATCGGCCGCATTCCTGCTGGCGGCCGCACTGTTGGTACCGGGCTCGGACCTTTACCTGCGTGGGGTCGGGGTCAACCCGACCCGCGACGGGTTCTTGCGGGCCCTGCAGCAGATGGGGGCGGCGCTGGAAATCCGGCCATGCCCGGAGGTGGGGCCGGAACCGATCGCTGATATCCGCGCACGTTATTCGGGCCGGCTCAGGGGCATCGATCTGCCGGCGGCCTGGGTGCCGGCCACGGTCGACGAGGTACCGGTGCTGATGGCTTTGGCCGCCAGCGCGGAGGGGCGCACCCGGATTCGTGGTGCGGGTGAATTGCGGGTCAAGGAGAGCGACCGCCTGAGCGTCATGACCCAGGGTCTGCGCGCCCTCGGGGTCCCGGTGCGGGAATATGAGGATGGAGTAGACATCGAAGGCATATCCGCGCTGAGGACAGCGCCGCTGGACGCGGCCGGCGATCATCGCTGCGCGATGAGTTTCGCGGTACTGGGCCTGCTGGTGCCTGGCGGGGTGCGCATTCATGATGCGCGGGAAATCGACACCTCCTATCCGGGCTTCACTGCCGACCTGGGGGCGTTGGGCGCGCAACTCGCCTTCGGGGCGAAGGCCGGGGGTTAGGGCGAGTGGAACGCGTACCCGTGATCACCATCGATGGCCCGCTGGGTTCCGGCAAGGGCACGATCGCCAACGCACTGGCCAGCCAGTTGGGATGGCATCTGCTGGACAGCGGGGCCCTGTATCGCCTGGTGGCGATAGCAGCGCTGGATGCCGGGCTGGGGCCGGGGGACGAGGAGGCGCTCGCGGAATTGGCGGCGAGGCTTGATGTCCAGTTTGCGGACAGCGGTGACGATCAGGAAACCAAGCTGAACGGTGCACGCGTCGGAGCGCGTTTGCGATCCCAGGAAGTCAGTGCCATGGCGTCCCGGGTGGCGGCGCTGGCGGGCGTGCGCGCAGCCATCGTGAAGCGTCAGCAGGACTTTCGTCGACCGCCGGGCCTGGTAGCGGACGGCCGCGACATGGGCACGGTCATTTTTCCCGATGCCCCGCTCAAGATCTACCTCACGGCCAGCGTGGAGGTCAGGGCGCAGAGGCGATATAAGCAGTTGAAAGAAAAAGGGGAAAGTGTTAATCTCTCGCGCCTTTTCCGGGACATCGAAGAGCGCGACAAGCGAGACAGGACTCGCCGCATCGCGCCGCTGAGACCTGCGGCAGATGCGGTCATCATCGATTCCTCGGAATTATCCATCAAGGAAGTGCTGGCCAAAATTAAGCATTTGCTTGAGGAAAAAGATATATCTATCTGAAAAACAATAGATAGTAATAGGTGCCATTTTGCGAAATGGTGAATTGCAACCGGCGTAAGCCGACTAACCTGGGTGGACCGCGGCCAGCCGCGGGTCCGTTGAGTAACGAATCTAATGACTGAGAGTTTTGCTGAATTATTCGAACAAAGCCTGGTTTCCCGCGATCTGAAACCCGGCTCCATTGTCACCGGCACGGTGGTTGAAATCCGAAACGACGCGGTTGTCGTAAACGCCGGGCTCAAATCCGAAGGTATCGTTCCCATCAGTCAATTCCGCAGCGCCGAAGGCGAGTTGGAAGTGGAAGTGGGCGATTCCGTGGAGGTCGCACTCGATACGGTCGAGGACGGGTTCGGGGAAACCCGCCTGTCACGCGACAAGGCCAAGCGCGCTCTGGTATGGGACAAGCTCGAATCGGCCTTTGGCGATGACGATGTCGTGCAGGGCAAGATCAGCGGCAAGGTCAAGGGCGGCTTTACCGTTGATATCGACGACATACGCGCGTTTTTGCCCGGTTCGCTGGTCGATGTCCGGCCAGTGCGCGATCCCGTGTACCTCGAAGGCAAGGACCTCGAGTTCAAGATCATCAAGCTGGACCGCAAGCGAAACAATGTCGTCGTGTCCCGCCGCGCGGTCGTGGAATCCGAATTCAGCGCCGAGCGCGAGGCCCTGCTGGAGCAGCTCGAGGAGGGCGCCATCATCAAGGGCGTGGTCAAGAACCTCACCGACTACGGTGCGTTCCTCGACCTGGGCGGCATCGATGGGCTGCTGCACATTACGGACATGGCCTGGAAACGGGTACGGCATCCCAGCGAGGTCGTCAATGTCGGCGATGAGCTGGACGTTCGCGTATTGCGTTTCGATCGTGAGCGGCAACGCGTTTCGCTGGGCCTCAAACAGCTGGGGGAGGATCCCTGGAGCGACCTGTCGCGCCGGTATCCGGTGGGTACCCGCCTGTTCGGACAGGTGACCAACATCACCGATTATGGCTGTTTCGTGGAGATCGAGGATGGGGTGGAAGGCCTGGTGCACGTCTCCGAGATGGATTGGACCAACAAGAACGTCAACCCGGCCAAGGTGGTTCACACCGGGCAGGAAACCGAGGTGATGGTGCTGGAGATCGACGAGGAACGTCGCCGCATCTCGCTGGGCATGAAGCAGTGCGCCGCCAACCCGTGGGAGGCGTTTGCCGCCACCCACAACAAGAACGACCGCGTGACGGGTGCCATCAAGTCGATCACCGATTTCGGCATCTTCATTGGTTTGGAGGGTGGTATCGACGGTCTGGTTCATCTCTCCGACATATCGTGGCTGACGCCCGGGGAGGAAGCCGTCCGCAACTTCAAGAAGGGTGAGGACGTCGAGGCCGTGGTGCTGGCGGTCGATCCCGAGCGGGAGCGCATTTCGCTCGGCATCAAGCAGCTGGACCAGGATCCGTTCGCGACTTTCATGGCGTCCAATCCGCGCGGCAGCGTGGTCAAGGGTACCGTCAAGGAAGTCGATGCCCGCGGGGCGGTCATCGAGCTGGCTGACGGCGTGGAAGGCTACCTGCGCGCCTCCGATATCAAAAAGGAGCGCGTCGAAGACGCCACCCGGGAGCTGTCGGTGGGTGACGAGGTCGAGGCCAAGTTCGTGAGTCTCGATCGCAAGAACCGGACCCTCAGCCTCTCGATCAAGGCGCTCGAAGACGCCGAGCTCGCGGAGGCATTGCAGGAGTATCGGCAGAGCTCCGGTGCCAGCGGCACCACCTCGTTGGGTGAACTCCTGAAAGAGCAATTGGATCAGGGTAATTGACGCGCGGGGCGGGTGAGCGCCCACGCTCACCCGCCAGGCCGCGCCTAGGGCCAGGCAAGCCTGGCAACTGGAAACGACCATGACGAAATCAGAACTCATCGATCGGCTTGCAGAGCAGCAACAGCATCTGGCGCACCTGGACGTGGAACTGGGCGTCAAATCCGTTTTGGAGCAGATGAGCGCATCGCTGGCGGCTGGCGAACGCATCGAAATCAGGGGCTTTGGGAGCTTCTCGCTCCACTACCGCGCGCCGCGTATGGGACGCAACCCAAAAACGGGTGAGGCGGTTGCCCTGCCGGGCAAGCACGTTCCGCACTTCAAGCCGGGAAAGGCACTGCGGGAGCGCGTCAACCACCGTTGACGGCAAGCGCTCCGTCGCACCGGAGGGCAGCATGAATCGCATCGGCTTTGTGCTCGCGGCCGCAGTAGCCATCGCCCTCGGGCTCGTGCTGGGCACCCTGAACCCCGAGCATACGACCCTCGACCTGCTGTGGCTGCGACTGGAGTGGCCGCTGGGCCTGCTGATCTTGTGCGCGTTTGCCGGTGGCCTGCTGCTGGGCGTGCTGGGCGTGTGGTTCGCTCAGGTGTTGCCGCAGCGCCTTAAGCTGGCGCGCCTGCAATCCCGCCTCGAGCGCTCAGGAGCCGGGGAGAGCCAGCCCGATAATGACTGAAATCCTGCTGCTGGCGCTGATCCCTCTTGCGATATGGCTCGGCTGGTGGCTGGCCCGCAGCGCCTCCACGAGGCGCGAACGAAAACGCAACCGGCTGTTCAGCAACCAGTACTTCCAGGGGCTCAATTACCTGCTCAATGAGCAGCCTGACAAGGCTATCCAGGTGTTTCTGGAGATGGCGGAGGTCAACAAGGATACCGTCGAAACCCATATGGCCCTGGGCAGCCTGTTCCGGCGCCGCGGCGAGGTCGACCGCGCCATCCGATTGCATCAGAACATCATTTCCAAGCACTCCCTCGACGAACGGCAGCGCACGCGGGCCCTGCTCGAGCTGGGCGAGGACTATATGCGGGCTGGCCTGTTCGACCGGGCGGAGCGGTTGTTCAGCGAGCTGATCGAGCGCAACGTGCACGCGCCCTCCGCCTTGTGGAACCTCCTGGACATTTACCAGCAGGAGCGGGAATGGCAACAGGCGCTGAACCAGGCGGCTCGACTGGACCGGCTTGGCACCCCGGGCATGAGCGTTTACATGGCGCATTTCTGCTGCGAGCTGGCGGAGGCCGAGCTCGCCGCAGGTAAACCGGAAGCGGCGCGCCGGCATTTGCGGCAGGCCCGGCGTCACGACCCGGAGAGCATTCGCGCGCAGTTCATCCAGGCGCGCATCGCGGCACATGGCGGTGACCACGTTTCCGCAATGGAATGCTACGAGCAGATTGCTGCACTGGAGGCGGATTATCTTCCGGATCTGCTGGACGCCTATTTTGACAGCGCGCGCCGGGCGGGGCTTGAAGCGCGCGCCCGGGCGCAGCTGGAGACATGGAGTGAGGCGTACGACGGCATCAGCGTGGTGTTGCGCAAGGCGGAATTTCTGCAGGAGGAACAGGGCCTCGGCGCGGCCGCAGCTTACCTGGCTCGGACCTTGTCGGACCGACCATCGGTCAGGGGTCTCGACCGCCTCATGGCGATGAAGCAGGAGGGTGGGCCGGACATCGAATCGGGCGAGGAGGTTTTGCGGACCGTCGCGCAACGATTGCTGGCCAGCCAGTCGACCTACCAGTGTTCGCACTGCGGATTCAGCGGGCAGGCCCATAACTGGCAGTGCCCGAGTTGCAAGAAGTGGAGCACCGTACGGGTGATCCGCGGCGTACTCGGGGAGTAGGGGGGGGTTCTGCATGAGCTGGCTTGCGGCATCCAGCTGGCTGCCAGCGGCCCTGCTCGCGGCCGGGCTGTCGTGGCTGGCCGTCGGCATGTTGCGCCGCCACGCCGTGCAAAAAGGCATTGTGGCCCTGCCGGGGGCGCGCCAGAGCCACGACCATCCGGTTCCGACCGGTGGCGGGTTGGGCCTGGTGGCCGCCATTTGCCTCGTCTCCCTGATCTCGGCTGCGCTCGGCGGTTTGCCCGTGCACTGGGTTGGCGGGGTGCTGCCTGGCATGGCCATTTTGAGCGTGATGGGCTGGATGGACGATTCCCACTTCTTGGGCAGGCTGCCCCGCCTGCTCGTTCAGTTTGTCGTCAGTTTGTCGCTGGTAACCTGGCTCGCATCGGGACCGCAAGCCTGGAGCGTCGGCTGGGTCCTGCTTGTGGGAACGGGGCTGGTGTGGGTCATGAACATGTACAACTTCATGGATGGCAGCCACGGCATGGCGGGTTTCCAGGGCGTGTTCGCGGGCCTGGTGAGCGCGGTGCTGCTGGCTCATGCGGCGCAGCCGGAGTTGGCGTTGGCGGCGCTCGTCGTTGCCGCGGCCTGCGCGGGGTTCCTGCCATGGAATTTCCCCCGTCCGCGGATTTTCCTGGGGGATGCAGGCAGCGTGCCACTCGGTTTCGGACTGGGCGCCCTGTTGTTGCTGGGGGTGCGCGCAGGAGCGCTGGAACCCATGGTGGCCTTCGCAATCCTGAGCCTGTTCCTGGTGGACAGCACCCTGACCCTGCTGGTCAGGGTAATTAGGGGTGAGCGGTGGTATACTGCGCACAAACAACACTTATATCAACGGCTGATCGCGCACGGATGGACGCACGGCCGCGTTCTCGCGCTTTACCAGGCCGTTAACATGTTGGTAGTGACGCCGGCCATCGTGCTGGCACTGATGTACCCGAAATACGCTTGGCCCATCACGGGGCTGCTGGCCCTGGTCCTGGCTGCGGCTTGGCGTATCGCATCTCTCCGCCTGGAGGTGCAGAAGTGAGCGCCAAAAAGACGAAAGAACTGCTTCAAATACTGCGCCATCCACGCGCTGCGGTCATCTGCCATGATCTCATCATGGTCGTGGCGGCCCTGACAGCCGCCAGTTGGCTGGTCGAGCGGATTTCCGGACTCCCGGTTCTCAGTGCAGCCTATTTTGCCGACGAACTGATCATTGTCCTGCTCCTGCAAGGAGCGGTGTTGTGGGCGACCGGCCTATACCGCGGGCTGTGGCGATTCGCCAGTTTCAGGGACATGTGGAACATTGCCAGGGCCGCCGTGTTTGGGACCGCCCTGATCATCATGGGGCTGGCCGCGATGCGCGCTGCCACGATCACCCAATGGTTGCCGACGCTGCTCATATACCCGGTATTGTTGTTTGTGCTACTGGGCCTGCCGCGCATGGTGTACCGGTTCTGGAAGGATTCCCATATACCCGCCTCGCGCCAGCAGAAAGGCCTGAAGCGCGTGCTCATCCTCGGTGCTGGCCGCTCCGGCGCCCTGCTCGAGCAGGAACTGCGGCATCGCGGCGGCTTCGACATCGTCGGCTTCCTGGACGATGACAAGCGCCTGCGGGGTGCCCACGTGCACGGCGTTCCTGTGCTTGGCAGCATCGACCGCCTGCCCTCCATCGGTCCCGAACTCAAGGTCGAACTGGTGATCATCGCGATGCCCTCGGCCAACAACCAGCAGATGCAGCGCATCGTGGAAATCTGCGAGCAGAGCGAAATCAAGTTCCGCACCTTGCCGACCCTGCAGGATCTCGGCAACCGCGCGACGCGGATCGGCGTGCTCAAGCGGGTGGCGATCGATGACCTCTTGGGCCGGGAGCCGGTTTCGCTGAACTGGGAGTCCATTCGTGAAGGACTGGCCGGCAAGCGCGTGATGATCACCGGCGGCGGCGGCTCCATCGGGTCCGAGCTGTGTCGTCAGATTGCCCGCTTGAACCCGGTAGAACTGATCGTGGTCGACAACAGTGAATACTCGCTGTACCGCATCGACCTCGAGTTGCGGGGCGATTTTCGGGACCTGATCTTCTATTCCATCCTGGGTGACATCTGTGACCCGGCGACCGTCGAGAAGGTAGTCGGCGAGTACAAGCCGGATATGATCTTCCATGCCGCGGCTTACAAGCACCTGCCGATCCTGCAAACCCAGATTCGCGAGGCGGTTCGCAACAACGTGCTTGGCACCATGCGGCTGGCCGAAGCGGCCGAGCGGCACGGTGTCGGGACCTTCGTGCTGATTTCCACCGACAAGGCGGTCAATCCCGCGAACATCATGGGTGCCACCAAGCGGGTCGCCGAGATGTATTGCCAGAACATGAATGCGCGATCGAACACGCGCTTCATCACGGTCCGGTTCGGCAATGTGCTGAATTCGAACGGCAGCGTGGTGCCGCTGTTCCAGGAACAGATCGAGAAGGGCGGGCCGGTGACAGTGACGCATCCCGAGATCTCGCGCTATTTCATGACCATCGCCGAGGCCAGCCAGTTGATCATGCAGGCGGCGGTGCTCGGTAGTGGCGGCGAGATCTACGTGTTGGATATGGGTGAGCCGGTCAAGATCACCTACCTTGCCGAACAGCTGATCCGCCTGGCGGGCCAGGAGCCGGACCGCGACATCCAGATCGTCTACACCGGGCTGCGGCCAGGCGAAAAACTCTACGAAGAACTGTTCCACGAACTGGAGCCCTACGAGAAGACCACGCACGAGAAGATTTTCCTCGCGCATCCGCGACGGGCCGACTGGGATGAGCTCCGCTCCGAGTTGCGCAACATGGAACTGGCGGTGCGGCGTTATGACACCAAGAGCCTGCAGCGTACCCTGTTGTTGCTGGTGCCGGAACTGGCCAGGTCGGGCGCGCGCGAAGAACCTGCGGACGTCATTCCCATCAGCCGCTCCAGCTAGCCCCGATGCCCAGCGTTACCCCAATCAGGAAAGCGGTATTTCCTGTTGCCGGCCTCGGCACCCGTTTTTTGCCGGCCACCAAGGCCATTCCCAAGGAAATGCTGCCGATCGTCGACAAACCGCTGATTCAATATGCCGTCGAGGAGGCGATCGAGGCAGGCATCGATACCCTGATTTTCGTCACCCGTGGCGACAAGTCTGCCGTCACCGATCACTTTGCGAGGTCGGAAGCGCTGGAGCGCCTGCTCGAAAACCGGCAGGAACTGGGCTTGCTGGAAGTCGTCCGGGCCATCCTGCCGTCACATGTCCGCATTCGCGAGACCCTGCAGAAAGACCCCCTGGGGCTTGGCCACGCCGTTTTGTGCGCACGCGACGAGGTCGGCGACGAGCCGTTCGCAGTAATCCTCCCGGACGACATGATCCACGCCCCTGGCCAGGGTGCGCTGGGACAGATGATCGCAGCTTACCAGGCAACTGGCAGCAGTCTGCTGGGGGTCGAGGAGGTGCCTTCGCACCTGACCCGCAGGTACGGGATAGCGGCGGTGCAGGACAGGGGCGAGGGTTACCTGGAGGTCTGTTCGGTGGTCGAAAAACCGGAGCCCGAGGCGGTACCCTCGCGGCTCGGCATCGTGGGCCGCTACATCCTGGCACCGGAAATCTTCGGGTTTCTCGAGGGGCTGGGGGCGGGGGCGGGCGGCGAGATTCAATTGACCGACGCGATCGCGCGGCTGCTGGAGGCGCACTCCGTCCTCGCGTTCCCGTTTAGCGGGCGCCGGTACGACTGCGGAAGCCGGCTCGGCTTCATTCAGGCGACCATCGACCTGGCGCTTCAGGACGAGGAACTGCGCGCTGAGCTGAAGCAATTTCTGGCGGAGGTCGAGACCTGATTCCCATGACGCGCGTGCGCGAGGGTAGCGATTGGCCGAGCGGAAGCATCCAGAGGTTCGCGCACCGTTCCGTGGTGCTGGCGGATAATCCATGGGGCGATCGTTGTGACCGTGAACT
>JABAOE010005661.1_pt1 | contig 42268 bp, 34 predicted proteins | sample 7062141 | NCBI WGS metagenome assembly JABAOE01 (sample SAMN14538627, study PRJNA623070) | marine sediment metagenome | biome: marine biome [ENVO:00000428]; feature: marine pelagic biome [ENVO:01000023]; material: deep marine sediment [ENVO:00002113] | place: India: Gulf of Khambhat ...
GGCTGTGCAGTACCACCGGAAACAGGCGCCCTTGAAACACATATTCCATCACATCCGCCATGAATAGCTCCTAAATACTGATGAACTCCCTGAGCAGCCGTTTCATGTGTATGCATCCATAAAATCACATCATCTCCAACAAGTTTTCTGGCTTCAACAAATGTTTTGTGAACTTTTTCCGGGTTAGACGTACCAGATGCATCTTTGAAACATATTGAATTAAAAGGTAAGCCGGAATCAAGGATTTTTTTTAATCTGTCTATGTAAAATTCAACATCGTGTGCACCGCTACAACCAGGGGGAAGCTCCATAAGAGCAACAACAACCTGATGATGCAGACCAGCATTAGTTATACATTCACCAGAATATTCCAAATTTCTTACATCATTTAAAGCATCAAAATTCCTGATGTGAGTTATCCCGTGTTTTTTAAACATTTTCGCATGAAGGTCAATCATATCACGTGGTTGCTGTGACAAGGCCACAACATTAATTCCACGAGCAAGAGTTTGTAGATTGGCCTCAGGTCCGGCAGCTTCACGGAATCTATCCATCATATCAAATGCAGATTCGCCACAATAAAGAAATAAACTCTGAAATCTTGCTCCTCCACCAGCTTCAAAGTGAGTTATTCCGGCATGAGAAGCAGCTTCAACTGCAGGTATAAAATCATCTGTTAAAACCCTCGCTCCGAATACAGACTGAAAACCATCTCTAAAAGAAGTATCTTGAAATAATATCTTTTTCATATAAATAATTCCTTTTATTTATTTTGATTCTTAACTTTAAACGCGGATATAGCCGCTGAAATTACGGCAACAATATTTTCGTTATCAGATTTAATCTTTTTAGCTAAAGGGGCTTGAGATATACCTCTGTTTTTAAATATTCTTGCAGAAATAATTACAAAAATCATTAAAACAACAAGAAATATATAAACAATGACCATACCTAAAACCATTAATTTAAAACCTTCAGCAATCATCTTAAACTAAAACCTCGATTTAAAGTGTAAATTCTAATTATTAGCAAGAATTAAATTCTTGTCAATAATTGCATTAACAGTTACAACAATCAATATTCATTTTAAATAGATTAAGTAATTAATAGAAATTCAACTATTCTATATATTCTTCAATTCGTCTTCAAAAGTATTTTTATATTTTAGTACTTTATAAACATACTGGGGCAATAATTTACTTGAGTCATTCTTGCCTACATAACTTTCAAATTTCCTAGGACCATAGTTATAAGCTCCCAGCGCTCTTTCGATGTTGTTAAACTGTGTCTCTAGCATTGATAAATATGCAATACCCAATTTAACATTGACCTGTGGATCGTATAGCTCTTGTTTGCTCTTTAGATTCATACCCTCTTTCTTGGCCATGTATCTTCCCGTTGAAGGCATTAGTTGCATTAACCCAACTGCTCCTTTATTAGACAATGCATCAGGTAAAAAACTACTTTCAACCATTATGACTCCTAGAATCACAGAAGGATCCATATCCCTATATTCACATTCATCTTTAATTAATTTTGCTAAATTATATGCCTCTAACATGCTTAAAGTACTAGAGTATTTTAAAATAAGTCTGAAAATTTCTGCTTCATCTTTTTGTAATTTTTTGTATTCGATTTTGGTTATATTCAACTTATTTGGAGAAAATATATCCAGACTATTTGCATATTTTAAGTCAAATCTGCTATTAGAACCTACATACCAATATCCAAATGCACTTAATGAAATCAAGGAAGAGAAAATGAATATTAGAAATATGGTGATTGTTCTTTTATATTTTATTGGCTTAGCTTTCATACGATTTATACAACTATTCATCTAATAAAACCTCCTCAGACAAAAACAGAAAATCCAGATTAATAAAATCATTTATTGTAATAAAAATTGATGTTAAATTAATGTGGAATTTTTGAAGATAAGGAAAGTTAAATAAATTTGGCTACAATATAATTAATGAACAAAAAAAAACAAGGAAGTTATAACTTAATATCTTGACCTTTAATATGATTCATGTTATCTTGACCCTTCACCATGAAAAGAACATATCAGCCACATGTAAAAAAGAGACTGAGAACACATGGTTTTCGTGCAAGATTAAAAACCAAAGGTGGTAGAAATGCCTTAAAAAGAAGAATTGCCAAAGGTAGACATAATCTTACCGTCCAGAGATGGAAAAAGTAAACATTCCTGTTAACAATTCATTACCGAAAAAACTAAGAATTTTAAAATCCGAATCTTTCCAAGAAATATTTAAAAAAGGAAAAAAGGTTAGCACTAAAAACTTTGCCTTCTATATTTTATTAAACAATCTGGGATTCCCGAGATTGGGAATTTCAGTCGGGAAAAAAGTCTCAAATAAAGCAAATAAGAGAAACAGAATAAAAAGGCTTATCAGAGAATCATTTAGAGCTAACAAATACTTATTTAAATCAAATGATATTGTAGTTATAGTAAAAAATGATATTTCAGAACTTAAACAACATGATATTTTTAATGAAATAGAAAAAGCAGTAGTGAAATTTTAATGTTTCAAAAATCACTCCAATATTCATTAATAAAATTAATAAAAGCATACAAATATTGTATTTCTCCATTTTTACATAGTAACTGCAGATTTCATCCAAGTTGTTCCTCATATGCTATCGATGCTTTAAATCAATATGGAATTACAAAAGGTTTATTTTTAGCATTGAAAAGGATTTCTAAATGCCACCCTTTTAATAAAGGCGGGTATGATCCTGTAAATAAATAATAGATAACTTGAATTTATACATTAAATACAAATTAATTGCAGTATAATTAATTTTAAAGGGGAATGTAATTTAACTTATCTATATGATTGAAAAGATAGCAAAACTCATATTAAAAAAAGACCTGATAAATTACGGAGATTTAAAATCAGTTCTTCAAAAAAACTCAAGCTCTGATTTAGAAGATTTTACTAAAACATTAGTCAATTCCGGATTAATCGACAAAGAAACATTAAATAAAACCATCAAGACTCATATAGGAGCTGATTTTGAAGATTTAAAAGACCTGAAAATTGACGATGAAATATTAGAAATTATAGACAAAGAAACTGTAATAAAAAATGAATTAATACCACTTAGAATTTCTGACTCGAAGCTGTTAGTTGCAATGAAAGACCCATCAGATATATCATTGATTGATGATCTGAGTTTTGAAACTGGATATATAATTACTCCGGTACTAAGTAATATCAGCTCAATTAGAAAACTAATTAAAAAAAACTATACTCAGGAAGCAGAAAATAATTTAGATTTCGAGCATTCAGAAAAAAATACTCTATACCAAGATAATGATTCTATATTAATTGAATTAGAAAAATATTATGAAGAGATTAAAGGTAATAAAAACCCAAAAACCCAATTTGAAAATGAAATTAATGACATATCAGTGGAAAATCACGGAAACGACAAACAAGATCCGCAGCTTGGTAATGCAACAGATAAAATAGACAAAGATGTAAGCTCTTCACTAAACAACAATCTCGCTCCTTCTCGGAAATTAAATTTTAAAAATCAAATTGTTAATGGAAATTCATATATTGCCCCGATTGAGGCTATAAATTCAATAAACGAAATTCTGATATCCGGAAAATCAGATACTAAGAAAGATTCAAAGAAAGAACCATTTAACCAACAAAACAACAATAAACATGACGTTGATTCAACTTCTTATTCAACAAAAGATTTTATTAATAATGATGAAAAGGCTTCCGAAATCAAGATTGATAATATATTAAGCTTTAATGCTGATAATAGTTCTAGCCATGTATCTGCCAATGTTGAAAGCATAATACAAAGAGAAACTGCCAATGATAATACAACCTTAAAACCAACAACCACAAGAACCATCTTGATAGTTGACAACAGCAAAACCATGGCAAGTGTTATTGCATCAACCCTAGAGAAAAACAATTACAACGTTATGCAAGTAGGAGATGCTATTAGCGCACTTGCAAAAATTAATGATACCAAACCTGATTTGATACTCATTGAAATTGCAATCCCTCATATGAGCGGATATCAGCTTTGTAAAATTTTAAAACGTAATAACTTAACTAAAGACATTCCAATTATTTTAATGTCAGGAAAAGAAAAGATGCTCAGCAAAATAAGGAGCAAATTACTAGGAGCCAAATGCTACATAACCAAGCCTTTCGGTCTATCAACGCTCTTAAATTTAGTTGAACAATATGCTCACGAAACAAAACCATCTCAAAATGAAATTAACATATTTTAATTTTCTAAAATCATTCAAATAATCCACTATTTAAAAATAAAAATTTTTTAAATATTTTTTATTTATAATCCAATATTTTCATGTATTATTCTCATTCGAGGATTTCAATCTTATTTAATACTTTCCTCCAGTAAATTCATCAAAATGAGGAGCATAAACCCAAAAAGAAGTAATTAGTTTAATTACTTTTTATTCCGTTTATCTAAAAACTGAACAGGAAACTTCTATGGATAGCAATTTAAAAATGAATTACATACTATTTTTAGTATTATCTACATTGGTAATAATAGGTTATTCCTATTTTTTTAGTAAAGATGCAGAGAAAGAAAAAACTCAGGTTACCAAAACACAAACTAATTTAGAATCACCAACTAAAACCAATGATATTAATGTTAATAACATTAATGAAGAAATTAACACAGCAAATGAAAAGTATTCCGGGGAAATTATAAATATCGAATCGGATCTATACACTGTGAAGATAGATACACTGGGGCCTAAAATTGTCGAGTGGAATTTAAAAAAATACAAACAATCAATTGAACCTGAAGCCCCTTCAGTAAAAATTGTTGATAAAACAAAAAATTCATTCAATACAATTATTAATATAAAAAATAAAGATATTCCGCCACTCATACCATTTCGATACAGTGGGAAGAAAAATCTCATTTTAGATTCAGAATCAGTCAATATTAATTTAAGCTGGAGTGATAAATCGGGAATTATAATAAATAAAACTCTCACCTTTTATCCCGATAAATATTTTATTGAAGAGTACCTGAATATAAAAAACAATTCCGATACAAAAATTACCGAGAAGGTGTTTATAAACTGGTCTAATAATGTATTTGAGAGCAGCAACAGAGCGACAAACTTTAATTTTGTAACTTTAGTGAACAACGATGTGGAAAGAATCAAAAAGTCTGTTAAAGAGCCTAAAAAGTTTACAGGACAAATAGACTGGTTTGGATTCTCTGATAAGTATTTTTTACATTCCCTGCTTCCAAATTTAGGGGAAAACTTAAATTTAGATATAGGATCAGAAAACAATAAAGGAATTATTAATGCCAATTTTTCATATCCTGCACATGCAATATCGCCAAATAATAATAAAGAACTTAAATGGAGAGTCTATCTGGGCCCTAAAGATACAGAAATTCTTAAAACAGTACATCCAAGTCTCGAACAGTCTGTTGATTATGGCTATGTAGGAAGTCTTACTAAGATTGCTGTAAAAATCCTTAAATTCACAAACCAATATATTAACAACTATGGTATTTCTATAATTGTTATTACAATTGTTTTAAGACTTATTTTTCTTCCGATAACAGTCAAAAGCATGATCTCGATGAAAAAAGTCCAGCAAAAAATGCAGGCGATAAAACCACAAATTGATGCATTAAAAGAAAAATATAAAGATGACAGACAAACTCAACAAACAGAAATGATGAAGCTTTATACCAGCCATGGTGTGAATCCTCTAAGTAGTCTTGGTGGATGTTTGCCGCTTTTAATACAGTTTCCTGTTTTCATTGCGCTTTATTTTGCATTATTATATTCTATAGATTTAAGGCAAAGTTCATTTTTATGGATACAGGATCTTGCAGAACCGGAACATCTGTTTGATATATTAGGTATTCCATTTAGAATACTTCCCCTTTTGATGGGAGTATCCTGGTTTTTTTCTCAGAGGCTAACACCAATGACATCCCCTGGAAGTGAAACTATGGAACTGCAAATGAAAATGATGCAGTTTATGCCAATAATATTTACTGTAATGTTCTGGGGTTTGCCATCGGGTTTGATACTGTACTGGACAGTAAGTAATATTTTGTCTATCGGACAGCAATTGTACATAAACCGTCACACTACGTCACTTCAAGGAGGTTAACAACTATGCCAATCGTAATTGAAAAAGAAGGAAAAACAGTTTCTGAAGCAACGATAACAGCATGTGAAGAACTGGGGGTAGCAAGAGATAGCATTGATGTTGAAGTTTTAGAAGAAGGTTCTAAGGGGGTATTAGGAATTGGGGGGAAGAATGCTAAAGTCAGAGTAACCGTTAGAGATGAAGGATTTAGCGAAAAAGGGCTTAAAGCTAAAAAAACTTTGGAGGAAATTCTTAATTATTTGGTTCCATCTCAAAAAGTAAACATAGTAGAAACTTCTGACAGAATTAAGCTCGAAATCAAATTAACCGAAGACAAGGGGCTTTTAATTGGCAAAGGTGGGGAAATGATTAGGGCACTTGAATTCATAGTAGGTAAAATTTCTTCGAAAAATTGCACCGACGGAAGAGAAAAAAGAATATACATTGATATAGACGGTTATAAAAATAGAAGAGAAGTTACCGTATCCAAAAAAGTCATAGATGCTATAAATAGAGTAAAAAGAACTAAAAAACCATTTAAGCTTGAAAGATTATCAGCATATGAAAGAAGAATAGCATATATAACGCTAAAAAATGAACGTGGTGTTAAATATGAAACTGTTATGGAAGGTGATTTTAAAAAAATTGTAATTAGTCCAGATAATTAAGATTAGTTCAAATTCTTTATTCTCTAAGGTCTCGAAAAAATTCTTTTAATATATTACTACACTCGCTCTCTAATATTCCTTGGGTAGTTTCAACTTTATGATTTAAATTATCATTTAGTCCCAGTTGATAATTACTGATTAATGCACCTGCTTTTTCATCCCTGGCACCAAACACCACCCTTTTAATCCTCGAGCTAATAATTGCCCCCATACACATAGCACAAGGTTCCAGTGTTACATAAATTGTGGTATCCGTTAATCTCCAGGTTTTTAATTTTAATGAAGCTTCCCTGATTGCTAATATTTCAGCGTGAGCGGTAGGATCTTGTAAAGTTTCTCTTAAGTTATAAGATTGGGAAAGGACCTTTTTATTCTTATCTACAATTATGGAGCCAATTGGCACTTCATTTACAAGTCTGGCCTTTTTCGCTTCTTCAAAGGCCAGACTCATAAATTTTTGGTCTAATTTATCATTCACAAATTATTATTTATTTCCTGGCACTGAATTTAATACCAGCTTCATTTCTGTCCCAGGTCTTATCCGTTATCTCTTTAATTTCGGCTACTTTTACTTTCTGAGTAGCTGTTACCGGGAATCCATCTTCGTAAACTTCAATAAAACGTGGCACCATAGCAACCATGACCCTCTCAGCCATCCACTTACAATAATCAACCGGATCAAATGTTTCACCTTGTTTAACTGTCACACAAAGTTTAATTTCATCATCAGAAACATTAGGAAGTCTTATCCCAACTGCGATAGCTTCCTGAATTGCAGGATACTGCATTGACTCATCTGAAACTGCAACAGGATCCACATTTTCACCAGAAACCCTTATTCTGCTGTATCTTCCAACAAAATAAAACCTTCCATCAATTCCTTTTGCGAAAAGATCATCTGAATTAAAATAGCCGTCATCATCAAATGCTTCTCTGGTTCTTTTCTCATCTTTAAAATATTCGTTTAAAGTCGTATGTGGTACAAGTGGTTTGACAAATAATAAACCCTTTGCATCATCGGGAGGAGTAATATCATCTGTAGAATCCCAGAAATACCTTACAACCTGATCCGTATCATCGGGATTTCTTAATTCAACGTAATATCCCTCCATCGGAAAACCGGATGAGCCTGGTCTGTGATCCTCAGGATCTTTCCAAAGTACCATACCCATTTCTGTTGATCCGTAACCGTCAATTACCCTTAAACCAAATCTTTTTTGAAAATCCTGAAGATTTCTCGGTGCGGGAGAACCAAGCATAATTCTTATTTTGTGTTTCTGGTCCCATTCTGACTCGGGTGCTGCCCATAGATACTCTGCAACAGCTCCTAGCATATTTACACATGTTGCATCACAGTTTGCAGCCCATTTAAAGAAACTGGAAGCTGAAAAACGTGGAAAAAATACAGCCGTAGCCCCAGCTCCCATTGCACTGAATAAACACATAACCTGAGCATTAGCATGTCCCAGTGATAATATGCTCATTAATACATCTTCGCTTCTAATACCTTGCTGTTGCAGATATGAACGCACTGTCATAACAACTCCGCCATGATCCCTTGCAACACCTTTAGGCATACCTGTCGTACCTGAAGTAAACATACATCTCTCCATATCTTCAATTGTTACTTCTACACCAGGATTGCTACTATCATATGAATCAAATGCTGAAAAAGGCAGTGTTTTTATTTTTCCAATTGTGTCAGGTGGATTATCACTTGTTACAAAAATCACTTCTAAATTTTCTAAATCATTAGCAATATCCTGAATAAAAGGAACGCTTCCTTCGTCTATAATAAGTGCTTTCATGTCAGAATAATTTATAACATAAGCTAATCTTTCACCCTTTTCATCCTTATTTATTGGTACTTGTACAGCACCAGCTTTATGAATCGCAATAATGGACACAACATATTGCGAGCTGTTAAGCATATACATACCGACTTTATCGCCTTTATTGACGCCAAATTCTTGAATTAAGCCGTTAGAAACTTTATTAGACCACTCGTTAGTTTCACTATAGGTATAGCTTTCGACTATATTTCCATCTCTGTCACCAACTCTAAACATTGCTTTTGACGGAAATTGTTCAGCTCCATATTCCAAACATTTTGTAATAGGTTCCCATTTTGATGTGTCTTCAAAATTCCCAAATGGCAATGTCCCATCTCCAAGATATTGTGCATCACGCGGTTTGAATAATAATCGCATAAAATGATCCTCCTAAAGTTCTATTGAATACATGTTCGTAAAAAATGACATTTAATTATAGTCGATTAAGTTGTTATTTCAAATCTTATAAATATGCTTTTATATATTTAATAAAAATTCTGGCCTATTTGATCATTTATATTAAAAATAATTGTTACAATTGACATTTATATGTGTTAATATTGACACCTTAATTTTAAAATATGATTGTAGTTAACTTAATTCTATTTATTGCAGGTATTGCAACACTGGTAATTGGCGGCGAGTTCCTTATTAGGGGATCATCCAGGCTTGCAAAATCATTAGGGATTGACCCAATAGTTATTGGATTGACAATAATAGCTTTTGGAACGTCCTCTCCTGAATTTATTGTAGGGCTTATTGCTGCACTGAAAGGTTCCAGTGATATAACCACTGGAAATATTGTTGGAAGCAATATTTCAAATATCGGTTTAATATTGGGAGTTTCAGCAATTATTACACCCATAGTTGTAAAAAACAGGATCTTAAAAAGAAAACTGCCAATTCTGCTTCTATTTACAATTTTATTTATTGCCTTATCTATAAATCTTGATATATCCAGAATTGAAGGATTAGTACTTCTGACATGTTTGGTTATTTTTATTATTTACAACTACTACATATCAAAAAAATATAAAAAACTGGTTGAGATTGAAGAGAATAATACCAATAACAAGTTAAAGCAAATCAGCTTCATAATGTTTGGTGTTATAGGTTTAGCCCTCGGGGCACATCTGTTGGTCGACAAATCTATCTACTTTGCTCGATTAATGGGCATAAGTGAGTTAGTAATCGGAATTACTGCTGTTGCCGTAGGAACATCATTGCCGGAGCTAGCAGCGTCAGTAATTGCGGCTATTAAAAAAGAACACGAACTTCTAGTTGGTAATATAATTGGAAGCAACATTTTTAATATTGGAATATTGGGACTTATTTCGTTTATAAAACCTGTTGATATTAATTCAAGTATGTTTAATCTGGAATTCCCTGCCTTAATTTTGTTTACTCTACTACTCCTGCCGTTTATGAAAACCGGCTTAAAGATTACAAGGCATGCTGGGATAGTATGTCTGTTTATTTATATTGCATTTATATATTTGGTTTTCTGATCATTTCCTGGATTTTAATTTTAAATCCGTTTTATTCCTGTCCCATGTGGAATCAGTAATATGTTTTAATTCGGATACAGCTATTTTTTGTGTAGATGTTAAAGGAAACTCCTTGTAGACTTCAATAAATCTTGGAACCATGGCAACAATTACTTTATCTGCCATCCATTTGCTAAACTCGATATTATCAAGTTTCTCACCGGATTTTAAAATAACATTTAACTTCAACTCATCATCTGAGACATTCGGCAACCTTATACCAACTGCAACCGCTTCCTGAATGGATGGGTATTCCATAGCTACATCAGCAACAGCAACGGGATCGACATTTTCCCCCGATACTCTGACTCTGCTGTATCTACCCATAAAATAATATCTTCCGTCAATGCCTTTTGCGAAAAGATCATCTGAATTAAAAAATCCTTCTTTGTCAAAAGCCTCTTTTGTTCTTTTAGGATCTTTAAAATATTCATTAAGAGTCGTATGAGGAACCAGTGGTTTTATAAACAAAAGTCCTTTAGCTTCCTCAGGTGGAGTCGGATCTTTTTCAGGATCCCAGAAATAGCTGATTAATTCATCCGTATTCTCGGGATTCCTTATTTCAACATGGTAACCTTCCACCACATACCCCGATGACCCGGTTCTATCATCTTCAGGATCTTTCCAAAGTACCATCCCCATTTCAGTAGACCCGTAACCTTCGACAACTTTTGTATTGAATCTGTTTTGAAACGAAATCAGGTTCCTAGGAGCGGGAGCAGTTAACATTGACCTTACTTTATGTTTATTATCCCACTCACTTTCCGGAGCAGCCCAAAGGTATTCCCCAACTGCGCCTAACATATTTGCCCCTGTTGCTCCGCAATCAGCCGCCCATTTCCAGAAACCGGATGCTGAAAACCTTGGGAAAAAAACCGATGAACAACCCGCTCCAATTGATGCAAAAAGACACATAACCTGAGCATTAGCATGACCCAGTGATAAAACGGTCATTAAAACATCTTCACTTCGTATTCCCTGCTGCTGAATAAAAGAGCGGACTGTCATAATAACTCCACCGTGGTTTCTTGCCACACCTTTCGGCATACCGGTTGTCCCTGAAGTAAACATGCATCTTTCCATATCTGCTACTGAAACATCAACATCAGGATTATCTTTACTGCTATTTTCAAATAAAGAGTAGGGATGACATCTTATTTCTCCTACTTTTTGAGGTGCATCACCTTTTGTAATAAATATATTCTCAAGATTTGTCAGTTTGTCAGAAATTTCATTGATTATTGGTAGGCTTTCCTGATCAATTATCAGTGCTTTCATCTCGGAATAATTGATTACATAAGCTAACCTTTCACCTTTTTCGTCTTTATTAATTGGAACTTGTACGGCCCCTGATTTATGTATGGCAATAATGGATATTACATATTCAGCACAATTAAGCATATACATACCAACTTTATCGCCTTTTTTGATGCCATATTCTTGAATTAATCCGTTAGAAACTTTATTGGACCACTCGTTAGTTTCATTATAAGTGTAGCTTTCAACTATGTTCCCATTTGTGTCCCCTATCCTGAACATATTTTTATCCGGATAGGATTCTGCCCCTTTCTCCAGATATCTTGTTATTGGTAACCAATCATTTGTATTATCAAATGTCCCATTGGGAAGATCTCCATTACCTATATATTTTAAATCGCGCGGTTTAAATAATAATTGCATATTAATGTTTCCCTTTAGTATAGTTTTTCGAAAGAATTAAAAAGTTCTTAAGTAATTCTTTTCCACATTTAGTTAATACAGATTCTGGGTGAAATTGAACACCTTCAATGGGTAAGGTTTTATGTTTGATCCCCATTATTTCACCTTCTTTCGTCCATGCAGTTATATCAAATTCATCTGACAAAGATTCTCTTTCTACAACCAGTGAATGGTATCTAGTTGCATCGAACGGATTTGGTAAATTCTCAAAAACTCCTCTATTGTCATGATAAATTGGGGAAGTCTTTCCATGCAGCAATCTATCAGCTCTTATTATATTAGCTCCATATGCGTATGCTATTGATTGATGCCCAAGACAAACTCCAAGTATGGGTTTTTTTCCTGAATACTTTTTAATTATATCAACAGATGATCCAGCTTCTTTGGGGGTGCATGGACCGGGAGAAATAACAATTGACTCGGGATTGATCTTATCTATCGTATCAAAATCCAGTTGATCGTTTCTATAAACTTCAACTTTTTCACCAAATTCACCTAAATAATGAACCAAGTTATAAGTAAACGAATCGTAATTATCAATCATTAAAATCATAAAATACCTCAGGGAGACTGAACCAGCTCCACAGCTTTTACCAGTGCTTTAACTTTATTTACTGTCTCTTCATATTCAGTATCCGGATTAGAATCCGCCACTATACCGGCACCAGCTTGAATATAAATTTTATTATCCTTTATAACAAAAGTTCTAATTGTAATACAACTGTCCATATTGCCGGAATAACCAAAATATCCAATCGCCCCGCCATATGCTCCCCTTCTGCTCGGTTCCATTTCTTCAATAATTTCCATAGCTCTAATTTTTGGAGCTCCCGAAAGAGTACCTGCTGGAAATGTTGCTTTTATTACATCGAATGCATCTTTATCGCTTCTTAATTCCGCAATAACATTAGAAACAATATGCATTACATGAGAGTACTTTTCTATAGTCATCAATTCATCAACCTTTACAGTCCCCACTTTTGCAATTCTGCCAAGATCGTTTCGTGCCAGGTCAACAAGCATGATATGCTCTGCTCGTTCTTTAGGATCTGCTAATAGTTCTTTTTCCAGCTCTGAATCTTCGGTCGGATTTTTTCCTCTTGGTCTTGTGCCAGCTATTGGTCTGTTTTCCACTTTATTTCCTTCTACCCTTACCATCACTTCCGGAGATGAACCTACCAAAACAAGGTCTTTCATCTTCAGATAAAACATATACGGGGAAGGGTTTAGAACTCTAAGTGCTCTGTATAAATCAAAAGTATTCACATCCAAGTCGGTTTTCCAGCGCTGTGATATTACAGCCTGTATTATGTCTCCGGCTTTGATATATTCTTTTGTTTTTAATACGGCTTCTTTGAATTTTTCCGGTTCAAAGTTAGATTCCAATTTGCATTCACTACCATCCGAATTTAGCGACAAATTATTAATTAAATCGCTACCTAAGGGTTTTTTTAGCTTATTTTTGAGTTCTTCTATTTTAGTTACAGCAATATCATATGCTGCTTTTGGATCATCACTATCACCAACATACGCATTTGCTACAATTTTTATTTTGTGATTAATATTATCAAAAACAAGAACGGAATCCGTAATCATATATAATGAATCCCACAACCCAAGCTCATCAGGACCTATTTCGGGTAATTTTTCAACAAAACGTACTATATCATAACTAAAGTAACCCACAGCTCCACCATGAAACCTGGGAAGCTCATCATCCAAAACAGGTTTGTATATTGAAAGTATGTCCCTTAAAGAGTCAATCGGGTCCCCTTTGATTTTTTTTACAGAACCATTTTCTATTATTTCAATCTCATTGCCTTTCGACCTGAAGATGATAGAAGGATTTGTACCCAGAAAACTGAACTGTGCCCATTTTTCCCCGCCTTCCACACTTTCGAGTAAAAAAGAGTAATCGGAACTGTCAATTTTCTTGAATGCAGATACCGGGGTATCAAAATCTGCAAGTATCTCTTCCCAAACTGGTATCAGGTTTCCATATCTTAATTTATCTTTAAATTCTTTAAAAGTTGGAATTGCCATGAGATGAAATGATAAAAGGCATTAACCTAAAGTCAAGATGTAAGTTAGATAGAATTGTTCAAAAAAACGGGTATTTATTAATAACAAACTTTTTAGGAGCTTAAACAAATGACTGAATTAGATGCGGGAATATTTAGGGAATATGACATAAGAGGGATTGTTGGAGAAGTTTTAAATGAGCAAGTAGTTGAAGAAATTGGCAAGGCATTTGGAACTATGATCAGCATGAATGGTGGAAAAACCGTTTCAGTTGGAATGGATTGCCGAACCACATCACCCTCTTTATCCAAAGCCTTAATAAATGGAATAAATTCAACTGGTATAAATGTTTTAGATATTGGCTTAGTGACAACTCCTATTGTTTATTTCTCGCTTTTTAATACTGATGTTGACGGAGGTGTTATGGTCACTGCAAGTCATAACCCCGGAGAATATAATGGTTTAAAACTTTGTATAGGTAAAGAGTCTTTGTTTGGTGAGGGAATACAGGAACTAAGAGCAATTGCCGAAAAAAAAGAATTCAAAAAGGGGAGCGGCTCTACAAAAAAAATTGATTTATTGGAAGAATACTTTAATTATCTACTTAATAATCTCGATATAAAATCCGGAATTAAAGTTGTTATTGATTGCGGAAATGGAACAGGTGGTTTAACCGCACCGGAAATACTAAAAAGATTTGGATGTGAAGTTATTGAACTATACACAAATCTTGACGGGACTTTTCCAAATCATCATCCGGATCCAACTGTTGAAAAAAACTTGCAGGATTTAATTAGAACCGTAACAGAAAATAACTATGATATTGGATTAGCACTAGACGGGGACGCGGACAGAATAGGAGTTGTTGATGAAAATGGTGAAATTATTTGGGGTGATATGCTTGTTCTTATCTATTCACTTGATGTGTTAAAAAATAATACAGGCTCAACAATAGTAGGAGATGTTAAATGTTCATCAAATCTGTTTAGTGGAATTGAAAAAGCCGGGGGTAAACCTATAATGTGGAAAACAGGCCACTCGCTTATAAAAAATAAAATCAAGCAGGAAAATGCGGCTTTGGCAGGTGAAATGAGCGGTCACATCTTTTTTAATGACAAATTCTTTGGATATGATGATGCTCTGTATGCAGGCTTAAGGCTTTTGGAAATTATAACCAAGTCCGGTAAGAAAGTATCCGAACTGTTATCAGATATACCCAAAACATACTCAACTCCTGAAATAAGATTCGACTGCCCGGACGATTTAAAATTTAAAGTTACGGAAATTGTTAAAACAAAATTGCAAAATGAAAACAAAATAATTGATATAGACGGCGTAAGGGTAGAATACCCTGATGGCTGGGGTCTGGTCAGAGCTTCAAACACCCAACCAGCATTGGTCTTAAGATTCGAAGCAAACTCGGAAGAAAGATTAAATGAAATAAAAGAAAAAATCGAAAAAACTTTGGATGAATCAATATCTGAAGCTTCAAAATAGAATTCACCACAATTTAAGAAATATATTTCACAACCTGTGCTTAATATTGCATACTGCGCAAAACTTTAAAATTATTAATTTAATAAATTAGGGTGGTTACAAACTTCCACTTAATATGGCATGAACGTTGCCATATTAAGTATATAAATCTTTTATGCAAAGAGGGGCATGAAGGAGGATTAAATGAAAAGGTTATTATTGTTTCTGCCCCTTATTCCTTTTTTAATTTTATTTAATATGAATTGCGGTGGTGGAGAAGGTTCGGATGGATCGGGTGGGGAATCATCCGCAAATAACGGAAGGATCGAAGGCAGTATTGTAGAGGTTATTGCAAAAGCACCTTCTGATAATCAATTATTCTATTCAAGCATTAAAAAATTCCCAAAAATCATAAATAATGCTTATGCCGAAGATGGTGAATTCTGTGGTATCGAAGTGATGGTGATACGTCAGGATGAAGTTATCGCTGTCACAGAAACAGATTGCGATGGTTCATTCATCCTTGAAAACATAGAACCGGGAGAAGTGTTGCTAGCATTTATATTTGGTGATTCCGAATTAACAACACCAATTGATATTCCCCCTGGAGGTCTAGTTGAAATCAAGGTTAAAATTCAAGAGGAAATTGTTGTCGAAGAACTTAATGTCTTCAGCGGGCCTATAAACTGTAATGATGGAATCTTTGAAATCGGTGGTGATGAGATTAAAATCGATGAATTGATAATCGAGGGTAATGGTGAAAGCTGTATAGTTTCGGAAGGATCTTGTGAAATCAACTTAATGGCCGAAGATATAGAATTAAAGGGATGTGATTATTGTATTAAAGCCAAAGACGAGTCAACAATCTTAATAATTGCGGACAGTGAGTTTGAGTGTGATGTTGAGGGAGAAAACGGTATCGAAGCAGGAGATGAGTCCGAAGTTAATATTGATGCTGAAACCTGTTCGATTGAAGGTGATATTGTTGAAAATCAAAAAAATGTTAACACCGGGGAATGCGAGGAAGTTAATACCGAAGAAGAAAACAACGAACAAGAGAATAATGACGTAAATGAATTTGCAGTGTGTGAGTTTGAGTGTGGAAGTGAAGGCTGTGCATTATTCTGTGATGGAATTTCAAATGATTGTAAATCTCAGTGTACAAATGCCCCTAATATTTCCGCTTGTATTCAGGAGTGTTCAGGACTTGAATGCGGTGAAAAGAAATGCCACGAGTTCTGTTTGGATGAGACTCTCAAATGCGATGTAAAAGAAGAATGTGATGAAGTTTGCGTATCAGATCTTATCTGCGAGTCTACAGATATTTGTCTTGAAAAAGAATGTCTGGAATTTTCACCTTGTGAATTAGTTTGTGAAGGAGAAGGTGAAAATGAAGAGTGCCATGAAGTTTGCAGTGATGATTGTTTGGTTTTTGGTGAATGTCTGAAATTCAAAGAAGAATGTCACTGCCCTGAAGAAAATTTTGAATTAGTGTGTGAAGAATTTGAAGTTTGTGAGGAAGAGTGTACAGAATTCGGTCTTGCCTGCAGATTTGAATGTGAAGGTATTTTGTAAGTTATATAAAAAGAACAGGCTTGGAGAATCATTTTTCAAGCCTGTTCTTTTATAAACCTTTTTACCTTTTTTTGCCCCATTTTCCGGTTGGAAGCTGTACTGGTGTTCCCGGAAGTGCCTGTTTTCTTCTGGTTTCTGCAAACTGTTCAGCGGCTTCAGGATAAACATTTTGAATATTTCCCGGGGTCACTTCCACCTTGTTAATAATTATTATCGCTTTTGCCATACCAGAGATAATTGTTTTTCTATCTATATTTTCTGATTCAACCAACGATTTATCACCTGCATTTAATGTGGCTCTTTCAACTACAAGACCTGTGTTTCCCTCCCCGCATTTACCACTTGATAGTAAAGAATTAATTTGAGATTTCCTGCTGTCTCTGTTTTTGTAGGCTTTAACTACATCAGGGAATTTTAATATCTCTTTTTTTATCTGCTCCTTTATATTTCCCGCGGCAACAGCTACTTCAGCTAAATCAAATGCAATTTTTTTTCTAAGTGGAATAATTTTCTTTGATTGCAGGATTGGCTTGTCGGAATAGATGGGTTCAACTTTAGAACTGTCATTCATCATTTCAGTTCCTGATTCACCTTCATCCTGAGTACCCGTATCCATTTCAATTTGAGAATCACTTCCCGATTCATCTAAAAATTCTTCTTCAAGTTCAGTATAGGCCTCTCTAACTTCTTCAGCCGGGAAATAAACATTTACAGTTATGGTTGCACAAGAAGTTATTAAACCAAAAAATATAAATGCGGATAAAAAATAATAAATTACATTAGTTCTCATTATAATCACCTTCCTTAATAAATTCTTTATTATAATCAACTTTTATACCACCTGAACTAGCTCTTCTTGCAATCTCTCTTATGACAGACAGCATATGTTTTACAGAGATAGAATTTTTCTTTTTATCAACAATTATTTTCAGGTCTTTGTATCCAAGAGTTGAATTAGAGATTTCAAATTCCTTAAAGGTAATAAAACCTTCTTTAATATAACCTGATATCTTTCCTTTATCATATCTCCTCGATGATCCTGTTATAAACCTTCCTTTTGCTCCAATTCTTTCAAGAAGAGCTCTACCAATTGTTAATTTTTCTTTTTTGGATTTTTTTGCCCAAACCGAAAAAGGACCGTTAAGACTCCACACTCCCTGCTTACCCATATTTAACCAGAACAACCCATCAAATCTGCCAGTAATATATCCTTCCATAGAAGGAAGGCTCTTTGAAATACTTTCTAAACTCATATCACTAAACATTAATGAAAGATCATAACTCTTTTTGTCTCCCAAATAACTGAAAAAGCCGCTACCCATTATCTTGCCCCTGTAAATTTCCGAACTAAAATAATTTAAATTTATATTTGATTTATTAATTTCAAATAAACTCTCAACATTTTTAAAATTCATAAAGCCGTAATCTATTTCATTAATTGTCAGATAATCAAGATTATTATTTTTACTCTCTTCCATCTTTAATTTATAATCTTTAAAAACCCTTCGATCTATTTTCAATCCGTTACCTAATATTTTCACAAGAGGATTATTTCCCACATTTTCATCTTTTAATGTTATCAGGCCGTTAATTCCCTTAACTGACAAATCCGTCAACGAAATAAGACCTTCAAAATCAGCATCTTCAATCTCTATGGCTCCCAGCCAGTTAACATCTTTTTCAAAAAGTTTATTAACATAAAAGTCCGCTCTTGCATTCCCAGATAAATCACCTTCCTGAATCTCAAATGGCAATATGGGGTATAACATCTTTTTTGCTAAACCCAGTGGTATTTTGTCAAAAATTATCTGTAAAACCCTGTTTGATGACAAATAACGGTGAATATTGCCACTAAAGCTAACATTCTCATTACCTCCATTATTTATAAACCCGTTCAGCAAATAAATTGTTTCGTCTTTGATTTTAAAATCAATTGAACTGTTAACTATTGAACTAAATCCGTCTTTCTCCATTACCAGCTCTTTAATTTCAAATTTCGAATCAGCTTCAAGGTCTTTTCCTATTAAATTGCCGGAAAAATCAAACTTTGCCTGATCAGGTTTAAATTTAATTTTATTAAAACTCAATACCGGTTGAATCAGATTCAAGTTACCATAAAAGTTAATTGGACTCTCTTGTAAATTTAAATCAACTTGCCCAAGAATTTTTCCATCGAACAGATCGGCTTTGAAATCACTTATACTTAAATTTTTAGAGATTGACTTAACATCAAAAGTAGCCTTGCTCATTAATATATTGTTAAATTTAGTCTCTCGAATTGATACATGGCCCTTATAATCAAAACCAGAAGATTCCACGGGTTTAAATTTTAATTCGACTTTTTCAATATCAGTTTTTAGCTTATTTCCATTTCGGGTGGCTTTTATATTTTTTGTACTAAGATCAAAACTTTTTTTATTGCTTCTCGGCAATGACAATAAAACATTTTCTGCAGTTAGTTCATCAAAATAATCATTTTTAACATCGGAATTATAAAGATTTAATGTGTTGCCACTGTATTCAAATTCGCCTGAATAATTATATAAATTATGATTTTTATAATTGCCGTCATTAGCATCTATTCCCCCGGTCACTACCAATTTATTATCCGCATTAATACTTAAATCCGTAACAAAATCTTTAAAGGTTAAGTCAAAACCCTCTAGATTAACACCGCTTCCATGCATATCAGTTTTGATATTCCAAAGAGAATTATTTACAAGATTAAAATCCAGAGCTCTCAAACTTCCCGAAGCACTGTTAAAAAAACGGAATTTAGCATTTTCATAATTTAAATTATTTGATTTTAATTCAACTTTTGTTGGGTTAATTCCAATTAACCTTAGATGCAGCTTATCCAAAGTACTTAACTTTTCGGCTGTGATTGAATTGTTATTTTTAAAATCAAGATTGAAATTCTCAGCTGAAAAATCAATTTTAAAATTGTATTCCTTATTTACCGAATCCATTTGTAAATTGACAAAACTAAAATCACCTTTAAGAGGAATTTTCAAAACATTATTATTTGATTCATTTATCTTGAGATTCTTTCCATTTATCTTCGATTTAAAAAACCTATTGTCATCCGTCAAAATATAATTGAGAAAACCTCTTGCTTCTCCGCCAAATGCATTCAATCTGATATTTGAAAATTCAGAGTTCAGGTTTTGACCTGATAATTTAATTGAATATGTGCTCGACACATTGGATAGCGGAACATTTTTAGTTTCAAAATAATCGGATTCTAATTTTCCTGTGGCCAAAAAATCATAATCAGATTTACTTCCAAAATATTTTATAAGATTAAATTCGGAAGTTAATCCCTTTACTTTTTTGTCACTTTTTTCTTTCGAATAAAAGAAGTCATTTAATATTCCTTTGGCTACAAGTCTTAAATCATTTTGTTGCCGGGAACCCACGATCAACAATTTATCTGTAGCAAGATTTCCCTTTATTTCAGAACCTTTAATAGTAGAAATCCATTTGTTTAAAAAGCTGATATTTTCAACTTTAAGATTGGATGAAATATTAAAATCCCTCTTACCTCCCAGATCATCAACTACCCCTTTGGAACTTAAATCTAACAAATTCTCGATAATCAGACTTGAGGAATTTATTAATAACTGTTTTGTATTATCAATGTAGGTTGCATCATAAGTGTATTTAAAAAGATCGGCCTTTGTTAATAAACCCGGATTATTACTATATCTTAGGCTGATATTTCCGGTTGAATTAATATCATTCTTTAAACTAAATGTATTGAATACAAATAAATCCAAATTTTCTGGAATAGTAATAAAATTATCAAAACCGCTAAGGTTATGAATTTTATCAACTTTGAATTCAGTTATTAAACTGTTATTGTTTTCATCAAAATCAGTTTTGCCGATAAGTTCTGAACTTTCCTCATTGTTGTTTGAGCTCACCAAGCCTTTAAAATTAAACTTTTTGATACCATTTTTTATTTCACTTGAATTTAATATAAATTCGTTAAATTTTAGTTTGTAACCTTCACTTACCACAAAAACAAGATTCTCAACTCTAATACTTTTTATTGAAACCTTATCACCATCTTTCTCTTTTTTATCTTGATTACCAAACAGTTTTTTAAGCTCTTTTTGAATATTTCCAGTAAAGTCAACGGTTGGGTTTTGAATTTCTATATCTTCGATTATCAACTTTCTTTGTTTTAAAGATGAGAAATAGCTCGGTAATAATCTGAACTTTTCAATTTTTATTGGGTTTTTTGCGACTTCGGCTCGGTCTGATAAATATAGTTCTTCACCAACAAGTCCTCTCTTTGCATGAAACTCGAGATTAGATATAGATATATCAACATCTTTCAATTTAGAGTAGTCAGCAATATAATTTTTCAGTAAATTTGGGACGACAAGCTTTAATAAGATAAAAATAAGCAAAAATAATAATAAGAATACTATTATCGAGTAAAAAGAATATTTAACTGGTTTGGATTTTTTGAAATGCATAGATTAATAGGATTTTTAATTGACTGTTAATTCTCTGTAATAACTTAAAACCCTTTTTACAAACTGCTGTGTTTCAGGATAGGGAGGAATACTATTCCCATAGTTTATGACAGTTTGCTTTCCTGCATTATAAGCTGCAATTGATAAACTTAAATCATTGTTAAAATAATTTAGCAAATCTTTTAAAAACCGCACTCCACCTTCTATATTTGATTTTGGATTAAAAGTATTTTCAACACCGTAATCCCTTGCAGTACCGTCCATTAGTTGCATAAGTCCCTCTGCATTTTTATTTGAAACAGCATATTGATTAAAATTAGACTCTGCCTTAATCAAAGCCTTTACCAAATTTGGATCAACATCAAACTTTGTGCATGCACTCAAAATTTCTTTATCAAACTCATTACTGTACTTATTTTTTAGAAACAAAAACCTCGGGGGAATTATCTTATATCCCGAGAGTGTATCCTGGTAGTAACTCGCTGCCTGATAATCCAGCCTTTTATTACACTCAATTTTCTCAATAGAACCATTTACATCTATTACAACTAAACAGGGCAATATCTGCAATATTTTAAATTTGTAACCCTCTATTAAATCAATCTCATCACCCAACTTGAATGATTTTAATTTGGAAGTTAGAGAATACTTGATTATTGCCTTTGACTCACCTTTATCCTGAACAATGGTGCTGAGCAATACGAGATCAATATTACTATTTCTCAGACTTTCTATTTCGTAATTTTGAGAAAATGAATCTGAAGAAAATAAAAAGATACTTAGAACTATTAGAATAGAAAAATTAGACTTCATAGTTAATTAGTAAAAAAATAATTAACCAACGCGAAAATGTAAATTGATTTTTTACAAAATTCAAACTTTTATTTATTCGAAAGCTAATAAACTTTGAATAAACTATGATTAATTCAGTTCTCTAACAGGTATGAATTTATAAGATTCAACATCGGATCCGTCTGGCGCCTTTTTAATAACACCTACTGTTATGGCCATTTCTTCTCCGTTTGTTAAAGCTTCAGCATCTTCGGTCTCAACCTGTGCCATCACTCTGACGCCCTCAGGAAAATCAACCAAAGCCAAGATATATGGTACAACAAATTCGGGCATGCTTCTTCTAACAACAGTATAGGAATGTAATATACCGGTAGGACTTAATAGTTTTTCTTCTATATCATCAGAAAAACTAACAGGATCAGCCAAATATTTAGGAAAAGTCCAATTATCAGATTCCTTGCAATAACCTGCAATTAATCTTACTCTACCTTCTTCATCAGTTGTAAACAAATCCTCTCTAAAAATATTATCACTCATAATTTAATACTCCTTTGGAATCACCTTAAACCCTAGCCTCAAAAAAAGCAATTTTATTATAGACAAAAGTAATTAGTTTGTAAAATGCAAATCAAATTTGTAGAATCATTGTGTGTCAAAAACTATCCCGAGAGCTCTAACAATTGCCGGATCTGACTCAGGAGGAGGGGCCGGAATACAGGCAGACCTTAAAACTTTTACATCATTAAAAGTTTATGGTTCATCTGTTATCACAGCTATAACTGCACAAAACACACTAGGAATTGCAAGATTATACGACTTGCCGGTTAATTTAATAGAACTTCAACTAAATTCAGTTATTACGGATATAGGATGTGATTCTGTAAAAATCGGGATGCTCTCAAACAACGAAACTGTTGAACTTATATCTAATAAAATTGCTGAATATAAACTCCAAAAAATAGTATTGGATCCGGTGATTGAGTCAAAAGGAGGAACCAAACTATTAAAAGAAGATGCCATAAACTCACTTAAAAATAATTTGATTCCGAAATCATTTATTATCACTCCCAATGTTCCGGAAGCAGAACTGTTAGCAAACATACCTATTAGAAATATTAAAGACATGAAAAAAGCCGCCAGGGAATTAATAAAGTTAAAATGCAAAAATGTTTTAATAAAGGGTGGCCATCTTCCCGAATCAAAAGAATCGATTGATATACTATATGACGGAAACAATTTTTTTGAGTTTTCATCTAAAAGAATAACGACAAAAAATACACATGGAACTGGATGCACTTATTCTGCTGCAATATCAGCTAATCTGGCAAAGGGTATGAACGCTCTTGATGCTGTTGAACATGCTAAAATATACATAACCCAGGCAATTTCAAACTCATTTGACATCGGAAAAGGTTCAGGCCCGTTGAATCACTTTTGGAATATTTAAATATTTGATTTTAAATATTATCTAGATCCCCATGATTAGTTTTATAATTCCAACCTATAATGAATCTGAATATATTGAGAATACTTTATCAAAGTTAGTAGATATTGTTGACAATAAAGATGAAATTATAGTTGTTGATGGAGATAGCGAAGATAATACAGCCAGGATAACAAAGAATTTTAGTCAGGTGATATTATTAGAAAAATGTAAAAGGGGAAGAGCCTTTCAAATGAATACGGGAGCTGATATCGCAAATAACTATTACCTTTTGTTTCTCCATGCTGATACCGAGTTAAGCAGTTTAGGATTAATGAAACTCAAAGAAACTTTATTAAGCTCCAATGTATGCTGGGGATGGTTTAAAATGAGATTCAACTCCCCAAGGTTCATATATAGGGTTTTGGAAAAATTAGCAGAGATTAGAAATGATGTTTCACAGGAACCCATGGGAGACCACGGTATTTTCGTAAGAAAAGATCTATTTAAACAATTAGGGGGATACCCTGAAATTGAACTTATGGAAGATGTAGAACTAGTGAAAAAACTAAAGAAAATGTTTAAAGGTAAAAAAATTGATATCCCAATAACTACCAGTGTAAGAAGATTTGAAAATGGTGGTGTATTTAGAACCACATTAAAAATAATAATTATCAGAACTCTTTATTATTTTAATGTAAATCCAAAATATGTTGCAAAGTATTACGAAACTTCTCGATAGATATTTATATCCACCGTCTTACTTTTTTTTTATAACTTACATAATCTCTGCCAAATGTATTTAACAAACCCTCTTCTTCAATTTCAATAAAATTAGTTTGTATTAGCCAAATAAAAATTGGAATTACAAAAAAGGAACTTACTGAACCTAAATATATGGCAAGACCAATTAGAATGATCACCATTCCTAGGTAAATGGGGTTTCTAGTGTATTTATATAAACCTGTTGTAATTAAATAAGTTGATTGTTTAAATGGTTTTATGGGAGTATTAAATCTTTTAAATAATCTTGCTGTAATAAGAATTATGGAAATTCCTAAAAGGACAATTAAAATTCCAAATAAATTAAATGATTCATTAAAAATATACTTTATAGGAAACAAGTAACTAACAAAAATCATCGTAATTATGGAAAATAACAAATATATAGGCGGTAACAATTTGTTTTTCATCTGTGTGATGTTACACAATAATCTTTTAAATTTAAAAATCTCAATATGGATTAAAATGCAAAATTTATTTATATTGTTCTAAACTAAACTAAATTTAAGGATGGAGCTTTTTAATGGCGGAAATAATTGACGGGAAAAAAGTATCTCAAGACACAAGAGAAGTAATTGCTAAGGAAACCCACAAATTAACTGAAGAAACCGGCGTTGTCCCCGGCTTGGCGGCGGTTTTAGTTGGTGAAGATCCGGCTTCTGAAATTTATGTTAGAAATAAAAGAAAAGCTTGTGAAAAATGTGGAATGTATTCAGAAGAACATAAGCTTCCCACTGAAACAACCGAAGAAGAGCTTCTGACACTGGTTAATAAATTAAATAACGATCCTAAAATTCACGGAATATTAGTTCAACTACCGCTTCCCGATCATATAAACGAAACAAATATACTCAGAGCTGTCACACCACTTAAGGATGTGGATGGTTTTCATCCTGAAAACGTCGGCATGCTCGTAGAGGGAAATCCAAGATTCGTATCCTGCACACCTAATGGAATTATTAAAATGCTGGAATACTACAATATTGATATTAAAGGCAAGGAAGCTGTAATTATAGGCAGAAGTAATATAGTCGGAAAACCGGTTGCAATCCTTCTTCTCCACCGTCACGCAACTATAACTGTCTGTCATTCAAGAACCCAACATTTAAAGGATGTTGCAAGAAGAGCTGATATTTTGGTAGCAGCTATCGGAAGGGCAAATTTTGTTACGGCGGATATGGTAAAAGAAGGAGCGGTTGTAATAGACGTTGGTATCAACAGAAACGAAGAAGGAAAACTCACAGGTGATGTTGACTTCGAAAATGTAAAAGACGTTGCTTCTTATATAACACCGGTTCCAGGTGGTGTGGGTCCCATGACAATCACAATGCTGCTTTGGAACACACTTGAGTCAGCAAAGATGAGTGTATAATAATTAACATTATTTATACTAATAATTAATTGAGATATCAAAGTTTATATCTTCTCCATTCCATATTCTCTTTGAAGTCCAACTTTGATCTAAATCTGACCAAAAGGGATCTGAAGCGGGTAGCCCTAGTGGCAACATACCACATAAACAAAGATATAAACTACCAGTTGAAATATAAGATTCCGCAATAGAAGGTTGATATCCTGAAAAACCTGGTCTTAACCAACCGTTATCATCAAATGTATCATTGGAGCTAATCATCTTCTTTATTACAGCAGTTAATGCACAACGAACTGCCCCTGGCTCTAGCCCTTTAGGAAGAAGACCTTTTAATACGGCAAGTGATAAAGCATGAAAAACCCCAAATCTATATGTTAAAGAACGCCCAATAGGTGGAAAACTACCATCAGGTCCAATGAATCTTTCGAGAATTTCTGAATAACGTTGCAATCTTAAAATAAATACATCTTTGATTCTTTTCCACTCGCCTTTTTGATCCCCAACTTCATTTAAAATATCAAATAAAAAAGGATAAATTACAAAACTATTATAATAGTTCCAGCGAAAGAATTCTCCGTCCCCATATGCTGAATCCCCCTTGTACCAACTATTAAATTTCCTGATTGATAATGCTATTCGTTCTTCTTCACAATTTCCGGTAGCTTTAAAAATAAAAGCTTCGATAATCCCAGCAAATAACAACCAATTATTATTGTATACTTGAATATTCCGTGTTAACTTCATGCAATTAAGAATATTTTGTTGCAGTTCTCTATCCAAACTTAACCAAACAGATTCCCAGCAACGTAATAAACCTTGTGCTAAAAATGCAGTATCCACAATTGGTTGTTTACCTTCAGAAAAATTTAAATAATCTTTGGAATTGGAATCTGTAGCAATCTTTAAAGAATTTAAAATACGATCCTTCAATTTATTCTTTTTATCTAATTCATTTCCAATACATTCTTTAAGATTAATCCAGGGACCAACGCCCGAAAGAGAACGACCAAAAGCTTCTAAATGTGTGAATTTATATCTGTCAGAATTCTCAGATTGTTCATAGGGCATGGTTTCACGCAACTTGTCTTTTGACAGTGATTCAAATACAGGATTTGCAATTCTAACAAGTATATCAATCCAAAATTCTCTAGTGTTCATTTTATATATTGAATTTTATTATATTTATTTAGAAACCTCTACATTTAAATCAAATTTGATAAAAAATTACGTTTGACAGAACTTCTCATCTACGACAATGACTTCCGTTAAAAAATATTTCAAATTAACATAATTAATCAACAAAAAATCCCGTAATTGGCATAAAATTTGTAGTATGAGGCAAATTTTTGTCAAAATATATAAAAAGTGGATAAAATCAGGAATTTAGGAACAAAATTTAGTAAAATATTTAAATTATTGTATCTTAACCTGTTGAAATCATTTGATAATTTGGAACTGCATTAATTTGTAAAATTTTAGAGAAAATGATTCCCATCTGTGGAATAATTGTGGATTAACTGCTTTATTTATGTAAAAATTCACCTATTTTTACTAAATTATTTGAATAATTTAGATCACTTACTAATTCATCCACAGTTAAATTAATTGTGGGATGTTCAAACCCGGATTCTATCTCAACAAGTGGTTTCAAAACAAATATTCTTTCATGCAATCTTGGGTGAGGTATAACCAGTTTTTCATCGTTAAGTATTAAATCATCATAGAATAAAATATCCAAATCAATAACTCTGGGCCCCCATCTAACTGTTTTTTTTCTCCCTATTTTTTTTTCAATTAATTTCAAGGAATCAAGCAAATTAAACGGAGATAACATCGTATTAATTTTAATTACAGCATTAATAAACTTTGGTTGATTTTCAACTCCTACAGGCTCTGATTCGTATAGAGAAGATAATTTAACAATATTAGATATTTTGGAAATTTGCTCTACAGCATTATTACAATTTTTAACCCGTTTTCCCAAGTTAGATCCAATTCCAATAAAAGCGCAATGCATAAACACATCCTTAAATAGTTAGAATATATTGTATATAATTCAAACAAATATCTGTTTTTTCAAGGAGTTTATATGCAATTACTTACAGACGATCAAATATCAAAGGAATTAACACAATTAACCGGTTGGGAAAGAATTAATAATCAAATAGAAAAAGTATTTAATACCAAAAATTTTATATACACAATAGGGTTTGTAAACCAAGTGGCACTACTGGCAGAAAGGGCAGATCATCATCCCGACATATTAGTCCAATATAGTAAAGTAACTATAACATTATATACACACAGCATGGGGGGAATAACGGAAAAAGATATAAATCTCGCTAAAGAAATTGAACAACTTTAATTTAAATAATCTATTTTTTATTTTTCTTCGAAATCAAATACCACAATGATCCAATAATTATAACGAATATACCCTTAACAATTACATCAGCCTCTATATATATCGCTATAAATAAGCAAAAAATCAATCCAACCAATGATATCCATTTTGGGAAAAAACTTTCCCTTTTGGATAATCTCAATGTGGATAGATTGGTAATTCCATAATAAATTAACACGGAAAACGCACTAAATGACCATGTTGTTTTAATGTCACCTGACAGAACAATTATACAAATCACCAATCCCGATAAAATAATTGAAAAAAATGGTGTATTTCCGTTAGAGACACTTGATAAAAAATACGGGAGATCTTTATTCCTCCCCATTGCAAAAACAACTCTCGATATCCCAAGAATGAGATTTAATAAGACCCCTACCATCGCCATCAATGCCCCTGCTGTTATTATCCAGCTTATATCTCCAACAATAAATTTTTCGGATATAAATCTTAACGGTGCAAAATCTTCCTGAGAATATTTATAAAATAAATTTGTGCCAATTAATTTTATGGATATTAATGCAATCAGAAAATAGATTACAAACGAGATGGCCAATGTAAAAATAATCACTCTTGGAATATTTTTTCTTGGATTCTTAACCTCTTCTCCCAAAGTGGCGATTCTTCCATACCCTGTGTATGCAACAAACATTATCGCGGTTGCATACAGAACGGAGTTAAAAATATCTTTATTGTTTAGAATTAGATCAAATGTAACATTTTCATAAAAATATTCCCCACTTCTCAAAGTGGCAAAACCAAAAACAATAAAAACGAAAAGCGTCAATAAAACGATTGATGTCAAAAAATTGTTGAATTTTATAGTTTTGGTAATACCAAATAACAAAAGTGATGTAATTACCATAACTAGGATAAGGGCTATAAATACAGGTAGTCCGGGAATATTTAATCCTAATTGTGAAGTTATATATCCTCCGAATCCCAGGGCAGCAGTAGCTGCTGATGCACACTTTGCAAAAATAAACATCCAACCTGCAATGAAACCAAAAAACGGGTTTAAATACTTTCTTCCGTATTCATATGTACCACCGCTAACAGGATGATTCGCTGCTAGTTGGGCTGATGAAATACCATTACAAAGCGCTAGAAGAAAGGCCAAAAAAATTGAAATTAATAGATAGGTTCCAGCAATTCCAGCTGCCAGGCCAATGCTCACAAACGCACCTGCCCCTATAATAGAACCCAGCCCAATCATAATTGCGCTAAATGTACCTATCTCTCTAAGTAGCTTTGGTTTATTCATAAATAAAGAACAAAAAGAAAGGTATTATCTAATCTTCAATATCAATTATTTCATAATCATTACTATTTAAAGTAATTGTTTCATCAGCTCGAGACTTATTTATAGTGGGGGGTTTGTTGGATTTACCAAAAATTTTTTTTATAAATGCAAAACCTATTCCTAAAGCTCCTAGAAACAGAAATGCAATTGCTCCGAAAAAAATAAAAAATGTTAAGGTTAATATTGCAAATATAAATATTAAAGGGGGAAAAAATGATGGTAATCTTCCTTTGTGAATATATATTTTCTTACTCATAATTTACTCCTAAACAGGTACTTCCACTGTTTTTAAAACATCTTCAAGTACTGACTTTTCAGTATCCTCTCCTTTAAAGTCCGATTTTAAAATGACTCTGTGTATAAATGCCGGAATTACCATTTGCTTAATATCTTGTGGTGTACAGTAATCTCTTCCATTTATAAAAGCCCTTGCCTGTGACAATTTCTTAAGTGAAATAGCACCTCTCGGACTAACTCCCAATTCAAAATATTCGGATTCTCTTGTCTTATTTGATAATGCAATTATATAATCCAGCAAGGTTTTATCAACATGAATCTTTTCCACGCGGTTCTGTATTTCTATAACCTCTAATGAAGTTATAACAGGACTTATCATATTCCACTTGTTTTCATGATTATCTATTGTTAGAATCTCTCTTTCGCTTTCGATATCAGGATATCCCATATTAATCCTAACTGAAAATCTATCCACCTGACTCTCAGGAAGAGGGAAAGTTCCGTGAAATTCGTAAGGATTTTGGGTCGCTATAACCAAAAAAGGGTTGGAAAGTTCATAGTTTTTTCCATCAATAGTAATAGTCGATTCATTCATAGCTTCAAGCAATGCACTTTGTGTTTTTGGTGTGGCTCTGTTTATCTCGTCAGCCAGGAGAATATTTGTAAATATTGGCCCGGGTTTAAATAAAAATTCGTTCTTACTTTGATCAAAAACTGATATGCCTAATATATCAGAGGGCATCAAATCACTTGTGAACTGGACTTTGTTGAAATTAAGTCCCATGGATCTTGAAAGTGAATAAGCTAAAGTAGTTTTCCCCACACCAGGGATATCTTCAATTAATATATGCCCTTTTGAAAAAAAAGCACACAAACAATTTATTATAGCTTGGTCTTTCCCTTTAATAACCTTTTTAATGTTATTTTGAAGTAAGTTGATTTTACTGCTAAGAGAACCAATATCGGAAACTTGCTGTTCCATATTTAAAACTATTTACCACAACACTTTTTATATTTCTTACCACTGCCACACGGGCATGGATCATTTCTTCCCACTTTCTTTTGTACTCTTCTTATAGGTTTTTTAACCTGCTCAATATTATCATCACCGCCGCCATAAACCATTTTTTGTTCTTCAAGTTTTCTCCTTCTTTCTAATTCTTCCACATCAACTTCTTTTACCGGTTGAACTTTAAAAAGATTTTCACATACTTCCTGGTCAAATTTTGACATCATATCTGAAAACATATCAAAACCTTCCCTTTGATACTCCCGAAGAGGGTCTTTTTGGGCATAACCCCTAAGTCCCACTCCTTCCCTTAGATGATCCATATTCAACAAATGATCTTTCCATTGATAATCAAGGGTCTGAAGCATCACATATCTTTCAACTTGCCTTAATATGTCAGCACCAATCTCATTCTCTTTATTGTTATAGAATTCTTCAACTTTTTCATAAATATTCTCAATTAACGTTTCTTTATTTCCATTCGTAATTTCTTTCAAATCGATATCAATGTTAAAAAATCTTTTAATTGAATCCTGAATTTCTTCATAATTTTCTTCTGACAAATCGCTTTTATCAGGAATATGACTTTCAACAAGTGCATAAGAAATCTCATGTGAATTTGAAAGAAGCATATCTTTTAAATTATCCCCGCCTTCAAGGACTTCCCTTCTTTTTTTATAAACCACGTCTCTTTGTGTGTTTAAAACATCATCATATTGCAATAGATGTTTTCTGATATCGAAGTTTCTTCCTTCAACTTTTTTTTGTGCGTTCTCAATTGATTTATCTATCATTCCATGTTCTATGGGTTCACCTTCTTTCCACCCGAGTTTGTCCATAACACCCGTAATCTTTTCAGAAGCAAAAATCCTCATTAAGTCATCTTCAAGAGAAACATAAAATCTTGAGGATCCTTCATCACCCTGCCTTCCGGCTCTTCCCCTTAACTGATTATCAATTCTTCTTGCTTCGTGTCTTTCAACAGCAAGAATGTGCAACCCGCCCATTTCTTTGACTTTTTTCTTTTCGTCATCACAAATCGACTTTGCTTCTAATAAAGCCTCTTCATACTGTTGTTGATTAGCATCGTTGGGATCAATTTTAAATTTCTTATTAATTATATCTCTTGCTAAAAATTCGGGGTTTCCACCCAGAAGAATATCCGTTCCCCTACCTGCCATATTTGTTGCAATTGTAATAGCACCAAGTCTTCCAGCCTGTGCAACAATTTCAGCTTCTTTCTCATGGTGTTTAGCATTTAAGACCTGATAGGGAAACTTTAATTTATCAAGATATTTGCTTACTTTCTCTGACTGTTCTATTGATGCAGTACCAACCAGGATTGGTACACCTTTTGTATGTAGTTCCTTTATTTCGTCACAAGCAGCATTGTACTTTTCATGTTGTGTCTTATAAATAACATCATTTTGATCATTTCTTATAAGCGGTTTATGAGTTGGAATAACAGTTACGTCGAGCTTGTATATATTTTTAAATTCAAATGCTTCGGTGTCAGCAGTACCCGTCATACCCGCAAGTTTTCTGTACATCCTGAAGTAGTTTTGAATAGTAATTGTCGCCAGCGTCTGGTTTTCACTTTCTATCTCCACCCCTTCTTTAGCTTCCACCGCCTGATGAAGACCATCGCTCCATCTTCGTCCCGGCATTAACCTTCCTGTAAACTCATCGACAATTATTACCTTTCCATCCTGCATCATATAGTCCACATCTTTATTAAACAGTGTGTGAGCTTTTAATGCCTGGTTTACATGGTGCAAATGTTTAAGATTTGTCGGGTCATAAAGATTAGGAATATCAAGAGCTTTTTCCACTTTCGAACTTCCCTCATCAGTCAGATCAACCTGCCTTGTTTTTTCATCGATTGTAAAATCAGTCTCTTTATTTAACCTTTTTACGACAGCATCAACCTTATAGTAAAGATCAGTGGAATCTTCAGATGGTCCTGAAATAATTAATGGGGTCCTTGCCTCATCAATTAAAATACTGTCAACCTCATCAACAATCGCAAAATTGTGGCCACTCTGGACATAATCTTCCAGAGAAAATTTCATGTTATCTCTCAAATAATCAAAGCCAAATTCATTATTCGTACCATATGTAATTTCAGCCCTGTATGCCTGCTGCCGTGATGAAGGAACAAGGGTAGTTTTAAAAGATGAGATAATATCTATATTCTTTTCAGGTGGTATCTCTTCATCGATATATTCGTTAGGCCATGCCGACAGATTATTATCAATAGAGTTCTGAGCTAGCTCTGGATTTTCCCACTCTACAAGATATGAGATATCATGATTTATAACACCTACATTAAGCCCGAGCAACTTATATATTGGGCCCATCCATGTTGCATCCCTTCCTGCAAGATAATCATTAACAGTTACTAAATGTGCGCCATAACCGGTTAGCCCGTTTAAATACAAAGCCAGTGCAGCTACTAATGTTTTACCTTCACCGGTTTTCATCTCTGCAATGCTACCTTTATGAAGTGCGGCCCCACCAATCATTTGTACATCAAAATGTCTCATTGCAAGAGTTCTTCTGGCAGCTTCCCTGACTACTGCAAACGCTTCGGGAAGTATATCCTGCAACACTTCTTCCAAAACATTGTAATACTGTTCATCCTTGTCTTGACCATTCAAGCCTGCTTCGGATTCGATTTTATCTTTAAATTGTTGGGTCTTAGCTTGTAGCTCTTTAGTTGAGATCTGAGTCAAATCGTTTTCAAATTGATTTATCTGTTCAACAATACCACCTAGCTTTTTAATTTCTCTTTGGTTTTGTGAACCAACAATTTTTTTTATTACATAGGAAATCATTTAAATAAAACATCCCCCTGGATTTTTTATAAATCTTTAATATTATATCTGTTTCTTAACAATTTAATTATGATTATGAAATTAACAAGGATTTTATTATCTTAAAATAAAAAGAGCTATGCAAACATTACGCTTCATAGCTCCGTATAAAACTTAAATTAACGTTATAAATTCAAAAAATATATATCAGTGAAGCTCGACACTGACAACTTTAGAAGTAACTGATCTGTCAGAAGTAATTCCAATTAGTGAATCAACTTCCTGCATTGTTCTTTTATTGTGAGTTATAAGAACAACCTGGGATTCATCTGAAATCTCATTAAGCAATTTTGCAAATCTAACGGTATTAATCTCATCCAGCGGAGCATCAATCTCATCAAACAATAAGAACGGTAATGGTTTAACAAAACAGGCCGATATAATTAAAGCAATCGCAGATAGTGCTTTTTCTCCACCTGAAAGCAAGTTTATTGATTGAAATCTTTTACCCTTCGGCTTAATCATAACATCAATTCCGGTTTGCAAGATATCATCTGGGTTAGTAATAATAAGTTTTCCTTCACCACCATCAAATAACCTGCTGAATATTTGGCGAAACTTTTTATCTATAACGTCGAAAGCTTCTTTAAATTTAGTTATAGACTCTCTATCCAGCTTCCTTATTGCTTTGCTTAAAGACTCAAGGGCTTGTTCAAGATCATCGGTTTGCTCTTGTAGAAATGTATGTCTTTCATCTAGCTTTTTAAACTCTTCGGGTGCAAGAAGATTAACCAATCCGAAACTATTAATCTTTCTTTTTATTGATCTAAACTGTTTCTCTGCTTCAAAAACACTAAAATCTTCCGGCATTTTTATATCATCAGAAGATATATCTGCAAAGTTTTCATCTTTTATTTTAATATATTGATCCCGAAGATGTTGAATTTCAACATTAAGTCCACCATGCTCTATCTCATGAGTTTTTAATTTTTCTCTCTGAATCTCTATATCATTATTAAGTTTATTTATATCAGAATTCACACTTTCAATTTGATTCCTGTTCAAATTTCTTTTTTCTTTAAGGCCCTGCAAAATATTTTCCTTTGATAGCAATTGACTTGAAAGGGAGTCCATTTCCTGTGTTGCCTGCTCTTTTGAAACAAAAAGAGCTGTTTTCTCTTCATTTTTAACTTCTATCTCTTTTAATTCAACTGAAATCTTGTTATTTATTACGGATTTTCTCTTATCTATATCATAAACCTCATAATTAAGTGACTTCTCTTTTTCGGAAATCGAAGCATTTTCAATTTTCAGCTTTGTAATATCCTGTTCCAGTACTTTTTCTTTATTCTGAAAATCTAAAACCTGCTGTTCAAATTCTTTGAATTTTTGATCGTATATAACCTTTTTCTCTTCCAAATCTCTAAGTAGTTCTTCGATTTCAGCAATTCTTTGGTTTTTCCCACTTAATTTATCTTTAATTAATTGCTCTTCTGATACCAAATTATCGATTTGCCTGACAACATTGTCATTTCTGCTTTTTAGATTTGATTGATCTTTAATGTTTTCCACAGACTTAATCTCAAGCTGTCTAAGCTCTTCGTCCATTTCTTTAGAATTTGCTTCTAGTTCCCGAATTTTTAATTCGTGATGATTTTTTTGTTGCTGGAAGTTCAATATTGTTAAATCTAATTCTTTTAGTTCCGCATCCAGCTCTTCGATTTCTCTTTTCCTCTCGAAAACCCCGCCGGATGTGTATCCACCAGTTATAGCACCTGTGGAATCAATATAGTCGCCCTGTAATGTTGCAAAACAGGCACCATTACCCAAATCCGACTTTTTAGTTAATGCATCCTTCAGATCTGAAGCTATGAAAACTCCATGCAATATTGAATCTACAAACTCTTTATCAATTCCGTTAACGTTAACAAAATTACTTATTTCCTGAACCTGATGTCCGTTCTTTTCATAATGACCATTATGAATCCTGTCTTTAACAGGAATAAAAGTTCCGCGGCCAACGGAAGACTCTCTTAATGATTCAATAGCATAAACAGCTTCCTGATTTTCCTGCACTACAATCCAATTTAATTTTTCCCCAAATGCTGCTTCTACAGCTTTTTCATAATTTTGTGGTGCAATAACAAAATCAGATATTACACCCAGAACACCGTTCCCTTTTTTGCTTAAAACAAACTCTCTTGTTGACTCGGGTAACCATTCATAATTAGACTGAACCTGATTTAATACATCTATTCTAGCTTTACAATCATTCTTTCTACTTTCAAATTTCCCTAATTCACCGGATTTTTTCTCTAATACAATTCTTAAATCATACAAGGAACTATCCAGGGATTGTTTTCTGTCATTTTTAATTTCGAATTCTTCTTTAATCTTTAATTCTTCTGATTGTAACACCGAAAGCTCGCCTTGAAGATCCTTGCTACTTTCCTGTAAAGTAATCAATTCTCTGCCTATAAGTTCTTTTCTTGATACCAGATCCTCTATTTCTTTAGTAAAAGCTGAAGCAGTACTTTTTAGGGAGCTTTGCTGATTGAGAGTGCCATAGATATTTTTGCTTGTTTGTTCAAGTTCAGATTTTCTAGTTTCCGATTCACTTCTTTCAGAATTAAGTCTTTCTTCTTTATCAATAATCTCATCATGTATTGAAGATTTTTTAATTTTTAATTTCTCTATTTCTTCTGTCTTGCCAATTTTGCTTTGTTCAAGTTGTGTAACTTCAAGTTTTAAAGTCTTTATATCAGTATTTAATTTTTCAATATACTGATCGATTCCCAAAACTTCTTTTGAAACATATGCCTGGTGAGAATTTTTTTCCTGAAGGATCGATTTAATATCATAAATCTCTTTTTCGAGAGATTCGTATTCAGAGTTTAACTTGTTATTGTTTAATTCATTTTCACTTAAAAAATCAACTTTTTGATTTTTATCAGCTTCAAGTTTTGTAATAATTTCATTAATTGATTGCAATTGTTTGTTAATTTGTGATTTTTTCTCATTAAATCTGTCTAATTTGCTTTTTAGTATATTGATCTCTAATAGATTTGATTCTTCAGTTAATTTTTTATATTCCTCGGCTTGTTCAGCTTGTTTGCTAAGAGTTTCCATTTGAGTGAAAACTTCGTTTTTCATATCCAGAATGCGGGTTAAATTTTCCTTAGTAGACTCAATTCTGCTTTGTGTTTCTTTTCTTCTGACTTTGTATTTTACAATTCCGGCAACTTCCTCAATAAGTTTTCTTTTCTCTTCAGGTTTCGCTGTTATGAAAGACTCAACGCTCCCCTGGCTGACAATAGAATATCCTCGAGCTCCAACGCCTGTATCCAGAAACATCTCCGTTATATCTTTTAACCTGCATTTAACGCCGTTTATTGAATATTCGCTTTCTCCCGACCTGTAAAGCCTTCTTTTGATAACTACATCTTTATAGCCTACATTGGGTATGTCCTCGATTGTTAGGGCAACTTCGGCCATACCTAACGGTTTGAGCTTGTCACTTCCGTTTGAAATAACATCTTCCATTCCGTCGGCTCTTAACTGCCTTGAATTTTGCTCACCCAAAACCCATTTTATAGCATCTAAAATATTGGATTTTCCGCAACCATTCGGACCCACAACGGCGCTAATTCCATCATGGAAATATATTTTAGTCCTGTCATAAAAGGATTTAAATCCAACTAAATCTAATGATTTTATCTTCATATGAGTCTTTGTATGTATAAAAGACTGTCCCGATTATATGTATAAAGCAGAATTACTTTTTAAAAAGACTTGACCAAAACCTTTTTTCAATTCTTTCGTTGTTTATAGCTTTGGCTTTTTGATTTTTCCTTTCCAGCTTTCGATTCTCTAATAATCTTAATTCACGTTTTGCATCTACGTAATAAGGGTCAAGCTCAACAGCTTTTTCAAAATTTTGTTTAGCCTTTAATGAATTATCACTGAATTTATAAACAGATCCAAGATAAAAATAATTTTGGGCTAAATCAGGATCCATCGAAATTGCGTTTTCCAGTTTGATCCTTACTTCGTTAAATATTACATCTTTATTGTCAGAACTGCAATATCTGGCCCAAGAATAAGAACCTAAATAAGCAGATTCATCTGGGTTTAATTCAACAGCTTTCGATAATTTAAGTTCTGCATCTTTGTAATTCCTTTGTTTTAATAGCGCTTCGGCTTCCCTGTATATAACTTCAGCCTCGTAGATATCACCTGACCTTTCTTTAAGTTGATCAAGCTCTGATCTCGAATCATAAATATATTTTTTGTTTTCATCAGAAAGTGTTTCATAAGCTATCGTCAATTTTGAAAAAACTTCTTCCGCCTTGTCTCTAATTTCAGAAGAATATTTAACTGCAGCATCCGGGTGAAATTTCTTAACAAGCTGCAAATAAGTCAATCTGATCTCTTCAGCCCCGGCATCTTCACTTACTCTTAACAGCTTATAATAATCATCTTCCTCTGATATTAGGTTATAAAATTCAATTACCTCATTATAATCTTCTCTGTCAATTGAAACTTCTGTTTCAGCAATACCAGAATTGTCCTCTTCAACTTGTTTCAAATCAACATCTGCATCATTATTTATTATTTCCAAATACTCTTGTTCAGAATCTTCTTTTAAATCTATTAAATTTGGGTCTACTGGATTTGTTTCTGAATCGCTCATATGACCAACATTTTCATTTTTGTTATTTTCATCACCATCATTACCTTTATCTAACTGTAACTCTTCTAAAAATTCCACATTTAAACTTTCCATTTCATCCATTGTTGAATTGATATCATCAATTATTTTATTTTCGTCTAATATTAATAAATCGCTTTCATCAATTAGATCCAATTTTTCAGACATCTTTTTACATGAAGTTTTTCCTATTTCATCAATTGATACATCTTGTAAATTGATAATTTCATAAAATGCAAGATAAAACAGCAATTTAATAACCTCTTCTTTATTAAGTTGAGATTTTTCATATATCTCGTTCAAAGAAGTTTTATTGTTTAATAACTGTGCCACTCTTAATTCTTTTGGGCCTAATCCTATTTCAGTAATTTTTTTGTTAAAATTTGGGAGCAACTGAATTTGCAAGTCCTCATTATATAATTCCGAAATATCAACATAACGATTTATTCCTTCCAATATAATGTTATCAATATTAAATTTCGATTGGTAAATTCCCTTTGGAAGATCAATTGTGTTTTTAAAACTAAATGATCCTTTGGTAGAGAGAAAACCCCTGATAATTTTTTCCTTTACTTGAAGTTCAAGATATGAATTCAACTCATGTGGCGACACATAACCTTTTGATACGAGAATTTCCCCTGTTTTTTGATTATTATCTCCGTCGCTGACTTCACTGATAACTTCATTATACATATCGAGATCAATCTTTTTGTCTTTTAATAAAATCCTGGCAAGCCCTGTTTCCACATTCCCACCTTCTGCAAAAAAAGGTTTTCCATTATCAAAATAAATTTTTATCTGAGAATTTGAATTAATTGTTAATATTCCCGTCTTTTTCTCGCTTTCTATCTGTTTTAGTAAGCGTGGAAAAAAGTGGGAATCCAGACTTTCCTTATTTTCTTCTGTTAAAGATTGATGACTTTGAAAATTAATTTTATCCAAAGCTTTTTGAATATTTTCATAAAGAAGGTCTATTTTTTCATCATTAGAAATAAACACAGGGTACAAATTTTCATCTGCTTCATATATGTCAGTATTAACAAGTTGCAATCTCTCTGACGCTTTAATTTTTTCAAGCAATATTTCATTAATAAATTCTGATGTATATTCAATTACTGTAATATGTGGGGTTTCAAAAAATAGCTTTTCAAGCCCTTCATCATAATCAAATACAGTAGTGGAAATTAAATTTCTTGAGTCAAAAAATTCTTTGATTTGTGAGCAATAATCTTTATTAGAACCTATAACTAATATTCTTACTGACAATTATTCATACAACTCCTTCAACTATTTACCCCTGTGACTGAAATAAACTCTGATTAGGCAGAATTTTTGCTTCGCTTCTTATTCTTTCAACCCAATTTGAAATGATCTCATTTTGTTGCCTTGCTATTTCCTGCTGTTTTACCAATATCTTGTTTCTTTCAAAATCGTCCATGTCCAATGGCTTTTTTTCTTTCAAAGAAACTATAAAAAACGAATCACCGGAACTATATATTTTAGAAGCCGTCTCATTTTCGTTCTTAAGTTGAAAAGCATCAAAAATTAGTAAATCATCATTAATTGCCTGCGGACCTTTTATTCTATTAAAAAAACCCGTTTCATTTACAACAAGATTCTGCGATTCTGCATTTTCCTTAAAACTTTGATTCGAACTGATAAATTTGTTTAGGGTTTCATCGGCAACAATCCTTGCTTTATCCCTTGCATTGTTATTTTTTAAAATACCAACAATATCTTCTCTTATACTTGCAAGCTCTAGTTGCTGTCGGTCTTTTATATCCACAACTTCGAATAGCCAGATCGCATCTGTCATTTGAAGATATGTCACTTCACCTGCATCGGAAGTGAATGCCTTACTTTTAACTTCAAAGGGAATATCAGTAGAGGCTTCTCCGGATTTAAAATAGAACGATTGTTTTACTTCTCCAAGTGAATTTTCTGCAGAAAACTTTTCAATGGATTTAATCTTTTTCCCACTTTCAAGATTGTATAAAAATTCGTTGTAATAAGCTGTGGTTTTAGCATCTTTTAATTTACTTTTAATTTCATCTTTGACCACTTCAAATGTTCTTAATTCATCACCAATCTTGAATTCATCTTTATAGGAATTGTAATAGGCTTTTAATTCTTCATCCGACACCTGAACATTTTTTTCAAAATCACTTGTAGTTACCCTTAGATATTTTGCTTTTCTTTCTTCCTCGGAAAGAAAATCTGCTTTGTTGTTATCATAATATTTTTGTATCTCTTCATCAGTAGGAAATATGGAAGCTAAATAATCCTGCGGAGAGAAAGAAACATAGTTTAAATTGACTTCTTCATTTTGTGTTTTGTATAGGTTTAAAAGCTCTTCGTCGGTTACTTTTGCGGACTCATTTATCAAGGCAACAAGTTTTCTGGCAAGAAGTTCGTCCTTATAACCCTTTTCAAATTCACCAACACTTTGATTCAACCTGTTTGTTATAAAGTCAGCATATCTTTCGGCTCCCACGAACTGGCCGTCTATCTGGAATGCCGGATTATTTACTATGGATTCGGCTAATTCTTCATCGCTTATCCTTAACCCCAATTCCCTTGCTTTTTGTGAAAGTAATTTAAGTTCTACAATATTATCAAGTGTCCTTGCTGTGACAAAATCAATTGCATCATCAGGAAGGTTAGGAATTTGCTGCTGATATTGTCTGTAAAGAGCGTCTCTTAGATTATAAAATTGTGCGAGTGGAACTTTTTCTCCGTTTATTTCAACTGCAGTACCCCCTGAAGGCCCACGACCACCAATACTTATTCCTCCTACATAACCAAAACCAACAACGAAAGTAACAGCTAAAAGTATTAATAAAGCTCTTGTAAAAAAGTTTTGTTGTTCCTTAAAAAAATCTATAGGCATATATCATTCCCCGGATCTTTTGAATTTTTATTATTATCTTAAAATCTATACTAGACATCTTTAATTTTCAAGAAAATATAAAAACTAAAGATTAAATTACCCGAAGGTTTAAATAAACTTCGAAACCGAAGAATTAACTAAACTTGACACAATCCATTAGCTAAAATATTTTAGTGAAGATATAATTCAGCTTTCTTTTTTTATCTCAATAATTTTCTAAAGAATAAGGTGTGGAAAAATGATCACGGCACTTGGTGGCGGAGTTGGTGCTGCTAAATTTTTAAAAGGTCTTTCAAATATCGTTAAAGATAAAGTATTAAACGTAATAGTTAATACAGGCGATGACATAAATATTTATGGATTCAGGGTCTCTCCTGACATAGATACAATTATTTACAGATTGTCCGACAAAATTGACAAAAAAAAGGGTTGGGGTTTATCAAATGACACCTTCAATTTTCTTGAATCTTTATCAAAAATGGGAGTTGAAACCTGGTTTAATGTGGGTGATAAAGATCTGGCAACTCACAATTACAAAAAAAAATTAAAAGAAAAAGGTCTTTCTTTATCCGATATTACAAAAAAAGTTGCTGAAAATTTCGGTATTGAGAATATAAATATTCTTCCTATGTCCAATGAAGAGGTGGAAACATGGATCGAAACGGATATAGGATTAATTCACTTTCAGGAATATTACATCAAACACAGAATGATACCAGAAGTTAGTGGTATAAGTTTAAAGGGGAAAGAGAGTGCAGTTCCAGCACCCGGTGTAATCGAGTCAATAAACAATGCTGAAATTATAGTCATCTGTCCAAGTAATCCGATTATAAGCATTGGCCCTATTCTTGAAATCAAGGGGATACGTGAGGCATTAATAAACTCTGATGCAACAAAAGTTGCTGTTAGCCCTTTGGTAGGAGGAAAACCGCTTAAAGGACCTGCCGACAGGCTAATGAAAGGGCTTAACCTTGAAGTTTCATCAACTCAAATCGCAAAACTCTATGCAGATTTCCTTGATATAATGGTTATCGACAATGAAGATCG
>JABAOE010005136.1_pt3 | contig 42178 bp, 44 predicted proteins | sample 7062141 | NCBI WGS metagenome assembly JABAOE01 (sample SAMN14538627, study PRJNA623070) | marine sediment metagenome | biome: marine biome [ENVO:00000428]; feature: marine pelagic biome [ENVO:01000023]; material: deep marine sediment [ENVO:00002113] | place: India: Gulf of Khambhat ...
GCCAATCAACTTTTCCATCGGCCGGAAGATCAAGAGGCCAAGTGTAAACAACACCACGACCGAGCCGATTCCGAACAGCTTGTTTATGCGGTCGCCCCAGTCCGAAATGGCCAGGAAGTGGTTTTGCAGGGCGGCCAGGGCGAAGGTCACCTGTCGCCCGTAGAAGAAACTGTAGCCGTCTTTCAGCCTCTCCGCGGCCACTGCATCCAGGGCGTCCTCGTCGACAGCGTCGACGATGCGATCCAGATAGTCGATCAGCTGGTCCGCCGAGAAGCCGCTCAGATCGAGCTCGTCTCTCAGGTGCTCCGGCAGGGTCGCCCGGGACGCTCGAACTTCCGTAATGGCTGCCCGCGCCTGCGCAAGCTTGTCGTCCAGGCTCGCCAAATGCGAGGCGGCAATCGGCGAATCGGCCCCTTCGCTGACGATGGTAGCGATCAGTTGATGGGCTTCGCTGATTGTAACGTCGAAATTCGAGATCAGCGTCGCGACACGGCTGGCGGCCTTGAACTGACGGTTGGAGACATCAGAGAAAAGCACGAACACAACACAGAGGATCGCCGTGATGCCAAGTGCGGCAATATAGCGAAATCTGACACCGGCAATCCCGAATTTCTCTGCCATCCTGGACACCACCCCGCTTCAACAAGTCGCGTGGATAGCAGGCGAGAGTTTCAGAAATCTAAAAGTTTTTTACTTAATATTTCGGCTAACTATCTGGATAAGTTTGATGAATAGTCCGATGTTCCTTTTACGGGACAATCGCGTGGCCAGCCTCCTGAAAGCGGCAAAGCCAAGCTCGCCGCCGTCCGGCACCCCTTCACGGCGAGACTTCAAACCCGATTTGCGCGCCGTCGCTCACGCCTTTGCCAGCACGGCGCTGATCTCGTCGAGAATCGCCGGATCGTCGATGGTCGCCGGCATCTTGTAGTCCTCGCCGTCGGCGATCTTCCGCATGGTGCCGCGCAGGATCTTGCCGGAGCGGGTCTTCGGCAGCCGCTTGACCACGTGCACCGTCTTGAAGGCGGCGACCGGGCCGATTTCCTCGCGCACTTTCTTCACGCATTCCGCCTGCAACTCCGCCTCGTCGCGGCCCGTGCCGGATTTCAGCACCACGAAGCCCATCGGAATCTGGCCCTTCATCGCGTCGGCCGCGCCGATGACGGCGCATTCGGCAACGTCGGGGTGGCCGGCCAGCACCTCCTCCATGGCGCCGGTCGACAGCCGGTGGCCGGCGACGTTGATGATGTCGTCGGTGCGCGCCATGATGAACAGGTAGCCGTCGTCGTCCTTGTAGCCGGCGTCGGCGGTTTTGTAGTAGCCGGAAAATTCCTCCAGATAGGACTGCCGGAACCGGTCGTCGGCGTTCCACAGGGTCGGCAGGCAAGCTGGCGGCAGCGGCAGCTTGACGACGATGTTGCCGAGCGTGCCGGCTTTGACCAGATGGCCGGCATCGTCGAGGATTTGCACATCATAGCCGGGCATGGCGACGGTCGGCGAGCCGTGCTTGACCGGCAACATGCCGAGACCCACCGGATTGGCGGCAATCGCCCATGCCGTTTCCGTCTGCCACCAGTGATCGATCACCGGCACGCCGAGCTTGTCCTCCGCCCATTGGATCGTGTCGGGATCGGCCCGTTCGCCGGCCAGAAACAGGGTGCGAAAGCCGCTCAGATCATACTGGCCGATCAGGGCACCGTCCGGGTCCTCCTTCTTGATGGCCCGAAACGCCGTCGGCGCGGTGAAAAGCGCCGCCACCTTGTGCTCCGCTATCACCCGCCAGAACACGCCGGCATCCGGCGTGCCAACCGGCTTGCCTTCGAACAAGACGGTCGTGCAGCCGTGCAGCAGCGGCGCATAGACGATGTAGGAGTGGCCGACGACCCAGCCGACGTCGGAAGCGGCCCAGTAGACCTCGCCGGGCTCGATGCCGTAGATCGCCGGCATCGACCATTTCAGCGCCACCATATGCCCGCCGTTGTCGCGCACCACGCCCTTGGGCTGGCCGGTCGTGCCGGAGGTGTAGAGGATGTAGAGCGGATCGGTCGCCGCGACAGGGACGCATGGCACGTCGCGTTTCGCTGCCTTCGCCTTTTCCGTCTCTTCCCGATAGTCGAAGTCGCGGCCGTCGATCAGCTCGCAGGTTTGCTGGGCGCGTTGCAGGATCACGCAGCTCTGCGGCTTGTGCCTCGCCGCATCGATTGCCGCATCCAGCAGCGGCTTGTAGGCAATCACCCGCCCCGGTTCGATACCGCACGAGGCGGAGACCACGGCTTTCGGCCTGGCGTCGTCGATGCGGGTTGCCAGCTCGTTGGCGGCGAAGCCGCCGAACACGACGGAATGAATGGCGCCGATGCGCGCGCAGGCCAGCATGGCGATCGCCGCCTCCGGCACCATCGGCATGTAGACGATCACCCGGTCGCCCTTGCCGACGCCGCGATCTTGCAGAACGGCGGCCAGCGCCGTCACCTCGGCCAGCAGATCGCCATAGGTGATCGTCCGTTGTGAGCCGGTGATCGGGCTGTCATGGATGATCGCCGGCTGCTCGGCGCGGCCGCCTTCGACATGGCGGTCGACGCAGTTGTAGCAGGTGTTGCATTCAGCGCCGGCGAACCAGCGGCCATAAACGCCCTGATCGGCGTCGAACACCTTGTCCCACGGCTTCCACCAGTCGATATCCGCCGCCGCCCTCGCCCAGAATGCCTCCGGGTCCGCCTGCGATTGCGCATATACCGCGCCGTAACGACTGGTCATCGTCATCCTCCCGGAAACCGTTTCCAAAATGCCTAGCCGCAGCCGTCGACCTTGTCTATTCGACAATCGCCTGATCGACTTTCGGGCGAGGCGCGGCCGCCGTCGCAACTGCGATCCAGCTGTGGTTCAGGATTCAGGCGAACCGCAGTTATTCCGGCGCCGGCAAACCGCCTCACGCACCGCCACTTTCGCGGAAGCCTTCTCATCGATTGCCTGGGCCGCCATCGCCGCACTTTGGGCCATCGGCACCTGGCTGGCGGCAATCGCCGGCGCCCTGGCGCTGCTCATTCTGTTTGGCGCCTGGCTGATCAGCCCGCGCGATCGGCCTCCCCGTCTTTCCTGACCCGGTCCGGCAGGCAGGCGGACGCTTCGTTCAGCCAATTGCCGACTGCGGCCCGCGATAAGACCAGGCCGATCCTTTCAAGGTCGCGCACAATATCGCTGATGGTGGATTCGCGACCGCGTTGCGGATCAAAGCCGTATCGGCCGATCGCCATCGCGATCAGCATCTTCAACAGCGTTTCCGGTCCCGACCCGGCCGGCTCCTCTTCCCGGCCCGCCGGCTCTTCCTCCCGCGCCGGCTCTTCGTTGGCCGCCTTCATCCGCTCCCCCATGGCGCGCAGGCGGCTTTGTTCGCGGCTGAAACAGATGACGGTGTCGGAAAGGGCCTCGCCGGTCGGCACCGGCCGAGCCGCCCTGTCGCTCGCCGGATCGCCATCGACGATTTCCTCATCAGGGTCGGCGCCGAATTCCGAGACATAGAACGTCTGCTTTCGCCGCTCCTCGATGCGGCCTTCAAGCTCCTCCGGCAGCACGACGCCGCGCTCGCGCGCCCAGGCCAGGAAATGCGCCGGGCTGACCGGATCGAACAACTGTCCGTTCTCCCGGGCATGCGTCAAATGACGACGGATCGCGGCAAAACGCGCCGCAAACGGCGAAACGTCGACCAGCGGCGCGATATGCGCCCAATCGACAACTTGCGGATTCTTGCCGAGAATCAGCGCCGTTGCCTCATCAAGGCTCCAGCACGGTTGTCTGGTCCAAAGCGAGAAATCGGCAGCAGTCTCCGGATCGTTGAAAAACCGGTGCCGGTCCAGTTGCTCTTCGCGTTCCCGCAGCAGCGCGGCATCCTGCTGGCGTTCGTCCTTCACCAGCGCCGTTAGCGACTCATTCGACAGCCCCCGCAGAGCGCGCTCGTAGATCTCCACTTTCTCCATATAGGCTTCGGCATCCTTGCGGGATTTGCCGTCGCCCACACCAACCCGTGTCTGGTTGACAAGCTTTGCCGGGAACATGCGCAGGACCAGATATTCGACGGCATCAGATGACGACATTTCTTTCTTCCCGCCGGCTCCGATCCGGCCCGTTTCACAAACAACGCTTCATGCGTCTCGCGTTTATCGGAATATTTATCGGTCAAAAGTGGAAGATAGCTCAAGAAACACGTAGAATCAGGGGTTTAAATACATAATGAAGAAACCACTACCGGCAGAATACACCCACGGCGAAAGCAAACACCTTCACTGACGTCGTTCAACGTGTCGCTCACGACACCGGTCCCGGCCCGACGTCCGGCCCGGCCCTCGCGCGACGCCTCGTCATGGCGGCGCGTCGCGCGGCCGCAACGATGGGCTGGCCCGACAAGTCGTTTGCCGCCCGGCAAGGATTTGCCTATATGACGGACTGCGTGGCTGCCTGGTGCGTCTGGAGCAAAATCCCCGGGGCCTTATCGATCCTTACGGGAGCTGTCCCTGTCCTCGCCCGTGGGCCTGGACATAACGGCGCCCACCTACATTGTAGGTTCCCGGGATCGAAGCCTCCGACGGCCGCGGCGGCCACGCATTCGCTGCCGGGCAGCATTGTCGGTCGCACGGCATTGTCCGCCTCTGCCGGACATGGGGGCGGCAGGGTAATCCCGGTTTCCTCTTAATGCTTCGACGACGACACGCCGAACATGCCAGCAGACCGCGTCATATGAACGGTGCCAGCCCCGCTAAGGCTGAGCTGCGGACACGGGCGCTCGCCCGCCGGGCCGGCATTGCCGCCGGCGACCATGCGCGGCTTTCGCGTCTCGCCGCCGCCCGTATCACACCTCTAATTGGCGATGCTGAGACCGTCGCGCTGTTCTGGCCGATCCGCGGCGAGATCGATCCGCTGTCCATATGCGAGACCGTGCGCCGGCGCGACGGCCTGATCGCTCTGCCCGCCATTGTCGGCGATGACATTGTGTTTCGCCGTTTTGACGGGGCCGGCGATCTTGAGGCCGGCAGGTTCGGCACCCGGCAGCCACCCGCCGCTGCGCCGCAATACCGGCCGGACCTGATTGTCGCGCCGCTTGCCGCCTTCGACCGGAGCGGCGGGCGGATCGGCTATGGCGGCGGCTTTTACGACCGTTACGTCGCGCAGCTGCGCAAGCGCAACCATCCGTTTCGCTTCATCGGCATCGCCTTTGCCTGCCAGGAGGTCGCCACGGTGCCGCTGGCCCGCCATGACGAACGCCTTGACGCCATCGCCACCGAGCGCGAATGGATCGTCGTCGATATGCAAGCGGTAAAGCCCCGGCCATGAAGATCCTGTTTCTCGGCGACGTTGTCGGCCGTTCCGGCCGCAAGGCGGTATCCCGCCACCTGCCTGGCCTGATTGCGCGCCATGCCTTCGATTTCGTTGTCGTCAACGGCGAAAACGCCGCCGGCGGCTTCGGCATCACCGAAGAGATTTTCGACAGTCTCATCGACGCCGGCGCCGATTGCATCACCACTGGCAACCACGCCTGGGCCCAGAAGGAAGCGCTGGTTTTCGCCGCCCGCCGGGAGCGCTTCGTCCGGCCGGCGAATTATCCTGAAGGCACGCCGGGTCGCGGCGCCAATATCCTGACCGCGAAGAATGGTGCGCGGGTCATGGTCGTGCAGGTCATGGGGCAATTGTTCATGCCGGCCCTTGACGACCCCTTTGCCGCCGCCGCACAGGCGCTCGCCGCCAGTCCGCTTGGCGAGACCTGTGACGCCATCGTCGTCGACATGCACGCTGAGGCGACCAGCGAAAAGCAGGTCATGGGGGCCTTTCTGGACGGCAAGGTCTCGCTTGTCGCCGGCACCCACACCCATGTTCCGACCGCCGACCACCGCATCCTGCCCGGCGGCACGGCCTTCATCACCGATATCGGCATGTGCGGCGATTACGATTCCATCATCGGCATGGAAAAGGACGAACCGCTGCGCCGGGCCACGCTCAAGATCCCGTCTTCGCATCTGGAGCCGGCCATGGGGCCGGGCGCCGTCTGCGGCGTGGCGGTGGAAACCGATGACGCCAGGGGGCTGGCAAGGAGCATATTCGCCATCCGCATCGGCCCCGGTCTTCCGCCGGCCGAACCGGATTTCTGAACGCGTCAAGGATGATGCCTTCAAAAAAGGAGGCCGCTTGCGCGGCCTCCCGTGAGACTGGCTGTCCAACGCAGCCATCAATCGGCTGCATCAGCGGATGATCGAAGGTTGCTCCAAAATCCCGCGGTCGCAAACCGGCTGCCTGGACGGCTCGTAAATCCCACTCGACATTGGATCACCTCCTTTCGGTTGTTGCATCGCCGCCGACGCTACCACGATCGCCGGCCGACGCAAGGGCGAGCGGCGGCGCCGTGGCTGCCTGCGGCGTGCCGCACGGGCGGCTGGACGGACACTGCCGCCGCGCCTATAAGCGGCTCAAATCCGCAATTTTTGAGCAGGTCCAGAGGCGAGCGATGGCCGGCCATTCGCAGTTCAAGAACATCATGTATCGCAAGGGCCGGCAGGACGCCGCCCGCTCCAAGCTGTTTTCCAAGCTGTCCAAGGAAATCACCGTGGCCGCCAAACTGGGCGACTCGGACCCCGGCACGAATCCGCGCCTGCGGCTGGCCGTCCAGAACGCCAAGGCCCAGTCCATGCCGAAGGACAATATCGAGCGCGCCATCAGCAAGGCGACCGGCGGCGAGGGCGAGGAGTATGAGGAAATCCGCTACGAGGGCTACGGCCCCGGCGGCGTCGCGGTGATCGTCGAGGCCCTGACCGACAACCGCAACCGCACGGCCGGCGCGATCCGCGCCCATTTCGCCAAGAATGGCGGCACGCTCGGCGAGACCGGATCGGTCGCCTTCATGTTCGACCGGGTTGGCGAGATCACCTATCCGACCGGCGCCGGCGACGCCGATACGGTTCTGGAAGCGGCCATTGAGGCCGGCGCCGAGGACGTCGCAAGCGACGAGAACGGCCATGTCATAACCACGGCGTTTGAGGACCTTGGCGATGTGGCAAAGGCGCTGGAAGGGACGCTCGGCGAGGCTGAATCGGTGCGCCCGAGCTGGCGGGCGCAGACCTCCACGCCGGTCGGTGAGGACAAGGCGGGCACGCTGATGAAACTGATCGGCTCGCTGGAAGACGACGATGACGTGCAGAACGTCTATTCCAATTACGAGATAGACGACGCCGTCATGGAGCGCCTCACCGCTGCCTGATTTATCCGAGCAGGCTGTCGAATACCGGCATTGTTGCGAGCGCGACCAGGACGATCAGCCCATAGGCGACGCGCCGGTAGGTCGTCTCGCTGGCTCGCCCGAAAAGCCGCGAGCCGGTGAAAATCGCGACCCCGTAAACCGGCAGAAGCGCTGCCGAACGCACCGCAACTTCAGCGGTGAAAAGACCGCTTGCCGCATAGGCGATACCGGCGACAACGGTGGTGAAGCAGAAGAAGATGATGGCATTGGCGCGCATTCTTTGCGCCGGCGTGTCGCGGCCGAGCCAGTAGACAAGCACCGGCGGCGCCGGCAGTTGCGCCAGACCGCTCAGGAAGCCGGCAAGCCCGCCAACGGCCATGCTCAGCGACAGCCGATCCGGTCCGCGATAGCGCCAGCCGCCGGCCAGCGCGGCAATGGCGGCAAGGATCGCCAGCGACAGGCCCCAGCGGATCGGCACCGCATCGACATGGATCAGAACGGCGACGCCGGCCGGCACGGTGAGCATGGCACCCAGACCGAGCGGCAGGATTTCGCGCCACGCCACCTGGCCGGCGGCGCGAATAACCAGCGGAATAATGATGATTGTGTCAAAAACGAACAGCGTCGCGGCCGCGATCCGCGGATCGAAGGCGGCGGCAGCAACCGGGATATAGATCATGCCGGCGCCAAAGCCGGCAAAGCCGCGCACTAGGCCGGCGATCAGCGCGCCGCCGACCACCACCCACATGGCAGGCTCGACAACAATCTCAGGCATTGTCCCTCGCCCATGAAAAGCCCGGTCGCGCCGGGCGTTTTCGTCTTGCCAGGGTCTACAGATCTTCGCTCTTCAGGTTTTTCAGCTTGGCGAAAACGGAATCGGGATCGATATCCGTCTCCACCGCCGCCGCTTCGCCCGGCTTGCTGTCAGCGGCGCCTTCAGCCGCATCGCTCTTTTCGGTCTCGCCGGCCGTCGTTTCCTCCGGCGGCAGCAGATGTGCCCCTTCCGCTTCCTCCACCGCCGGCAGGTGCTTGGCGGCCTTCTTGACTTCCATGTCCAGTTCAAGCTGCGTGCATAGTCCCAGCGTCACCGGATCGATCGGCGTCAAATTGGCCGAATTCCAGTGGGTGCGGTCGCGGATTGCCTGGATGGTCGGCTTGGTCGTACCGACCAGACGGATGATCTGGGCGTCTTTCAGTTCGGGATGGTTGCGCACCAGCCACAAAATGGCGTTGGGCCGGTCCTGACGCTTGGAGACCGGCGTATAGCGTGGCCCGCGGCGCTTGGTTTCCGGCACCTGCACGCGCGATTCCAGCAGCGTCAGCCGGTGCGCCGGGTCGGCCTCTCCCTTTTCGATGTCCTCGCGGCTGAGCTGGCCGGTCAGAATCGGGTCCAGACCCTTGATGCCTTGCGCCGAATCGCCATCGGCGATCGCCTTGACCTCCAGCGGATGCAACCGGCACAGTGCCGCGATCTGGTCGAAAGAAAGCGCAGTGTTGTCGACGAGCCAGACGGCCGTCGCCTTTGGCATGAGCAGTGTCGTCGCCATGGCAAAATCCTTCTGTTCGCTTGTCCGGCCGGTCGGCCGGAAAAGCCGCGATTCGCGTCGAATTGACGGAAAGTGAGTGCTTTATAGGCGTTGCGTATCGCCGGCGCAAGAAAGCCGTCGCGCCGCCGGAACCTGCAGCCTTTCACGAAGGAACCGTCAGCACGATCTTGCCGATGTGACTGCCTTCGTCTATCCGCCGGTGCGCGTCGGCAGCCTCAATCAGCGGAAACTCCGAGTCCATCACCGGCCGGAACCGGCCATCGGCGATCAGCGGCCAGACGGCCTCTTCCACCGCTTTTGCCAGACCGGCCTTGAAGGCGACCGAACGGGCGCGCAGCGTCGAACCGGTATGGGTCAGGCGCTTGACCATCAACAGGCGAAAATCGGCCTCCGCCACCGGTCCCTTGAGAAAGGCGATCTGCACGATCCGCCCTTCCACGGCGGCCGCCTGGTAGTTGCGCGTCACATATTCGCCGCCCACCATGTCGAGGATGACGTCGGCGCCGGCGCCGGCGGTATGGGCGCGCGCCGCTTCGACGAAATCCTCGCTGCGGTAGTTCACCGCCCTGTCGGCGCCCAGATCCTCAGCCGCCCGGCACTTGGCATCGCTGCCGGCGGTGACGATGATTTTCGCGCCATACGCCTTGGCAAGCTGGATCGCCGTCGTGCCGATGCCGCTGGTACCGCCGTGAATCAGCGTCGTCTCGCCGGCTTTCAGACCGCCGCGCTGGAACAGATTGTGCCAGACGGTGAAGACGGTTTCCGGAAGGCAGGCGGCTTGCGCCAAAGACAGCGGCGCCGGCAGCGGCAGGGCATTGTCTTCATGCACGGTGCAATATTCCGCATAGCCGCCGCCGGGCACCAGTGCGGTGATCCGGCCGCCCACGCCCCAGCGCGTCGCATCATCGCCGCGCAAGACGACAGTTCCGGCGATTTCCAGGCCGGGAATGTCGGGCGCACCCTGCGGCGGCGGATAAAGACCCAGGCGTTGCAGCACATCGGGGCGGTTGACGCCGGCTGCCGCGACCTTGACCAGCACCTCGCCCGGGCCCGGCTGCGGCACCTGCCGCTCTTCCGGCTTCAGCGCCTCAGGCCCGCCCGGCGCAGAAATGGCGATTGCCGTCATTGTCTGGGGGAGATCGGTCATGCCTGCCTCTGCCTGATCGTGTCCGTCGCCCGGTTAACATAATGCGGCCCGCACCATTAAGGGCGCCTTTGCCATTATCCCCGCCTTCCCGCCGCCACCGCATTTGTCGCCATGGCGCCGCGCCACCTGACTTGCGTGACAAGACCGGCTATTGTGGAGCGCAAATGTCCGGCGTCATTTCTGCGGCCAGGGGAGGAAACGATGAGCTTTCTGGACGACGATCGGCCCGCTCCGAAACCGAAATTCGCCGTCGACGACGATCTGAGCCTGCTTTCCCTGGAAGAGCTGGAAGAGCGCATCGCCGCCTTCAAGGCGGAAATCGAACGCAACGAGAAGGAACTTGAGAAGAAGCGGCAAAGCCTGTCTGCGGCCTCTTCGGTATTCAAGATCTGACCCGAATTGACACGCTCGCGGTGAATTCCATTTGCCGTCTTTACCCGGCGTTAACCTTTATGAGGTGTAATGGCGTCGTCCACAGATTTGGACCCGAGTGGCTCCTGACCACTCTGTTTGACGCCTCCCTGAAAACTTTAAAGAGCCGCATTTGCGGCTCTTTTTTTACCCTTTCTTCAGGCTGAGTTTGCGTCGCCGGCCGTTCCGGCGCAAAATTGCTGAAACAGGGCCGCCGAAGGCTTGTAAGGCGCCGCCGCTGGGTCAAGACAGAAGCCGCAAACGGGCCGACATCCAGAAGCGGCCACCGGCATGAAAACAGTAGTGGAGTAGCGTCGCATGCACCGGGGCGATCGGAAGAAGCAGCCGATTTCGTTCGGGCGGGTTTATGCCCAGTCGGAAACGTTTCGCACGCTTTTCCAGGACGGCATGAAGCTGGTGGAGGAAACCGCCGCCTATCTCGACGGCGACGGCCGGGCGGCGGCGAAGGATCTCGGCCGGCCGGCCTCCATCGTCTATGCCACCGAATCGATGCGGCTGACGACGCGGCTGATGCAGCTGGCGTCCTGGCTGCTCCTGCACCGCTCCGTCAATGAAGGCGACATGACCATCGACCAGGCCGCGGAAGAAAAGCGCAAGATCAGGCTCGACCAGCTGGCGACCAATATGAACGGGCCGGGATGGAATCAGCTTCCCGACGCCTTCAAGGACCTGATCGGCCGATCGCTGAGCCTGCAAAAGCGGATCGAGCGGATCGACGCGGCGCTGGGTGAGCAGGTTCAGGAAATCCAGGCTGAGGCCAATCCGGTCGGCGAGCAGATCGAAGCCTTGTCGGCGGCGCTCGGACGGCGCGGCTGAGCCGCGCGGCAAAGCGCCAGCAGTGAAAAAGCCGGCACAGGGCCGGCTTTTTGTCGTCCGCATTATTGTCCAGACGCCGTCCGCCTCACGAGGCGAGAAAATCCTTGTATTTGCTGTTGAACCGCGACAGCCGGCCACCGCGATCGACCAGATGCTGACCGCCGCCGGTCCAGGCCGGATGGGTCGTCGGATCAATATCGAGCCGCAACGTATCGCCGTCCGCGCCATAGGTTGAACGGGTCCAGTATTCGGTTCCGTCGGTCATCACCACCTTGACGGCGTGATAGTCCGGATGGATGTCCTTTTTCATGATCGGTCTCTCAAGTCGCGCCCGGCAGCCTGCGCTCAGGCTCTCAGGCGGCCTCCGGCATCACCGGATTTCTGTCTTCGGCGCCCCTATATAGGTTTGCGCGGCAACCTTCAAGCCGCCGGCCCCGGCCCATCAAGACATTGTCAGGATCGCCGCAGCCTCTTGCGAAACCGCGCCGCACGTGCTCAGAGCGACGCCAGTCATGAGCGATCATTACAGCACCCAGGACCGCGTAGCCGAGCCGCTCGGCGCCGATGACGGCCGGACGGCGCGGCGCTCGCTGCGCCCGCTTGCCGCTTTGTGGCCATATCTGATGCGCTATCGCGGCCGCATGGTTGCCGCCTTTGCCGCGCTGGTTGCCGCGGCCCTGGTGACCTTGGCCTTGCCGCTCGCCGTTCGCCGCATGATCGATTTCGGCTTCACCGGCGAGGATGCCGCCTTCGTCAACAACTATTTCGCCATGCTGATTCTCCTGGCCGCCCTTTTGGCGGCGGCCAGCTCCAGCCGGTATTACCTGGTGATCACGCTTGGCGAGCGCATCGTCGCCGATCTGCGCAGCGATCTGTTCCGCCATCTCATGCACCTGTCGCCGGCGTTCTTTGACGCGGCGCGCTCCGGCGAGATCATCTCCCGGCTGACCGCCGACACGACCCAGATCAAAGCCGCCGTCGGCGCCAGCGCCTCCCTCGCGCTGCGCAATCTGGTGCTGTTTATCGGCGCCTCCATCATGATGGTGATCACCAGTCCGCGGCTGTCCGGCCTGGTTCTGTTGGCCATTCCGTTCATCGTCCTGCCGATTGTCGGCTTTGGCCGCCGGGTGCGCAGACGCTCGCGCTTTGCCCAGGACACCCTGGCCGACGCCTCCGCCTATGCCACCGAAATCATTGGCGGCGTCCGCACCATCCAGGCTTTTACCCATGAGCGCACGGCGATCGGCCGCTTCTCTTCTTTGGTCGAGCTCGCCTTCGGCGCCGCCCGCAGCGCCACCGGTGCCCGCGCCTTTTTGACCGCCTTTGCCATATTTCTCGTCTTTGCCAGCGTCGTCGGCGTTTTGTGGTGGGGGGCGCAGGCCGTGCTGGCCGGCCAGATGACGCCGGGCCGGCTTGGCCAGTTCGTCCTTTATTCGGTCTTCGCCGCCGGCGCGCTTGGCGAGTTGTCCCAGGTGTGGGGCGAGATATCGCAGGCCGCCGGCGCCACGGAGCGCATTGTCGAGCTGCTGCGAACCAGGCCCGGTATCGTGGCGCCCGACGATCCGCAGCCGCTGCCCGACCCGGTCGCCGGCGCCATTGCCTTAAACGGCGTCAGTTTCGCCTATGAGCATGGCAACGGCGCGGTTCTGGACAATGTCGGTCTCGCCGTCGCGCCAGGCGAGCGGGTCGCCGTCGTCGGCCCCTCCGGCGCCGGCAAGTCGACGCTTTTCTCGCTACTCATGCGGTTTTATGACCCCAGCGCCGGCACCGTGACGCTCGACGGCGTCGATCTTACCACAGCCGATCCGGCGGCTGTACGCGCCCATCTGGCGCTGGTCGCGCAGGACCCGACGATCTTTGCCGCCTCCGCCGCCGACAATATCCGCTTCGGCCGGCCCGACGCCGACGAGGCGAGCATCCGCGCTGCGGCCAAGGCGGCCTATGCCGATGAGTTCATCGCCGCCCTGCCGGACGGCTACCGGACGGTGCTGGGCGAGCGCGGCATCAGCCTGTCCGGCGGCCAGCGCCAGCGCATCGCCATCGCCCGCGCCATCCTGAAGGACGCGCCGGTGCTGCTGCTCGACGAGGCGACCAGCGCGCTCGATGCGGAAAGCGAGACGGCGGTGCAGGCAGCACTTGAGCATTTGATGCAGGGGCGCACATCGCTGGTCATCGCCCACCGGCTGGCCACCATCAAGAGCGCCGACCGCATTGTCGTAATGGATGAGGGCCGCATCGTGGAGGAAGGCAGCCACGAGACGCTGATCGCCAGGGACGGGCTCTATGCCCGGCTGGCGCGCCTGCAATTCGATCTCGGCAAGCTTGCCGGAGACCGCCCGGCGGCGGCCGCTGCGGCGATCTAGGCCGCCTCCACAGGATGCGTTGGCCAAGGGTTTGCGCCAGCGCCGGCCGGCACGTTTCTAGCGCTTGGCGGCGTCCGAGCTACGTCCACCGCTTTTGACCGCAACCGCCGACAGTGCCCGGCAACGGCCCGGTTCGACGCCACCGCGTCGGCGGCATCGGCGACTCACCGTTCGGTGAGTTTCAGCTCGATGCGCCGGTTGCGCGCATAGGCCTCGTCGGTCAGCGCGTCGTCGAGCGGCTGGAATTCGCCGAAGCCGGCGGCGACCAGACGCTGCGGCGAAACACCCTGGTCGATCATGTAGCGCACCACCGAAATGGCGCGCGCCGCCGACAGATCCCAGTTCGACCGGAAGCGGCTGGTCGGTGCCAGCGGCCGGATATCGGTATGTCCGTCGACGCGGATGACCCAGTTGATCTCCGGCGGAATCTCGCTCTCAAGCTGGCGGATGGCACCGGCCAGCTTGTCCAGTTCGCCGCGCACCTCGTCATGGATTTCGTCGGAGGCGGAGTCAAACAGCACCGAGGCCGGCAGCACGAAGCGGTCGCCGACGATCTCAATGTCGGACCGCCCGGCGAGGATTTCCCGCAGGCGGCCGAAAAAGTCCGACCGGTAGCGCGACAGTTCCTGCACCCTCTGGGCCAGCGCCACATTCAGCCGGCGGCCGAGATCGGCGATCTTGGTCTGGCTTTCCCGGTCACGCACTTCCGACGCGTCCAGCGCATCCTCAAGTGCCGCGATCTGCCGCCTGAGCGCCGCGATCTGCTGGTTGAGCAGCTCAACCTGGGCGAGCGCCCCCAGGCTGATGCTTTGCTCCTCTTCAAGCTGGCTTTCCAGCGCGGCGACACGGCTGTCGGCGGCGGCGGCGGCGCCGCTGCGCACATCAAGCAGCCCCCGCAACCGGTCACGCGCCGATTCCGCATCGGTAAGGCTGGCCTGTACGGCGGTCAGGGTCGCTCTCAGATCGCTCGTACTGGCCCGTTCCAGCGCCAGCAGTTCGGTCAGTTCGGCGATCTGCGCATTAAGCCGGTTGAGCACCGTGTCTCGGCCGGAAATCTCGCGGCTCAAAAAGAACTGCGCGACGACGAAGACCGACAGCAGAAAGACGAAGACCAGGAGCAGCGTCGCCATGGCGTCGACGAATCCCGGCCAGTAATCGGTGCGCAGACCTCGACGACGGGCGGTTGCGATCGACATGGCTATCCCTCGCTGCGGCGGCTGCCGACCGGCGGCGCCAAGTCGGCCTCCTCGCCGAATAGGTTGCGTTGTTCATNNTCATCGGGCGGCTCGCTCAGCCTGGCCAGTTTTTCCAGCGTCGTATTCAGGGTCTGCTGTTGTTCGGACTGCACTTCCATCCAGTCGCGAACTATCTGCTGTTCGGCCCGCATGTGCTGGACAAGGCTCTGGATGCCTTCCGCCAGATTGGCCATGGCCGCCGTCGCCGCCTTGTTCGTCCCGCCCTCCTGCATGGTCCGCGACAGCCGGTCGACGGCGCCTCGGATTTCGCGGACCGTATCGCCGGTTTCCTCGTCCTGGAACTCCAGCTCCTCCAGGTCCGTCAGCGTCGACAGCCAGTCTTCAAGTTCGGTGTAGAAGCGGTTCTGCGCCTGCCCCGCCTGCAGGTCGAGGAAGCCCAGAACCAGCGAGCCGGCGAGCCCGAACAGCGATGAGGAAAAGGCAATCGCCATGCCCGAAAGCGGTGCCGCCAGTCCCGATTTCAGTTCCTCAAAGACGACGCTGGTATCGCCTGAGGAAACATCCAGCGACTGGATCGTCTCGCCGACAGAGCCGATCGTGTTGAGCAGGCCCCAGAAGGTGCCGAGCAGGCCGAGGAACACCAGCAGGCCGATCATGTAGCGCAGGATCTCACGGTTTTCGTCGAGCCGGGTGGCGATCGAATCCAGGATCGAACGCCAGGTCGAGGTCGACAGTGCCGCCGTATCGCCGCGGTCGCGCAACAGCGTCGCCATGGGCGCCAAAAGCCGTGGCTCGATCTCGTCGAAATCGCCGCCCCTGTGCCGGAACGTGTTGACCCACTCCACTTCCGGCATCAGCACGATCACGCTGCGGAAGGCCAGTATGATGCCGACCAGCAGAACCGCGATGATGGTGCCGTTGAGCGGCCAGTTCGCCCAGAACGCCGAGATCACCAGCCGGTACAGCAAAAACGGCACGAATCCGGCGATCACCAGGAAGATCAGCATCCTGACCAGAAAAATTCGTGGGTTTGACAACTTGTGGGGATCGAATTCGCGGGCCATGCGTCTGCCGTTCAGCGTCATGTTACTCCGTTCACCTTCTAGCGTGATTTGCCCCGGTCGCGAAACCGCAAACCGCGCACCGGCACGCCGGGCTGTTTCCAGCGTCGACCCTAGCCCTTGATCAGGCCGAGAAGGTGGCGATGGATTGCCGCGTTGCCGGCGACAATCGTCCCGGCCTCCAGGATCTGGTCGCCGCCGGCGCTGTCGCTGATAAAGCCGCCGGCTTCTCGCAGGATCACCGCACCGGCCGCTACATCCCAGGCCGACAGTCCGCGCTCCCAGAAGCCGTCAAATCGGCCGGCCGCCAGCCAGGCGAGATCGAGCGCCGCGGCGCCGCAGCGCCGGACGCCCGCCGTCGCCGCCATGACCCCGGCAAGTTCCTTTAAAAAGCGGCCGTGATCGCCACGGCCTCGATGCGGAATGCCGGTGGCGATCACCGCCTCGCCGAGCTGGCTGCGCGCCGAAACACGGATTCGCCGGTCATTAAGGAAGGCGCCGGCGCCGCGCTCGGCGGAAAACAGTTCGTCGCTGATGGGGTTGTAGATGATGCCGGCCTGCAGCCGTCCCTGACGCTCCAGCGCGATCGAAATGGCAAACAGCGGAATGCCGTGCAGGAAATTCGTCGTCCCGTCGAGCGGATCGATGATCCAGCGGTGCTGCGGGTCGGAGCCCTCGCTGGCGCCCGATTCCTCCATCAGGAAACTGTAGCCGGGCCGCGCCAGTTCCAGTTCGTGCCGGATGATCTCCTCAGCACGGCGGTCGGCGGCGGAAACGAAATCCGCCGGCCCCTTCTGCGAAACCTGCAGGTTCTCCACCTCGCCGAAGTCACGCGCCAGCTTGCGCGCCGCCTTCATTGCGGCGCGGACCATGACGTTGATGAGGGCCGAGCGGGCCATGTCAGACAGCGTCTTATCGATCAGTCGGCGCGGCGCACATAGGCGATTTCGCTGGTATCGACGACGATCTTCTCGCCCACCGAAATGAACGGCGGCACCATCACCCGGATGCCGTTCTCCATGGTCGCCGGCTTGTACGACGACGATGCCGTCTGCCCCTTGATATGGGGCTCCGTCTCTGAGACCGTCAGAACCACCTGGTCGGGAAGCGAAATGCCGATCGGCCGCTCCTCGTGCATGTCCAGGCTGACCGTCATGCCGTCCTGCAGGAAGGCCGCCCGCTCGCCGACGAAATCCTCCGCCAGGTTGATCTGCTCATAGGTATCGTTGTCCATGAAGACGAGCTGGTCGCCGTCCTTGTAGAGAAACTGGAAGTCCTTCTGCTCGATGCGCGCCCGTTCCACTCGTTCGTCGGAACCGAAGCGGTTGTTGAGCTTGCGCCCGTCGATGATGTTTTTCAGCTCCACCTGGTTATAGGCGGGGCCCTTGCCCGGCTTCACCTTGTTGGTCTTCACCGCGACCCACAACGAGCCGTCGTGTTCGATGACATTGCCGGGACGGATGTCGTTTCCGCTGATCTTCATAAACCTGTCCTGCCGGGATTGTGAGCGGCCTTGCACCACACTTTGCCCGGTCGTGCAAGCGTGTCAGCGGGCCTGCCCGGCCGATCGTCAACGGCGCTTGCCCAGTCGGTTGACATGGCCCATTTTGCGGCCTGGCCGTGTTTCGCGCTTGCCGTAAAGATGGAGACGGGCGGCGGGATCTGCAACAAGCCCGGCCCAGTGGTCGGCCTCCGAACCGATGAGATTGGTCATCACCGCATCGACATGCCGCTCCGTCGGTCCCAGCGGCCAGCCGGCGACCGCCCTGACGTGGTTCTCAAACTGCGAGACCGCGCAGGCGTCTTGCGTCCAGTGACCGGAATTGTGCACCCGCGGCGCGATCTCGTTGACCAGCAGCGTCTCTCCGCCGTCCTTGTCTACGACAAAGAACTCCACGCCGAGCACGCCGACATAGCCCAGCCTTGCCATGATGCGTTCGGCGATCCGCCGCGCCTCAGCTGCCGTTTCCTGCCTTATCGCCGCCGGCACGGTGGCGGTGTGCAGGATGTGGCGACGATGCACATTTTCCGTCACGTCATAGCACGCCATGGCGCCGTCGGCGGCGCCAACGGCGATCACCGACACCTCCCTGGCAAAATCGACGAATGTCTCCACGATCGACGACGCCGCGCCGACACCCGCCAGCGCCGCCGGCAGCTCCGTATCCTCGCCGATCGCCGCCTGACCCTTGCCGTCGTAGCCCAGCCGCCGCGTTTTCAGCACCGCCGGCCGGCCGATCTCGGCGATGGCCTTTTCCAGATCGGCGATGCTGTCGACGGCGGCAAACGGCGCCACGGCAATGCCGGCGTCCCGCAAAAACGTCTTTTCCGCCAGCCGGTCCTGCGCCACCGCCAGCGCCCGTGCATCGGGCCTGACAGGCACCGATTGCGCCAGCCGCTCCACCGCCGCCAGCTCGACATTTTCAAACTCGTAGGTGACCACGTCGAGCGAGCCGGCGAACCGCTCCAGTGCCGCCGCATCGTCATAGGCGGCAACCGTCCTGGCCGCGGCGACGTCGAAGGCCGGGCTGTCCGGGTCGGGGCAGTATATGTGGCATTTCAGGCCAAGCGGCGCCGCCGCCAGCGCCAGCATGCGACCGAGCTGACCGCCGCCGAGAATGCCGATCGTCGCTCCGGGGGCCAGCACTGTGCGGGCAGTCGCCCGGCCGCGCGTCTCAACCATCGTCGCGCGGCGCTTCGGGAACCGCGCCACTCTGCGCCTGCCGCCAGGCCGTCAGCCGTTCGGCGAGATCGGCGTCGGCCGTCGCCAGAATGGCGGCCGCCAGCAGACCGGCATTGGTCGCCCCGGCTTTGCCTATGGCAAGCGTGCCGACCGGCACGCCGGCCGGCATCTGCACGATCGACAACAGGCTGTCCTTGCCGCGCAGGGCTTGTGATTCCACCGGCACGCCGAGGACCGGCAGGCTCGTCATCGATGCCGTCATGCCGGGCAGATGTGCGGCGCCGCCGGCGCCGGCGATGATCACCTTGAAACCGGCATCGCGGGCGCCCTTTGCGAATTCGTAAAGCCGCTCGGGCGTGCGGTGGGCGGAGACGATCCGCGTCTCGTAGCCGACGCCGAGCGCGTCAAGGCTTGCTGCCGCATGACGCATAGTCGACCAGTCGGACTGGCTGCCCATGATGATGGCGACCGGCGCCGCCTGTTTGTGACTGGCCATGATGGGTCCCTGCTCCGGATCAAATGAGCCGGCTGACGGGCGCCGTGACTATCCACGACGGCTCCGTCTCCATGATTATGGCTCTAGCGTGATCGGCGGCCGCGCCGCAAGATCAGGCGATGATGTCGGGGGTCAGCGAATCCTCAAGCGCAGCGATACGGTCTTTTAAAATCAGCTTCTTCTTTTTCAGCCGCTGCACCTGCAGGGTGTCGGGGCGCGGCTGGCTTTGCACGGCTTCGATCGCCACATCGAGATCGCGATGTTCCTGGCGCAACTGCGCCAGTTCGGACCGCAAAACCATCTCGTCCGGCTTTATGACCCTGTCATCGCCGCTCATGCGCACTGCCTGTCATTTGCTGCCATCATGACAATACCATGTCGTGGACGGCCTGCAAAATGCTGTTCGCAGCGGCAAAACCGCCGCCGGCAGGCACTGCAATGCAGCGGCTGCGCGGCGCCGGCGCCTGCCCCGCGCCGTGGTGGCCCGTCGTCTCGCTGCTTGGGCTCGCAACGGTTGCCGCGGCCTTGCAAAAAGACAGCGCAATCCCCAGCATTAGAGCTGCCGCGTTCGACACCGGACGCGATCTGTGGCAGAATTTGCCGGTCAAAGCTGAGGAAAGGAGGCGCGCATGTCCGTGGAATCGCATCTTGCAGAGCTCCAGCGGCGCCATGAGGCGTTGAAAAAGGAGATCGAAGAGGCGGCGGCCCATCCGGGGACCGACAGCCTTGAGATCGTCGAGATGAAACGACGCAAGCTGCGGATCAAGGACGAAATCGCCCGCCTGAGTTCGGCCGAAACGCGGCATTAGCGCGACGGCCGACTGGTCCTGCGTAGGTTGGGGGTCAACTCCGAGTGCAGGCGGTAGCAGACGATTTGTAAAGTTCTGGGGCACCAGCGGTGGTGCCCTTCTTTTTGCGGCGACGCAACCGGCCGCCTCAGACGCCGATCTCGGTGACGAATTTTGTGCGCAGAAAAGCTTCCAGCCCCTCCATGCCGCCTTCTGAGCCGTAACCGCTCTCATTGATGCCGCCGAATGGCGTCTCCGGCGTCGACACGACGAAGCTGTTGACCGACAAAAGGCCGGTCTCGATCCGCTCGCCGAGCATTGCCGCTTGCGCGCCGTTACGGGTGAACGCATAGGCCGCCAGGCCGAAAGCCAGCCGGTTGGCGCGGTCGATCATGTCGTCGAAATCACTGAACGAGTTAATCGGCGCCAGCGGCCCGAACGGTTCCTCGTTCATGATCAGGGCATCGTCCGGCACGTTTTTCATGACCGTGGGCGCATAGAAGAAGCCCTGATTGCCGATCCGCTCGCCGCCGGTCATCATCTCCGCGCCATGCGCCTTGGCGTCATCGACGAAGCGCTGCATGACGGCAAGCCGCCGCTCGGCAATCAGCGGCCCCATCGCCACGCCGTCCTCCAGGCCGTTGCCGACCTTGACGTCGCTGGCCGTTCTGGCGAAGGCGTCGGCGAAATGGTCGACGACCTTTTCGTGCACAAAAAACCGCGTCGGCGAGATGCAAACCTGCCCGGCATTGCGATATTTGAACGCGGCGGCCGATTTCGCCGTCTTTTCCACATCGACATCGTCAAAGACGATGACCGGCGCGTGGCCGCCCAGCTCCATTGTGCAGCGCGTCAGATTGTCGGCGGCCAGCTTCTGCAGATGCTTGCCGACCGGCACGCTGCCGGTAAACGACAGTTTGCGGATAACCGGGCTTGCCAGAAGATGCCGGGAGACGTCGTCGGGCACGCCGAAGACGACGTTCAGCACGCCGTCGGGCAGACCCGCCTCCTGCAGGCAGCGGGCAATGGCGATGCAGGTTGCCGGGGTCTCTTCGCTGGCCTTGATGATGATCGAGCACCCCGCCGCGAGCGCGCCGGCGACCTTGCGCATCACGTTCACTGCCGGGAAGTTCCAGGCGACGAAGGCGGCGACCGGGCCGACCGGCTCCTTGACCACCATCTGCCGCATGCCGGGCACGCGCGAGGGCACCAGCCGCCCGTAGGCCCGCTTGCCTTCCTCCGCATACCAGCGCAGCACGTCGATGGCGAAGTCCAGCTCCATTTTTGCTTCCTTGAGCGGTTTGCCCATTTCCAGCGTCAGGTTTTCCGCCATGGCGTCGCGGCGCTCCTCCATCAGCCGCGCCGCCGCCTCCATGATCTGCTGGCGCTTGACCGCCGTCGTCGCCCGCCAGACCCTGAAGCCTTCCGTGCTCGCCGCCAGCGCCGCCTCGAGATCGGCGGCATCGGCATGCGGCAGATGGCCCAGCACCTCTTCGCTTGCCGGATTGATCACCGGCTCCGTCTTGCCCGACGAGCCTTGCGTCCATTCGCCGCCGATCAGAAGTTCCAGTTTTTCATAAGCCATGGCGTCGTGCCCTTCGGTTTCGTTGGTGCCTTCTTATGCAGCATTAGAGCCTTTTTCTTCCAGATGGGACCGTCGTCAGGCAATGAAACGGCGTTTGCGGCCGTTTTCGGCAGCTTTATCTGGATTTTCGCTGAGACCCGGGCGGCACGCGGCGCTCACGCCACCTGATCGAAACCCTTGCGCACCATGCCGCCCCAGCCCTTCTTGCGGCGCATAAACTGCAGCCAGCCGCGCAGGCGCCAGAAATTGTTGATCTGCCGGTAGCCGAAATTTTCCGCGATCGCCGCAAGACACAGGATCATGATCGACCGCACGTCGGGATAGCGGCGAAGTTCCTTCTCCTCCAGGGCCAGCGACCCGACGCTGATGAACACCCCGAAGCTGAAGGTCAGCCCGAGAAACGCCAGCAGATATTCCACCTGCAGAACGCCCAGCGCCCAGAACAGGGGTATCAGCGCATAGCCCAGCACTTCCACGACGGGACCGATGACATCGACGATCAGCATTTGGCCGAAACCGAGAAAGCCGATCCGGCCATAGCGCGGATTTGCCAGCATCCCGGCATGTTTGAAGAACACCTCCAGCGCTCCGCGTTGCCAGCGCGCGCGCTGGTTGCCCAGGGTCGTTAGCGATTCCGGCACCTCCGTCCAGCACACCGGGTCGGGAACGAAATCGATGGCATAGTCCTTGCCCTGATCGAGCAGATGGCGATGGATCTTGATCACCAGCTCAAGGTCTTCGCCGACCGTGTCGAGGCTGTAGCCGCCGACAGCCAGGACAACGTTGCGGCGGAAGACGCCGAAGGCGCCGGAAATGATGGTCAGCGTGTTCATGGCGCTGAGCGCCAGGCGGGCCGCCAGGAAGGCGCGCAGATATTCCACGATCTGAAACAGCGCCAGCACGTTTCTCGGCAGGCCGACCTGGACGATGCGGCCGCTCCTGATCTGGCAGCCATTGGCGATCCGCACCGTGCCGCCGGTGGCGACGGTCAGCAGCGGATCGTTGACGAACGGCCGCACGGCGCGAATGAGCGAATCGGCGTCCAGCAGCGAATCGGCGTCGATCGCCGCAATCAGCGGCGAGCGCGCCAGGTTGATGGCAGCGTTCAGCGCATCGGCCTTGCCGCCATTGTGCTTGTCGACAACAAGCAGGCGCGGCAGCCGCGGCGTGCCGTAGATCGCCCGGATTTCGGCGTGCGGCGCGATCCGGTCATAGCTGCGTTCCACCGGCTCCAACGCGAATGTCTGTTTGAGAACGTCAAGCGTGCGATCGCGTGAACCGTCATTGACGACGATGATCTCGGTGTGTGGGTAGGCCAGCGACAGCAGCGAATAGACGCTTTCCACAATCGTCTTTTCCTCGTTGAAGGCGGGCACCAGAAGGGCGATCGGCGGCGCCACGTCGCTGTAGCGCTGCCAAAGCGTTTCCGATCGCGCTTCAACGGCGGTGCGGCCTAGCACGCGACGGGCGATCACCAGATGGGCGAAATAGATCGACGCCTGGACGAGACCGACGGCGATGATCACCCAGCTGATGCCGATTGCCGTGGCGCGCAGCATCTCTGAGCCGGCAAGATCAGTCATCGCCCGGCCGCTCCGACAAGGCAAGCGCCGCGGTCCGGTTCTTGCGCGCTGTGCCGCCATCCTTGAGTGCCTCAAGCGTCTGCACACCGGCAGGGCCGAGCGCCAAAATGGCTTCGCCCGCCCTTTGCCGCACCCACCACACATCGTCATCGAGCAATTCGACAAGCCGATCGAGCTGGTCGACCAGCCCGACGCGCCCTGCCGCTTCGGCGGCGACCGCCCGCACCTGCCACGCCGCGTCGCTGAGCCCCGCGGCAATCGTCGTCGCCGCCGCCGGATGACCCAACCGGCCAAGGCAGCGTTGCGCGGCGATGCGCACGTCCAGGTCCGGATCGTCGGCCAGGCGCTCAATGTCGGGCAGAATCGCATAGTCGCCGGCATCGGCAAGCGCCTGAATGGCCATCACCCGAACCGCCGTGTCCTGGCCGCTATCAAGCGCCAGGCGGCGCAGACCCGTGATAGACTTGCGCGAAAGCAGCGAGAATATCTGTGAGACCCTGACCGAATAGGTGGCGCGTTTGGAGGCGACGGCGGCCAGAATGTCGTCAATATTGAGCGGATGGCCGCTCATCACCAGGCTGAGCGCGGCGGCCTCGCGCACCGAGCGGTGCGGGTCGTGCATTGCGACAAGCAATGCCTCCGTGGTCTGCCGGCTTGGCAGATGAGCCAGGGCCTCCGCGGCCGCCAGCCGCCGTTCAACCTTGCGGCTGTCGAGCATCGGTATGACGACGGACTCCCACGACACCCGGGTCAGGATTTTCTGGATTCGCCGACGCTCCATGCCGCGCAACAGGCTGGCGATCTCCAGGCCGGCCTCCGCCATCACCGCCTTGCGGCGACGCCAGCGCCTGACCAGTTCCGCCTCGCTTTGTCCGGCCTCCAGAACCGGCAGCAGGTCCGCCAGGAAGGCGGCCTTCAGTTGCCGGGTTCGCCGCGCCGCCCGGTCGCGCGCATAGCGCGAAGCGACCATCAGCGCCGTCCAGCCGAGCGAGATGACAAACAGCACCGTCGTCGTTCGCCAGATCGCTATCAGCGGCTCCATGCTCAAAACGCCACGCTGATCCCCACAGCGGCCTCCTGGCGGGAATAGGAACCCTCCAGGTCGGTTCTGCTGAGGCTGAGCACCGCCGAGACGCGGTCAGACAGGGCAATCGCGACGCCGCCAAATAGCGACCGCGACGCAATGACCGTGCCGCCTGAAAGATCCGGCGCATCGCCTAAGCCGGCAAAAACGCGCACGCCGTCGGCAAGCCGCAGGTCGCCGCGCACCACATAGCCGCCGCTCCAGTCGGTTTTGTTCGACGATGTGGCGATAAGCTGCAGCGTCAGCCAGGCGCGGCCGCCAAGCAGGTAGTGCTGGAGCGCCGGGTCGATGCGCACGACCGCGTCGTCCCGGTAGCGAAAATAGGCGATGTCGGCCGACAGAACCGACGGTCCGAACCGGCCGTCATCGGCACCGACCTTCAGCGAGGCGCCGACCCCTGCCGCATATTCAGGCAAAAAATCGGCGTCCGGCGTCGCCCCGGCAAACAGCCGCGCGCCAAAACGGTCGCTGAAACGGTAGTCCAGCCGGCCTTCGAAATAGCTATCCGTTGCGCCGAAACGCTCCGCCATCTTGACGAGGGCGGCCACCGTCATGTTCGGGCCGATTTTTCTGGAAAGCGCGACGCTGCCTTCCGTCCACGCCGGCAAGGCATCCGACAGATCGCTTGCATTGCCGCCAATATCCAGCCGCCAGACACGCGCCGCCGCCCGCGCCGCCGCCACCTGCTGGTCCAGAATGGCGACTTCCTTGTTGTCCGGCTCGCACCGGCGGGCGGTAGCCAGCCGCTCGCCGGCCTCCGCCAGATCGCCGCGCCAGAAGGCGAGCCGCGCCAGGCCGAGATGCGCGTCGACATAATCCGGCGCCAGGAATATGGCCTTCTCGAACGCCGATCGCGCCGCATCGCGTTTTCCGGCAACACTCAGTGCCAGGCCGAGCTGCACCCAGATATCGGCATTGTCCGGCTGCAGCCGCGAGGCGCGGGCAAGTAGCCCGGCGGCCTCGTCAAATCGTTTCTCCAACCGGGCGGCAACGCCGGCGCGATAAAGCTCATCGGCCGGCGCCGCGCCGGCCGACGGGCAAAACGGCGAAACGGAGCTGACCAGAACAAGCGCAAGGACCAGCGCGGATCTCATCGATACAGCCACATCCGTATCGCATAATCTTCCCGTTAGGGTTGTAATGTATAACCGATTCTCTGGGCCTGCGGCTTACCGGCTTTCCGCCGCGGCTTTCTGGATCGCGCCTGCGGTTTGCCAGCCTTCCGCCACGGCTTGCCGCGCCGGCTCTGACTGAGCAGATTTTCGATCCGCAAGACGATCTCTTTCAGGATGAAGGGCTTGGTGATGTAGTCGTTGGCGCCCAGTTGCAGGGCGGAAACGACATCGGCCTCGTCGCGCCGTGCCGTCAGCATGACGACGGGCAGATCGGCCGGCGAATGGTTTTTGCGAATCTGCCGGAGCACCGCCATCCCGTCCAGGACCGGCATCATGGAGTCAAGCAGCACCAGGTCGGGCGCATCCTCCCGCACGCGCTCCAAGGCCTGTTCGCCATCCGCCACGGTGATGACGGAGAACCCGCATTGCCCCAGCTTGTACTCCAGCAGGCTGCAAACCAGCGGATCATCGTCGGCAATCAGCACCGAGGCTCGATTGGCGGCCATTTGACTGAACTCTGTAACCCGTGACGGCGCTACAACCCTAGGGTGTATTCTCTGAGATTGTGTTAACGCCCTGCCGACCGCCGCGCCGCAAGCAACACGGGCGGTCGCGCGACCGCCGCTCACGAGCCGTATTCCGCCGACCCCGCTTTTGCCGCGTCGCGCAGCTTGAATTTCTGGATCTTGCCGGTGGAGGTCTTGGGAATGGCGGAAAAGACGACGTGGCGGGGGCACTTGAAGCGCGCCAGGTGTTGACGCGCAAAGGCGATGATCTCCGCTTCGCTGGCCGTCTCTCCCGGCTTCAACTCGATGAAGGCGCACGGTGTTTCGCCCCATTTTTCGTCCGGCTTGGCGACCACCGCCACGGCGGCCACCGCCGGATGCTTGTAAAGCGCGTCCTCCACCTCGATCGACGAGATGTTCTCGCCGCCGNNTGCATGACGCCGAGATCGCCGGAATGAAACCAGCCGCCGGCCAGCGCCTCCTCGCTCGCCTGGGGGTTCTTCAGGTAGCCCTTCATGACGATGTTGCCGCGGAACATGACCTCGCCGATCGTCTCGCCGTCCGCCGGCACCGGCTGCATCGTCTCCGGATCCATCACCGCCAGGTCTTCCAGCGCCGTGTAGCGGACCCCCTGGCGCGCCTTCATCGCCGCTCGCGCGGCGCCGTCAAGCGCGTCCCATTCACTCTTCCATTCGTTGACCACCGCCGGGCCGTAGGTTTCCGTCAGGCCATAGAGATGGGTGACCGCAAAGCCGGCCTCCGCCATGCCGGCCAGCACGGCTTCCGGCGGCGGTGCGGCGGCCGTCATGAACGATACGGTCTGCGGGAAATCGCGTTTCTCGCTGGCCGTCGCATTGAGCAATGTCGACATGACGATAGGCGCCCCGCACAGATGGCTGACGCCATGCTCGGCGATCGCCTGATACATCGCCACCGCCCGCACCCAGCGCAGGCACACATGCGTGCCGGCGACGACCGATATGGACCAGGGAAAGCACCAGCCGTTGCAGTGGAACATCGGCAGCGTCCACAGATAGACCGGATGCGCCGCCATGCCGGCCGACACGACATTGCCGTATCCCATCAGCGCCGCGCCGCGATGGTGATAGACGACGCCTTTCGGATTGCCGGTCGTGCCGGAGGTATAGTTCAGGCTGATGGCCTCCCACTCATCGGCCGGCATCGCCCAGGCGTGGTCGGGGTCGCCGCCGGCGACGAGCGCCTCATAGTCGAGCCGGCCGATCGGCGCGCCTTTCTCCGTCGGCGCATCGTCGGGATAGTCCGGGTCATCATAATCGATCACCAGTGGATCGACATCCGCTTGCCCCAGCGCCTGTTTCATCACGGCGGAGAATTCCCGGTCGACGATGACGATCTTGGAGCCGGCGTGATCGAGCTGGAAGGCGACCACCGCCGCATCGAGCCTTGTATTGATGGAATGCAGCACCGCGCCGGTCATCGGCACGCCGTAATGGGCTTCCAGCATCGCTGGCGTGTTAGACAGCATCACCGACACCGTATCGCCGGTGCCGACGCCCCTGGCGGCGAGCGCCGAAGCCAGTTGCCGGCTGCGCCGGTAGAATGTCGCATAATCGCTCGCCGTGCGGCCATGCACGATGGCGGTGCGATCGGGAAACACGCGGGCCGCCCGCGCCAGGAAGGTCAGCGGTGTCAGCGGCTGGTAATTGGCCGGTGTCGGCGGCAGGTCGGTCTGATAGGGATTGGTCATCGGCGTGTCCCCGGCGCTGTTGACGGATCAAAGCCGATCCGCGCCGGCAAGGCAATCAGCCGCCCAGCCCGGCGAAGCCGTCCCAGACCTGCTTGCCGCCGGCAACAAACATGATGGCATAGGTGAATTTGTAGAAGGCCGCCGGGTTGATGGCCTTGACCAGCTTCACACCGGCAAGCGTTGCCAGCGGCGCCAGCGGCAAGAGCGCCGCAGAAGTCGTCAGATTGGTTGCCGAAAACTGCCCGAGAACCAGATAGGGGCCGACCTTGATTGCGTTGACGACGGCAAAGAAGATGATCGCCGTCCCGGCCAGCAGCGTCGGGTCGAGTCGCAGCGGCAGCATGTATATCTGGAACGGCGGTCCGCCGACATTGGACAGAAAGCTGGTAAATCCCGACACCGCGCCCCAGAAAATGCCCTTCGGAGGATTGTGTGCCAGGGCGATATCCCGTCGCTTGCCTTTCAGTCCGTAATCGGCGACGAAGGCCAGCGCCACCACGCCGACGATAAGCCTGATCAGGTCGTTGCTGATAAGGGCCGCCGCCGCCCATCCGGCGCCTATCCCGCAAAGCGCCGCCGGCAGCAGGATGGCCAGGCTGCGCCGATCATAGACGCCGCGCCAGGCGATCAGTCCGACCACGTCCATCACGATCAGGATGGGCAGCATGATGGCCGCCGCCTGCAGCGGCGGAACGGCAAGCGTCAACAGCAGAAAGCCGACCATGGAGACGCCGCCGCCGAAACCACCCTTGGAAAAGCCTGCCAGGATGACGGCCGGCACCGCCATGGCATAGAAAAACGGATCGGCAATCATGGCGCGCCGCCACGCATGCCGCGCCGTGCCGCCACCCGCGTCGGCTCAAGACGACGGTTCAGGCCGGTTCATCCGCCGCGCCGGGCACGTCTGCGTCGGAACCCGATTCGGCCTGGATCGTCGACACTAGACCCTCAATCCGTGTCGCCGCCGTTTCCAGCGCGGCGGCGAAACGCTNNCCGGCCGACGCTTTCGTTGCGTGTCTCGCGCGCGCTGGACATATCGGCTTCCACCGCGTCGATCTTCTTCTCCGCCTCGTCGAGCCGGTCCAGTGCCAGGATCGCCGCCATCACCGTTAAGCGCTGGTCGCCGATCTCACCGAACGCCTCGCGCAATTCGGCGATCATGCCGTCGAGTTTCTCGCCGAGGCTGGCCAGATGCAGTTCCTCGCCCTCATCGCAAGACAGCCGGTAGTGGCGCCCGCCGACGCTTATCGTCACCTGCGACATCGTCATGTCCCTCCGCCATCTGCCTGCAGGACCGCGCGGATCGTCTCCATGGCTTCGACAAGCTTGTGCGACACGTCGCGATTGACGGTTTCAAGCCGGCTTGCCTTTGCCTCAGACTTGTCCAACAGGTCGGCGAGCCGCGCGCGGTCGGCCCCCAGCGCCTGGATTTCGGTTTCCAGACTGGCCTTGTCGGCCTGAACGCCGACCTGCCGGCCGATGGTCGCCTCAAGCCGGTCGATTGCAAGCCTCAGTCTTTCGGCAGCTTGGTCCACGCCAGTCGACATTCGTTCTTCTCCCGCCGCAAGAGACGGGCAGGATCGGGGTCCGTTCCATGCCCGCAGACAATCCAAGACGCAACGCGCAAATCGATCAAGCGGTTGAGACCGGAACGTTATGCGGCGGCTGAAACAACCGTCAACCGGTTTTCAAACAAATAGCGCCCACAGCCGTCTTTTGCCGGCCGCATTGGCCCCCGTTGAGCCTGCCCGGGCCACATTGCCGCTGCTCCCGCGCACGCCGTTGACTCGCTGAGGCAAGCGTGTATGTCTCCCGCGCGAGCCGTCAGCGCATCGCCGTTTTCGCCCCAGAGGCAATCGTCGGGAGGCATATTGCGAACACCTGCAGCGCCGGGTTTGCGGCCGCCGGTCACGATGAGTTTTCGCCCTTCATGGTAATGAAATATGACAGATGCTGAAAAGCACACGGCGATGGCCAATGCCATTCGCGCCCTTGCCATGGATGCCGTCCAGGCGGCCAAATCCGGCCATCCCGGCCTGCCGATGGGTGCTGCAGACATTGCCACCGTCCTGTTCACGCGCCATCTGAAATTCGACCCCACCGATCCCGACTGGCCGGATCGTGACCGGTTCGTCCTGTCGGCCGGCCACGGCTCCATGCTGCTTTATGCCGCTCTGCATCTGCTCGGCTATGAGGACATGACGATGGCGGAGCTGAAGAACTTCCGCCAGCTTGGTTCCCGAACGCCCGGCCATCCCGAATACGGCCACGCCAGCGGCGTGGAAACGACGACCGGACCGCTCGGCCAGGGCATCGCGACGGCGGTCGGCATGGCCTTGGCGGAGCGTGTCATGAATGCCGCCTTCGGCGACGATATCGTCGACCACCGGACCTATGTTCTGGCCTCCGACGGCGATCTGATGGAAGGCGTCAGCCAGGAAGCGATAACGCTTGCCGGCCATCTCAAGCTCAACCGTCTGATCGTTGTTTTCGACGATAACCGGATCACCATCGACGGCGATCTCGCCCTGTCCGATTCGACCGACCAGATCGCCCGTTTCGAGGCCGCCGGCTGGCGCGCCGTCAGGATTGACGGCCACGATCACGAGCAGATCGACACCGCCCTTGAAGAGGCCAGGACATCGCCGCAGCCGACATTGATCGCCGCCCGCACAACGATCGGCTTTGGCGCCCCGAGCAAGGCTGGCACAGCATCCTCGCACGGCGCGCCGCTGGGAGAGGAAGAGATCGCCGGCGCGCGAAAGGCCCTCAACTGGCCGCACGAGCCATTCCACATCCCCGCCGACATCGTCGACGCCTGGCGCATTGCCGGCCTGCGCTCGCGTCCGGCACGCAAGGAATGGGCAACCCGCTTCGACAGCCTCAACGCCGAGCAACGCGGCGAATTCGAGCGACGTATTGCCGGCGATCTGCCGGCGGCCGTTGACGGCGCCGTTGAGGCGCTGAAGCGCGACCTGGCGAGCGAGCCGAAAACTATGGCGACCCGCAAGGCCTCGCAGGTGGCGCTGGAGCGGCTCAATCCGGTGCTGCCGGAAACCATTGGCGGCTCTGCCGACCTCACCGGCTCCAACAACACCCGCAGCGCCGGCATGGCGATCCTCGATGCCAACGATTATGGCGGCCGGTTCGTTCATTACGGCATCCGTGAGCACGGCATGGCTGCGGCCATGAACGGCATGGCGCTGCATGGCGGCGTGATCCCCTATTCCGGCACCTTTCTGGTCTTCTCCGACTATTGCCGCCCGGCGATCCGGCTGGCCGCGCTGATGGGCCAGCGGGTCATCTATGTCATCACCCACGATTCCATCGGCCTCGGCGAGGACGGCCCGACCCACCAGCCGGTGGAGCATCTGGCGGCGCTGCGCGCCATTCCCAATCTGACCGTCTACCGTCCCGCCGACACGGTGGAGACGGCCGAATGCTGGCAGCTGGCGCTGGCTACCCGCGACGGCCCGAGCGCCATCGCCCTGACCCGCCAGAATCTCGACCAGCTGCGCCTTGAGATGGATGACCGCAACCTGTGCGCCCGCGGCGCCTATGAATTGCGGCCGGCCTCCGCAGAGGCGGAAATCAGCCTGTTCGCCTCGGGCTCGGAGGTCACGATCGCCGTCAAGGCCGCCGATATGCTGGAGGCGGCGGGCCACCCGGCACGCATTGTCTCGGTACCGAGTTTTGAGCTTTTCTTCGCTCAGAGCGCTTCCTATCAGCGCGAAACCATCGGCACGGCGCCGCTGCGCATCGGCATTGAGGCGGCGGTACGCCAGGGCTGGGACCCGATCGTCGGCGACGACGGCTTGTTCGTCGGCATGACCGGCTTTGGTGCGAGCGCACCCTACCAGACGCTTTTTGAGCATTTCGGCATCACCGCCGATGCTGTTGTTGAACAGGCGCTGGCGCGGCTGGCCGCCATCGCCGGCAAGCATTGAGGAGAAGCACATGGCTGTTCGTGTCGCCATTAACGGTTTTGGCCGCATCGGCCGCAATATCTTGCGCGCCATCATGGAGAGCGGCCGCACCGATATTGAGGTCGTCGCCATCAACGATCTCGGCCCGGTGGAAACCAACGCCCACCTGATGCGTTATGACAGCGTTCATGGCCGTTTCCCCGGCACCGTCAGCGTCAACGGCGAGACGATCGATGTCGGCCGCGGCCCGATCCGCGTCACCGCCGTCCGCAATCCGCAAGAGCTGCCCTGGGGCGAATTGAATATCGATATTGCTTTAGAATGCACCGGCATCTTCAACGCCCGCGACAAGGCGGCGATGCATCTGGATGCCGGCGCCAAAAGGGTGTTGGTCTCCGCTCCGTCTTCCGGCGCCGACCTTACCGTCGTCTACGGCGTCAATGACGACAAGCTGACGGCCGACCACAGCGTCGTCTCCAACGCCTCGTGCACGACCAACTGCCTGGCGCCGGTCGCCAAGGTCGTCCACGACGCCATCGGCATCGACAAGGGCTTCATGACGACCATCCACTCCTATACCGGCGACCAGCCGACGCTCGACACCCTGCACAAGGACCTTTATCGGGCGCGCGCCGCCGCCATGTCGATGATTCCGACCTCCACCGGCGCCGCCAAGGCGGTCGGCCTGGTGCTGCCGGAACTCAACGGCAAGCTCGACGGCGTCGCCATTCGCGTGCCGACGCCGAACGTCTCCGTCGTCGACTTCAAGTTCGAGGCCAGCCGCGCCACATCCGTCGACGAAATCAACGACGCCATCCGCACCGCCGCCGGCAACAAGCTGACCGGCATACTCGGTTTCACCGAAGAGCCGCTGGTCTCCATGGACTTCAACCACGACCCGCATTCCTCCGTCTTCCACATCGGTCAGACCAAGGTGCTGGACGGCACTTTTTGCCGGGTGCTGTCGTGGTATGACAATGAATGGGGCTTTTCCAACCGCATGGCCGATACCGCCGTGGCGATGGGCAAGCTGATCTGAGGCGGCTTCCCTTGGCCGCTTACCGCACGCTCGACGACGCCGGCGACGTGACCGGCAAGCGCGTTCTGGTCCGTGTCGACCTCAACGTGCCGATGCGCGATGGCCATGTCAGCGACTTGACCCGCATCAACCGGGTGGCGCCGACCATCACCGAATTGTCGGATCGCGGTGCAAAGGTCATCCTGCTCTCCCATTTCGGCCGGCCCAAGGGCCAGCGCGTCGCCGACATGTCGCTCAGACCGGTTGCGTCGGCGGTCGAAAAGGTCATCGGCCGGCCGGTCGACTTTGCCGGCGAGTGCATCGGCGATGCGGCGGCCACGGCGATCGCCGCCCTGCAAGACGGCGCGGTGCTGCTTTTGGAAAATACCCGCTTTCATGCCGGCGAGGAGAAAAACGATTCCGATTTCGCCGCCGCGCTCGCCGCGCTTGGCGATCTTTACGTCAACGACGCCTTTTCCGCCGCCCATCGTGCCCATGCCTCCACCGAAGGCATCGCCAGGCTTCTGCCGGCCGCCGCCGGCCGCGCCATGCAGGCGGAACTGACGGCGCTTGACAGGGCGCTGACCAGTCCGAAGAAGCCGCTTGTGGCGGTCGTCGGCGGCGCCAAGGTCTCAACCAAGCTCGACCTGCTTGCCAATCTTGTGCAGCGCGTCGATGCACTGGTCATCGGCGGCGGCATGGCCAACACCTTTCTCGCCGCCAAAGGCGTTGAAATCGGCACGTCGCTTCACGAGGCCGATCTTGCCGGCACCGCGCGCCAGATCATGATCCAGGCGGCCGAGGCCCGCACCGCCATTGTCCTGCCATCCGACGCCGTCATCGCCGCAGCGCTTGTGGCGGATGCGCCAAGCCGCACGGTGACGCTCGACAAGATGCCGGCCGATATGATGATTCTCGATGTCGGCGAAGCCACGGTGCAGGTCATCAACGCCTGGATCGACGATGCTGCAACGCTGGTCTGGAACGGCCCGCTCGGCGCCTTCGAAGTGCCGCCCTTCGACCGGGGCACGACCGCCGCCGCGCGCCATGCCGCCGCCCGCACGAAAGCCGGCCGGCTGCTTTCGGTGGCCGGCGGCGGCGACACGGTGGCGGCTCTCAATCATGCCGGCGTCGGCGACGATTTCAGCTATGTTTCCACCGCCGGCGGTGCTTTCCTGGAATGGCTGGAAGGCAAGCCGCTGCCCGGTGTCGATGCCTTGCGCGCCGGCTGACGGGCAAGCGAAAGAAAGGAGGAGCAGATTATGAGCGAGCGCCTGGAAGACATTGCCAATCGCATGGTGGCGGAGGGCCGCGGCATCCTCGCTGCCGACGAGAGTTCCGGCACCATCAAGAAACGCTTCGATTCCATCAATGTCGAATCGACAGAAGACAACCGCCGCGATTATCGCGAGATGTTGTTCCGCTCGCCGGCCATGCAGGACTACATTTCCGGCACCATCCTTTTCGATGAGACGCTGCGCCAGAAAGCCGCCGACGGCATGCCGCTTGTCGCGCTGATCGCCGATGCCGGCGTCGTGCCGGGCATCAAGGTCGATGCCGGCGCCAAGCCGCTGGCCGGCAGCGGCGGCGAAACGGTGACGGAAGGCCTCGACGGGCTGCGCGAGCGGCTGGCCGAGTATCACGACCTCGGCGCCCGCTTCGCCAAATGGCGGGCGGTCATCGCCATCGGCGACGGCCGGCCGACTTGGAATGCGGTGAAAGCCAACGCCCATGCGCTGGCCCGCTACGCAGCGCTTTGCCAGGAGGCCGGCCTGGTGCCGATCGTCGAGCCGGAAGTGCAGATGGACGGTCCCGACGCCGTCCACGATATCGACCGCTGCCTGGCGGTCAGCCAGTGGACCTTCAAGACGGTTTTCAGCGAGCTCTACGATGCCGCCGTCACGCTGGAGGGCATCGTGTTGAAGCCCAATATGGTGGTGCCCGGCCAGAAGAGCGGCCAGACGGCAAGCGTTGAGGAAGTCGCCGAAAAAACCATCAACTGCCTGATGGCGACGGTGCCGGCGGCGGTGCCCGGCATCGCCTTTCTGTCCGGCGGCCAGAGCGACGAGGAGGCAACGGCGCATCTGTCGGCCATGAACGCCATGTTCGACACGCCGTGGAAGCTCACCTTCTCCTATGGCCGGGCGCTGCAGGCGGCTGCCCTGAAGGCATGGGGCGGCAAGGCGGAAAACACTGCCGCCGCGCAGGCGGCCTTTGCCCACCGCGCCCGCATGAACGGCCTTGCGGCGCTGGGACAATGGTCGCCGGAACTGGAGCGCCAGGCCGCCTGACCCAGAATCGCCGGCAAAGCCCGCAGCAGGCGGCCCGGGACCGATGATTAACCGTGTGGCAGCCGTGCCGGGACTGATGCTCGTTGCTCCCGCCGGCGCCGATGCCGCCGTGGCCTCAGCCAGACTGGAAGCCGCCTTCAGCGGCGTGACGGCCGGCCACGGCATCGACGCGGTGCTGATCGGCGCCGGGCTGAGCGAGGCGCAGACCCTAGCCGCCGCCGGCCAGCAGGTGGCGCTTGTGCAGGGCCACGGCGCGGCAGCCATCATCGTCAACCACAGCCGCGTTGCCGGCCGGCTTGACGCCGACGGCGTCCATGTGGAGACCGGCCTCGCCGACATCAGGTCGGCGGTGCACACCTTCAGGCCGGACCGCATCGTCGGCGCCGGCAATCTGCCGTCCCGGCACGCGGCCATGGAGGCCGGCAGCGAGGATATCGACTATGTGCTGTTTGGCCGACTGCGCGGCGACACCCGCCCTGAGGCGCATCCCGGGGCAGTGGCGCTGGCGCAATGGTGGGCGGACGTGATGACCCTGCCGGTCGTGCTTGCCGCCGGCAATTCGCTCACCACTCTTGATCAATTGCCCGGCAATGTCGATTTTGTTGCCCTTGATCGTGCAATCTGGGACTATCCCGGCGGCCCGGCGGCCGCCGTCAGAAAGGCCCGCACGATATTGTCCGGCTTTCCCGAGCACGCCGCATGACTGCGAAAACGATAGCGATTGCCCTTGCGATTGCAGCCCTGGCCGGCCCGGCGGAGGCTCAGCAAAAAGAGCCGGCCGCTACCCTGCCGGCTCCTCCCGCCGTGCTTGCCCCGGCGATCAGCGGCCCGATCCTGAAGACGCCGCAGGACGCCGGCAGTGCCGACCCGACCATAAACCGGCGCGTCGAGAATACGCTGAAGGACGCCGGCGCCATTCCCGCCGACCCGCCTGATCTGCCCTATGGCGCCTATCAGCGGGGCTTCTTTCTGACCGCCTTTGCGCTGGCTCTGGAAGCCGCCAGGCGGGACGACGAGAAGGCGCAGACGCTGCTCGGCGAGCTTTTGAGCCGCGGCCTCGGCGTCAAGCAGGACTATGAGGAAGCCGCCGGCTGGTACGAGCTGGCGGCGGAAAACGGCGATCCGGAAGCCCAGTACGCGCTTTCCCGGTTCTATCTGGAAGGCCGCGGCGTGGAGAGGGACCCGGCGCGCGCCGCCAGCTATCTGGAGCAGGCCAGCCAAAGCGGTCAGCCCGACGCGTTGCGCGAACTGGCCTATCTGTTGCTGGAGGGCAAGGGCCGCAAGAAGAATCCGTTGCTGGCCGCCGCCTATCTCCGTCGCGCCGCCGATGCCGGCGACATGGATGCCCAATACGCCCTGGCCGGTCTTTTCATGGAGGGCGTCGGCGTCGCCCGCAGCGAGGAATACGCCGCCCGCTGGTATGCCAGTGCCGCCCGCAACGGCCACACAGGGGCGCAGATCGAATATGCCATCATGCTGTTCAACGGTCGTGGCGTTGCCAAGGACGAGGCCGTTGCCGCCCGCTGGTTCCGCCAGGCGGCCGAAAGCGACAATCCGGTTGCCCAGATGCGCCTGGCCAGGCTGCTTGCCGAGGGTCGCGGCGTCAACAAGGACGAGGCTGAGGCCGTGCGCTGGTATCGCCGGGCCCGAAAGCGCGGCATTCGCGATGACGACCTGGAAGCTCTGAGCCTGACGGAGTCCCTGCAGCAGCGCGATGCCCTGGCCGAAACCGGGCGGCAATCGGGATTGCCGCCGCGCGCCGACCAGCTTCTGGCCGACCGCCTTTCGGTTCGCAAGCCCGTGCAGGCTGGCGAAGCCGCCGGTCCGCAGGCGGCCGATTCGCCCGGACAATGAGCGACCGAGTTCGTTCCGCCGCCGCCCGACAGTGGACATAACAGGCGAATAGCGCTATATCGCGCCGCTGTTGGTTCCGGTTCTTTCCGGGACCGCGGGCGATATTCCGAAGACGTGCTGGCTGATGACGGAAGCGGACCGCTTCCCGATCGTGGCACATTGACTATTCGATGCGGACCGGGCCTTTCGGCCCCGCAGAAACAGGAAGCGGAGACACGTGCAGGTAACCGTCAGAGACAACAATGTCGACCAGGCCCTCAAGGCGCTGAAGAAGAAGATGCAACGCGAAGGCGTTTTTCGCGAGATGAAGCTTCGCAACTATTATGAGAAGCCGTCGGAGAAGAAGGCGCGCGAGAAAGCGGAGGGTATCCGCCGCGCCCGCAAGCTGGCGCGCAAGCGGGCCCAGCGCGAAGGCCTGCTGCAGGGAAAGCGCCGCACGCGCTGAGGCGGGCGGCTTTTGCTACCGCCGCAACGGGCTGCGCACAAAGGCAGGGCCACGCCTTGCCTTTTTTGTAGGCTAAGCCGGCAGCCGTCCGTATCGGGCACGTTCCGCCGGACATGCTTCACCGGACAAGCGTTACGGGACATACTTCACCGGACACGTTTCAATTGAGGCCGGCAGCACGATGATTGCCACCACCAAGCCAGATTCCGTCATCATGCCAGCCCTCGGCCGCGGCCTCGTGGTGGTGCCGCTGATGGCCCTGCTTTTGGCCGCCTGCCAGTCGGTCACGCCCAGCGCCCTCAGGCCCGAGCCGGTCGGTGTCGATCCGTCGGTCGCGTCCGACGCCAATATTCAGTCGCTGAGCGCCGTCATCGCCCGCAATCCGCGCGATCCCAATGCCTATAATGTGCGAGGCACGGTCTACGGCCAGGCCGGCGACTACCAGGCGGCACTGGCCGATTTCGATGCCGCCCTGGCGATCGATCCCCGTTTCAGCCAGGCCTATTCCAACCGGGCGCTGGTCTATCGCCGGCTCGGCAAGACGGAGCAGGCGCTGGCCGACTACAACCGCGCCATCCAGACCGATGCCAGCTATGCGCCGGCCTATGTCGGACGCGGCAACATCCTGCGCCAGAACGGCCGGCTCGACCAGGCGCTGGCCGACTACAGCACCGCCATCAGCCTCAATCCGACGGACGCACAGGCCTATCACAACCGCGCGCTGGTCCATCAGGCGCAGGGCCGCCATCAGCAGGCGATTGAGGATTTCACCTCCGCCATCGGCATCGCGCCCGGCTCCGCTGAGCCCTATAACGGCCGCGGCCTCAGCTATCTGGCGCTCGGCGATGCCAAGACGGCGCTGGAAGACTTCAATGAATCGCTGTCGCGCGACAATACCAGCTACCTGGCCTGGACGAACCAGGGCCTGGCGCTGGAGCAGCTTGGCGAGAAGCGCAAGGCCAACAGCGCCTTCGCCCGGGCGGTCAGCCTAAACCCGAAATATGCGCCGGCCAGAGACGGCCTGCGCCGCACCGCCTGAGGCGGCGCGTCGACCACCGGCGGGCCGGGTCTTTCGCCGGCCGCGCTAGGTTGGGGCTCATAGACAGCGATAGCACCCACCTCCGTTTCGGACCTTTTCCAAAAATCGCGGCTACGATGAAGAATGTCGCGGAAGTGCCATAGGCGGACGACATGCGCTGGCGACCAAACGCGCCTTCGAAGCAGCCAATTGATGCCAGGCTGGCTTTGTCCCTATCAACCTGCGGGGCCGAACGTTTCTGTATGAATCCGGTTAGCGGGGATATTCCGGCGTTCGAGTTCGGCCTGCAAATTGGCCATGAAGAGCGTCGGTCCACACAGGAAATAGCGAGCATCCGCATCCTCAACCAAAGCCGCCAGCAGCTTGCCATCGATGCGGCCTTCGCTCGCATAGTCTTTTCCGAATTCGTCATCCGGACGGGGCCTGCTATAGGCAATGTGCACATTGATATTCGGTCGCATTGCCGCAAGATTCCGGACTTCGTTGGCGAGGGGATGATGGCGGCCGTCTCGGGCTCCGTGAACAAACCAAACAGGCCGGTCACCACCTTCAGCCGCCACAGCGTGGAGCATGCTCAGCATTGGCGTTACACCGACACCGGCGCTGACCAGAACAAGCGGACAAACGTTGCACGTCATCATGAAGTTCCCANNCTTTCAATGATGGCGCCCGGCTCGACGTGATCATGCAGGTAGCGCGACACCAATCCCCTTGGCTCGCGCTTTACGGTGATTCTGTATCGGTCGTCATGCGGGGAGCTCGAAAGCGAATAGGTCCTGCGGGCGGGCTCATCAATGCCTGGAATCGCGAGTTCGACCGGCAGATGCTGGCCAGGCTCGAAGGCGGCCAAAGTGCCACCATCGCGTGCCTTAAATACGAATGAGGTCACATCGACGCTTTCCGGGATTTTTTCGATCAACCGCAGTGATCGAACCGATTCAGCATCCGCTTCCCAACGCAGTCCTACGGCGGCTGGAATTTCGATGATCTCTTCGATATCGAGGGTCACCAGGCGACGGGCACCCGGGAATTTGGCGAGTTCTTCTGAATCCAAATCAATCGACGCGGTACCCGTCAGCTGAAGCAAGCTGCCGGTCTTAAAATCGATGAACAGGAAGCCCGCTCTTGGATCGAGGACGAGATTCCCGATCGTGTTGAAGTGGTTGTTCCCGGCATAATCCGGGAACCGCAGTTGTGTTTGATCCATCACTTGGACGAAACCCCGATCGCCGCCCCGATGCGACGCATCCATTCCGAACGCGGCGCTCTCATCTTCGCCGCGATAACCGGTCGCGATGAAGAACGTATCCGCCGATTCGATCCATTTGCGCTGAGACGGCGTTAAATGCGAGCCGCTGGTCGCTTCGCCTGAAGGGCCTTCAGCAACGCGCCGCCATTTGCGCTCACGAATATATTGCGGGCAGTTGCCGAAGGCTTGGTCGACGCTGAGTTTGATGGTTCCCGTACCGTTTTCGATAATACGACCGTTCACACGATTGCGCCGCCGGGTGACGAGCTCAATGCCCAGAATGCCAACATCCGCGCCGATCTGGAACGCCCCTTCAAGCGCGTCGCCAGGTATCGGCAACGATTTGATGACGAGGTGCCGATTGTCCGGCGAGCTGACAAAACCGTGCGCGCCTTCCAGAACGGTAACCCACGGACGCCCCTTCTGGTCTCGCGCGGCAACTACGAGGAAGGGTAGTGATGTGTGGAANNCCACCTTGCGAGCCCAGCTTTCAATATCGCGAACGCCAAGCTGTTCCTGCACCTGCTGTTCGCCTGGATGAAACGGAGAGTTCGTGTCCTGTGGGCGCCGGCTCATGATCGGCAACTCCTGAATTTTGACCACTGGCGGCGCGCGTCGCAAGGACGCACCGTCGTCAGGGCGCCTAGGCCGCCTTGCGGTTGCCAAGTTCGACCTTGGGGAAGTCGATCTCGGTCTGGGCGACGTGGTTGAAATAGTTGGTGAAGATGTTGGCCGCGACATTGGCGACGATTTCGACGATCACCTCATCGTCGTGGCCGGTGGCCCGCAGCGCTGCAAGATCATCGTTGCTGACGAGACCGCCCGTATCGACCACCTTGCGGGCGAAGACAAGAATCGCATCGAGCTTGCGGTCCCTTGAGCGGCCATTGAGCCGCTGGCCGATTTCGGCATCATCGACTTTCAGCCTCTTCGAAACGGCCGCATGAGCCGAGGCGCAGTATTCGCATGAATTGGCGCCGGCGACTGTCAGCGCGATGGCCTCTCGACTCTTGGCGTCCAGACGGCCGCCCGACAGTGCCTCGCCGAAGCTTAGATAGGCCTTCAGGGCAGCCGGAGCGTTTGCCATCGTGCGAATGATGTTCGGCGTGATGCCAAGTTTCTTGTCGACGGCGTCGAGCAGGTCTTTGACCTCTCCCGTGGCGGTTGCGGGGTCAATTGCAGCTATACGGGGCATGGATAGTTTCCTCCGGTTTCGGGGGCGATGGAGCCTTCGCGGCAGTGCCAGCGCGACGCTCAGAGATGCCGTTCAGTCAGCAGGGCAGCGCAATGAATTCGGTGCGGATGCCGCCGGGTATCGAACACATCATATGCCGGGCCGGGCCGCCGCCGAGGGGCTCCGGCGCGAACTCGATCTCAACGCCGTCTGTGGTTTTCAGCCTGTCATGAAGAACGTCGAGGCTGTCGGCATTCCCGACTTTCAGCGCGAAGTGATGGAGGCCGATGACGTTCTTGCGGTCAAAGGCGACTGCGGTATCGGGATTTTCGGCCTGCCAAAGAGTGACCATCGTGCGACCATCGGTCAGGAAGACGGCGGGGTAATCGGCAACCTCGCCCACCTGAGAAAATCCCAGCGCGGCGAGGAAGAAAGCGCGGGTCTCCGCCAGATCCGGCACCGTCAGCCCGACATGATGAACGCCTTGCGTAACAGCTGTTTCTGACATTCGTCGTCTCCTTGGTTCGGGGCTCTGGCACCCGAACTTGCGCGCCATGACCCGGTTTCACTTGACAGTGCGCAATGTGATCATTTGCGGATTGCGATGGAATACGCATAATCCGCAATAGATTATTTCAGTATGTGGAATGGTTATGGACCGCCTGCAGACCATGTCAGTCTTCGTTGCCGTTGCTGAGGAAGCCGGATTTGCTGCGGCGGCCAGGCGGCTCAATATGTCACCACCCTCGGTGACGCGCGCCATTGGCGATCTGGAAGCGCGGCTCGGCGCCCGGCTTTTGCACCGCACGACGCGTAGGGTCACATTGACGGACGCCGGTGAACGCTATCTGGCCGACTGCCGCCACATCCTCAATGAAATAGAGGAAGCTGACCGGCACGCTGCTGGTGTCCACGCGGCACCGAGCGGTGTGGTCCGGGTGACAGCATCGGTTGTGTTCGGACGGCTTGTCCTGACGCCCATTTTGCTGGAGTTGCAGGACCAATACCCCGAGATTTCCATCTCCACACTGTTCGTTGACCGCCTCGTTCATCTGATCGACGAAGGGGTGGATGTTGCTGTCAGGATCGCAGAACTGCCCGACTCATCGCTCTCCGCTATACGCGTCGGCGAGGTGCGCCGCGTCCTCTGCGCCGCTCCAAGCTACCTCGCCGCGAAAGACCGTCCGCGCCAACTGCAGCATCTGTCCAACCATGACCTGATTGAGTTCTCTCATGAAGCGCGGCGCGGTGAGTGGACCTTTCAGGTCGACGGAAATGCCAAGAGCTTCAAGCTCGATAGCCGGACGAGATTCAATATCGCCGATCCCGCGATTGCTGCTGCAGTTTCAGGGCGAGGAATTACGAGAGTCCTCTCCTATATGGTCGCCGCGCACGTCGCAGCGGGCGAATTGGAGATTGTCCTTGCCGACCTCGAACCGCCTCCGGTTCCCGTCCACGTTGTTCACAAGGAGGCGGGTCTGACCTCCGCACGGGTGAGGGCGGCTGTCGATTTTCTGGTGGAGAAGCTTCGGCACAATCCGGCGCTTCGTTAGCCCGCTTCCGGTCACGAGCTGCCATCATGGCCCGGCGACGCGTCCTCAACGGCATCTTCTGGGTTCTGCGATCCGATGCACCGTGCCGTGATCTGCCGGATCGGCATGGCCCCTACACCACTTGCTACAACCAATTTGTCCGCTGGCAGCAGAGTGGCGTCTGGGACGGGATCATGCAAAGGCTATGTGCCATCCACGATGCAGCGGTCCGGATGATCGACACTTCCGTGATCTGCGTGCTTTGGCACGGGGCCTGCGTCGCCAAAAAGCATCCCCCGGAGGGCA
>JABAOE010001644.1_pt3 | contig 42049 bp, 43 predicted proteins | sample 7062141 | NCBI WGS metagenome assembly JABAOE01 (sample SAMN14538627, study PRJNA623070) | marine sediment metagenome | biome: marine biome [ENVO:00000428]; feature: marine pelagic biome [ENVO:01000023]; material: deep marine sediment [ENVO:00002113] | place: India: Gulf of Khambhat ...
TTTGAGTCAGGTCAAGAAGAGGATAGGTACCGCAATATGACGCGGGAACATGATTCTCACACCAGAAAATTCCATCTGGTGGACTTTGCGGCTCATTTTCAGAAAGGGTTCCGCAACCATGTCGTACCCATTGCCGAGGTCCCTGCCCTGTCGGCGACGTTTCACCATTTCGGCTGTTATGCGACTTATTTTTTCTACTCGGACGATATTCTTACCTACATGAGCACCCGGGCAGATGACGGCCGTCCTACGGTGGCGGGATTTCGGGGCAAGGTTTGGGCACCTTATTTTCCCCTGGACCTGGACCATTCCGACCCCGGGCTCGTACTAAAATCCGCCAAGCATCTGGTATCCCTGTTGCTCCATCGCTGGGAGGTGGATCCTGACGGGATCCAGGTTTACTTTAGCGGGGCCAAGGGATTTCATCTGATGGTTGACTCACGTCTCTTTGGTCGAATCTCCCCTTCGAAATCGCTTCCGATTCTCTTTGATTCCCTGAGGAGACATATCGCCCAAGAATTGCCCGGGGAGCTGCGCGGGACCGTGGACCTTAGCATCAAGGATCGACTACGGCTGCTCCGCCTCCCCAACACCATCCATGAAAAGTCAGGATTGTACAAGGTTCTGGTTCCCCCCGAAGAACTTGATACGCTCCGTTCCGAAGAGCTCAAAGAAATGGCATGCAAACCCTGCCCTTTGACCGTAACGGATGAAACCGGGCTGGTGTCCAAGGTAGCTGTGGCGGAGAACAATGTCGCCGCTGGATTGCTTCGAAGGGTTAGGCGTCAGGTAAAACAGATCACGAGGAAGGTTTTCACCTACCGCTTCCGACGACCCGACAACCTGACCGGGATTTCTTTCCCCTGCGCGGGAGCCCAGGGACTCTGGGAGGGTCGCCCCGAAGAGGGCATGCGCAACAACTGCGCGATTCGTCTTGCCTCAGAATTTCGTCTCCTGGGACTCACGGAGGACGAGACAACGAAACTGGTTTTGGAATGGAACAAAAAAAACGGCATCAAATTGCCAATTCCGGAGATCCAAGGTGTCATCCGATCGGCCTTCCAGCATCGGTTTCCCTATCGTTACGGCTGTCGCGACGAGATCTTGAGACACTTTTGCCCACTGGACACTCTGGGGGAATGCGAGAAGCATGTGGCGAGCCATGCCATCGGCCAGGGGCAGGAACAAAAATCAAAAACCGGTTAGAGGTATGAAACAGCAAATCTAGGCAACCCGATGTGAAACTCAATCATCGCAGACAAGAAGGAGGGAAACAAGATGTATTCAAAGATACTGGTCCCGCTGGATGGATCAAAGTTGTCGGAGGGAATTCTCCCCTATGCAAACACACTGGCCAAGGCCTTCAAGATTCCCATTGATCTATTGCTGGTGATCGACCCGGAAACCGTTTCCGCTGCTTCCGGGCCCGGCGCCGATCGTCCGTTTTACGCCGTCGAGGCGGACATGAAAGACAAATGCACCGATTACCTCGACAAAACGGCGCGCTCCCTCCTGCCCTCCACAACGGTCAACTGCACCGTTGAGACGGGTTTTCCTGCGGAAGTGATCGTAGACAAGGCGTCGGCCAACGCCGATACCTTGATTGCCATGTCCACCCATGGGCGTTCCGGAGTCCAACGGTGGTTCATTGGTAGCGTGGCGGACAAGGTCCTCCATATCTGCACCAACCCCCTGCTCTTGGTGCGCACTGCGGGGAAAGAGGCCAGCAACGAACAAGCAGCCTTGAACACGGTGATCGTTCCCCTGGACGGATCTCCCCTGGCGGAGCTGGTGCTGCCTCATATCACGGCCATGGCCAAGGAACAGAACATCGAGGTGGTCCTCGTACGGGCATACAACATTCCCACCGAAACCTATTCCGGTGAAGGGTATATGCCCGACGTCGAAGGGCTACTGGAAAGCCTTAAAGAAGAGGCAAAAGAATACCTCGAAAAAACGGTCAAGCAATTGAGCACGGATGGAGTCAAAAAAGTCTCCTACGTGTTGGCCGAGGGGGAAGCCGCAGGCAAAATCATCGACCTGGCAAGGGAGACACCGGACAACCTGGTGGCCATGTGTACCCATGGAAGGTCCGGGGTGACTCGATGGGTACTGGGGAGTGTAACGGACCGTGTGGTCCGACACTGTGGTGATCCTGTCCTGATCATCCGTGCCTCCGCTAATAAGTAACGGAGGCAACGACCCAGGATCGATTTGCCGGCAACACGGCTCCCAATTTTCGGCGTCAGGAGGTGCACTGACTGGAGGGTCATTATACAAGGCAAACAAAAAGGAGTCCGATAACGTCACGGCAACAACCTCGGTAGCAAGACCAGTTGTCGGTTGACGCGGACGGATTCCTTTGCCAGACCCTATTGCCCTGTTGAATTGGCGGACACGTTGAACAGCATACCAGCAGAGCAGGGACAACCCGGGAAAAAGCGCCGCGGCTTTGACTACTGGCGTAAGACCGCGGGCTTTATTCTTGCGCCTCTGCTGGCCCTCCTGATTCTGTGGTGGCCTCTTCCGAGCCTTTCCCTTGAAGCGCATCGGCTAGCCGCCGTCGCTTCGTTTGTCATTGTTTTCTGGCTGACTGAAGCCATACCGATTCCTGCAACCGCACTTCTGGGAATTGCACTGGCGGTGTCCTTCGGTGTCGCTCCGGCCGGAAAGGTTCTACCGTCTTTCGGCAATCCAGTTATTTTCTTGTTTATCGGGAGCTTTATGCTCGCCCGGGCCATGCAGGTCCATGGCGTGGACCGGCGCATTGCCTACGCTCTGTTGGCGCACCCGTGGGTAGGGGGCAGCACCTACCGCACGCTCTGGGCCCTCGGCCTGACGGCCTGGGCTCTGTCCATGTGGATCAGCAACACGGCCTCTGTGGCCATGCTCTTTCCCGTAGCCTTAGCCATCTCACGTGAGACCTCCAGGCTCATCCAACCGGAGCCCACGGACGCAACGAAACCGCCACCCTTACGCTACACCACCGGACTGTTGCTGATGCTAGCCTTTGCGGGTTCGGTGGGAGGCCTGGCCACGCCCGTGGGGACACCACCCAATCTCATCGGCATCGCCCTCATTCGAGATGGGCTCCATGTCCGCATCACATTCTTTCAATGGATGACTTTTGGCTTGCCATTGGCGGCGTTGATGCTCGTTGCCATCTACGGGACGATTCTACTCCTGTTCCGCCCGGAGGTACGCCATGTACCCGGACAACTCGCCCGAATGCGTGAAGCGCAACAAGCTCTGGGTCCATGGACGACCGGACAGGTGAACAGCCTCATCGCGTTTGGTACGGCTGTGACACTCTGGACCACCCCGGGGATCATTGCCCTTTTCCTCGGTTCGGACCATCCGATTGTGACGACCCTGACCCGGAGATTTCCCGAAGGCATCGTGGCGTTGCTTGCCGCGTGCCTGCTGTTTGTGCTTCCGACCTCCTGGTCGCGACGCGAGTTCACACTGACTTGGGAAGACGCGGCTCGCATCGACTGGGGCACCGTGTTGCTTTTCGGCGGCGGCATTGCGTTGGGTCGGATGCTTTTCGACACCGGCCTGGCAACCACCATGAGCAAGGGATTCCTCGACGCGCTCAATATAGAGTCCCCATGGCTGATGACAGGCGCGGCGGCCATGGTAGCCGCCATTATGAGCGAAACGAGCTCCAATACGGCCTCCGCAAGTATGGTCGTTCCCGTGATGCTCTCCGTGGGCGAGGTCCTGGGCTCCGGTGGAATTATATTAGCCGTGGCGGGAACCTTGGGAGCAAGCCTGGGATTCATGCTGCCGGTTTCCACTCCTCCAAACGCCATCGTGTACGGCTCGGGTGCGATCCGGATTACCGACATGGTGAGGGCTGGTATTCTCATCGACCTGATTGGGGTCCTGCTGGTCTGGATGATCGCCCTGTGGTGGGTTCCGGTGATTCTTGCTCTTGAACTTTGACCTGATGAAACAACAGAAATGCATAGGCTCAAAGCTGAAGCACGACGTCATGCGCCCTATTTTCTGATTTGTGCTTCAAGGAATTGAACAAGTGGATCACAGGGTTTAAAAACAAGAAGGACCATGGCTAAGTCAGAAGTCGGGCAAAAAGCCGTCATTGACCAAACAGGCCTCCAAAATCTTTTTGACGCCTTAAACTCCAGGGGGTACCGCGTCATCGGACCCAGGCTTAAGGACGAGGCCATTGTTTACGACGAGCTGAGTTCGGTTACCGACCTGCCCATCGGTTGGACCGATGAGCAGGATGGAGGACACTATCGTCTTAAGAAACGCAACGACGCCGCGTTTTTCGGTTATGCGGTTGGTCCCCATTCGTGGAAACAGTTTCTTTACCCTCCACGATCCCTTCTCTGGCGAGCTAAGCGTAAACGGAATGGCTTTGTACTTCAGGAAGAGTCCGACGAACATTTGAAGTTTGCCTTCTTTGGAGTCCGATCCTGCGAGCTTCATGCCATCGCGATTCAGGACAAGGTATTTCTAGAGGGAGCTCATGGGGATTCTCAATATCAATCCCGGCGGAAGGACCTCTTCACGGTCGCAGTTAACTGTGGTCAGGCGGGGGGAACGTGTTTTTGTGTCTCCATGGGAACTGGGCCAAAGGCAACCCATGGATTCGACCTGGCCATGACGGAAGTGTTGGATGAAGATAGCCATTTTTTTCTGGTGGAGGTTGGCACTTCGTTGGGTGCCCAGGTGCTTGAGGACGTTCCCCACGTCGATGCTGGCACAAAAGAAGTCGAGGAGGCAGATCAAGTTTCCGCTCGTACGAAATCCCGGATGGGAAGGACCCTAGAAACTTCGGATATCAAAGAACTCCTTTATCGCAACACCGATCATCCCCGATGGGAGGAGGTCGCCAGTCGCTGTCTGACCTGCGGCAACTGCACCCTCGTCTGCCCCACCTGTTTTTGCAGCACCGTCGAAGACGTCACCGATCTGACCGGAGACACCGCGGAGAGGTGGCGCAGCTGGGATTCGTGCTTTACCACCGATTTCTCGTACATCCACGGCGGCAGTATCCGAGCCACCGCGAAGGCTCGCTACCGGCAATGGATGACCCATAAACTGGCCACCTGGATCGACCAGTTTGGCACTTCCGGCTGCGTGGGTTGCGGCCGGTGCATCACCTGGTGTCCGGTGGGAATCGATCTCACGGAGGAGGCCGGTGCCATTCGAAATAGCGATGGAGGGAAAGAAGATGACGGCACAGACTCTTGAACCCATCTTGAAAGGCCACTCTATCTTTAAGGGTTTGGATCCGCGGCATCTGGCGTTGATCGTCGGCTGTGCGAGCAACGTCCGATTCAAAGCAGGTCGATACATTTTTCGCGAAGGCGGAGATGCAAATCATTTTTATCTCATCCGCCGCGGCAAAGTCGTACTCGAAGTCTATGTCCCCGGACGAGGTGCCCTGACCATTGAAACCATCGAGGAAGGCGACGTGCTTGGCTGGTCCTGGCTGTTTCCCCCTTATCATTGGCATTTTGACGCACGGGCTGCGGAAGATACTCTGGCAATTGCCATGGATGGCGCCTGCCTCCGTTCCAAATGCGATTCGGACCATGACCTGGGTTACGACCTGATGAAAAGGTTTTCATCCATCATGACCCAACGGCTTCAAGCCACGAGACTCCAATTGCTGGACGTGTACGGCACAACAAAAAAGTAGCTGCGATGAATATCCCTCTGCGTAACCCCATGGTTNNTGGCAAGTCCGCCAGGTGCGACGAGAGACCTATGACACTTCAACTTTCGAGGTTGAGCCGACAAGGAACAATCGGCGAATGTCCTTCGCTCCAGGACAATTCAACATGCTCTACGTCTTCGGAGTCGGAGAGATCCCCATCTCTATCAGTAGCGATCCAGCCCACACGAGGTCCCTGGCCCACACTGTCCGAGCGGTGGGAACCGCAACAACCGCACTGGTGAAACTGAAACACGGCTCAGTGGTTGGCGTTCGGGGGCCATTCGGCAGCCAATGGCCCGTCGAAGAGGCAAAAGGGAAAGACCTCCTGATCGTTGCGGGCGGTATCGGGATGGCCCCCCTTCGCCCCGTACTCTATTCCGTTCTGGCCCAGCGGAATCAATACCGACGACTCCTTCTCCTCTACGGTGCACGCACGCCGAAAGATCTACTTTATCAACGGGAACTCGCACGTTGGCAGAAACTCCCGGAGGTTCAAGTACAGGTGACGGTGGACAACGCCGATCGAAATTGGCGGGGACATGTCGGCGTGGTCACCAAGCTTATGCCTAAAACGTCTTTGGACCCGGCAAGCACCTTGGCCATGATCTGCGGCCCTGAGATCATGATGAGGTTCACGCTAACGGAACTTCGAAAACTTGGGCTTGAGCCAGAGCAAATTTTCCTGTCCCTCGAGCGCAACATGAAATGTGCCGTGGGGTTTTGCGGCCATTGCCAGTTTGGGCCCCATTTCATTTGTAAAGAAGGGCCGGTGTTTCGATTGGATCGCGTGACAGATTGGTTTGGGAAGCGGGAGATCTAGCAGGGCTCAAATGGCCAAGAAGCAACAGCGAAACAGAAAACCCAAGCTAGCCGTTTGGAAATTCGCCTCCTGCGACGGCTGCCAATTGAGCCTGCTCGACTGCGAAGACGAACTGCTCACGGTGGCGGGACAGGTGGACGTGGCTAACTTTCCAGAGGCTTCCAGATCTGTCGTCAAAGGCCCCTACGACTTGTCCCTGGTGGAGGGCTCGATTACGACCCCACAGGACGCGGCGCGTATTCAAGAAATCCGTCATTGGTCCAAGTTCCTCGTAACCATTGGAGCCTGCGCCACCGCTGGTGGGATTCAGGCCCTCAGGAATTTTAAGGACGTCAAAGAATTTGTCTCCATTGTTTATGCCCGCCCTGACTATATCGACACCCTATCGGAGTCCACAGCCATCGGAGATCATGTACGAGTCGATTTTGAGTTGCGGGGTTGCCCCGTCAACAAGAAACAACTGTTGGAAGTCATCAGCGCCTATCTCCATCAACGAAAGCCAAACACCCCGACCCACAGCGTTTGCTTGGAGTGCAAAATACGGGGGACCGTCTGCGTCATGGTGGCCCACGGTACTCCTTGCCTGGGACCGGTAACCCAGGCTGGTTGCGGCGCCATCTGTCCCGCGTATCATCGCGGGTGTTATGGATGCTTTGGCCCGGCGGAGACACCCAACACCGGTTCGCTGTCCGATGGTTGGAGCCGTTTAGGGGTGAAAGAAGATGCGCTGGTCCGTGCGTTTCGCGGGTTCAATGCGTGCGCCGATGCATTTCGAAAGGAAAGTGAGGTCCATGGCGGACAAAAGACAAAATAGGACGCGAACCATTAAAGTAGACTATCTAGCCCGCGTGGAAGGGGAAGGAGCGCTTTACGTCAAGGTCCAAAAGGGAAAGGTGACGGATGTCCAACTCAAGATCTTTGAACCCCCACGCTTCTTCGAAGCCTTCCTGCGAGGGCGTCACTACACTGAAGCCCCCGACATCACCGCACGGATTTGCGGCATCTGTCCCATCGCCTACCAGATGAGCGCCGTCCATGCCATGGAGAACGCCTTGGGTGTCACCGTCGGCGGGCAACTTCGAGCCTTGCGCAGATTGATATACTGCGGTGAATGGATCGAGAGCCATGGCCTTCACGTTACGATGCTGCACGCCCCCGATTTTCTCGGCTACGAGGACGGTATTCGTATGGCACAGGACCATCCGCGGGACGTGGAACGGGGTCTGCAGTTGAAAAAAGTGGGCAATGAGATTGTCATTCAGGTGGGAGGACGGGAAATCCACCCGATCAATGTACGGGTCGGCGGATTCTACCGTGTTCCCACCAAAGCCGAGCTCCAACCCCTGGCGGAAAAACTGAAATGGGCCCGGGAAGCGGCCCTGGAAAACATCAAATGGGTTGCCGGTTTCTCTATTCCGGAATCCGACCAGGATTTTGAGTTTGTGGCTTTGAAGCACCCAGATGAATACCCCTTCAACGAAGGGCGCCTCGTTTCAAATAAGGGATTGGACATTGCCCCCGAAGATTACGACCAGCACTTTATGGAGGAGCACCTCCCCTACTCCAACGCCCTTCATTCCCGCTTAAAGGAGAGGGGCGCCTATCTCGTGGGACCCTTGGCACGCTACAACTTGAACTATGAGCAACTCTCCACCACGGCCCAGGAAGCCGCTAAGCAGGCCGGCCTCGGACCCCAATGCCGCAATCCGTTTCAAAGCATTACCATTCGATGCGTAGAAATGGTTTACGCCTGCGATGAGGCGCTCCGAATAATCCAGCAGTATGAACCACCGGACGTGCCGGCGATCAAAACGGAAACCCGGACGGCCACGGGATTTAGTTGTACCGAAGCGCCCCGGGGCATGCTCTACCACCGGTACAGCCTGAATAGCGAGGGAACCATTCTAGATGCGAAGATCGTCCCGCCCACGTCGCAGAATCAGAAGACCATCGAGGAAGACCTGCGACGCATGGTTCCCGAGCACCTGGGATTGACTCAAGCCGCATTGACCTGGCGGTGCGAACAGGCGATCAGGAACTACGACCCTTGCATTTCCTGTGCGACCCATTTCTTAAAACTTCATTTTGACACGGACGACGCGTATCAGGCATGAGAGCCGAAGAAAGACAACCGATCCTGGTGATCGGCATAGGCAATGAGTACCGCAGCGACGATGCCGTGGGTCTGATGGTTGCGCGCTGTTTGAGAGAGAGGGCCCCCGGCAGAATAGAGATCCTAGAGGAACATGGCGAGGGGACATCTCTGATGGAGGCCTGGAGTAACGCGAACATGGTATTTCTAATCGATGCTGTCCACTCAAATGGCCCCCCTGGGACCTTATACCGATGGGATGCCCGGGCAGCATCCTTACCCGCTGCCTATTTTCATTTTTCAACCCATGCGGTGGGACTGCCCGCGGCCCTGGAGCTGGCTCGCGTATTGAACCGGCTTCCGCACCGCATCGTGGTCTACGGCATCGAAGGAAAATGCTTTGCCGCCGGGGTTGGCCTCTCTCCGGAGGTTTCCGCCGCGGTGCAAGAGACGGCGGACAGCCTCTGCACGGAAATCCGCAGTTGTGTTGACTCAAGGGCCTAGCCCCGGAGCGAGAAGAAGAGATGCATGAGTCCTCGTTAATCGCCGGATTGCTAATACAGGTCGAGGGCTTCGCACGACGAAACGCTTCTAGCAAGGTTGTTTCGGTGAGGATCAGAATCGGTGCCCATTGCGGCTTATCGCCGGACCATTTGCGGCACCACTTCTTAATCCAAGCGCAAGGTACGGTGGCGGAAGGGGCAAGGCTGGAGATCGTGGAGGGAAGAATTCCCTCCCAAAGTCACCAAGGCGAAGTGCTCCTCGACAGTCTCGAGGTTATGGACTGAGCTATGGGATCAATGCCCAATGAATCGGTTGGGACCCCTCTGCGGTTAAACGCTAGAATTTCCGGCACCGTTCAGGGAGTTGGATTCCGGCCCTTCGTTTACCGGCTGGCCACACAATTGGGCCTCCAAGGTTGGGTGTCGAACTCCTCTGCCGGCGTGATCATCGAAGCGGAGGGTAGCCACCGCGAGTTGAATAAATTTCTCACTCTCATAAAGAGAGACGGACCCATCCGTTCCACAATTGATCACCTCGAAACCGCCTACCTTCCTCCTGTCGGTTACTCGGGTTTTACAATCCGTGAAAGCTTGCAAGCTCAAAAGACGACATGGGTTCCGCCTGATTTAGCCGTTTGTGCCGAGTGCATGGGCGAAGTGCACGAACCGGGGAACCGGCGTTACCTCTACCCTTTTACCAATTGCACGAATTGCGGGCCGCGCTTCAGTATCATTCAAAGCCTGCCTTACGACCGCCGCAACACGACCATGACAAAATTTACCATGTGTGAAATGTGCCGTGCGGAGTACGACGACGCGCTGGATCGGCGCTTTCACGCCCAACCGAACTCGTGCCCTAAATGCGGTCCTCAGTTGGCCTATTGGGACCATAGGGGAAAACCCCTAGCCGCAGGTCACCGGGCGTTGAATCGGACGACGGAGTCCATTCGAAACGGCGCCATTGTGGCCATGAAAGGTCTCGGTGGCTTTCAACTCCTCGTGGACGCCAGAAGCGATGTTGCCCTACGCCGGTTGCGCCATCGAAAGCACCGTGAAGAGAAACCCTTCGCTTTGCTTTACCCATCCCTCCAATACGTCAAGCAACACTGCCAGGTGTCTCCCCTTGAAGAAAAGCTATTGACCTCTCCGGCGTCTCCCATCGTGATCCTTGCAGCAAGGCAGGAAGCCTTTACACCGGGTGAGGGCCTATCTGCACTCGTTGCGCCAGGCAATCCCTACCTGGGTGTGATGCTTCCCTACACGCCATTGCACTATCTTCTTATGGAGGATCTTGGCTTACCCGTCGTGGCAACCAGCGCCAACCAGACGGAGGAACCGATCTGTATCGACGAAGAGGAAGCCCTGGAGCGCTTGCACGGTATCGCTGATTTTTTCCTCGTCCATGACCGCCCCATTATCCGCCCCGTGGACGATTCCGTGGTATCTGTCGTGCATGAAAAGGAGATGGTTCTTCGGCGCGCCCGCGGCTACGCACCCCACCCTCTTCCCGTAGACAACGGGCTCCCTGAGGTCATCGCTCTGGGCGGACATTTAAAAAATACCGTAGCCATACCCCTGGATCGAAGTATCCTGCTGAGCCAGCATATCGGAGACCTCTCCACCAAAGGGAGTTTCCAGGTTTTCAAAGATACCCTCTCCGGACTGTTGAACTTTTACGGCTCTCGTCCCGGCACCGTGGCGTGTGACTCCCATCCGGATTATCCATCCACCCGCTTTGCCGAGGGGACAGCGCTTCCGGTCATGCGTATCCAACACCACCATGCACACGTGGTCTCCTGCATGGTGGAGAACCGCTTGGAGGGGGAAGTCCTTGGTGTGGCCTGGGACGGAACAGGCTATGGCACCGATGGAACGGTCTGGGGAGGTGAATTTTTACTCGCAAATAAACGATCCATGCATCGAGTGGGTCATTTGAGAACCCTGCGGCTCCTGGGAGGCGACAAAGCGGTCAAAGAGCCCCGTCGCAGCGCCCTTTCTTTGCTATTCGAGATCTTTGGAGATGACCTGTTCGAAACGGAAGCTCTGAACCCACTCAAAGCATTCAGCGCCCAGGAGATCAAAATTCTCCATCGAATGCTCCAGCGGAACTTGAATGGAGTCCCTGCCTCCAGTGCGGGGCGAATCTTTGACGCGGTGGCCAGCATTCTAGGACTCTGCCAGGTCGCAAACTTCGAAGGACAGGCCGCCATGGCGGTGGAATTTGCTTGCCACGGAAAGACGACGGAGGAAAACTACCCGGTGAGCATCTGCTCCGCCGCCATGGATGACCCTAGACAAGCCAAGCTAAGCCAACAGCCGCCCGACCCTTTGGATGAGTGGGTCGTGGACTGGGAACCCATGGTCCGCAGTCTATTGAATGATCTACGTCAGGGAGTGGAGATCGGACAGATCTCGGCAAAATTTCATAATGGCCTGGCTGAGTGCATCGTGACCATGGCGGAAAAGGTGCAGAACGAGCGAGTCCTTCTCACAGGTGGATGTTTTCAAAACCGTTATCTACTGGAGAGAACCATACGAAGGCTCCGGGAAGCTCGTTTCCATCCCTACTGGCACGGGCAGATACCGCCAAACGATGGGGGCATTTCCCTGGGCCAGCTGGTGATCGCTGCGGCTCAATTGCAGAAAGGATGACAAGAGATGTGCCTGGCCATACCCGGTAAAATACTGGAAATTTTTGGAACGGACCCGGTCCTCAGGATGGGCCGGGTAAGCTTCGGAGGAATTATCAAAGAGGTTAGCCTGGCGTACGTACCGGAAGCGAAAGCCGGTCAGTACGCCATCGTCCACGCGGGATTTGCCATCAGTCTGCTGGACGAAAAGGAAGCTGCAAGGACACTTGAAATCCTGGCCGAGATGGGAGAGACCGAGAAGCCCATTTGATCAAGCCATGAAGTTTATCGACGAATACCGCGACGCCAGGACCGTACAGCGATTCGCCAAAGCCATTGCCCACATCACCACGAGGCACTGGTCCATCATGGAGGTCTGCGGCGGTCAAACCCACGCCATCGTAAAGTTCGGCATCGACGAGCTCATAACCGACAAGATCAATTTGATCCACGGGCCGGGATGTCCTGTCTGCGTTACTCCCGTGGAGACCATTGACCAAGCGTTGGAGCTGGCTGCTGAACCCGGTGTTATCCTGTGCTCCTTTGGAGATATGTTGCGCGTACCGGGCACGGTGAACGACCTGCTGTCCGCCCGGGCCAACGGCGGCGATGTCCGCGTTGTATACTCGCCGCTGGACGCCCTAAAAATGGCGCAAGAAAATCCGGATCATCAGGTGGTTTTCCTTGCCGTGGGCTTTGAAACCACGGCACCCGCCAACGCCATGGCGGTCCATCAGGCCCGTTGCCAGGGCATTACCAACTTTTCTCTTCTAGTCTCCCATGTGCTCGTACCGCCGGCCATGGAAGCGATTCTGTCCTCGCCGAACAACAGGGTTCAGGGCTTCCTCGCTGCGGGCCACGTCTGTACCGTGATGGGGTTTACCGAGTACGAGCCCATCGCCCGCCGCTATCGTGTTCCCATCGTCGTCACCGGCTTTGAACCCCTGGATCTGGTGCAGGGCATTTACATGTGTATCGCTCAGTTGGAAGCCGGCCGTTTCGAGGTAGAAAACCAGTACACGAGATCCGTGAGCCGGGAAGGAAATGCCACGGCCAGGAAGATGATTGGTGAGGTTTTCGAAATCGTGCCCCGCAAATGGCGTGGTGTCGGTGAGATTCCATCCAGCGGGCTCGGCTTGCGGCATTCCTACAGAGAGTTCGACGCGGTGAGACGATTCGGCCTCGGAACCATCCGTCGTGAGGAGGCATCAGAGTGCATCAGCGGTCTCATTCTCCAAGGGGTAAAGAAGCCCTTTCAGTGTCCGGCATTTGGAGTTCGTTGCACGCCGGAAAGGCCCCTGGGTGCCACCATGGTCTCATCCGAGGGAGCCTGTTCCGCTTATTATCTGTACCGGCGGGACCACCATCCCGCCGGCGACATCTCAGTGGAGGAATAGAAGTCCATGGACAACAAATCCGATCTACCTTCTGACTGTCCGCTTCCCATAGCGGATGCGTCCCAGGTGCTGCTGGCACATGGCGGCGGTGGGAAGCTCATGCATCAGCTCATCGAGACCGAGTTTATCTCCGCCCTGGACAACCCGCTGCTCGGGACACGCCATGACGGCGCGATCATTAGTCTGGGAAGCCACCGCATCGCCTTCACCACCGATTCCTACGTGGTTCGACCGCTCTTCTTTCCGGGGGGGGACATCGGAACCCTCGCGGTCAACGGTACGGTGAATGACCTCGCCATGTGTGCCGCCCGCCCGCGTTTCTTGAGCCTCGGCCTGGTGCTGGAAGAAGGCTTCTCCATGGATTCATTGCGGCGGATCACCCGATCGATTCAACAGGCCTCCAGTTCCGCAGGCGTCCAGGTGGTGACCGGCGATACAAAAGTCGTGGAGCGCGGTAAAGGCGACGGCGTATATATCAACACCGCTGGTATCGGCATGATCGAAACGGCGCTCAATGTGGGCCCCCGGTTTATCCGGCCCGGTGACGCGATACTCCTGAGTGGGGATGTGGGACGACATGGAATCGCGGTCATGGCTCAGCGGGAGGGACTTGAATTCGAGAGTCACATCCAAAGCGACTGCGCGGCAGTTTCCGGTGTCGTGATGCGGCTCATCGATGCAGGCATCGAAGTTCACTGCCTGCGCGATCTGACCCGCGGCGGGTTGGCAAGCGCCATGGTTGAAATCGCCGAAACCGCAGGGCTCCAGATCAATCTAGTCGAGAGCTGCATACCCGTTCATGATGAAGTGCACGGCGCTTGCGAGATGCTGGGGCTGGATCCTCTCTACGTAGCCAACGAAGGACGCTTTGCGGCGTTCGTGGCGGAAAGGGACGCGGACCGGGCTCTTTCCCTTATGCGCGCTGCTCCGGAGGGTCCGGGGTCAGCCGTGATCGGCAAGGTCACAGCGGAAACGAACGGGCAAGTGATTCTCAAGTCCAGGATCGGTACCGAGAGGATCATTCAGCTTTTGAGCGGGGAGCAGTTGCCAAGAATCTGTTGAAGTCTGAATCAAGTCGATCCTTCGTTGAGATGCTGCGCGTATTCATACCCAAAGAACGAGCCCCCGGCGAGACTCGCGTTGCCGCAACTCCCGAAACCGTGAAAGCCATGGTTAAAGAGGGTGTGGAGGTTATCGTTGAGAGCGGTGCGGGATCTGGTCCACATATCCCGGACTTAAGTTACGAAGCCGCAGGTGCCAGGCTCAGCAGAGACCCCGTCACGGATTGGGCCGCGGCCGATCTTGTTCTTAAGGTAGCAGCTCCGCAACGAAGAGAGGTAGGGGCGATAGATGAGATGCGTGCCTTCAAACCAGGGGCCATTCTCATTGGTTTCCTCGCGCCCCATCGCAATCTGGAGATGGTGCGAACGCTTGCTGGCGGTGAGGTTTCGGCATTTGCCATGGAGCTCATTCCACGCATCAGCCGTGCCCAATCCATGGATGCCCTCTCTTCCCAGGCCAGTATTGCTGGATACAAGGCGATTATTCTCGCCGCGGGCCACCTGGGCAAATATTTCCCGTTGCTCATAACAGCCGCGGGTACGGTGCCGCCGGCGAAAGTGCTGGTCATCGGCGCGGGAGTGGCTGGCCTGCAAGCCATTGCAACGGCCAAAAGACTGGGCGCAACCATTGACGCTTTTGACCTTCGCCCCGCGGTGAAAGAAGAAGTCGAATCCCTAGGCGCCCGATTCCATGTCCTGCCGGGATTCGGAGGGAACGGTGGCTCCGGCCAATACGCCAGGGAAGTGGGTGAGGCACTGCTCAAGAAACAACAAGAGGTTTTGCGTCCCCTTGTGTCCGAATGTGACGCCGCCATTTGCACCGCCCAGGTTCCGGGAAGACCCAGCCCTACCCTGATTACCAACGATATGGTGGACGGCATGCGCCCCGGATCCGTCATCGTCGATCTTGCCGTAGAACAGGGAGGAAACTGCGAGGGATCCGAGCTGGGACGGGACGTCATCCGCCACGGGGTCGTCATCATTGGTCACCCTAACCTGGCAGCGACCATGCCCTATGATGCCAGCGTTCTCTTTTCCCGTAATGTATTTCAATTGATGCGCCACTTGATAAAAGACCAGGCTTTGCATTTGGACCTTAACGATGAAATTACTCGCGCGGCACTTCTCACTCACCAGGGGAAAGTCCTTCATCAGCCCACAATCGCGTTACTTGAAGGAGGGTTTTAATGACCGGTTTTTTCTTGATCGGAGCCTATGTTTTTCTTCTCGCCTACTTTGCGGGCCGTGAAGTGATCTCCAAGATTCCACCCATGCTCCACACACCGTTGATGTCCGGAGCCAACGCCATATCCGGAATCACACTCGTGGGAGCCCTGCATCTGGCTTTGACCCTTGACATCAACGTGGGCAGTATCACCAGCTTTCTCGCCATTGTGATGGCGGGCATCAATGTAGCCGGTGGATTCCTGGTCACGGACCGAATGCTCAAGATGTTTCGCAGGGATCAATGAAGGCTTTACTCGTTTCCGGCTTGCCCCCGATCTTCTACCTCAGCTCGGTGATTCTCTTTATCACCGGGCTCAAGCGTCTGAGCAGTGTCAGACAAGCTCGTAGCGGCAACCGCCTGGCGGCCCTCGGCATGGCGCTGGCTGTCTTGGGAACCCTGATGGAACTTGGGCTACCGGATTACCGTTTGATTCTTGCCGCTCTCGTTATTGGGGCCACCATTGGCAGCATCGCCGCTCTCACCGTTCCCATGACGGACATGCCCCAGATGGTGGCGCTATTGAACGGCTTCGGGGGAGGGGCGTCCTCTTTCGTTGCCATCTCCACCTATTTTGAAAAAGTTGCAGCGTCCGGACAATTCGCCCCTCTTTATTCTCTGTTCGGGTTTGAGCATGTCACAACCATGATACTGTCCATTTGGATTGGGGCGGCTACATTCGCCGGTAGCCTCGTGGCTTACCTGAAACTCCAGGATTGGATCCCAAGCCAGCCGACACTGGTTCCCGGAAGGCATCTGATCAATGGCATGCTATTTCTGGCCCTCTTCGGTATCGCGCTTTGGTTCGGCTTTTTCACCTCCTCCCCCACTACCAGCGGATGGTTATGCTTGACCTTGGTGCTGGGAAGCATCGTATTGGGATTACTCATGGTACTCCCTATTGGCGGAGCGGATATGCCCGTTGTGATCTCCCTGCTTAATTCAATGTCCGGAATTGCCGCCGCCGCTACCGGCTTTGTTCTGGACAATCCACTGCTCATCACGGTTGGTGCGTTGGTGGGCGCGTCAGGGCTCATGCTGACGCGAGTCATGTGCGCTGCCATGAATCGTTCTTTTTCGAATGTGCTTTTCGGCGGATTTGGCGCCCTAGTGGAGAGGCCGGCCGTCGCCACGGGAGATACCCTCAAATCGGAATATGGAACCGTTCGCTCCTGCGGTGCCGAAGAGGCAGCCATGGTGTTGGAGGCGGCGAGGTCCGTCGTCGTCGTTCCTGGCTACGGCCTCGCCGTGGCCCAGGCCCAACATATGCTGCGGGAACTGGCATCGCTGCTTCAGGCACGCGGCATCAAGGTGCGTTATGCCATTCATCCCGTGGCCGGACGCATGCCCGGCCACATGAACGTGCTGCTGGCCGAGGCCAACGTGCCCTACGACGAACTGGTGGAGATGGACGAGATCAACCCGGAATTCAAAAATACCGACGTGGTTCTCGTCGTAGGGGCAAACGACATCACCAATCCCGCCGCCTTAAAAATTCCAGGCAGCCCTATTTACGGCATGCCGATCCTCGAGGTGTACCACGGCCGGACCGTCTTCGTAATCAAAAGGAGCCTGAGCCCAGGCTTTGCGGGTATCAAGAACGAGCTGTTCGAGTACGGTAACACTCTCATGCTTTTCGGTGACGCCAAAGACGTACTCCACGGCCTCATCACGGAACTCAAGGAAGCCACGCGAGCAGCGTGACCTCGGGTTGCTATCACTCTTTCCTTCGGCCGTTATCCTTTTCAGGCTTCCGCCAGGACTTTCAGGAAATCGGTTTCCGTCACCATACCGACCAGCCGTTTTCCATTCACCACCGGCAAGCAGCCCACCTTTTTCTCCACCATCAGTCGTGCGGCCTCTGAGATTCCCGTATCCGCGGTCACGGTTATGGGCGGCTCGCTCATGATACCCTTGATGGACAGGTTGTCCAGAAATGCCTTTTTTGTCCTTTCCTCATACCCCAGCATAGAAGCAAGGGAAGCACGGAAGAGGTCCCGCTGACTGATCACGCCCACCACATTGCCGTGCTCCAACACCGGGAAGTGTCGGAGTCGCTTTTGATCCATGATATCTTTAGCGATTCCCAGGGACGCGTTTCGATCCAAAGCCATCACATCGGTTGCCATAATTTTTTTGACGGTTCCTTCTACCATAAGATTTCCTCCTCCTTGTTAAAACCGGTGCCCCTATCATCACGGACCTGTTGTCTAGGGATGAGCCCCTCCCTTCTTCGTGTCCACGTCGCCACGGGAACGGAGCCAATCCATGAGCGTACCAAGGAAACCCTGAGGGATTTTGTTCAAAATTCCTTCCAGCTCCCCTTGATCCAACCAGAGGCCGCCGCAGGAACGGCAACGATCCAGGAAGACCTCCATAAAGACATAGCTTTCCAATGCTCCGTCGCACTTCGGACAACTGAGCGGTTGACCGCCACCCCCTGGTCGCTCAACTTTCTTCATCTCCTCTTTGAGCTTTGCAATGAGCTCGCGGTCTTTTTCCGCGAAGTAAATGTCTTCCCTGGCCTGCTCTACGAGCTTCATCTTTTCGCCGAAACGATCTCTTTCATTTTCCATGTGGCCCCCCCTTGCTCGTTTTCTAATCACTGCACATTCCATACCAGCGCCTTGTTCACAAAAACCCACGATTTTTCAACTCTTATAGTGCTTTCACCGTACATGCTTCCCATTATTAGGAATTCGCGGAAGCCGCAAATCTCAGAGGTGGGAAGATTGAAACCATGGGAACCCAGAACTCACGGCAGGGCAACATTTCCGGTGGGGCATACTTTTTGCAAACTCTTTTAACCGTCAAGGTCATTGCCCCTGGCCTTACGAGTATAAAGAGCCAGGTTTGCCTCAGGAGGATCCTCCGTGGGTAAACAACTCCTTCCCGTATGGTATCTCGCAATCATGATCCTCATCATCGTCCTGATGCAGACCACCCTGATTACTCCAACGGTTGAGAACATCCCTTACAATCAATTCAAATCCCTCCTCAAGGACGGCATGGTTACTGATCTGGTGGTGAGTGATACCACTATTCGCGGGCAGATGGGCAGGGAGGGCATGAGGGTCGTGCTACCCCCAGAGCGATTGGGTCAACTGGATCGCGACAAAAGAGAAAACTTTCCCTTTACCGTTGTCAGGGTGGATGACCCGAATTTGATCGCCGAGTTGGAAAAGGCCGGTATTCCCTTCCGTGGCGAGGTTTCTAGCAACTGGCTTCCTACACTGCTGTCGTGGTTGGTGCCAGTGGCGCTGATCTTCATGTTGTGGAGCTACCTATTCAGCAAGATGGGCGGCACCGGGGGCGGCCTGATGCAAGTCGGCAAGAGCAAGGCCAAAGTATACATCGAGAGAAAAACCGGGGTGACATTTGAAGACGTTGAAGGGATCGATGAAGCTGAAGAGGAATTGGTAGAGGTAGTCGAATATCTCAAAACCCCACAAAAATACCAGCGGTTGGGGGGAAGAATTCCGAAAGGCGTCCTGTTAGTGGGCCCGCCGGGGACGGGAAAGACCTTGCTCGCTCGGGCCGTCGCGGGGGAAGCTCAAGTTCCCTTCTTCAGCATTACCGGTTCTGAATTTGTTGAAATGTTCGTAGGTGTCGGCGCTGCAAGGGTCCGCGATCTATTCTCCCAGGCCGCGGAACATGCCCCTAGCATCATCTTCATCGACGAATTGGACGCCCTGGGCAAAGCCCGCGGCATGAACCCCCTCGCGGGCCACGATGAGCGGGAACAGACCTTAAACCAGCTCCTTGCGGAGATGGACGGATTCGATCCGAATAAAGGAGTGATCATCATGGCCGCCACTAACAGGCCGGAGATCCTCGATCCTGCCCTGTTGCGACCCGGCCGGTTTGACCGTCAGGTCCTGGTGGACCGCCCAGACATCAAAGGGCGAGAGGCCATCCTGCGGATTCACGCAAAAAAAATTCAGGTCTCTCCCTCTGTGGACCTCAGTGTGATCGCCGCCAAAACGCCGGGATTCGTGGGCGCCGATCTCGCCAACATCGTCAACGAGGCGGCACTCCTCGCGGCCAGATGCGGCGAAGATCAAGTGGAAATGCACGATTTTGACGAGGCCATCGAACGCGTGGTGGCAGGTCTTCAGAAAAAAAGCCGCGTCATGAGCGAGCGCGAAAAGAGAACCGTCGCATATCATGAATCGGGTCACGCCCTGGTCGCGGAACTTACACCGGAGGCGGATCCCGTTTCCAAAGTATCGATCATTCCCCGGGGGTTGGCTGCCCTGGGGTATACGCAGCAGCTCCCCACTGAAGACCGCTACCTGATGACACGTTCAGAACTCCTTGCCAGGGTCTACGTGTTGCTCGGGGGACGAGTCGCCGAGGAAATGACATTTGGCGACATCTCCACTGGGGCCCAGAACGATTTGCAGCGAGCCACGGAAATTGCGCGGACCATGGTCACGCAGTTTGGCATGAGCGAAAAACTGGGCCTTGTCTCTCTAGAGGGGCCCAGGACACCCGTATTTCTTCCCATACCGACGCAAACGACTAGAGAGTACAGCGAAGAGACCGCACGTGTCATTGACGAGGAGGTTCAGAAACTTCTGAGTACGGCCCACACCAAAGTTCAGGAAACCCTCTCGGCGAAAAAAAAGGCGCTCGATCAGCTGGCACAAAGGCTGTTGGAAAAGGAAGTAGTGGAAAGGCCCGAGCTGCAGGCCATTCTAAAGGTCAGAAAAATCAATCAAGGGAAGAACTCAAAGGGGAAAGACCAACCGGAGGCCAAGAGCCTGAATAAGGATCAGGCCAAGGCGGACCACTAATTCAAGCCGGAGGTGGACATGATGATCGTACTTGAATTAGCACTAGGGGATTTGGATAGAAGATGACTCGCGCAAAGGCGTAAAGGGGCGATAAGATAAATGATAGTGTCAAGAAGGAGGTGAGCCATGTCATTGGAGCGGTTGTGTAGAAAAGACGTTGTTACCGTCTCCCCGCAGACCAATCTACTCGAGGTGGCTAAGATGATGCGTTCTCAGCACGTGGGTAGCGTTGTTGTGGTGGAAGAGTATCGTCCGGTGGGGATGCTAACGGATCGAGACATCATCGTCAAAGTTGTGGCAGAAGAAAAAGATCCGAAAGCCTTGCAAGCCTATGAGATCATGACGACCAACCCCGCTGTGGTTAATATTAACCTCGATCCTCTGGATGCAACCCGGATTATGCGGGACCGTGGATTACGCAGGCTACCGGTGGTGGACGAGAAACGGCATTTGCTGGGCATCATGACTCTCGATGACGTGCTGGGCCTGTTGGGAAGAGAAACAGAAAATCTGGCTGAGGCGGTACACTCGGAGCTGGCAAAAGAAAGTGCTTGAGCACGGCCCAGTGTAGGCCATCCATTTTCTGCCGGAGGTTAGCGGCGCTTTCGCATAAAGGTCGCCGTTGCCTCCGGAAGCATCGTATTGATGGTCGTGCCGGAACCCAATTCAAAGCCAGCCAGTTTCGTCAGCCGGGGAATGATCTGAAAGTACCAGAAAGACGGAGGGGGGGCATTTTTGCCCACCGGTCCTGAGTGCAGGATCAGGTTGTAGTCCGGATCTTCCAGAGATGACCGAAGCGAGGATAAAGCCGACTTCAGCACCTCGGCAAGCTCTTCAAGTTCGGCATCAGAAACAGCGCCAAAAGCTCGAACCTGTTCCATTGGTGCGACCCACGTCTCGAAGGGGAATCGCGAAGCGTAGGGATGGAACACCAAGAAATTACCACTCTGAGAGATCACCCGCTTTTTTGCCTTTAGTTCCTCTTTGACAAGCTTTGAGTATAAACACTTACCGGTTTCACCCAAATAGGACTTGGCCACTGAGAACCTACGCTCGATATCCGTTGGGACAACCGTGCTCGCTAACAGCTGAGAGTGAGAGTGGCTGAGAGACGTTCCCGCGGATTCACCGTGGTTCTTAAATATCAACACAAACTTGATCCTCGGGTCCTCACTCGTCGCCGAATAACGCTGACGGTAAGCCTTTAGAACATTGAGGACGTTCCGGGCCTCCATCGTGGCGAGGGTTTGATTGTGATCGGGGGTCTCAATTATAACCTCTTGAGTGCCAACACTGTCCACTTCTCTGAAAATGCCGGCCATCGGTTTTGGCTTTTTGGGTGTAGTCGGACTCACGGCGGGAAAACGATTGGGGACAACCCGTACCTCCCAATCTGTCCCCTTTGTTTCCGGAATTGTTAAAACCGCTGGCGGGGTCTCCGCTTCGTTCCCCGGACAAAAGGGGCAGCTCGTACCTTCGAGGTCAGTCTTGGCTGGCGCTACGTGTCTCGTGAGATCGTGCGGGCGTTTTGACCTTTCGGTGGCGAAAATGACCCATTCGCCCGTGGTAGGATCCTGTCTCAGTTTTGGCATCTGGTAACACTATATCACTCTTTTGTCCGGGCGTCAGGCGACGGGTGGGGTCTTGTTAACACGATCCGTGGGAAATTGAGATTGGACATACGTCAATTTTCCCCAACATCACCTATTGACTCCTTCAATTTTGCGGATTCAGTTTCCGCCCCATTGTTGGCAACCCGGCCCCTTCACGTTCGCTAACAAAGGTTGTGTTCCAGTCGAGTTAGGTCTAAATTTGCTCAATCCGAGGCACTCAAAAGTTTTTATTTTCATGCCACTAAACATCACGATTCTGGCTGCAAGCATCGTTATCGCCATCGCCCTTGTTTTGCTTTTGATGCTGCACACCTCTTTGGTAGAGGTTGCGGGAGGAAAGGCCCTAGCCTTTCTCGGTTTCTTCATTCTACCGGTTTTGGTGCTTGCCGGAGGGACGGCTAGCCACCTTGAGCAGTCCAAATCGACCACGTTTTGTATATCGTGCCATGTCATGGAGCCTTATTGGAAAAGCCTACACATAGACCAATCCCGCTATATTCCCGCCGTTCATTTCCAGAACAAGCTGATTCCTCGTGAACAGGCCTGTTACACGTGTCACAGACAGTACGCAATGTTCGGTGATCTCAAAGCAAAAATGGCTGGCGTCAACCACATGTGGGTTTATTACTTTGGAACCATGCCGGATCGAATTCAACTCTATGAACCCTATCAAAATCGAGAGTGCTTACACTGCCACGCCGGGGCGAGGTCTTTCGAGAGGCCCAACTGGCATTCGGCGTTTCGAACGGAATTGGCAAGCGGCAAACGGTCCTGCCTGACCTGCCACGACTCCAATCACGGGATTGATCAACTAAAGAATCTGAAGTTCTGGAAGGAAGCGAAATAGAAGTGAAAGCACCAACTCGTTTCAAGCATAGCTTTTCACTGGCGGCCTGTTTGATAATTGCAGGCCTTGCCGTGCAGTTACTGACTCTGTTTTGGGCCCACCCTCTCTCGTTTGTGCTTTTTCTAGGTATGGGGCTTTCCCTGACTGTCGCGGGCATCCTACTTTACTTCTACGCGATCCTCACCTGGGAACGAAAAACTCCCTAGCGAGGGACCGTACGCCATTTCCCCTGCGCTCGGACGAAACGTGACTGCGGCGCACACAGCAAGAATCGTCCTTATTATTAAGTTTTTGTTAGGTCGAACCTCGCGTCCGGCCTTGGTGGATCTTGGGAACTGCGGCGGATCCTTTGACCAGGTTTCAAGTCGAGGACCTTGCGTGCGTAATCCGCCACCCGTTGAAGGACTATATCAGGATCCGTAAGCTTCCTGGAATCGTATTCCGGAGTATCGATGTAGGCTTCCACGGTCTCAGGTGGCATAGGACCATTCTTGCGAAACTCTTCAATTTCCATCGCAAGAGTTTCTTCGCTGGCTTCGCGGTAAAATCCCAGAACCTGTTGAGCCAGTTTTAAACCGGCCACACGCACGCAGATAAATCGCGGCGGCGAGCAAAGCTCCCGCTCAAAGTAGTACTTACACCTTTCTTGGCCCCGCGCCTGCGCCTGGACTACCGTCTGTATCGCAGGATCGTCAAGGCACATGTTGCATGGGTCACCCTGATAAATCAGCAGTTTTTCTTTCATGGCACCCCCTTTGGTTGCACCTACCCCTTTATCAAGTCTCAATAAGCAATTCTTGCGCCACACCTGCGGCCATAAGGGATTTTAATGATTCAGACAAGGAAGATGATAGGGAGCTTAGGAAGTTACTAAAATAATAGACTTATTTACGGGTCTAGGTCCACGCTCAAAACAAGACCTACAATATGGTGGAATTCGAGCCCTTAACACTATTCCTAAAATATGAAAAAGCGTATTGTTGGAGTTCCACGTATAGGAAAATGGGCATGGTAACAATGAATCGCCAATCCATTTTGTCTTAATCGGTATGACTCTACTTTTGGTGGCATTTATTTCGACCCGAGGTAAACTTTATAATTTACGAAGTCAAAACCGTGATTGCCTCACAACAAACATAAACCTGCCTCCAATGTAGAATCACCAGTTCCTCGATTCCACGCTCTACGGATTATAATTCAGACGAATAGAGATTGAACATTTTTAACCATAGGGATAACAAATTTAATTAGGAGACAGCCACAACGCACCGTCAACAATAAAATAAAGAGGAGGGCAGCAATGGCAAGGTTACCTAGGACTTATGAATCGTTCAAAAAAGAATTTGAACAGGTGTGGACAGCCTATGACCGATTAGCAAAAGCCTCACATCAGGCAGGGCCCCTGAATGTCAAAACACGCGCATTGATAAAATTGGCTCTTTCCATCGGGGCAAAATCTGAAGGGGCAGTTCACTCTCATACCCGCCAGGCCCTCGCTGCCGGTGCGAGTCAACAGGAGATCCGTCATCTCGTCCTGTTGGGTATAACCACCATGGGGTTTCCTTCCAGCATGGCAGCACTGTCCTGGGTTGAAGACGTGCTGAAGAAAACAAGGCGCAGGTAATCCACTCCCGCTGACGATCGTGCAAAAAACATGCTGGTTTTCAAAATATGAGATGAAGACCTGTTTCTTATGGGCGCCGTCAACGAATGTAAGCGTTTGGTACCGGATTGCCTGTCAGATTTTGGTATGAGCTCTGTAATAACTGCACCGCGTATGCTGTGTTATGGATGCCATGGCTCTTGTCGTTATGGACGAAAAAGTAATTGTAGGCTGCAATATACTGGGCATCAGGAATGGCTTCCGGTTTGAGTTTCTTACCGTCTTTTCCTTTGAACGCCACCCTGCCATGGGACTCACCCATGGTCCCTCCCTTTCCTCCGTCGATCCGGTCCTCCACCGCCTTTTTCACAACCTCGAGTAACCCATTGACTTCGTCCTGTACCGCTTCAATCGTCTTGTCACCATCGAAATCACCCAATGCAGGGCGGTTGAAGACTTCCACCGACCGATGACACCCGACGCATGCGTTGGTATTCTGAATTTTTTCACTCGACACTTTGAAGGTGTGGCTTCCAACCACTTTCGCCACACCCGTCTGAGGCGGTGCCATATGACAGGTCACGCAACCGTTCTCGATGGTGGAGTGAACGGAATTGGAGTATCGGTAGCCCTCGATTTCAAATGCACCACTGCCCTTGAGCATGTCCGCCTGGGTACTGCCATGCGGCGCTCTCTTTTCTATGAGAATGTTAGCATTGGTCACGTCCCGCCGGGAGTTATGACATGCCATGCACACGGCGCCGGTTCCTGCATTGGCTATGGTGACTTTGTCCGGGAGCGTAATTCTCCCATATTTCCTGACATAGGCCGGGACTTTGCCGTGATTCTCCACGGAATGACATGCGACACATGTGATGGGCAACGGTTCGCGAACGTCAGCTTTTTTCTTTGTACCTTGGGCAAAGCCTTGACCCGAGTGGCAAAACACACATCCGTCACGTTTTGCAGGGCTTCTGGGACTCTCGGGATTCACCAGGTCCTTGTGGGTGGACACCTTCCACTCCTCGAAAGGCCCATTGAGAAACCGGTCCGTATGACACTTGGTGCAAGGATCAAGGACATCTCTCTTGTGGAACTCGGCTGACCAAACGACCACACCGTTTAGACTGAGATATATCGCAAGACACGCTGCTGCTACCGCCTGATTATAAAGTCTCGTCGAAACTTGCATAGATTCGCCTCTTATTAAGGTCAAATCGTAGTTGAATTTTAGTCAAAGGAAATTGTCTTGTCTATCCGTCAGGTGGCCCATAGAAAAAGCGCGAGGAGTTTGTCGGATCTGCGATCTCTGATGGTGATTCGTTCATTCGGACAGAAAACACCGCGGCTTCCACTCGGTTTCTCAACTGGAGCTTCTTCAGGATGATTTCTAAATGCCTCTTGACCGTAGCAGGACTTATCCTTAAACTGCAAGCGATTTCCTTGTTGGTCTGACCCTCGGCCACCCGATCCAATACCTTTCGTTCTTGAGCCGTCAATACTCTGTAGTTTTGCTTTTGCATAATCATATTTCGCTCGCTTGATTCAGTTACCTCAATCGTAAATCTTCAACACGGGGTGCGAAATTACGGCCGGCACACAGTCATCATAAAAAGAACTGGTCGGGCTCATTGTCTTTGATCGAGCAAGCTCGCGTCCCATCGAAGAAAGTCATTCGTCAGTGACGCGAGAGAATTATAGAAAGGATGCACATCGGCCGTCCAAATGGCCTTAACAAATTGGGGCACCCAGTGGGACATTTCCCTAAGCACAAATGTTTTCTGGTCTTTGAAATACCGCCTGTTACCTGTCTCCAGATAGCGAAACACCAGGTAATAAACGAACTCCAATTCCGTTGAAATATGATCAGGGGGTTCTTTGTTATCTGTACTGGGGTGCAGGCCGGCATCCATATAGAACTGGATGACCTGCATGGTGGAACTCCCCATGGCACGGTGGTTTTCGTCCAAATAAACAGATCCGTAGGGCGCGGCCAACAACTGAAAAGGTCCTATAAAAAGTTTGGCATGGGCGACCCCCAATTGAGCCAAACCGGACGCTGAAGGGTCGAATCGACGCTTCATTTCTTGCGTCCAATTGCACAGACCAGAATCGAGCTGCTGGGTCTCTTCTGCAAGGAATTCAAGGTTGTCACCTAGTTGCTCAGTCGGATAGCGATAACATTCGGCCAGCAGGCGATAAATATTTCCCCTGTGAGAGTGTTTCTTTGAATCGAAAATTCCGCGGTCGATCATCAACATTTCTAAGGTTTCTCCGAAAGCTTACCCAAATCAATAGAAAGGAGGTCTTCGCCCCCTCTTCTTATATTGCTAAAAGTCGCGAATATAAAACACTTTGGGCTTGGTTCCCTTATTGGGCAACAACTGACGGGACGTGAACTTGCCCAGCAGACGACTGACTTTGCTGTTTTTGTCATCCAGATCACCAAAGATTCGTGCCTCAGGGGGGCAAGCTTCAACGCACCAGGGCTGTTTCCCTTCCTTGACCCGATGATCACAGAAGGTGCATTTCTCCACTATGCCTTTTTGCCTGATTCCCTGATAAGTCTTTTCCCTATCCGGATTGTAATTCGGCGTCGGTGCTTTTGTTTTGTCAGCGATTTCCTTCCCACTGGCCGTTAGACCTTCCATCAATGGCTTGTCTTCCCGATACATTTCGTGCTGCTTCTCCTCGTTAAAGTAGATGACATTGTACGGACAGGCCAACTGACAACTCCGGCAGCCGATACATTTGTCCGCATTATGGAGAACAATCCCTTCTTTGTTTTGGTACATGGCCTTGGTAGGACAAACCTTTACGCAAGGGGCGTTTTCGCAGTGATTGCACAGAGTGGGAATATACTGATAGCGAACGTTTGGAAACGATCCTCTTGTCTCAGTGAAATGATTGGACCAGTGAACGTCTGCATCCAGGTTGTTTTCCGTTTTGCAGGCGATGTCACAGGCAGCACAGCCAACGCATTTGTGAAGATCGATGACCATCGCATATTTAGCCATAACCGTCTCCTCTTAAAGTTTTTCCACCCTTACCCGGGTGACGCCACCATGCCTGGCAGTGCTACCGCTCAAACGCTCATAATCGGCCGGTAGAATAATATTGTTGTTACCTCCACGGGGGATTCTGCGTTTGAAATCCACGGCCGCCACACTCCCATAGGCCCAATGACCTTGACCAAAACACTTGCCAATGGTCCCTGGACGAACCCCTTCCCAGAGCTTCACGTTGCATTCAATCTTGCCCACCGGTGAGACGATGCGGATTTTATCGCCGTTTTTCAAACCAAGTGTTCTAGCATCCACGGGGTTTATCTTGGCCACATCGTCCCAGCGTTCATCGCCTGGATCCGCGTCCTTATGGGATTGATACCAGGTGCAGTTTGCAGATCTGCCCTCACGGTTGAGACGAGACCGATGTTCAAAGAAGATTAACGGGTAATCCTTCTCGCTGCCCCACCGAAAGGCCTCCTCGTAATGAGGCACAAAGGCCACCTCGCCCCGCGCCGTGTAGTTGCATGCCTTGAGCACCTCATCAATGGAAACCCCGTGCTTCTCACCATGCTTTCCAAGGGCGGTCTTAAGGGTCTCGCTGTAAAATTCAAATTTTTTGGTTTGGGTTCCAAACTTGTCCCACTTTTTCCTATAGGGGTACTTCGTTGAGTTCCAGACTCCTTTTTTCTCCACCTCTTTCCACCCACGGAGGGCATCGCCGTATTTTCCATAATCCTTATGACCGCTATCCCACATAGGTTGGGTCAATTTTTTTAGCGCAAAGAGGCTGAATTCCATGCTATCGCGAGGTGCCTTGCCCGTCTCCGGGTCTTTGAACTCGTTTTTGTAGTAGTCCAACAGATTCGTGAAACCCTTTTGGGCTAATTTCTCAGCGATCATCCATGGGATTTCGGTTTCGTCCATTTTGACATCCCATAGGGGCATGATGATGGGTAAATTGAAAGTGGCGTATGCATGCATGTTCTGTTTGCTTTTAAGGAATCCATACTTTTCGAACATTTGATGGGCTGCCGGCAGGACAATGTCGGCGAAATGACTCATTTCGGATGCATGGGTGGTAATGTGAACAAAGAATGGGAGCTTGACCAATGCCTTCTCCCATCTCTCTGCTCCCGAGCAGGAGAAGACAAAGTTGTTCCAGTAACCGATGGCCATTTTGGTGGGGTATGGCTCATCGCTCAAAATGGAGTCCGCCGCATTGTTGGTAACCACCCCACCGCCAGATTTTCCTTTGTTCAGTGCGGGAAACTGGAGGTAACCGCGCTGATCCATCTTTTTGTTCTTGGTCCCCTTCTTCGCAATTTCATCATAGTAGGGCTTGAAGTCGGGCGTCTTGTTGGTGGGGATCTTAGCACTACGCAGCGTCCCGCCTTCATTGTCGGCCGATCCCACCAAACCGTTCAGGGCATGGGCGGCCATGGCGGTGTAGCCACCCCGAACTTGCATGGAGCTTCCCGGTGATAGCCAGGAAATGGCTCTGGGGGCCGCATCGGCAAATCCACGCGCTACGCGAACGATCTGTTCCGCCGGAATGCCGGATCTTTCGGATGCCCATTTGGGCGTTTTGTCTTTGAGTTCAAGGTTCCACCAAGNNCTGGGACCGTTCGACCTGCTTTGAACAGGTTCTCTCCCTCGACGAAATCCCCAACGAACTCCCGGTTCCACAACCCCTCTGCAAGAATCACATGGGCAATGGCGACAGCGAGTGCGCCATCTTCCCCGGGAATAACCGGCAACCATTCATGTGCCTTTGCAGCCGTGGAAGAGAGCCTTGGATCAATAACGGCAACCGTGGCTTGATCCAAAACCTTACCCCAGATGCTCACGGCATGGGGAACCTGCCGATTGGAGGCCAAGGGATCCGCACCCCAGCAAAGAACGTAACGGGTCTTGTCCAGGTCATAGTCACGGTAACCCCAGTACCCCTCGGTGTAGTAAGGTCCGAACTTTTCTGCCTCTGCACAGATGGCGCTGTGGGAGATCCCATTTGGCGATCCGAAGATTTTCGGTAAGGCGCCATAGATGAGATCCCTCATGTAGGTGTACCGTCCCCGAAACAACGTGAAACCTTCCGGATTTCCGCTCTGACGAAGTTCCAGCATCTTGTCGGCAATGATATTCATGGCCTCGTCCCAGGGGATGGGTACGAACATTGGGTCCTCGTCCCTACCCTTTTTTGGATTCGTCCGCTTCATGGGAACTTTGATCCGATCGGGATCGTAAACCTGTTGAATCGCCATATGAGCCCGGACGCAAGCCTTGCCATGCACTGCGTTGGAGAACTCATTACCTCTGACTTTGACGGCTCGACCGTTGATGACCAGCACCTGTACCGGACACCAGCTGGTGCATCCTTGGCAGGTAGTGGCCATCCATTGTTCTATGGTGGAAGACCCTTTGCCTTCCGTACTCTGGGCAAAAGCAAAAAGCGCCGGTTGACCTTGAAGGCTAATGATGGCCATTCCGGACATGGAAGATAGCTTTAGAAAATCACGTCTTGTTAAAGACATAGTCCCTCCCTGTGGAATTCGTCCAGGGGCACTGGAACGATACCACCCTCATGACAGCACCTGTAATGCCACAACCACCTGTCCCCCCATGATCATCAGGTGCTTTAAGGTAAAAGCTCCCACCAAAATCAACAGCGCCATAACAAATGCCGTCCCCCGACCCAATGTTCCCTTGGTTGCCAACAGTGCAACAGCCGCCAGCACCGCAGGGAGCACAATTCCAAGAACCAAAACCACCGCATTCCAGAGGAGACCAAACCTTTCCATGAAATGGGCGTAGCTAATGTTTTGCTCCAACTCCAACCGTCCGGTGAAGAACTGCCACAGGAGGACTGAGAGAAACTGCACGGCCATCAGTCCCAACAAAATAGCAGGAAAGGAAATCCTCGCGCGGGTATCCTCCTTCCAAGTGGCTGTATCTCCTATGATGGCTTGAATCAGCATCACGGCGGCTACACCCGTTGCCAGGGAGGAGATGAGAAAAATTCCAGGAATCATTTCAGTCCAGAGAACCCTGCCCAGGGAAGACAAGAACAAGCCATGGTAAAGCCCAACACCGATGGCGAAAAAGCATCCGATGAACTGGACCGTGCGAAACTTAGCGTCGAATTGAACGTCTTTAGACAAAAGCAGTAACAAATAAACCAGCGAAAAGATCATAAACCCGGTTTGCAAGAATACACCTATGGTCATCACAGACTCTGGGTTGACGTACCACAACGTGACAATGGCCCTACCGGGGACCCCCAGCTTGAAGACTAGCGCCAACAGCCCCAGGCCGACAGCCACCGGGCCGATAATTGCACCGAGCCTCACCGTTGATAGATAACGCTCTCGTTCGTAAAGGCTCGCTAATACTGAAAGCAGGAAGGCGCCGATACCGACACCGCCCAAGAACAGATCGATGGTAACTCGAATATCCCACGAAGATAGAAATTCCATGAGATACCTCCACTGGCCGCTTGGATGAATTTGATGGTAGGGGTTCGCAATCCTTATGCCACAAGAACTCTAAGAAGGAATTCTAATGGACGTCCGACTCAACTTCTTTTTACTCACCAGCAACTTACTAAATTTATTAGGTAATCTATCCAGCAGATCGCTTCATCCGACTCCAAAAATTTTTTTTTGATTGGTACCGATGAAAATAGGGTGTGGATCCCGGCGGCTTTCTCGCAGGACTGGGAAAACGATGGGAACCTGCTTGCAAGGATGAGAATCTCGGTCGTAGGTCTGCCTCTGCACATGTTACTTGAATCATGGGTTTGCGGTGTATGTTACAAGCGCATGTGTCTTGGCCTCTTTTTTGCGGTAGTTCCCGCAACGTGGACATCGAGACTCTCAAGCTTTTTTGTGATGTCATTCAGCTCAAGGGCTTTACCCAAGCCGCAGCGGCAAACTCCATTACGCAATCCGCTGTCAGCCAACGCATCAAATCCCTCGAACAGAGGTTCGGCCTACCTCTTATCGAACGTCACGGTTCCGAACTCCGGCTCACCAAAGCCGGTGAGATCATCCATAAAAGCGCGAAACGTATTCTTGCAGAGTTCAGAGAGGTTGAGGAGCGCATGGAGGAAATGAAAGGAAAGGAAGGAGGTATCGTCAGACTCGCCGCGATATACAGCGTCGGACTCTATGAGTTGGATCCCTTTCTAAAAAAGTTTCTCAAAGCGCATCCAAAAATTGATGTTCATATCGAATATGGTCGAGCAAGCAAGATCTACCAAGATGTCGCGAACGACTCCATCGACCTGGGAATCGTGGCCTATCCCACGCAACGACCTCAACTGGGTTGCGTTCCCCTGAGCAACGATGAGTTGGTGCTCATTTGCCGCCCCGACCACCCCTTATTCCAAGAGAACTCCATTAGCATCAAGCGGCTCGACGCACAGCCCTTTGTTGCCTTCCACCGAGAAATCCCCACCCGCAAGGCCATTGATGAAATCTTCAAACATCAGGAGGTGTCGGTCATCATCAAAGCGGAATTTGACAACATCGAGCTCATCAAGCGAGCCGTAGAGATTGGCCTGGGGGTCTCGGTGGTTCCATCCGTCACAGTGAAATCTGAGATTCAGACAGGACTGCTCAAGGCTGTCGGCTTGTCTGAGGGCCCTTTTATGCGACCCATTTCTGTCCTGTATCGCCGCGGCCGATCCTTACCGCTGGGGGTGATGAAATTTCTTGACGTCCTGGCGGGTGACTCCCCAACACCGTCCCCAGATTCTGGTCATTCCAGGGTTTAGGAAATGCCCCCGAGCCTTTATCATTAACGGTAATCTGCGCCCCCTCCCGCTGGGTCAAACCAACCGCCAAACACGGGGTTCCACCTTTTCTATCTCTGGTATGTTTCTTGCAAATTTCCCTAGCGGGAGTAGCTTATGAAGCGACAGAAGGAGAGAGAACTGTTCGCCAAAGCCCTGGAGTGGCATGTCGGGGAAGAAAAAAAGATCCTGGAAGAGTATCGGACCCTGGCTACCAGGCTCATGGGAACTCCGGCCAGCCTCGTAGCGGAGCTGATCCTGGAAGATGAGCACCAGCATCACGCGTTGTTACTGCAGGTCGTCAATCAACTAAGGCAACCAGCCAAGGAGAGGACCAAATGCATCATCTTGGATGACAATCCCGAAGCACTGCTCCAGGAAACTCGGAAATTAAGGGAACACGAGAAGGAAAGCGTTCAGGTCTGCCGAAAGTTAAAGTCACAAATGAATTTGACGGAATCGGAGATTTACGAAGCAGTTTTGGACGCGCTGGTTTCTGACAGTGAGAAGCATCAAAGGTTACTGCTAGCGGTGGAGAAATCCATAAAGACCTGAAAAGGAGGGGATCATGGAAACCGTATGGGTCTTGATCGCAGCTGTGATCTTGCTGGGATTTTTTTACGTCCTCGTGCCGCTGGTGATCAACACCTTTCATCGCTACCGGGGAAAGAGAGTCCTCAGGTGCCCCGAGACCGGCATGCTGGTGGAAGTGGAGATCGATGCTAAAGAGGCGGCTTTTTCGGCACCCTTCGGCAAGCCGATTCTCAGAGTCAAAAACTGCACGCTATGGCCTGAGAAAGAAGACTGCCACATGGAGTGCCTGGCTAAGGTTAAATGAGAGCGGATCACCAGCTCGACACCCGCTGAATGATTCTTCCGGAACGGACTCCCATCGGAGGGAGAGGTTCACCCTCTGGCCCCCAGAACAAACCGGACATAGATTTGGCCAGACAAGCGAACTTGCGTTGAAATAGGGATTCCTAATTATAGGAAGATGAAAGGCTGGGTATTCCGAGGAGTGAAAAAAAATCCCCCACGGTCTGAGAAAACCCTTGTCATTTACAGGACTTTTAGTAAATCCAATGGGCACAGGTTTTGCGCTTTCTTTCGAATGCAGCATGGCAGGTGTAAGGAGACACAGTTTGTACGGTGCAAAAACAATGAGGAGGGCCTATGCTGGTTAGCAAACGCATGAAAAAAACCCCGGTGACCATCGGTCCAAACGAGTCTCTGGAAACTGTAGAAGAGAAAATGAAGGCCGGCGGATTCCGTAGAACGCCAGTTGTTGAAAATGGCAGACTGGTAGGCATCGTGACGGATAAGGATCTGGCCCAGCACAAAGGTTTTCTGAAGCAGACTAAGGTCAACGTAGCCATGAGCAAGGACGTCGTAACGGTGACACCCCAGACCACGCTCGAGGAAACCACAGAGCTACTCTTGAAACGCAAGATCGGCGGGGTCCCTGTAGTGGAAAATGACCGACTTGTGGGAATCATCACCACCAGTGATGTCCTAGAGGCGTACCTCGACGTCATGGGGGCATCCGAACAGGGAAGCTTCCGAGTCGACCTGCTCTTGCAAGGAAATGGCCATGACCTTGCCAGCGCCTCCAAGATTATTTCCGAGCAGGGAGGCGAAATACTCGGCCTGGGAACCTACCGCGAGAAATGGGAGGAAAGCCCGGTCTTCTACCTCAGGCTACGGGGAACTGAACCGGACAGGGTTGCTGCGTTTCTCAAAGAAGCGGGTTTTGAGATTTTGGGAATGCAATCCTAAGGAGGCTTGCAAACCGATCTATGGCCCCTCTTCCACCTTTGATCCAGGCAATGGGGCAACCGGGCTTCTTTCCGGCGCCTCCAGTGCCAGTGGAGCTAAGGCAAACCCATATTTCCTACGTTTTCTTAGTTGGTGATTGGGTCTACAAGGTCAAAAAACCTGTACGTTTCACTTTTCTGGACTATTCGACCCTTGACCTGCGCAAGAAATACTGTGAGGAAGAAGTCCGCCTGAATCGCCGCCTTGCACCGTCCGTCTATCTGGGAGTCCTTCCCATACTCAAGCATGGAGAAGACTTTCTGCTTGGCAAATGTAATCAGCCAAATGAAGAGTCGGCGGTCATGGAATATGCGGTCAAAATGCGTCGTCTTCCTGAAGACCGGATGCTGGATCGACTGGTCCGCAAAGGAACCATCGGCGCCACGGAGATGGAAGCCATTGCCCGGACTCTTGTCTCATTTCACCAAGGGGCCGCAGCAGATCATGCGGCAACCTTCGGCTCACGAGACTCCATATGGCAAAGGCTCTCCGACAACTTTAGCGAGACGGAACCCTATATTGGCCAAACGATCAGCCGCCATCGGTTTACAAGAATCCAGGAGTTTAGCCTCAAATTTCTGGAACAGCGCCGGCAGCTTTTCGAATCTAGGATCCAGGAACAAAGAATCCGCGACGGGCATGGAGACTTGCGCGCGGCGCATATCTGTCTTACGAAACCGTTAGCGGTATTTGACTGTATCGAGTTCTCCCAACGCCTCCGCTACTGTGATGTGGCCTCAGAGATGGCCTTTCTCGCCATGGACCTCGATTATCTCGGCGCCCCTGAGCTCTCGGAACAACTGATTGCCGCCTACGCGGATTTGGCCAAGGATGCAGCGCTGATTGAGTTGATGCCCTTTTACAAATGCTACCGGGCCTACGTTCGAGGAAAGGTTGCAAGTCTCAAGAGCAGAGAAGAGGAGGTTCCGGAATCGGAACGTGAAGCGGCCGTGGCCGAGGCTTGCCGTTATTTTCGGCTCGCGTACCGGTATACCAAAGATTCTCCTCGGCCCTCTTTACTCATCGTTTGCGGATTGGCCGGTACCGGCAAATCCACCGTGGCCCGACTCCTGAGCGATCTCACGGGATTTAAAATGCTGAATTCCGACGTTCTGAGAAAGAGGCTCGCCGGCGTTTCCACGGGCCAAGGAACCGGCCAAGGTTATCGGGAGGGAATTTACAACCATGCTTTCACCGAACTGACCTACAGCGCACTCCTCACGTCAGCGGAAGAATCGCTGCGGGCGGGACATGGGATCATCGTCGATGCGACCTTTAAAGATCCACAGCACCGCCGGCAGTTTCTCGAGAGTGCAATCCGAATCGGTGTCCCGCTACTCTTCGCGGAATGTCGAGCCCGTAAAGACGAGGTCATTCGTCGCCTGCAAAGGAGAGCAACGGAGCCCAATGAAGTTTCGGATGCGACGGTCAAAGTGTACCTGCGACAGAGGGAGGAATTCATCCCTTTCAACGCAATGGAAGGGAGCCACTACATAAGCATCGACACAGAATCGGAACTCGAAAAGCAACTTCTGACGGTTGAGAACTTATTGACCCGGCTGGCGAGCAAATACTGACGGTTTACGAGATGCCCAGCTCGTCGATTTTTCGATAAAGAGAAGAGAGACTGATGCCCAACAGGCGCGCCGCTTCCTTGCGGTCATCACTCGCCTCATCCAATACCCGCCGGATATGCACCTTCTCAAATTGCCGGAGAGCCTCCTTGAGATCGTGAGTATAGGGGGGAAGCCCCCCCTCCCCCCGGATGGACTGTGGCAGGTTATCTACCGTGATCCAGTCACCGTCCGCCAGGATCATGGTGTGTTCAATCACGTTGTCCAACTCTCGAACGTTGCCTTTCCATGGCTGGGACATGAGCAAACGAATCGCCCCTCCCTCTGCCCCCTTGAAGTTCTTCTTAAGAGAAGGGTTGTGCTTCTGAATCAAATGATCCACCAGGAGGGGAATGTCTTCGGGCCTTTCCGCCAGCGAGGGTATGTGGATTTCCATGACGTTCAATCGGAAGTAGAGATCCTCTCTAAACCGTCCGGCCTCCGTCTCGCTTCTGAGATCGCGATTGGTGGCTGCCAGGATCCGGACATCAATGCGTCGAGGGGTTGTGCTCCCGATGGGGAGGATTTCCTTTGCCTCCAATGCCCTCAGGAGTTTTACCTGCAAGAGTTGGGGGATCTCCCCGATCTCATCCAGAAATATCGTACCCCCTCGCGCTTTTTCGAAAAGTCCCTCCTGATTGGCGAAGGCACCGGTAAAGGATCCCTTCATATGACCGAACAATAGGCTTTCCAACAGGGTATCGGGCAGCGCCCCGCAATTGACCGGAAGAAAAAGCTTGTCCTTTCGATCGCTGTTGCTATGTATCGCCCGGGCAATGAGCTCTTTACCCGTGCCGCTATCGCCGGAAATAAGGATGGTCGCCTGGGTGGGCGCTACCTTCTTCACCACCGCGAGGACTTTTTCCAGGGCTTTGCTTTTGCCAATGATACCCGGGAATTCATAAGTCTGCGGAACTCGCCTCCGAAGGAATTGAACCTCCTCGGCGTGATACCTGCGTTCGATGAGCTGCAGGATCCGATCCGTGACCTGTTTGATGGGAACGGGCTTGAGCAAATAGTCCTGGACACCATGATGAATGGCCTCGACGGCGGTTTCTAGGGAAGGACTGTGGGCCACCATGATGACGAGGGTCCGAGGCGAGACATCCTGGATCTGCTTTAACAGCTGGACACCGTGGGTGCTGGGAAGGTCCGCTTCACACAACAAAAGATCCCAGTCTCCCTGGGACAAAAACTCGACGGCCGATTTTCCGTCACCCGCGACCTCCACCTCATGCCCCTCCTTCTGCAAGGACTCGCACAGGCTTTCACGAAAGGAGGAATCCGGGTCCGCTATTAGGATACGTGGCATTGTATTAACGTTACTCTGTTATAGTCTCTCAGCGGCGGCCCGAAGGCCAGGATCGCTAGTAAAGCGACGAACGGCCGCAGCAAGCTTTCTCCTCTGTACACTTGCAGGCACGCCTACATGCTCCATCGTTTTGGAAACTTCGGCACCGCAGCAACTCAAAAGCTCGCTGTAGATTGCGTCAAGCTCCGAGCTTTCTACCTCCAGAGCAATTTTAAAGGCGTCTTCAACTGATATGGCCGGGGTCCCCTGGTTCAGATAGGAGCTCATCTGAGCCTCCAGCCGATCGGCCTTTTCTTCCACCACTTCAGGTTTAACGGGACTGTCTTGAAAGTTGTCAACGATGGCCTTGCAGGCCAGAAGGATACAGGCGTGCTGCTCCTCGTCTCTGGCCATTTGCCACCAGAAGTCCCTGAGCTCCGCATGATCCATAAATAAATGGGAAAAACGAAAGTAGACCTTGGAGACCAGCCTTTCAATGCCGGCAAATCTCTCGAAGGGATGTATCGGCTCTTGTTGCACAGTAGCCATTATATAGGCAGACCTCCCCTTTGCAAGCATTGAGCCGGGCCCATCGAAAAGGCATTTCCCTCCACTGGGCACAGGTGCCCCTGAGGGAAAGGCACCGAGTGCTCCCTTAGTTATGCTTAAACAAACTCTAAAATGCTTGCTTACTTAGGGCAACGATTTAACCAGGTTGAGGTATTCTTCCGTGGTGAACAAGTGGCGTGTCTTGACGTGAACCATTCCGTGGGATTCAAGGATTAATGCAAGCTTTGTACGGCCAATGCATTGGGTGCTTCAACGATCTGGATCCCATCGTAGGGACCCATGGTGTGGTACGCGGCCTTAAACTCAACGCCGGCCTCACCGTAGGCCTTTTTTAGATTTTCTATTCTTTCTGGAAAGCCTTTTCTACCAGCTATTCCCTTTTCCGTTAGTTGGACCATCATCATATAGGTGGGCATTGATCACCCCCTTCTCGGACGGACCCCGTGCTCTTCCCTCAGGTCAGTTGGCAATGCCGCAACTTTCGTGGCGGTTCATTGCACGATGGAAAATGCCAATTTTCTGGAGGTCGCGCCTGTGGATATTCTCGAAAGTAAGGAATCCTTTGGTCGGGATTCCCATTTCAGCAACCCTAGAGTTGATTCGCCGGAGCCGGAGGTTTTCAGTGTCTTTCGTTTTTTGCGATATCTTAGATGACGCACACCATTCGGTTGCGATTGACATGAACTGGCAAAGATGTAAGTTTTTATCTCTGGTTATTTCCGGGAGCTGGCAACCGGCCAATCAGCTAAAAGACCCTAGACAAATATGAACTCAAAGACAGATCAGGCTTTCACCCTGCCTTCATCCGAGCTCGCGGATCATGTGCATGAAACTCGGAAACGTACCCTGGAACTAGTGTCTGACCTTACGGACGAGCACCTGGTGGTACCCAAGATCGACATTTTGAATCCGGTTATCTGGGAGTTGGGACATATTGCCTTTTTTTATGACGTTTTCCTCCTCAGGAACCTAGAGACCGATGAATTCTTAATGAGCGGGGCCGAGAAAATTTACGATTCCTTTAGAGTCGATCACTCGGACCGCTGGGACCTGCCACTCCCCTCAAGGAAAGAAACCCTTGACTATATGCAACGGGTGATGCAGCGGACGGTGGACCGGTTGGGATCCCGCAAGCCAACACCCCAGGAGACCTACCTTTACCTTCTTACAGTGCTCCATGAAGACATGCACGGGGAAGCTATTACTTACTCGAGGCAAACTTTGAAGTATCCGAAACCGGAGCTCAGTACTTTTGGCAACGGTCCAGACACCAGCAATCTCAATAAAGGTCCGCTGCCGGGCGACGTGGAAATAGCCGGCGGGAAGTTTCAACTCGGCGCTCCACCTGACACACCGTTCCTGTTTGATAACGAAAAATGGTCGCATCCCGTAGATCTCGCTCCTTATAAGATCGCCCGTACTCCAGTGACCAATGCGGAGTTCGCGGCGTTTGTTGACGATCAGGGGTATCTTCGCAGTGAACTCTGGAGCCACCAGGGTTGGGTCTGGCGAACCAAACAGGTCGCCACGCAGCCCAATCATTGGAAACGGGAAGGGAATCAATGGTACCGGTGGCGCTTCAACGAACTCGTTCCCCTGGAAAACGACCATCCCATCGTTCATGTGACCTGGTACGAAGCAGAAGCCTATTGCCGTTGGGCCAAACGGCGGCTTCCTACGGAAGCGGAGTGGGATTTAGCCGCTAGCGGCGAGCCCACAGCCAACGGCAAGGGAATCAAACAGCGCAAGCGAAGGTATCCCTGGGGCGACGATCCCCCAACCCGAGAACGCGCAAACCTGGACTCCCGTCTTCTAGGAACTGTAGATGTTGCCGCCTTCCCGGCCGGTGACAGCGCGTTTGGCTGCCGCCAGATGCTGGGAAACGTATGGGAATGGACCGAATCCGCTTTCTATCCATTTCCTGGATACATCGTCGATTGGCCCTACAAAGAATACTCCGCTCCATGGTTCGGCTTCCGCAAGGTTCTGAAGGGGGGCGCCTGGGCCACCCGTTCGCGCCTCGCCAACAACTCCTATCGAAACTTCTTCGAACCCCACCGGCGTGACGTGCTTGCCGGCTTTCGCACCTGTGCTCTGGAGTAGGATTCCTTTCGTCTAGTTGTGCTGACGTGGACGATCTTCAAACGACGGTATTATTCTAGTCGGATTAGAAGGAGCCAAGGAATTTCGTAACGGCATGAAGATCGGAATTGTCGGCGGCGGACCCGCTGGGCTCTATGTCGCCCTGCTCATCAAGAAACACTTCCCTCTTTGGTCCATTGAGCTGGTGGAGCAAAACCCCGCGGATAACACCTACGGTTGGGGGGTGGTATTTTCAGGCCGGGCGCTCTCCTTTCTGGAAGCAAGTGACCCTGACTCCTATGAGGACATCAAGAGCCGCCTGGAGACCTGGGATCAATTGGTCATTGTGCATAGGGGTCAGTCCGTACCGATCGATGGAAGTTACTTTTCGGGGATTGGCCGCATTGGTCTACTGCAGATTTTGCAGCGGCATTGCCTAGATCGTGGTGTTGTCATTCGCTTTCAAACGCGCTTTCAGGACCTGGAGCCTTTTTCCCGTTGCGACCTCATCATCGGGGCGGATGGCGTAAACAGCATGGTGCGGGAGCAATACCGTAAGATCTTTCAGCCAACGGTTAAGTTCGGCTCCAACAAGTATGTCTGGTATGGCACCACTCAAGTCTTTGGATCCCTGTCATTGATTTTCCATGAGAACAACGACGGTATTTTTGTGGGGCATGCCTACAGGTATAGTCCCACCAACAGCACCTTTATCGTGGAGTGTGATGCCACAACTTGGGAAAGGGCCGGGCTCGGCTCCATGTCCGACGAAGAGAGCCGCCGCTATTGCGAGAATGTCTTTGAGAGAGATTTGCGGGGCAACCCTCTTTTATCCAACAAATCAATGTGGCTTAATTTCGCTATGGTCAGTAACCAGAGATGGAGCTATAAGAACGTTGTCTTGATCGGCGATGCGCTCAGAACAGTTCACTTCTCCATCGGTTCCGGAACCAGGACGGCCCTTGAAGACGCCATTGCATTGGCCAAAGCCCTGGAGATTCATGGAGAGGACCTCCGCACCGGGGTGCAGACCTTCATAGAGAACCGGCGACCATCGGGTGGCCGGCTGCTTGATGTCGCTCACAGGAGTCTTGTTTGGTACGAAAACCTGCGGCAAGTCATCCAACTCGAGCCCGTCCCTTTCGCATACGACTACATGACCCGTGGCGGCAGGGTGGATCATGAGACCTTGAGAAAGAGAGCACCCAAGTTCGCTGCTGCCTATGAGTCCCTGAGGAGCTAAAAAAGGAGAAGCATGATCAGCATACGTCCCAGCCAGGAGCGGGGACAGACAAAACTCAGCTGGTTGGACAGCCGCCATACCTTCTCTTTCGGCGAATACCACGACCGAAAGCACCAAGGATTTCAACAGCTGAGGGTAATCAATGAAGATCTGGTGCAACCGGGAAAAGGATTCGATACCCATTCCCACCGGGACATGGAGATTATCTCCTACGTGTTGGAAGGGACGCTTGCCCACAAGGACAGTGTCGGCACAAGTTCGCTGATCCGGGCCGGCGAAGTACAACGCATGAGTGCCGGTACCGGCATACGACACAGCGAGTATAATCCATCAAAGACTTCAAGGGTCCACTTCCTGCAAATCTGGATCGTGCCCAATCAGCGGGGCCTCGAGCCCAGCTATGAACAGCGCGCTTTCACCAGGGAGGACAAGCGGAGCCGATGGCGAATTGTGGCCGCCAAGGACGGACGGGAGGGTGCCGTTAAGGTTCATCAGGACGCCGAGCTATACATCGCGATCCTGGATCCCGGCGACAAACTAACCTATGAGCTGCAACCCAAGCATTACGCTTGGGTCCAGGTCACCCGTGGAGAAGTCATGCTAAACAATCAGCGGCTCGTACAGGGAGATGGGGCTTCCGTCAGTCAGGAGCGGTTGCTCGAAACTCGAACGATGACACAAGCTGAGGTTATCCTCTTCGACTTAGGATAGACGAATTCTCTTTCTCTCTGACCTATGCAGGTAAGACAGGTTTTCCACTAGGGTCCCCGATATTCCATTCCGCCTTCATGAATTTGGCGCCAGCGATCCTTAAACCAGGGCACAGAGATTAGCGGCAAGACTTCGGATCCCTTAAGGGGCCCATCCATGGCCCGCCCACTAACGCGGTTCCATAGGCTTCCTGTCTCCACATCACGCATCAGTGGTGTGGTCCGGTCTTTGTGGTCTGCCGCTTTAAATGTCAGAGTCCGACCGGACACCCTGCGGGAAAATGCCATTGCCTCTTTGTTGACTGGATCCATAACGACCAGAATCGACCGAGGTCCCACCATATCGTTTACCACCGGCTGTTTCAGCAGGAGGTCATAAGGATAGAGTTTAGCGTTGGGCCCCTGCCCCACACTCAGACCCATCTCATCCGCTAAATGGCCTGCGACATAGGTCCCCATGAATCCACCGCGACCTTCCCGTGCCAGAACCGTGGTGTTGGGATAGATCGCCTTCCAGGTCTTCCAACGCATCACCCGGCTAGGAAGGATTTCCAACTCCGTACCCGTAAGCTCCCCCAACATGGCAAGACCCGTGGAGTGATTCCACTTCGAGTCCGTTAGCTTGTCATACATGATGAAC
>JABAOE010001205.1_pt3 | contig 42021 bp, 36 predicted proteins | sample 7062141 | NCBI WGS metagenome assembly JABAOE01 (sample SAMN14538627, study PRJNA623070) | marine sediment metagenome | biome: marine biome [ENVO:00000428]; feature: marine pelagic biome [ENVO:01000023]; material: deep marine sediment [ENVO:00002113] | place: India: Gulf of Khambhat ...
AGATCTACACAAGAAAGTGACACAGCTGGGGTTGTTGAGAAGAGGTAAGCCCCCCTCACAGTATCGATTCCCGAACGATCGGCATACGGTAGAGAAAGTCTTAGGCAGGTTGCCCACAGGAACCAAGATAGCAGTAGAAGCAACAAGTAACTGGTGGTGGTTCGTGGAGAAGGTCAGGGAATTCGGCCATGAGGTGTATCTGTCTCATCCCAAGCAGACCAAGGCGATCGCCTCAGCGCGGTTGAAGTCGGACAAGGTGGATGCTTTGATGCTGGCGAGATTACTGAAGGCGGATTTACTGCCAATGGTGTGGATACCAGGAGAAAGAGAACGATACGTGCGCGAGCTTTTGTCGCACCGGGGTAGGCTGGTGAAGTCTAGGACCGCAGTGATCAACGAATTACATGCGGTGTATGCCAAGAGGAACGTGGAGGTAGTGGGCAAGGCGTGGTTAAAAGTTGATCCGGTGCCCTATAGGGCAAAAGAGCTCAGTGGATATGGGCCACGGATTGTTGAGGAGAACGTGGAGTTATTGAGGTTTGTCAATGAGCAGATTGGGGGTTTGGATAAGGAGCTGAGAAAACTAGCCCGAGAGGATGCACAGGCAAAGAGGTTGATGAGTATCATAGGGGTGGGACCCGTCACAGCAGTGGCAGTGAGTTGTTGGGTGGGAGATATTAATCGGTTTGCCAATTCGAAGAAGCTGGTGAGTTATTTTGGGATAGCGCCAAAGGTGAGGCAGAGTGCGGAGCGGGAAAGGCATGGGCACATCAGCAAAGAGGGCAGTCGAATGGTTCGGTGGCTATTGATCCAGGCGGCATTGTCGCACACTCAGAAATCGAAGGGAGTATCACGTAAACACTACCTGGGGGTTCGCAACCGGCAGGGTAAGCAGATTGCCCGGGTAGCGGCAGCGAGGAAGCTTGTGGGGGCGATGTATCACATAAGGACGCATGGTCCAAGGGTGACCGATTAAATGATTGGGTAGCTGCGCCTTTTACCCTAGTGGGGTAGAAACCGCCGGAAGAAGATCATGCGCCTAGGAAGCGCGAAGAGATGCATGGGCTGTTGCCCGAATGTGATCGAATAGACCGGTGGTCCACGAAAAACGGAGGTCGACTAAAAGAAGGTGAGACAAGTTTAAGCAAAATCTAGGTTGACAACGCCATTCTGTTTAGAGATGCGTCCTGAGGGTCGAAGTCTTCGGAAACCCGCATCCAGAGCGGCTCCGAGCCTAACTAGAGGCGGCATTTTGTGAAATTCCTTCCAAGCGGTCTTAGAATTCTAGTTTTCTGTCGCAAATCTTAATTCGGAAGACCACATTTCTCCCGCATTGACCCTCCCGGGGGTATCTGATATTTTGCCGTCAGTTTTACAGAGGGAAGGAGAATACCATGGGCAAGATACTCCGACTTGAATCCACCACCCCTTTTCAGGGTTTGCCAGAGCTAGTGGCTTACGACGAAGGTCTGTTCACTGCGGAGGGATTGGATGTGGAGTGGGTCAAACGGGGTCAGGAAGCACCAAAAACAACCGATACCAAGGTTACAAGCTGGATCGGTTTAAATCCGTTCCTGAGCCATGGTAGCAGCCTCGAATCTCACGACGCAGTCAAGGCTAGCATGTACAATGCCTGCGAATGGGGAAATTATAAACGGGTGCAGGAAAGCGGCGAGGGCGCTCGACAGCTTGGCCGGCGATCCATCATTGCCTATGGAGCACTCATTGTACCCCCCTGGTCATCGATTTATACCCCGCAGCAACTCGCCAACAAGGTAGTTGCGCTTCCCTATTTTGCCGGGACCCACTATCTGGGTCTGTTGATGATGGAAGGTTTCGTGCCTCGAAATATGATCAAGACCTGTTTGGGACCCAATGGTTCGGTCAACATCTACCGCTCGCTGATGAATCGTGAGGTTGACGCCACCGTGGTCTATGAGCCCTATATTGCGGTGGCGGAAAAAGCAGGCTGCAGAATACTCTGCCTTGCGCCTTACCATGGTACCGAAGTGGCTACGGATGACCTGGACGAGGACACCTATGCTCGGTTTAGCCGGGCAATTAAGGAGGCAGTACACCGGATTCAGGCCGATAAACGAAAATACATCCAGTACTTCATCGATTACCACAAATCGGACCCAGACGTGGCGGCGTTAACCGTTAACGATTTTAATGTGAGCAGGCTCCAGGTAGTAGAACCCGGGCCCATTCCTCCGGAGGAGCTGGAGAGGACCCGCCAGTGGATGATCAGCTGGGAACTGCTGAACAAAGAGACCACCGCGGGCAACCTGGTGAGGCATACGCAAGCGCATCATCCGGCATAGCCTGTTAACAGCATAGAGCCTAGCGCAAAGCGCATAGCGTTTTACGGTTTCGGAACCACTGACTACCGACTACTGACAATTAAACCAAATCCAGGCATTGGAGACCGGAGCCTGTAAACAGTTGTCCGTAGTCTGTTGTCTCTTTGTGCTGCTCCTCCAGTTCTCACTGCTGAATTGCTGCCTACTGCTCACTGCATTTCTGTCCTGCCGCTTTGCGCCATGTTCAGCCTAGGGCTGTTCCGTCCTTTTGCCTTTTTAATTTTGACTTGATTAGCGCTTTGCTGCTGCTTTGAATCCTGCAATGGTTGCCCGCCAGCCGGTGTCATTTTGACCTGGCACGAAGGGGAAGTAGTAGCTCACTCGATCCAGGAGGCCATCGTAATTCTTCCTGATCAGTGAAGGCAACTCCTCCCAGGAACCGCGCAGGGCGAAGGTCTCCATCATCTCATCTGTGATGAGGCCTGGCATCTCATTCCATTTTCCACGCGCCGCCAACATGCTGAGTTTCTCCCCCGTGTCCCCCCAGCCGTGTATTTCGAAAACAGGCCGGTAGGGTGGGGTGCTTGCGTAGAATGCAATCTGTTGGCGTACCTCTGCCTCGTACACCGCTGCCTTTTTAAGATCATCCGTCGGAATAACGAATACGCTGCTGCACAACTCGATGTCTTGGCGGCGGCGACCTGATTTTTGGAGTCCCGCTTGAATGTTCGGCTCCACGACCTCCTTAAGGTACTTGGGGCTCTTCAGGGGGTGAACGTGAAACCCTTCGCAGAGTTCTCCTGCGAGCCGGCACATCTGTCGGTTCACTCCGGCAATGTATATCGGCACGTTGGGGTAGTCGTGGGGACCGGGACTGAAAAATGGGGTCATCAGGGTGAGTTTGAAGTATTCCCCCTGATAGTTGAGCCTGGATTTATTCTGCCAGCAGTCCCAGATGGCTCGTATCGCGAGAACGACATCCCTCATTTTTGCCACGGGCTTCTCCCACTTGACGCCAAATCGGCGCTCATTGTGTCCTTTCACTTGAGTTCCCAAGCCCAAGATGAACCGGCCTTTGGAAAAACGGGCCATGTCCCAGCCAATGTATGCCAAAACGGCTGGACTTCGGGCAAAGGCGACGGCGATGCTGGTACCGACTGTTAAACGCTGACTGTGCTCGGCGGCCAGTACGAGCGGCAAAAACGCCTCATGAGCGGTTTCGAAAGTCCACAAGCCGTCGAAACCTATGTCATCCGCTGCCCGGGCAATGGTAGGCATCTGGGAAAGGTCGTGAACCAGGAGTCCTGTGTCGATCTTCATGGCAACAAATTTAAATTAAAAAATAAAAAGGCAAAAAGCAAAATCAATGAGTATCCAGGGCAAGCCCAGCGCGGCAGCACCGCAACGAAACGAGAAAGGACGTTTTTCACCACGAAGGGCACGAAGAGCACGAAGGTTAAGAGGCTTCATATAATTTGTTCGTGGCCTTCCTGCCGTACCGTGAAAAGAAAAATTAAAAAGTAAAAAGTAAAATCAAGTGAAAAGTAAAAATGCAAAATGGAAAGTCATATCCGCTTACTGCGTCAATCACATGTTCAGAATCATCTCGATCCGCAATCAAAGGAGAAGGGAGTCTTTCACCACGAAGGGCGCGAAGAGCACGAAGGTTAAGAGGTTTCATATAATAATTCTTCGTGGCCTTCGTGAGCTTCGTGGTTGGTTCGAAATTGCCTGTTAATCCTGGCGCTCACAGTGCACATGGCGCATAACGTCCGGATCACTCATTCCGACCTGTTTCGATCATCAATCCTCCAATTTCAATGGTCGATCCTTGCCGTTGGGGGTTTACAGGCCGAATAGAGGAGTGATATAGGAGGTCGATTTCCACATATCCTTTTGATCAAGTTGGAGGAGTTATGAGCCGACTGGCAGGAGTTACTCGAGAATCACTTGCCCCTGAGGCGCAGGCCATCTGGGACGGTATTGCTGCTGTCCGGCCGGGTATGCATGGGCCCTATAGCGTGTTAATGCACGCTCCGGAACTCGCGAAAAGAGTGGCAAATCTGGAGGACTACTTTCGATTCAATGCGGCCTTGCCGGTTACGGACCGAGAGCTGGTCATTCTGGCCACCGCCCGTGAGATGGAAGCCCGTTTCGCATGGTCAAGGCATGAGGCCAGGGGAGTTCAGGTCGGTACACGAAAGGAAGCCATCGAAGTCGTGCGTCAAAAGGGGGAGTTGGGCTCCCTGGAACCTCGTGAACGTCTGCTTGTGGAGATCGTCAGAAGCCTTCTTCGCAACCGAAATCTGTCCGATGAGCTATACGAGCGTGGGACAAAGGACCTGGGGACACAGCAACTCCTGGAAACCGTCGCCCTCATCGGACAGTACACCCTCATTGGCATGATCATCAATGGCTTTGACGTTTCCCTCCCGGAAGACACGGCAACTTTTTGACAGTAGCATCCCGGTGCTCGTGCCCCATTTTTCAATCGGCTTCCATGGATTGATTGTCTGTTGCTTACCACGAGGTATTAACGCTATATATTCCCATCGAGTTTTCCCCTGCCCGGGTCAAGGAGGATTCCTTTGGCTGATGACAGGGGATTGTTCATTATACGTAGGCGACACGAAAGGAGAGGAATCTCAATGGCCAAGACACAATCGGTGATCGGTGCGAGTATCGGGCGCGTGGAAGGTGTGGAGAAAGTCAGTGGCGCGGCGAAATACGCTGCCGATGTTCCGTACCCCGACGCCCTGTGGGGGAAGATCCTTCGCAGCCCCTATGCCCATGCCCGAATCGTAAACGTTGATACGACGAAGGCCCGGGAATTGCCGGGAGTTCGAGCGGTCGTGACGGGAAAAGACTGCCCCGAGCACTATCAGGGTAAGGCCATCAGAGACACTCCCGTCCTGTGCTGGGACAAAGTCCGGTTTATTGGCGACAAGGTGGCGGCGGTTGCGGCGGATACCCGGGAGACGGCGGAGGAAGCGATAAACCTGATCGAGGTGGAATACGAGGAGTTACCGGCAGTGTACGACCCCTTGAGAGCCATGGAGGCCGGAGCGCCGTTGATTCACGATGATCCATCCTCTTACGAAGGAGTAAAGCAGGAAACAGTGGTGAAGGACGTGCCCAACGTTGCCAACAGAAACACCTGGGGCAATGGTGATGTCGAAAAGGGTTTCAGCGAGGCCGACCGGGTGATCGAGCACACCTTCCGGGTGCCCATTCATCATCAAGGCTACATCGAGCCGCAGGCGTTCCTGGTGGCCATCGAGGAGGATGGCCAAATTCTGACCTGGTCATCGACCAAGGGGCCGTTTGGTACCAGGGCTCAGCTTGCTAAGTCCATCGGCGTGAGCCCGGACCGAATTCGCGTTCATGCGGTCAATGTAGGAGGCGACTTTGGCGGCAAGAGCGGCGCCGGTGAGCTTCCCATCGCTTATTTCCTAGCCAAGGAGGCCAAGAAACCCGTTCGAATCGTATTGAGCCATACCGAGGAGCTGACGGCGTCTAACCCGGACCACTATTCCGTCATAACGGTGCGGACCGGCCTCAAAAACGACGGGCGCATGGTAGCCCGATATCTGAGGGCGGTGCATGGTACCGGCGCTTATGCGGGCTACAAGCCCGGCGGCGGAAGCATCGGCGGTGCGGGAACCGCGGGACCGTACAGGATCGAAAACACATCAATGGAGGCCTTCCAGGTCTATACGAACACCGTGCCCTGCGGGTTCTGGCGCGCGCCTGGCGCCATTCATGCCATGTTTGCGGTAGAATCCCATATAGATCTGCTAGCCAAAGAGCTTGGCATGGATCCTGTGGACTTCCGGATGAAGAATCTGGTGGCGGAAGGCGACAAAAACGCCTTGGGGCGCTCCTGGCGCGGGGTTAAGGCTCGTGAAACGTTGCAGGCGGCCCTGGACGCGGCAGGGTGGAGCAAACGGAAGCCGGGACCGAACTACGGGAGAGGGGTGGCCATGTACGAGCGGGGCACCGGAGCGGGCAAGGGGTGGATTCTCCTGACCGCGGAGCTGGACGGAACCTTCACGGTTTTTACGGTGAGCGGGGACCAGGGGACTGGACTGCGCAATATCCTTTGCCAGACGGTCGCGTCTGAGATGGAAATCCCCGTGGATCGCGTCGCGTGTCGAATCGGCAACACCTCCGAGGTTCCCTACAATGTCGATATCGGATTCGGTGGCAGCCGTTCAACCAATATTGGCGGCCATGCCGTCATTGAAGCTTGTGGAAAGTTGAAAGAGCAAATGGCCAACCAGGCGGCCCAAATGTTTGAATGCTCCACGGAGGACGTGGTCTACAAGGCTGGGCAGTATACGAGCAAGGCAAATCGACGCAAGCCAATTCCACTCCGGGATGTCGTGGCGGCTGCAAACGGCCCTGTCACCGTGAATGTCGAACTGGAAGTGCCGAGAAGCGGGAATTCCACCTCGTTTGTGGCGCAAGTGGCGGAGGTGGAAGTGGATCCGGAAACGGGTCAAGTAAAGCTACACCGTTTTGTGACCGCCCATGACGTGGGGACGATTATCAACCCTCTGGGCCATCAGGGCCAGATCGACGGCGGAGCGATGATGGCCATCGGTACGGCTTTAATGGAGGAGTTGGTGGATGATAACGGCAAAATTACTACGCAGAACCTCGGGGAATACAAGATTCCAAACATTGCCGATGTGCCGAAGCTGAAGACCATTCTGCTCCACTCGCATGCGGGGCCCGGCCCTTACGATGCGAAAGGCATCGGCGAGCACGCCAACGTGAGCCCACCTGCGGCCATTGCCAATGCCGTGGACGATGCCATTGGTGTCAGGCTTTTTGAGCTGCCTATTTCCGCGGAAAAAATCTTCCACGCGAGGCGATAGTCCATCAAAACTCTGGAGGTGAGTACGATGGTCAATACAGCATCCCTGCTTCCCGGCGCCAAGAAGAGGATCAAACAGGTGGGTAGAACGGACCTCCCCGGCGGGGGGCTGGTTACGGTGGAAGACGGTTACGGTTATGTGGGACATATCGATCCGCCCCACGGGACTTCTATCCTTGACCTGAGAGACCTCAAGAAACCTAAAGTCGTGACACAACTGGAGGTGCCCCCGGGGATCCATTCGCATAAGGTGCGGGTCAGCGGGGATGTCATGCTCGTGAATTATGAAAGGTTTCAAACCAATGAGAAACCCCAGGGCGGCCTAAAAATCTTTGACATCTCTGACAAATCCCATCCTCGGGAAATTGCCTTTTTCAAAGCCGCAGGTAAAGGGGTGCACCGTTTCACCTTTGACGGCCGCTACGCTTATCTCTCTCCCGTCATGGAAGGCTTTGTGGGCAACATCGTTATGATTGTGGATCTCAAGGATCCGGCCAAGCCCGAGGAGGTCGGGCGCTGGTGGATGCCCGGGCAGTGGACCGCAGGGGGGGAAACACCCACCTGGGAGGGTACGGATTGCCGTTGTCATCATCCCATTCGGAACGGGGATCGCTTGTATGTAAGCTACTGGCATGGCGGAACCGTCATCCTGGATATTTCCGATATGAGTCATCCCAAACTTGTAAGTCACGTCGATACACAGCCCGCTTTTCCGTCCCCGACCCACACGGCATTGCCGATCCCGTGGAAACTCATGGATCGAGACATCATGGTGGTGGTGGACGAAGACGCTCAAAAGAAACGCCCGGAACCGCCGGCTTTTCTTTGGCTGTATGACATTACCAATGAAAAGCAGCCGATACCGATCTCTACCCATTTTCTCCCCCGGGTGGACGCACCGGGCAAGGTAGGTGCGCACCAGCCCGCAGAACAGGTCTATGACAACATCCTGTTCGTTACCTATTTTGCAGGGGGGCTGCGCATGCTTGATATCACCAATCCCTATTCACCGGAGGAGATCGGCTATTACGTTCCCACCCCCGGAAAAGGGCAGGACGCTCCCGTGAGCAACGATGTCTTTCGCCGTGATGACGGAATGGTCTTCCTCATCGACCGGCACGATGGCCTGGAGATCCTGGAGCCGGAATACTAGTTCCCCATGGCATTGGGACTCGCCAGGGTCTACAGGATTTGAAGTTGGAAGCGGATCGCATCAAAGTGCTCATCATGGGCGCGGCGGGCAGGGATTTTCATAATTTTAACGTCCTATACCGCAATCATCCTCGTTACGAGGTCGTCGCATTCACGGCCACTCAAATCCCCAACATCGAAGATAGAAAATATCCGGCAGAGCTTGCCGGAGACACGTATCCGGATGGGATCCGGATACACCCTGAAAACGAACTCGAATCCCTGATTCAAACCAAGGAAATACAAGAGGTGGTCTTTTCCTACAGCGATGTCTCTCACAGTTATGTGATGGACGTGGCATCCCGGGTCATTGCCGGAGGCGCTGACTTCAGGCTCCTGGGCGCCCGGTCCACAATGCTCCCTTCAAAAAAGCCCGTGGTTTCGGTTTGTGCGGTGAGAACGGGTTGCGGCAAGAGCTCCGTGGCGCGCACGGTGGCCAACCTCCTGCGAGATCAGGGGCTACGGGTGGGTGTGGTCCGCCATCCCATGCCTTACGGCGATCTGTCCAAACAAGTCGCCCAGCGGTTTCATTCCGTCGATGATCTCAAGGCTGCCCACTGCACCATCGAAGAAATGGAAGAATACGAGCCTCATCTTAGGGAGGGCCACAGGGTCTATGCGGGCATCGATTACGAAGTGATTTTGCGTGACGCGGAACAGGAAAACGACATGATCCTTTGGGACGGCGGGAACAACGATCTGCCGTTCTACGTTCCTGATCTCGAGGTGGTGGTTTTGGATCCACAGCGCGCCGGCCATGAGCTCTCCTATTATCCCGGAGAGGTCAATTTTCTCAGGGCTCACGTATTAATCATCAACAAGCAGGATACCTCCACGGGTGACAAGGTCGAGCAGGTGCGGAAAAACATTCGAACATTTAACCCCGAAGCCGTTATTATCGATGCAACCATGCCCGTCACCGTGAGTAATCCAGAACAAATTCGCGGCAAAAGGGTGTTGGTGGTGGAGGACGGCCCGACTCTGACCCATGGTGGTATGAACTTCGGTGCGGGCGTGGTTGCCGCGGAGAAATACGGCGCAAAAGATCTGGTGGATCCTCGTCCCTTCGCTGTTGGCAGTATAAAGACGACCTTCGAAGCTTACCCTCACATTGGACATCTCTTACCTGCAGTCGGCTACGACAAGGATCAGGTTAACGATCTGGCAGAAACCATTCGCCGGACTCCCTGTGACCTTGTCCTGATTGCCACTCCGGTAGACCTGGGTCGTATCCTCACGATCTCTCAGCCCACGTGTCGGGTCAACTACGAGCTGAAAGAAATCGGTAGTCCAAATCTCGCGGAAGTTCTCAAGGATTGGAGTCGGCGGGCAAGGACTCGCCCACGGCCGGGAGCCAAACAATGAAACTTGCCTCTTGGAACGTCAATTCACTCAAAGTCCGCTGGCCTCAGGTTCAGGAGTGGCTGGCATCGGAACAACCGGATGCCCTATGTCTTCAGGAGACCAAACTGGAGGATGCGAAGTTTCCCACGGAGGAGATCTTAGCTGCTGGGTACCAGCCGGTTTTTTCGGGGCAAAAGACTTATAACGGCGTGGCGATCCTGTGTCGAACCTCTCCGGAAGAGGTCCAGGCGGGCATACCCGGATACGAAGACCCTCAAAAACGCGTTCTTGCCGCCACGGTCGCCGGTGTACGCACCATCTGCGTCTATGTGCCGAACGGAGAGAGCGTCGACTCTGACAAGTATCAATACAAAATGGAGTGGCTCAAACGTTTGACCTCATGGATAAAAGAGGAATTGCATGCTCATTCGCGGCTTGCCGTTCTTGGAGACTTTAACATTGCTCCCGAAGAGCGCGATGTCCATGATCCCAAAGTTTGGGAAGGGAAGGTGCTGTTCAGTCTCCCGGAGCGCAGTGCATTGTCCACCCTCATGAAGCTTGGTCTGACGGACAGCTTTCGAATCGTTAACCAGAACGATGGCGGTTTTACGTGGTGGGACTACCGCATGAACGCCTTCAAACGAAACCTTGGGTTACGCATTGATCACATCCTGTTGTCGGATGAACTTGCGAAAAGCTGCAAGGGGTTTACCGTCCACCGAGAGATGAGGTCCCGGGAGCGTCCCTCGGATCACGCGCCCGTGTCGGTGGACGTTGCGATCTGATTCTTAACCATCACCGCTGGATAGTAACCAACTCAAAATCAGGTGTTTCAAATTGCCGCGGCTTCTCATAATGAAGCCGCGAATTCGTTTTGTTCCACCCGCAATCTAAAAAATTTCAAAACTAGCAATCAAATTTGTTCTGGCATCGGAATTGCTCTCCATCCCTTTGCACTTTCCTTTGGCGAGGAAAACGAGCCGGCTGGGATGCGCCAAACCTGCGAGGCCGAAAAGGCCTTGAAACGACGAGCGGAGAACAAGTCACCCGCATTCATAAACGTGTGCAATCAAGTGATTAAAGGAGGAGATTCCATGAAATATTTTGCTGGTTTTATGGTTGTCGCTGCATTCGTTACGCTTTCGGTGTTACCAGTTAATGCACAGAATAGCTTGCCAAGTGCGAAGCAAACCGCTGCCATGGGGGACCTCGTCGACCTTGGCGCGGCGGCTTCCAGCAATCCCGAAACCGACTCCGGGTGGGTCAATATTTTGCGAAACTACATGAAAACGTCGAACCAGAAAGACTTGGCCGTTGACGTTGCGCTGCAGTGCGGACTTGTCACGGATACCACCGTGAGAAGCAAAGGAGGTCAAAAAGATACTTCCAATGCCAAAGGTAGAATTGTGGTCCGCGTGATGGTTGAAAATCTTGATACCAACGAGACGAGATACGCCGAACCATCTATGGATGGCCTTGGCGAGGGGGTAACCTATTGCTCTAGAACCCAGCAGCTTGAGGCCAAATTTAGCGGTCTTAGCTGCACGGCGGACCTGCTGACCGGCGAAGTGACCTGTGCAGATCCTGAAGAGTTGCGGCTTATCCTCCAAACCCTCAACGCGAATGCGTTCAATTTTCTATTGCCCGATGTTGTGTCGGGAGTACACGAGATTACCGTCCAGGCTCGAGCCTATGCCAACGTGGAGCTTGCCGACGGCCAACAGGGCGATGCAGAAGCAAAAGCCTATATTGGATTAGGGTCGATGCATGTGGATGAAGTCCGACTCATCAGAAACGACGATGGGGCCAGCCAGTTTTAATCCTCAGCTTTGCATCGTGTTAACGATCTGACCGGTTTGAGGGAGGGGACCGCCCCTCCCTCCGCCGAAACTAGCTTGAACCATCCCGGTTGTTAGATTCCCAAAGTTTTGCTAGTCCTCTTCTACTTATGAATGAAGGATGCGCGAAAGCAAGCCGCGCATCCGACAGAGTGCCAACGCTATGCGCATCGCATCGGTAGACCTCGTAAGCAACACCTGCTTTCCCGCCATTGCTGCCGAGGAGCTGGGATTTTTCCGGGGGGAGGGCGTAGACGCGCATGTGGAGCTTTTCCCTCAACTCAAGGCCACCAAGGCTCTTCGAGACGGCAGGGCGGATGCCATGATTGCAGGGACTGTGTTCGACCTTCTAACGGAGTTCCCGCGCTGGGAGGGAGTCAAGCTGCTGATGGCACTGTCCCAGGGGACCCCGCACTTGCTGGTGGTCCGTAGTGATCTCCAGGCGAAAAGAGGCGACGTCAACGCGCTGAAGGGCCTTCGGATCGCAGCGGCCCACGGACCCGACCTCCTGTTCAAACGTTTACTCGTGGATGCCGGGATTGACCGGGAGCGAGACGGAATAGAAATCGTGCATCCTCCGGGTACCGATGGGCCCAAGGTGTCCTTTGGCGTATTTGCCGCTGAGGCGCTCGCATCGCGTCAGGTGGACGGGTTCTGGGCCAACGCTATGGGTAGCGAGACCGCGGTGACACGGGGGATCGGAAAGATCCTTTTGGATGTGCGGCGCGGCGATGACCCGGCGGAGGTGCGTCACTTTACCTTTGCGGGGCTTGCCACAACCGACGATTTTATTGCCAGAGATCCAAAAAGTATCGAGGCGGCCGTACGGGCGATCGTCAAGACCCAGAGGGCATTGCGCAATGAGCCCGGGTTGGCGGAGGAGGTCGGACGAAGACGATTCCCACCCGAAGCAGCGTCGCTGATCAGGACCCTTGTGGAGCGTGACTCTCCCTTCTACGACCCCGTCATCTCAGAAGACTCCGTCGTTAAGCTAAACAGCTTTTCTGAGTCCGTCGGGTTGTTGCCCGGCCCTGTATCCTACGAACAGGTGGTTGCCGTACGTTTCAAACATCTCTGGAGTGCCGCTTACGATTAGGCTGCGCCGCGGTTACAAGTGGTGATCAATTTCTTAACCACGAAGAACCCAGCGCGGCAGAGTCGCAACCAAAGGAGAAAAGATTTCTTTCACCACGAAGGACGCGAAGAGCACGAAGGTTAAGAGGTTTCATTGTTTCTCGGGATACGACGACAAAAAAAGCTCATTCGCCTTACGGGCTATTAGTTAGGCCTTGCGATTCTCTATCCTCGATCATCTATTTTCAATTTTCTCCGCTCACTTCTAAGCACTTGTTACTCAGTACGAGCTTTACTGTTCCTCCCGGACTATTTATGGGACGTGGCAGACCCGTCGGGAGGGTAGTCCAGTGAACCCCGAAGCTCCTCGATCTTATCCGGTGGAAATGCCGGGAGGTATAGAGCTTTCTGGTCTTTCCACTCTTTGACTTTGGCTTCGGCCTCCTTTGCCAATGTGTCGTCGAGTTTTGTCCCTCTCTCGAGGTAAGTGGTTTGAGAGGGAAAAGCAAAACTGGAACCGGCCTCCCGAACGATGTCCATGATCCGTAGATTCAAATCCTCCGCGACTTCCAGAAACCTGCTGTAGTCGGTTTCAGCAATATAGGCGAAGATGTCGATGTCGAGGGAGTAAGCGCCAAATCCGACGAATCTTACTCTGGAGGGATCGGATAAGACTTTGGGGTGGGAGTACAGAAGCTTGCGAATTTCCACCAGGATATAACGAAGTTGATCCGGGGTTGTTTCGTAGCGGAGTCCAATCCGTGGATGGTACCAGATCTTTTGGCGCTTTGAATAGTTGTCGAGGTGAAGGTTCGCAAACTCCGCATTAGGGACGCTCACGAGCGTATTCTCCAGAGTCCGCACCCTTGTGGAACGAAGTCCAATCTCTTCTATGGTTCCCAGGGTAGTCCCGAACCGGCAGAAGTCTCCCACGCGTACCGGTTGTGAGGTGTAAATGGTAATAGCTCCAATCAAATTTTCAATGGACTTCTGTGCTGCCAGGGCTACGGCGATACCGCCGACACCGAGACCTGCAAGAAGCGCCGTCACGTTATATTGAATATTGTCCAGCCAAAGGATCACAGCCACAAGAATGACAACGACTCTGAACAGGTTATTGACTGGCCCCAACAGTACCGTTGCGGCAGCCTGACCGCTAGTCCGTAGCCGTTCGCCCAGGTAGTCGACGACCAAATCGCCAATGCGAATTAACACCCAACTGAAGGCAATGATGGGTAGGATCCCTCCACGCATCATCTGTTGCAGAGCAATGGACGGACCGACTAGATTGATCCAATTCCTCCAGAGCAGGGCAAATATTAAAAGAAAGAAGGGACCGGTGATCAAAGGCTCAATTTGATGAATAAATCGAATTTTAAAGAAACGAAGCGATAGGATGAGGAGCTTTGTGATGATTGTTGTGGCAATATAGGCCAGGACTCCTAATATTAAGATCGCTACCCACCACCAGGCACGCAGGCCGAATATTTCATAATCGAAAAAGGCTTGAGGCAGGATCTCGCCAAGCCGCCCGTATCCGAATTCGTCATAGAGTCGGGGAATCTGAGCTACGGTGATCGACGAGATTTGCCAGATGTGTTTTCCTCCGGAGACAGGGACCTTGTGGAGGTATATGTTGATAGGATTATCCTTGCTTGCTGTGCGGCCTACCCAATCCCGGTAGGAGGGTAGACCGTCGTCCGGACGGCCATCCGGTTCAGTGCTCAACAGATCAAGGTCAATCTCCACGGCCCGGTCGAGCACAATCTTGAGCTCACGTGCCAGATTAGGACCAACGGTTATTTGCTCCTCCGGCGTATACCGCCGTAGGTCCAAATATTGGGCTGCGCGCTGGAAGTCTCGTTGCCGCGCTGCTGCGAGAAACCCTTCGACAGAACTGCGAGGAGTCACCCTCCCGAATTCATCATCCGCCAACGCGAGCTTAAGCTTCTCCTGGACAACTGTTTCCTTGGGTTTCTCCTTCGCGACATCATTTTTAGCGGGTGCGGCCTTCGCCTGTGCCAATACAACGTTGACACCTACACCTGTCGTTACCCAAAGGACAGCTGCGATTGTGATGAAATAAGTTAAAGTACAGGCGCGCACGAGCCTAAACCTGGGGGTATCCATAAACCAATCTCCTTCCTTAACGGGATCGAATAGGCAATCGTAGAAAGTTACTCACGGGGGCTCGCCATGACGGTTTAGCCCTAATTGTTTCTTAACGGTGGGTTAGGGAGAAGTCAAAATCAGCGATCTGAGGACCAGTTCCAATGCAGTCAGATGATGGGAAAGGATTAATATCCCAGGTCGCGGATTTCACTTTCGTCGATTCCGAAATAGTGGGCGATTTCGTGGATCAACGTGAGCCGGAGTTGTTCACGCAAGTCGTCGGGGTTGGGGAAATCAGCCTTCAGGGGTTCAAGATAAATTGTGATTTTGTCGGGAAGCAGGGGCGGGTAGGTGGCTGACCGCTGAGGCAGGGGAGTGCCCTCGTACAGACCGTAGAGGGTGTGACGCTGGGGATCCAGGCCCATGGACCTTAACTTATTTTTCCCCGGCTTCTTTTCCACGACAATGGCCACGTTTTCAAGCCGGCGGCGGAACTGCAGGGGGATCCTGTCGAGAAAATTTGCGATCTCTTGGGTCAAATATCTCTCGTCCAATTTGTTGCCTCTTGCTCAGTATAATCGTAGCGGGGGCCTACGAAATCCTTTCAGTGCGAACGCACCGCAGGGTTAACCTTCCCTTAGCCAAATCTGGTACAATTTAGCATTAGCATAGCGGTGAATTAAAGGAGTCCATCGATGCGACGGTTGTCTTCGTTTCTTCTAATATTAGGGCTGCTTTTCGCAACCCAGGCCTATGCCGCGCCATTGGAATTAAAAGATGTGCCGGAACCGCTGAAACCCTGGGTTCAATGGGTACTGGATGGGTACGAGGAAAAACAGTGTCCTTTTCTATACAACCAATCCGATCAGTACCGTTGTCGATGGCCATCCGGGCTCGATCTTGAGCTTACGGAGAAGGGGGGCTCCTTCAATCAGCAGTGGCAGGTCATGGTGAAGGGTTGGGTTCCCTTGCCGGGCGCTCAAGACCAGTGGCCTCAGGATGTTAAAATCAACAATGGACCGGCTCTCGTATAGAGCCGAAGCGGAACTCCCAGTGTTTTTCTATCCCCAGGTCTGCATACGGTGTCCGGAGTCTTCGCCTGGGAGCGTATGCCGGAGTCCGTGAAAATTCCTCAAGAGACCGGGTTGATAACGGTTTCCATTAATGGTGGCAAAGTCCCGATTCCCGAGATTGACAATGGAGGACGGCTCTGGCTCAAGCACCAGGGTTCAAAAGAGCCGGTCCGGGAGGGCACGCGAAACATTCTGGACCTCAAGGTGTTTCGCCGCATCGTGGATGAGATCCCTCTGCAGCTGGTCACCCGCATCGAGTTGGATGTCGCGGGGGATCCTCGCGAGGTGTTGCTTGGACAGGCGTTGATGCCTGAATACGTTCCCATGGTCTTGAACAGTCCCCTGCCTGCGCGCCTGGAAGCGGACGGGAGACTGAGGATTCAGGTCCGGTCGGGACATTGGACGGTGGATTTGATCGCTCGGCATCCTGAGCCCGTCACCTCCATTACCCTCGATCCTCTGACGGGTCCTTGGCCCACGGAAGAGGTCTGGGTCTTCGAGGCCCGCAATCATTTGCGTCTTGTTCGCATTGGCGGTGTCAATGCCATCGATCCGCGGCAAACCTCTTTGCCTGTGGATTGGAGGAATCTTCCAAGTTACCGGATGGAGCCCGGGGATACGATGCGAATCGAAGTGGAACGCCGCGGTGACCCCAATCCTGAGCCGGATAAGCTCGTTCTGGTTCGAAGCCTGTGGCTGGATTTCGACGGTCGGGGCTACACCGTGCAGGACAAAGTGGATGGAACCATGACCCGGAGCTGGCGTCTGGAAGTCACACCGGAGATGCAATTGGGTCGTGTGGTGGTGGATGGTGAACCGCAGTTTATCACCCGGCACGAAGCGACCCAGCGCGAGGGGGTGGAAATCCGTCGTGGTCGAGTCAATCTGGTTGCAGACAGCCGCATGGAAGGAAAGCTCGCGAGCCTGCCCTCCGTGGGTTGGGAACATGATTTCCGGCAGGTGCGCGGCACTTTGCACCTGCCACCGGGGTGGCGCCTGTTGACCACCACGGGTATCGATGAGGTGCGTAGCACCTGGATGAACCGCTGGAGCCTCTTTGATCTGTTTGTGTTGCTGATCATCGCAGCCGCCGTGGCGAAGCTGTGGGGTTGGGGTTGGGGTGGAGTCGCGCTGGTCACCCTCGCTGTGATCTATCACGAACCCGGAGCACCACGCCAGGTTTGGCTGCATATCCTTGCGGCGGTAGCGCTCTTGAGGGTGCTGCCGGAGGGCCGCTTTAAACAGATTGTCGGCGTTTATCGAGGCGCGAGTCTTGTGGTGCTGGCGATCATCGCCTTTCCCTTTGCGGTCAACCAGGTTCGNNCAGCAGCCCCGCCACGAAAACGGTGGGAGGTGCCGTCGCGGATCGAGCGGCGCAAGAGCCGAGTGTTTCACGCCGCAGGATGCCGGCTGAGAAGCGTCAATCCAATCAGATGATGGAAGCAAAACCTGCACCGGGACGTGTGCTCGGTCTCGGTTCCACCTCGTTCAAGCATTATGATCCGGAGGCGGTGGTGCAAACCGGTCCGGGGCTGCCTCATTGGACCTGGCGCCGAATCGGAATGAACTGGAACGGTCCGGTGGAACGGGGCCAGGAAGTCAAACTCATCATGCTTTCCCCAAAAGTGAATCTTACTGTTCATCTGCTCTCTGTTTTACTGCTGGGGATTATGTTGTGGCGGGTATTGGATATTCCCTGGGGTGGGAGATTCCCTCTGGCGAAGCTGGGGGGCGCTTTGCTGGCGATATGGATCGCCGCTGTGGGCGCCCCTCTGGAGGCACGCGGAGAGTTCCCATCGGACAAGGTGCTGGGTGAGCTGCGGGAACGTTTGCTGGAGAAACCCGAGTGCTTGCCGCTGTGCTCGCAAAGTCCGCGAATGCAACTTGAGGTGGGGGAGGACTCGATTCGAATACGCATGGAGATCCATGCGCTGGCTGATTTGGCGGTGCCCCTACCGGGCAGGCAGGGTCAGTGGCAGGCGCAATCCGTTCTTTTGGGTGGAAAGCCCACACGGGAGGTCCTTCGCGGGGAGCAGGGTCGACTCTGGCTACGATTACCAGAGGGACAGCACCAGGTGTTGCTTGAAGGTAGACTGCCGGCTTTGGACCGCGTACAGATCGATCTTCCCTTGAGACCTCACAGAGTGGAGGCCAAGGCCCGGGGATGGACCCTGGAAGGTCTCCATGAAAACGGTATTGTCGACGGCCAGCTCGAGCTTCGACGAGAGCGCGTAAACGCGGTGGAGCGAGAATTGAAGGCCCTGGAACCGGGAGCCTTGCCCCCGTTCGTTAGAGTGGAAAGAAAGCTAAGGCTGGGTCTTGAATGGCAGGTGGAAACTCGCGTGGTCCGGGTGTCGCCTAGAGGATCCGCAGCTGTGCTGGAAGTACCGGTCCTTGACGGTGAATCTGTCACCACGGCCGGGGTGAGGGCGGAGCATGGAAAAGTGCTGGTTAACATGGCGCCTCATCAAACTCACGTTGGCTGGCATTCCGTCTTGGATAAAGGGGACAAAATCGTTTTTTCCGCGCCGAAGACCACCGAGTGGACCGAGGTGTGGCGCCTTGAATCCAGCCCCATTTGGCATGTGGATAGTAACGGCATCCCGGTGGTCCATCACCAGGATCAAGGACGTTGGTTGCCCGAGTGGAGACCCTGGCCCGGAGAAATCCTTTCCCTTGTCTTCACCCGCCCCAAAGGGGTTGAAGGTAAGACGCTCACTATCAATGATTCCACCTTGTCCCTCAGACCGGGTCGGCGCGCCACGGAAGTCGATCTCGCCGTCACGCTACGGAGCAGCCAGGGCGGTCAGCATATCTTCACCCTACCGGAAGACGCGTTGCTGCAATCGGTTCGTATCAACGGCCGGTCGCAACCCATCCGACAGGAAGGTCAAAAGGTTTCGGTCCCGGTGACGCCGGGCTTACAAACCGTGAAGCTGTCCTGGCAACAGTCCATGGGCATCAGCGAGCGATTTGTGGTGCCGGTGGTGAACCTGGGGCTGGAGAGCGTAAACTCTGCCATCAAGGTCATGGTGCCGCGAAATCGCTGGGTGCTATTTACTGGAGGTCCCAGGTTAGGGCCGGCGGACTCTTCTGGGGCTTGTTTATCGTTATTGTGCTGGCAGCGCTTTTACTTGGACGAATCAAGCGAATGCCCCTCGGTCCGGTTCATTGGATGCTCTTGGGTCTGGGCTTGACGCAGGTGCACGTGTTGTTTGCTGTCGTCGTCGTGGGATGGCTTTTCGCATTAAGCGCACGACGTGAAGTTCCGGACCGAGTCAGCAATGCGGGATTCAACCTCATGCAAATTGGTTTAGGGATTTGGACCCTTGCCGCCCTTGCGGTGCTCTACTTCGCTGTCCGGCAGGGTTTGCTGGGATGGCCCAACATGTATATCGGCGGTAACGGCTCAAGTTCCTATCTCCTTCAGTGGTTCCAGGATCGGACGAGCATGGAGTTGCCGCGGCCGTGGCTAATTTCCGTGCCTACGCTCTTCTATCGCATCCTAATGCTTGTGTGGGCTTTGTGGTTAGCCCTGGCGCTGCTGCGATGGTTAAAGTGGGGTTGGGAATGCTTCTCCGTTGGCGGGATTTGGCGGACCGTGAAATTGTCCAGGTCGGGTTCTAGAACTCCCCCTGCGCCGGAGGGGTCCCAACAGACCGAAGGATCGGAATTGCGGTAGATCCAGCCGAACGGACAGAAAGAAATAAGCTTGCAGGTGTAGCGGGAGATGCTCGGGAGCCGGTCGGGTTCGATCCATACCCGGCTTGGGGTTAGTTGTAAATAACTGCGATCTCCTTTTGATACATTTCCCCAACAAGTTCCCGGTCGACTTTTATCTTTTGAAAGGCCGTGATGCTTCGAACTCGATCTGGAAAATCCTGTTCGAGGACGGAAAATTTTCGGATTTGCTCGTAATGCTCCAGTCCCTCATTGATGGAATCGATACGGGATTGGAGAAATCCGTCAATTTCATTTTCTGAGAAAGCGGTGACGTTTTTACCGAGTTCCTCGGCAATTTTCGGCAGATGCGGTACAACCAACGCGGCAATGAAAGGCCTGCGGTCGCCGAGCAACGCTGCCTGCCGGATAAAGGGGTCCTGCTCCAGGAGAACCTCGATGTAGCCCGGGTAGATATTGGATCCATCGGAGCAGTAATAAATGTCTTTTTTTCTCCCCACCACATGCAGTTGGCCGTCCGAATCCAGGTGGCCCAGATCGCCGGTGTGACACCATCCCTCCGCGTCCAGGGCCTCGCGGGTTGCCTCCGGGTCTCCGAAGTAACCGGGAAACACCGCAGGACCCCGAACCAGAATTTCTCCATCCTCGGCAATCCTGAGTTCCACATTGGGAAAAGGTTTTCCTGAGCTGCCCGGCCGTGGTTCGCCCAGGCCGCTCAGGGTCACGCCGCCGCACTCCGTCGTTCCGTAGGAACCCAGCAGTGGAACTTTGATGACCTCAAAAAAATGGATGATCCTTGGCGGCATGGGCGCTCCGGAGTGAGTGATGTATTGGATCTTTCCACCCAATTGGGATCTCACGGATTCTCTCAAAGCCGCCCTTTTGGAGCCCCAAAGCATAGAGTCCAAGTATTGTTTCACGAACCATGGACGCAAAGTCCATCCATGAAACTTCCTCCAAACGGCTGCCCCGCTGCAGTTTCAGAAAGGGACGGGAGCCCAGTTCCTCAGCCCGTTTAAAAAATATCTGCCCCATGTGGCTAAACGCAGGTTGCTCCTTTTCACCCTTCGGCTCTCGAGTAAATAACGGCGGGTCGAACCGTGCCCTCGAGGAGTCTTCCAGCTTTTTCAGTCCCTGCACGCGATCTTTGTTTGAAAGGGCGAGTCGAAAGGCTCGCGCCACGTCATCCATGTGGGCTTGACTGTACCTGTGGGCCGGAACGGCCACCCTCAAGAGCTCGATGCCCCGAGCGGACTGGTCCGGTGTCAATGGAGGACCTGGCGTTAGCCGCACACCCGAAATGGAGTACACATAGGCGGCCAGGGCTTCGGGCCGGTGAGCATCGGCAGTGAGACCGGGGAGGAATCTTGTCGTGTCAACGAAAACACCGTGTCCTCCGGCAGGACGCAGGACCGGAACACCCGCATCGGCCAGTTGTCGCCAGAGACCCGTCACCTGCTCCACGCGGCTCGCGGTATAACGGTCTAACCGGGTCAATTCACGCAGCGTAACTTCCAACGCCGCGAGTTGAGGACTCGAAAGCTGGGTCCCATCGAGGAATCCGAGGATATAGGCTCTTTGATAACTCTTGTCGTCTCTTGTGCCGATGAACCCTCCTTGACGAACGAGGAAATCCTTCATGGCGCTCAGGGTACAACCGTCCGCAACGAAGCAGGTCTCACGGACAATATCGTGAATTGAGCGATTCCGATATCCTTCCTCTCTTTGCTGAATCAGGTAGCTGTTTTCGAGGATGCGTGAGGCGTCGAGAAATAAGGGGATTCCTTGTCTTTGCAGAAAAGTCTTAACTTCCCTGAGATTCTTGAGGAAAACGGGATGGCCGCCGCAGGAATTGACGCAGAGCTCAACGTAGACGCAGGGGACATTTTGGGGCCCTGCGTCGCGCACGGCCGCCTCCAATTTCGCCATGTCCACGTTGCCCTTGAATGGGTCGTCGGAATAGAGATTATAGGCTTGCTCGGAAATGACATCGACGACTTTTCCACCGTTGGATTCGATATGATACCGTGTGGACGGGAAAAGCATGTTGCCAGGGACCATAGATCCCGTGGTCACGTGGATCTTGGTCCAGATTCGTTCCGCGGCTCGCCCCTCGGTACAGGGAACCATATGGGGAAAGCCGAAGACCTCCTGGAATACGCCGGCGAGGGAATTGAAAGCACCATGAGACTCCCGGGCAAGCTCCGGCAATCCTTCAACGGCGCCCGTTTCCAACATGGCGGTCCCTTGGACGGTCAGAGGCGCGCTCACTCCGCTGTCCGACTTTAGATCAACGTAGACTTTGTCCTGCAGTATGAGTTCTGTGTTGAAGTGAGCTGCCGTAAGGGCTGCTTCCCTTTCTTCCCGAGTGGTTTGTCTCAGAGGCCGAATGGACGCAGCTTCGTAAGGAAGGGAGAACCTCCCGCGGCTCTGATCGCCTTCCAAACTGCCCGCTGGTTGTTTTTGTGACATGTCGATGCTGGGGCGCCATCGGAGATCCCGGCCGCACCCTCGTACTTTGGCGCCAGGTTCCAAGGCAGTGCAATGGATTAAACGGCTAAATTGTTATTTCATCTTTTTCCATCAGTCAAGTGCGGGACCAATGCAGCAAAGGCTGCGATGATCGGCCCAGAACTCGATACGTTGTGTTATGGGGGAGGCCTATTCATTGCGTCGCGATTGACAAGCCGAGGATACGAAGTTTAAAGTACGACGCAAACAGGATATGAGGCCGGGTGGCTAGGGTGGGCAATAGAAGAACCGATAAAAAAAGCGAGCGTAGGAACAAGGTAACAGGGGGAACGAACTCCTTGCCTCAGGTGGCGGTTATTTTTACCGGGGGGACCATCGACTCGGTGGGCAAGGATCGCCTGGACCTCGCCTGGTACATCGAGACGGGCGATCGGCTTAACCGAGGAGATCTCCTGAGTCAGCTGCCTGAGGTGAAATCCATTGCGCGTGTTGAAGAGGTTCCCTTTCGTCGGCTTCCCAGCCATGGGCTGGTGGACCGGGATTGGTTGGAGCTTGTCCGGAGCATCCACTCGATTATCGATGAAAAGCATGCTGACGGAGTGGTGATCACGCATGGTACCAATACCATTGAAGAGACCGCCTACTTTTTGAACCTGACCCTCAAGACCGATACTCCGGTCGTATTGGTAGGCTCCATGCGGCCATCTTCAGCCGTCAGTGCGGACGGTTATCTCAACCTCTACAATGCGGTGTCGGTCGCTTCGAATGCCTCTTCCAAAGGAAGGGGGGTGCTGGTGGTTATGAATGACACCATTTTTGGAGGTCGGGATGTTACGAAAACCTCGACCTACCGGGTGCAGGCGTTTCAAGGGCGGGACCTTGGCCCCCTGGGTTTTGCCGATGCTGACGGGAAGATCGTTTACTTTCACCGGACGGTGAAGAAACATACCCTGGAGACGGAATTTGACGTGGGAGGAGCGCAGACCCTGCCGCGGGTGGATGTCTTGGTGTCGTACGTTGGTGCCGACGGCAGGCTAATCGACGCAGCCGTTGCCAACGGTGCTCAGGGGTTGGTGAGCGCTGGCACCGGCGCAGGGCGGCCCACTCCGGCGGAAGATGAGGCGTTGGATCGAGCGGTAAAGTCAGGGGTGGTGGTTTGTATCGCAAGCCGAGTGGGATCCGGCCGGGTGGCGCGAAGCCCAGGTCTGGTCAAGCGAGGGATTATTGCCGGAGATAACCTCCAGCCCTGGAAGGCCCGTGTCCTGTTGTCCCTGGCTCTGACCAAGACCCATGATCCTGAAGAGATCCAGCGAATGTTTGACGTTTACTAACGGCTATGCTCATAGGGAAAGGAGCGCATATGGACGGTAAGGCTGTCGTTGATTCGGTGATCGAAGAGATCGTTCGGCCCGGTGTGGAACGGTTAATGGAAAGTCGTTATTTCTCTGAGCTCCGTGAGGGAAAGCTCTCCCTCCGGAGAATCCAAGGATGGTCGATTCAGCACTACCTGCACAATCGTGCCATCCTCAAGGGATTCGTCTTGGGTATGTTAAAAAACGCTCATGACAACCAGCTCTATGGACGTTCGGTCAATCAATTTTACGAAGAGTACACTCATCCGGATCTGGCCAAGAACTTTGGGCTCGCCATTGGCTTGAAGGAAGAGGATTTCGCCGATGCCACACAGATCTTTGAGTGTCACATCCACACCTGCCGGACCGTGAGCAATGTTCTTCTGGGCATCCCTGCGGTGAATCGGGCCTCCGCCTTGACGAGCGAAAGCATGGTCTGCCGCTACTCAGAGGAGTTCAACACGTACTTGCGAGAGCATTATGGGCTTGGCGACAAGGCGCTGGAATTTTTTACGATTCATATGGTGGCGGACAAGGAACATACCAAACGCTCCGCGGACCTGATGGCCCAGTTTATCAAGACCCCGAGAGATGAAAGATTGGTGCGGGAAAGCGCTCAACACATGGTGCGCATCAAGCTCGGCAAGTTCGAAGGACTGTACCAGGCATATTCATAGCCGCGGCCCTAGACGACACAGTCCAAAGTTAAATAGAAAATTGAATGACAGGTTCCGGAAAAACATAGCTCTCGCAAAGACGCAAAGTATGGCAAGGAAAAAACACGAAACTCGAAAACCGAAATTCGAAACAAATTCGAATTTCCAAAATTCCAAACAAAAGCTTCAACGATCGAAGTGATTTGAGCATTTATTATTTCAGGTTTTGGAATTGTTTAGGATTTCGTGCTTCGAATTTCGGATTTTAACCCTGGTGCCTAGCCTTCGTAGCTGAAGCCACTTCGGCGGAGTAGGCTCTTGGCGCGAAGGTCTTGGTAAAAGTTGTCCCGAATATTCCCCATTGTTCCGTGCAGGACAATTCTGGTTCCTGGTTGTCCAAAATAGTACCCTCTCATGAGTTCGTCGTGGTTTGCTGAGTCGCTAAATTCCAACGAGATTTAGCTGGCATGGGATTTGCCCCTGTAAGGACGATGTCAACTCGTGACGACTGAATAAAACACCCTTGGCGCAGGGTATTATCCCGGCGATCCAAGGTCCTACTCGGTCTGAACGAATTCGGGGGGGCCAAACTCTAATGGGCCCCCCGCTACAGGTCCTCTCTTATTTCTTCCCCGTCAATTCCTGTATCAATAGTTATTATGTGATTGCCTCGGACAGTTGGGCTCAGGGGCCGCGGGGCGCAAAGCGCCCTAGATCAATTTAGCAGTGGACAATAGAACAATAGACAATGGTGGGATCGCGGTCTGCTTTTCAGTTCAAAGACTATCGTAGGGTAGAGTATAGCGAAGGCCCAAGGAAAACGACGCAGGGGAGCGAGGCGGGAGGCCGCAGGCATCGAACGTGCAGGCTCAGATATTCACAGACCTATTGCCTGCGGCCAGAGACGCGCTCCCCGAGGAGCAGATTCGGGCTCGCTCCTCAGAGCGAAGTTGCATGACTAGAAATCCTACCACTGCCAGGGATTCATCTCTGTGGTCAGTCTATGCGTCAATGGTTTGTCCGCCATCTACCACCAGGGCGTGACCGGTGACAAAGGAGGACTCATTGGAAACCAGGAACAAAACGCCGTAAGCGATTTCCTCCGGTCGCGCCATCCGTTTGAGGGCGCGGTTGCTGTTGCCCATCCTTGTGCGTTGTTCCTCCGTGGCTCGATCCAGTGACGGTTGCGGCGGGAATCCCCTAAATCGAGGGGTCTCGGTGGATCCGGGACAGACACAGTTGACCCGGATACCATTGGGCCCATAGTCCAGCGCCATTTGACGAGTGAGATTCACGATTGCCGCCTTTGTGGCACAGTAGGCAGGGTACTGATCCGTGGCGAGGATGCCAAACGTAGAAGCCGTGTTTACGATGTTTCCCCGGCCCTGGCTGATAAAGTGAGGTAGGACCGTGCGGACTCCACGGAAAAGGGCATTCAGGTTCAAATTCATGACGAAGTTCCATTCATCATCGGAAAATTCGTGAATTTTTTTGCGCACGCCACCACCGGCATTGTTAAACAAGATATGGAGTCCATGAAATCGCTGCAACGCTGATTCGACGCTTCGATCCCAATCGGCCTGGCGAGTGACATCCGCGTGAACAAAGACCGCTTCGCCGCCATCTTCTTCGATAAGCTTGTCAATCCTCGGTGTTAACGTTTCCTGAATGTCACAGCAGACCACCTTTGCACCTTCCCGGGCGAAGAGATGGGCCGTGGCACGACCAATCCCGCTGTTGGCACCTGTGACAATAGCTACCTTTCCCTCTAACCTTCCAAGGCCCCGGCCGAGCCCCGGGTGTTCGCTCTGAACGGCGTTTGCCATAACCTGTGCCTCCTTATTAGCTGATGAATGATGCGCTCATTTGGGTAGACACATCCTTACTCCAACAGAAACGATTTTCCAACCCGTTTGGTATCGTGAGTGGACATTCCTCTTCCCATGGGATAATGACAAACGGATGTCCGAAAGCATTGCGATGTTGCTTGTAGGTCGCGTGACCCATGAAAATTCCAGAGGCTAAATCGAGTGGATGCGAATAAACACCTGCTCTTGGTTGCCCATGCGCCGTCAAACAATGCACGTGAACTAGCCGATGCGGTGCAATCGGGTGCGACTGCTCCCGAAATCAGGGGAGTCGAGGTCCGTAGAAAGACTCCCTTTGAAACGGTTCCGGAAGACGTGCTATGGGCCCATGGACTCATTCTAGGCACGACGGAAAATTTCGGATACATGAGCGGTGCCCTGAAGGATTTTTTCGACCGGATTTATTATCCTTGCTTGGACAAGGTGGATGGGCTGCCCTATGGGTTATTCGTGCGTGCGGGCAATGATGGAACCGGTGCATTGGCCAGTATTGAGCGGATTGTCAGCGGCCTCAAATGGAAGCTGGTTCAAGAGCCAGTGATTTGCGCTGGCGAGTTCCAGCCGGAGTTTCGCCAACAATGCGAAGAGCTGGGAATGGCCATGGCCGCGGGGCTTGAGGCCGGTATATTCTGACTATCACGAGGAGGGTATCTATGGGCGAATTGAGACAGGATGTGATGCGTCCTATGAAACGCGAGCAGTGTTATCTTTGCCTGATGACACTGGCGGAGAGGCCGCCGGCGGGAGCTCCGCCTCGGGAGGAGCTGCGCCGTCCTCATAAGGAGTGGATGGCTGAGCTCGAGCGCAAGGGCTTGCTGTTCGGAGCTGGAAAACTCGAGAATCCCAAGCGCAGCGAAACATCGGATTTTGGTTACGCGATGTTCATTTTGCGGGCCGACAGCAGGGATGAAGCGGAAGCCATCGCCTTCCAGGAACCCAACACCAAGGCGGGTTATCGATCCATGCAGGTCATTCCTTGGCAGCGCACGGAAGGGGACATCAATATCTCCATTAATTTTACCAACGGTACGGTGAAAATCGACCGGCGGAGTTTTCTGATGGAAAACGGGGCCGAGTAGAGATCCGGTGAAGCTCTGAATACGGGTTACCGCGCCGCGGCGCTTTCCCCTGGATCAAAAAAGGCCAAGGTGCGAATCTCGATGCTCTCCCGGGGGGGTGCATCGGGCTGGCTGTTGGGATCTTCGAAGGCCGAGTGAGCGGAAAATCGGGATCTGCCGTCCCTTTCCGAATCATAGCACTTGAACACCAGCGCCTCTTCTCGTTTCATTTCCGGAAAATAATACCAACGGTGATTGGGGTTGAAGGTGATGTGGTAGGTTTCTCCAACCCGGTCAGGGTACCTTCGTTCCGTTGGAATCAAGTCCTTCATGTCGAGGCTCTGCGAATCGGCGATGGCAAGCGGAGCGGTCTGCACCGGTTTGCGTATGGGGCGCCAGACCTGGATTACGGCAAAGCGGTGTTTGAGGAGTTCCTCCGCCTCCGCTGGAGGTAGGAGGTCCCTAACGCGCTGCGGACCGGACCACTCGGTGTAGTCATTGTGGACCCTCCTGACGGGCTCGCGAACCTGTTTCTCCGATCTGATCTCGTCGTCCTCGGCTCGAAGGGTGTGATCGAAGATGAGAACCCGGGAGGCACCGCTCATCTCTTTCACCAACCGCTCCATCTCCGGATAGTAAACTGAACGAACTTCCACTTCATTGTAGAAATCCTTAACCTGGGTCTCGTGTTTAACAAATACAAAGCCTTCACGTTCCAATGAGAACTGACCCGCCATGGGACGGCCGTCCTGGATGGTGACCGTATGGGACTGGTACTTCCCCGAGCGTTGCTCCGGGGTGGTGCCCGGTTTGGTGGTATAGGTAACGGGCTTTTCGCCAGTATCAATCAGATAGTTCAAGGAAGCTCTAACGGTATCCTTTGAATTCTGCTGAGTCTCAACTCGTGCCATGGCGAACCTCCTGTCACTGCGTGACATCGATCAACGTTCCATCCGGATCGGCAAAGTGATGCCGCCCATACGGGCATTCAGCAAACAAGCTCAACCTCGCTTCGCCCTCCGGTCCATCGGCGATGTTTCTAGCGTTGTTGGGGGTATCGGACCGGGAAAGAGTTTCCAAATCTTTCTTGACGGCTTCAACGTCCTCTACTTTGAATCCTATATGATCCAGTTTGGGTCTTTCGATTCCCATCCCGCGGAAGTAGCCAATTTTCCATGGCGCAATGATCAAAGTTACCGTACCGTCGGTGAGATGGTGGTTGCCATCGTTTGAGGGCAACTGTTCAAATTCGAAAATTTCCAAATAAAATCGGGCGACGGCGGTGGGTTCCATGACCCTTAGAGTCAGGTGGTGAAACGAACGCGTCTGGTTCCACTGTCCTTTTTCGCTGTAAACGCTTGCACGATTTTCCATCCCTTCCTGCGAGAGGTCGAAGACGTTTCCGGCGGGATCGTGGGTGCTAATCGCCGCAAAGGCCCTTCCCCCGGGTCGCTTCAAATACTCGATGGAGGGGTATTTTTGTCGTAGGTTCGCAAAGACTCGCTCCACGTCTTGCACTTCGATCCCGAAGTGGTCCAGGCTTGCGGGGCGTCCAGGTTTACGTAAATTGAAGTTTAAGCCAAGGTAACCGTCAGTAACGGCAACCGCCCGGTGAGTCTTTCTAAACTCTTTTCCTTCTGCGGAGGCCTCGCTGCGAAGGTTGAAAATGGACTGGTAGAATGCGCCCAGGCGTTGACAGTCATCGGTGACAATGGCGACATGCCTGATCTTGGCAAACATGGTTCAAATCATCCTCGAGATCGAGGAGGCTATTTGTTTATTAATTTCTTCTCGTCCTGACGATCCTTGGCTTCGGGGTTGGCCGCGTCGTATCCCTGACGCCCTTTGTACTGCTTGCGAGTCTCATAATGGACATAGGTGCTTTCACCCTGGGCACCGGCACGATTTCCCATCAGCACCATGGGCTTATCGCCGGAATTTTCCAGTTGGTAAAAAGCCCCGCCGGGGATCAGGGCCACCATGCCGGGTTTCATAACGACCTTTTCGCCCGTGGGGAAGTGCATCGTGCATTCGCCGTCCACCAGATAGAAGGTCTCGTCGTAGTTGTGGGCGTGCATGTCCATCTTTTTCTTCGGCGTTGCATAGACATGGACCCAGGTGGAGAACTTCGGGCGGTCGAAGACTACCTCCCGATTCCCGGCTCGGGCAATCTCGTTGACGTCGACGATCTTGACCGGGTTAGCAGCCATGTTCCCTTGTGTGACCCCGGAAAACTACCTCGCGCTCACGGCCGGTATCTCTGCCGCAGCGCCTTTGGCCGCCTCGGTCTTCTTTGGCAACATCTCGGTCGGTGTCTGGCGCGGGCCGAAGCTCTCGAAGTATTTTTTTGTCTCCAGGTCGTATCTGCCCTGGTTGAAGTTGCCCGCCTTTTCGCTGCGAATGATTACGGCCACGGTCCTTTCGCCTACCGTGACCTCCGCGTGAATTTCGTAGGGCTTTACAAGGTCGATCATACCAGCGCCCACCAGATTGTCCGTGGTCTTCTTGATGTCGGCGTAGTCCGCTTTGGAGCCATCGTCGGTTCGCTCGTAGCGCTCCACTCTTTCACGGCCCGTGAGTACGCCATAGAGGGTATAGATGTGGCCGTGGTCATGGATACGTGTACGGCTGCCACCGTCTCTGGAGGCTCCCTTGGTCAACCCATTGATGACAAAGTTATAATCGGGATCCTCATAGAAGAGCAGATTTTCAGCGCGGCCGTCCCGGGGGACACAATCCGGCCAATGCTTGGAAGCTTCCTGGACCTCGGGATCGGCAAGAAGCTCCGCGAGGATAGGAGACAGAGATGCCCATCTCTTTTCGGGGTCCTGCTCCCTAGCGAATAGTTCCCGAGTCTTACTCACAAAGCGATCAAGAGCGTTCTGATTTTGGGTTCCCATGGTTATGAAATCCTCCTCTCTGCTTGAACGGTTTCACCTGCGGTTGCGGTCTTTGGCGCCTCGGTAACGGAATAAAAGCGAGCGCAGTTGTCCCAAAGGATCTTGCGCTTGTCTTCATCCGAGAACGGCAGTTCGAAAAATGCGTCCACCGCTCCGGGATACTTGGAGTCGCCGTGGGGGTAATCCGTGGAGAAGACGATCTGGTCGCTGCCAAATGCGTCGATCATGTAGCGGGCAGGAAGCTCGTCGGGTTCCACGGACACGTAGCATTGACGCTTGAAGTATTCGCTCGGAGGCATCTTCAATTCTTCCATGAAGATGTCACCTTCCCTTTCGTACCCTTCGTCGAACCTCCAGAGCAGCCAGGGCACCCAGGAGCAGTTTGCCTCCAGAAAGGCCACATTGAGCTTGGGATGACGCGCAAGGATGCCTCCTGCGATAAAACTGCCGAGTCCGAGCATCTGTTCAAAGGGTTGCGCGTAGACCCGCCTGAGCCCGAAGTTTGGATCGTAGTTCTGCGCGCTCTGCCGCGATCGTGAGCCCGACGCTTCATGGAATCCCAGCGGGATGTTCAGTTCCTCGAGTGTATTCCAAAGCGGTTCGTAGTAGGGGTCATGCCAGTTTTTACCGTTGACGATATTGGAGCGAAGGAAGACGGCTTTGAAGCCCAGTTCCTCAACGACCCGGTGAGCTTCCTTAACCGCGTCGTCGATATTGTAAACGGAAAGCATGCCCGCACCGATCAACCGTTCCGTGTCCGGCTGGCAGAAGTCATACATCCAATCGTTGTAGGCCCTGGCAATGGCCGCCGCGAAGGGCGGATCGAAGTTGGGCTGTGTCAGCACGCTTAACCCTCGGCTGGGAAAAAGGACTGCCACGTCGAGACCTTCCAGGTCCATGGCTTCCAGCTGGCACTCCGTTGACCAACCGCGTTCGGAATGGTCTTGATAAAGCTTTTGATTTTTCAGGTAGTTGTGGCCACGATGGGGCACGCCCGTGGTGGTTCTGCCTCCCTCGTTTCTGTCACGATAGATGATGCCCAGGTCACGCACGTTTTCGGAGGTCCTGCCGAGTGGAGAGATCGACTTGTACTTTGGGTCGATGTAACGCTCCCATAGGTCGGGGGGCTCCATGATATGCATGTCACTGTCGAAGATTAAGTATCCATTCTTTGCCATGCTGGCTCCTTTCAGGTTAGGCGTCGGCCACAGGATATTCGGGGGCTGTTTCTATGCAGAGAGACTATTGAATTGCCGCTAACTTGTCAAGGAATTGTCAGCTCATTTGAGGGCTAGGTGAGATGTATAATATTGCTGTAATTCTACGGCCCTAGCGCCATTTACTGCAAGTCAATCTGGGTGGCTCCTACCTAGAGTTTCCCGAGCGGCGAAAGCGAGAAGTCCGGCGGCGAGAAGGAGCATGGGGAAATAGATGATGAAGGTGGTTTCGGGAGAATAGGCATTGGCGATGACGCCTCCGACTAAAGGGCCGATGATACCCCCAATGTCTCCAATGGTCCGCCTCAGGCCCTGGAGCTGCCCCCGGCTTTTCCGAGGAATGACGTCGTAGGTGGACGTCGCTACGGATCCAAGGGAAAGTCCATTGGACATGCCAAGCAAGGCCGAAAGTATGGACAGCTGTAACATGCTGTCGGAAAAAGGATAGGCGGCGAAAGCGATAGCGGGCAAGGCCGTACTGGGGACCGTAGCAAACTTTCTCCCCAACTTGTCGGTGATGATACCCGCGGGAATAATCATCACGATAACGCAAACTCCGGTTATCCCAAAGAGGGTACCGATCTGAGTAGTGGAAAATCCCAGTTCCGTCCCGACGTATAGCGGAAGCATGCTGTGCAGAGTGGTACGATAGAGCATCATGGTGAAAGTCGTGAAGACCAGAACCAGGTACGTGGTGCGATACAAAGGTTGGATCTCCCAGAACTTGGAGAGGCTAAATTTCAAAGGTCCCAACTCGGCCTGACTGCTTCGGCCTTCCTTGATGCTGAGTGAGGTGAGGAACGCGGCTAAGGCGATGAGAAGGTAAACTACAAACACCGCGCGGAAGCCCATTCGATCTGCAAGAATCCCTCCCGCCACTGGACCCAGAGCGATACCCGCCGAGGAGAACCCCATAAATCCGCTCATCACTCTGCCCCTTTGATCCGCCCGGACCAGGTCCACGCCGCCGACTTCACGTCCGAGCATCCAGATGCTGCCCGCCGTACCCATGACGAACATCGCCACCAGGAGGAGAGCAAAATAGGGAGTAAAAATCGCAAATAGTGCACTGATCATGACCAGCAAGGTGCTCATGATCAGAGCGTATTTGCTGCCCCTTCGGTCTACTATGATTCCCCCGGGAATCTGAGCCACGGCCCGGCCAAGGGCCTCGCAGGTAACCAGCTGCGCCGCGAACCCCGCTGAGACCTTAAACGATGCGGCGATCACAGGGATGGCAGGTAAGATCATACCGGGTCCGAAGGCCATCAAAAAAGTAGAAATGTAGAGTTTGGTTAAACCGATGGCCTCTTTGCTGAATCCGGCTTTCATTTTGTTCTTCTCGCGAATTTAATGCACTTCAATTGAGAAGTGAAGCTCTCGGGTTTGGCAATGCGGGCGGATACCCTTCGCGGCTGTACTTGTCCGGGAAGATTCTCTGATAACGTATACGGCGCAAAAAAGTTTGCTGTCAACTCCAAAGAGAGGGATTCTTGGAATAATGTTAGACAATCAACACAACCACCGACTTTTGGGCCGAGTCCCTCGGAACCTGGGCAATGAGCCAGGTCAGAACTTTTGACTCATAATTAGTTCTGGAGGGCGACCCGCGAGCGCAACTTCCCTCCGTGCCGAGCACCGATCCGCTCCTCGGGAATCGAGTCTCCGGCCGCAGGCAATAGGTCTGTGAATTTTTGATCTTGCACGTTCGATGCCTGCGGCCTCCCGCCTCGCTCCCCTGCGTCGCTTCCCTTTTATCCGTCCTCGCAGAAATCTACGGGCACGAGCCCGTGGAGGCTTCGTGTCAACCGGCTTTCTCGTACTCGCCCCTCGGCGGCCTCATGACATGTAATTTTCTCACTAATTAAAAAGTTTTGATCCGTTGTTTAGCGGGAAAATTTGACAATAATGCACGCCGGAGACTAGACTACCGCACGTTTTCTGTCTTGGTTCGGTTAAGGCCCCAGGAGGCAAGATGGCACCGCAGGTCCCAAGTCGTTCTCACGTTCAAGATGATGCTCTTCGGGTTGGAATCTACCTGCCCAGCGTCGGCTGGGATAGGTTGCCTGAACCGTCAGAGTTGACTGATTATGCTCTGCTCGCGGAAAAACTAGGCTTTGATTCCGTGTGGGTTGAAGACCGACTCCTGCATCCCAAACTTGGCATTCTGGAGGCGCTCACCACACTAAACTTTGTGGCGTCCCGCACCGAGCGCATCCGATTGGGTACCTGTGTGCTGTTGGTAAACCTCCGCAATCCCCTTTCCCTGGCAAAGAGCATTGCGACTCTCGACTATCTTTCCGGCGGAAGGGTCGTGCTCGGTACTTCCCTGGGAGGAAACCCAACGGAGTATGAGAGCTCAGGAACATCAATGAAGACCCGGGTTACTCGTTTTGAAGAAACCGTGAAGGCGATACGAGCATATTGGGGACAAGGATCTTTCGACGGGGTCTTCCGCCTCATCAAACCAACGGACATGCCCATGATCCCCCGGCCGGTTCAGGAACGGATTCCCATCTGGATCGGCGGCAAGGCTGATCCTGTATTGAATCGTGTCGCTCGAATCGCTGATGGTTGGTTGGCGTCCAGCAGTTCCACCGCAGAGGATTTCTCCCGCGGCTGGGCGAAGATCAAGGAGCATTGCAGCGAGAGCGGTAGGGTTCTGAGTACTGTCTCACGGGCAAAGTTTAATTATGTCCACGTCGATGATGACAGGGATAGAGCGTTAGCGGTGCTTCGTGAAACGCTGCCGAGGTATTACCTGTCCGGCTACGATGCGGCTCGTTACGCCATCTATGGCCCGCCGCAACGATGCGTGGAACAGGTGAAGACACTGGTCAATGCCGGCGTACGCAATTTGATTCTCTCGACCGTCACCCATGACCACAGCCAGCTTGAGCGACTCGCCCGTGAAGTGATGCCTCTCATCAAAACCGAACCATAAGCGTCACGGATGATGTCGCTAACGCGCCCGGGGTAGGGGACCCGCACTGATGATTTGCTTGTAAATGTTTTTGATTTCCTTATTTGTTTGCTTCCTGAAAATTAGACTCTCGATTTCCTCCCCTGACATCGGGTCAGCCCGCTCACCTGCGGTAGCTTTCTCGAAATCGACTCTAAATTCCGGATCGTTCCAGATCTTGTTGAAGGCCTCTTTCAGCGTACTCATAGCAACCGGAGGAATCGTCCTGGCCACAATAAACGGACTGCCGCTGGGTCGCATCGCCTTATGCATCTCTAAAACCGACTTTTTCAAATCGGTATCAGCGTAGCGATCAAGAGTGGGAATGCCCTGGGGAAACTCGGGCAACGATTCACTTCCCTGACCTCTTGCGTTCTTGATAGTAATAGGGATGGTAAAACCTTCCTCCAGCCAGTGGGGTGTATTACGCATGAACGCCACAAGGCTGGTGATCCTTGCATCCGCCTCGCCTTTTTGAACGGCTATGGGAATTTCGGTGCTGCTGTAGCCGACGACCCATTTGGGATCTTTCAGCTCCAAGACATAGGCAATAAGCCTGTCGTAAATGTATAAGCTGTGGCCCACGGAGCGCTGAGCAAAGCGAAGGCCTTTATAGGTTTTGAGTTTTTCCACTGAGCTTATTTTTAGAGCCGGCCTGATGACCAGAGCCTGAGGGTTGCCTGGTGCGGGCGAACCCAGGAAGGCAAAATCCTCCAGCTTGTAACGAATCCCTCGCTCATTGAGGAACGCTTTGGAGTACAAACTGGTAGAAACGGTGCCGATGGTCAGTCCATCGTGCTTCGCCCCAACGGCGATGTAGTTGGTGGCGACGGTTCCACCGCCGCCGGGCATATAACGCGAGACAATGGTAGGGGAGCCTGGGATATGTTTTTGAAGATAGCGGATTACGACACGGGTACGAACGTCGGCAGATCCCCCTGGAGTCCAACCCTGCACAACCGTGAGGGTTTTCCCTTGATAATAAAATGGAGCAGCCGGTGCGACCTGGCAAAATATGGTCAATAGAATCGTTATGCAGTAGAAAAGTGGATAGGTCAAAACAGAATGCCGTCGTTGCATACTCACCTCCTTCGTAGCCATGAAGGTTCCGAAGAAAACTTACGTCCCCGCCGGGAGAGGCTCTACCTTGCCGGTGGCAGTGGGCCGGCACTAATGAGCTGGCGGTATATTTTCTTTACTTTCTCGTCTCCGGCGTTTTCATGAATCAGCTGTTCAATTTCCGCTCCTGTCATGGGGTCAGCGGGTTGTCCCGCAGTTGCTTTCTGGAAGTCCCGGGCGAACTGCGGGTCTTTCCACATGTTGTTAAAGACCTTTCTTAGAGTCTTTAGCGCGGTTGGGGGGACTCCTTTCGGTACAAGATAAGGGGAGCCGCTAGGCCTCATGGCTACGTGAAAGCGAAGAATCGCCTTCTTTAGTTTGGAATCGGCGAATTGATCGAGCGTGGGAACACCCTGAGGGAACTCCGCCAGATATTCGGTCCCCTGACCCCGGCTGTTTTTTACCACGATGGGGATGGTAAAGCCCTCCTCTAACCACTGCGGGGTGTCGCGCATGAAACCGGCAAGTCCCGATGTCCTAGCATCCGCTTCACCCTTTTCGATGGCGAGGGCCATCTCCGTACTTCCGTAACCAAGAATCCATTTAGGGTCTTGCAGCTCAAGTACGTATGCGATCAAACGGTCATAGATATACAAGCTGTGTCCCACAGACCGCTGAGCGAAGCGAAGGCCTTTATGAGCTTTTAATTTTTCCACGCTGTCGAGCTTGAGGGCAGGCCGGACGGCAAGGGCCTGGGGGTTTCCGGGAGAGGAGGAGCCCAGGAAGTGAAAGTCGTCGAGGTTGTAACGTACGCCGCGCGCATTGAGAAACGCCTTGGCATAGAGGCTGGTGCCGATGCCGGCAATGGTGAGGCCGTCGCGTTTCGCCGCCTTGGACATGTAGTTGGCAGCTACCGTCCCGCCTCCACCGGACATGTAGCGTGAAACGATGGTCGGTTTGCCAGGGAGATTCTTCTGCAGGTAACGGATGACGACCCGCGCACGCACGTCACCGGATCCCCCGGGCGTACGCGCCTGGACCATGGTTAGGGTTTTCCCCTCATAAAACGGGGCGGCGTTCGCTTGTGGGCTGCAGAAGATAAGAAGGGACACTCCGGTGAACACAAGAATCCAGCAGTGATTTTTTCTTTGTACCGCCATTAATTTTCCCCCAATCAGTATTTTGGATTTGCAGCATTAAGATTAGCGGTCGCTGCCAAGATTCGGGGTATGTTATATATGAATCTTAATGATGTCAATTGTTAATAGGTAAAATAAATTGTCGTTTAAGGTGAATGGTTTTGTTATTCTACGGATACTTGTGATGGGGTCAGTTCAGATTCTATTTGGCGATTGGCTCCGGGAATGTTATTTTAGGAAGAATCTTTCGATAATGAATGGAATCATCTGGGAAAAATCGCGACTTGAATAGCTCGGGGTCAGACTCGTCACACCATTTTCTAAGGTAATTTGGAAAGACATGGGTGTTGGTCAGAGGGGCAGGCTGGAACTAATCCTACCGTGAACAAGAAAATCGTCATCATCAACCCCAACAAGCATCTAGGAGATCTACTGATTGGCCTGGACGTTATTCAACGAGCCTGTGATCAGATTGTAAGACAGGGCGATAAAGTCGTTATCCTGCTGGATGAGTCCTATAAAAACCTTGTTAACGGTGCATTCGAAGCAGGGTCCGTTTTTTACTATCCTCGAAAGGCATTGAAGGCGGGCAACCCCATTAAAAGGGCCCATCGCTATCTCAAGGTGCTTAAAAGGATCAGGGCGGAAAGGGCAGATATCGCCTTAGATCTGGTGACAGACTCGGTATCCTCGGCGCTAACCTATCTCTCGGGTGCCCGAAAAAGAATTGCCAAAGCAGGCGCGGTCTACCAAAAAAGGTACGATCATGTAGTGGCTGACGGTCTGGGGCAGCATGAATACCATAGGTTACGTAGCGCGCTGGCGGAGGTGACGGATCTTCCTCCTGTCGAGCCCTGCTACGGTAAGCTAGAAATAAAGAAAGCCAATGAGCTGGTTGATCAGCTGTTGAAAGAAAAAGGGCTAAAAAACCATCGCCCTATTGTGATTCACCCTGGAGCCACGAAACACTATAAAATGTGGCCTCAGGAGCATTTCGTAACGCTGATCGTTTTGTTGCGCAACGCGGGCTATAAACCCTTGATGATTGGAGCAGGGGAGAGGGATCGGTCAGTAAACGAGGCCATCAATCAAAAGCTGGATGAACCTATACCGGACTTTTGCGATCAGATGGAACTCGAGCAAGTGGCCTATTTGTTCAGCAAAGCGCTATTCTATATAGGTAACGATAGCGGGCCCATGCATTTAGCCTCTGCCTGTAACCTACCCGGCATCGCTCTGTTCGGTCCGTCCGAAGACAAAATCTGGGGCCCCTTGAGCTCAAAGACGTTGATGTTGCGTGGCGAGCAAAACTGTGAACCTGCGTGCCGTAGAGGGAACAGCTGCCGCGTAAACCATCAATGCATGCGTTCCATTTCACCCCTGAAAGTATTTGAGAAGGTTCAAGCCTATTTCGATTAGGAAGGAATGGCTGACGTATCCCCGGTGCGCGGTTTCCTCCGTCTTACCAGTTTTACTGAGGTCCAGGGAACCCAGATCCAGAGGAGGAAACTCAATGCCTGGAGTTTGGGTAGTGACCTTGCTCCCTCCCATACCTGGAGCAACGGATCAAATGCGAGCATCCATGGACGGTCGGGAGCTACCGCTTTGTGGCGGACCACCACTTGAACGGCTTTGAAACGTTCTTGCTGCAATAACTTAATCAGTTTTTCTTCCAATTGTTCGGGTGGTATCCCGCGCCAGTCGGGAAAACGGACGAGATTCCATACGTAAACCGTCGAACCTAAACCGTGGCTGTCGGCGCCACCCATCATCAATAAATTGTTCTTCCGACACAACTCGACGATCTGAGATCGCAGACGAGGGGGGAAATCAAGGGCGCGCGGCGAAGCGGACACGATTTCAAAACCATGGACCCCCCAGGCTATAAAATCATCCACATTGTCCCAATGATCCCTCCAGTATTGGGGCAGACTTGCGACCACGATTTGATCTTTTGCCGGGGATACCACCTGCAAAAAGGTGTTTAATCCCTCGTAGCCTATTTCATGCGGCTTTTTGTAGAAGCGCGTCCGGCTCCCGAGCAAGATCCAGTGGGATCTAAATAAAGTCAACTCCTCCCCTCGCATCGAAATCATGCCGGGCCGTGGTCTACGACTTAAAGACAAATCTCGCCCTTCCTGCGATCCATGAAACACGTTGTGGTCTGTTATGAAATTGGCATGGAATCCTGCCCTCTCGTGCCAGAGCAGGTTCTTCATTGGCGAAAAGGACTTTCTCGCATCCCAGGAGGCTGAAGTATGGGAATGAATGTTAAAAGCCAGTAGGTCTTTACCATCCAGATGAATTCTGGCCATGGGGCGGGGAATGAAGGCCACGACCAAAAACATTAGAAACAGAACCAGATTGACGCAAAGGAACCCTCCAATTTCAATCAGGATCATTCGAAGGGATAAGGCCGTCCCCCATCTTTTGCCTATTCGCCAGGCGATCCATACGAGGCAAACAGTGGAGCCGAAGGCGATATGCTGGCTCGTGCCCAAAATGGTAACGCGATCGGCAAACTGAAAAAAAGGTGCGAAGAGAACGTAGGTCAAAGGGTAGTGAAGCCTGACGCTTTCGTTAAATTGACCGGTGACGATATTCTGGAGGTCACTGGGATAGGCGAAAATTTGACCGCAGATGATGATAAGGGTGAAAACGATTGCGATGGCCAGCATAATAATAAGTAATCCGGGACAAAATTCTTTTTGCCGGGAGGCCGCGGTATTGTTACGGCGAATGGAAAAGGTTCCTTTTCGGGGTGATTATTTTCCTCTGCGAAACGGACCGGGATTTGGGGTCGCCGTTATGGAAGACCCGCCCTCGAACGGTTGGTCGATTCTCTAACTGGGACGGTTCCGACGGCACCTGAACGTTAACTTTACCATGCCTCGGTGTAGAATCCCATCAATAGACGTGGCTTTGGAAACACAGATCGCCATGCAATGGTCGACGTTCGATGGATTTCCAGCGGCCGACGATCTGTTTGTTGGTGTGAAGTCGTAATTGTCTATCCGCCTTCGCAGCCGGTGGAGGGCGCTTCGACGGATTCCGCCGAAGAATAGAAGGAATCCACGGGTGGCCTACTCCGCCGTGGTAGCCGACGGCTACGAAGGCTGGATGAACCCGTGGAAGCTTCATGATGTCCTGCTGCCTCTTGCGAGCGAGGTAACCAATCCCAACAGGCTCAGGCCTACCGCCGCGAGAAAGGTTGTATTAAGGGCTGCTACAAATCCCACCGGCTGTTCCGTCGTGAGATTGATGCCGGGAATTCCCGTGTGTGCCTCGAAGGCAGCCGTCATCAGAAATCCGCCGATAGCGACTCCCAGAACATTCCCCATACTAAAAAACACGTGGTTTACGGCCGTGGCAAAGCCGCGGTGCTCCCTTGGCATCATGGAGATCATGGCTTTGGAATTGGCAGGATTAAATAAGCCGTTGGTAATCGCCCCGAGGGCAATCATGGACGCCGGCAGTATCCAGTGGGATCGAGGCTCGAAAAAATAACCCAGCAGAAGGGAACTGGTCAAAAAAAGGATGCCAAAACTCGCGGGCAACCGGGGACCAAATCGATCTGCCAGGGTCCCACTCATGGGAGCGAGGACCACGGTCATGATGGGAGGCACCATGAATAAAAGCCCGATGAATGAGGGCGAGAGGGAGAGTATGTTCTGCAAATAGAAGGGGAGGAGAAAAAACGGAATGGAATAGCAGGTGGATATGATCAACAGACTGACCGCACTGCAACTAAATAGACGGATCCTGAATAGCGAAAGGTTGAGAAAGGGACTCTGGCACCTCGATTCATAAAAGATCAACACCACCATGATTAGCAGGAACCCAACGGCCATACCCATCTTGAATTCGCTTCCCAAGATTTCAAGGGTTCTCCGGTCAAAAAGTAAAATGAGAGTCGTCGTGGCTGCAAAAACCAGGGCGGCCCCTACATAATCTATGGCTAAACGGTTCGTATGGATGGGACGGCTTTTGATATTGGCCATGGTGAGGAGGGAGCCTAGGATTCCAATGGGCACAAGAAAGAAAAACGTCCAGCGCCAACTGAGGTAATCGATAGTAAGTCCACCGATGCTGGGTCCCAGTAGAAATCCCGTATGATGGGCTGTGGTCATATAGCCCTGGGCCCGTCCTCCGAGATGCTCGGGTACGGCATCCGCCGCCAGGGCGCGGCTGGATGACTGAATCATGGCGGCGCCGATGCCTTGAAGAAAGCGAAAACCAATGAGCTGGTAAACGTTTTGCGAAACGCCGCAGAGGAGCGAGCTCAAGGAGAAGACAATAAACCCTAGCGCGATGATTCTTTCTCTGCCCCAGAGGTCGGCGAGCCTGCCGAAAATGATCGAAAGCCCAATGTTGGAAAGCTGATACGCCAGGAGGGCCCAGGAGATCCCCAGCAGATCGGTTCCCAGGCTGTCGGCCACGGTGGGCATGGAAATATTAAAAATCCTCGAGGCCGTGGCGGAAAAGAAGGTCCCCAACATGGCCGTCGCAAGGAGCAATATATTGACACGGGTCGCCGCTTGGGTAGTATGGTCTCCCTGCTGATGCAATGTTTCGGGCCCTTTGCGTGAACAGTAAAACCGAAGCTGTCGCCGGATGATGGGTGCGGTGCTTGGGTTAGGCAAATCATAACACGGGAAAACCCGACGCTGTCAACGAATCGTGTATGGGGCATCAAGCATTGGCTAATTGACAAACTGGAATAACATCGGATAACTTCCTGACGACAAACACACACTGCCCTAGTTGTTGGGAGCCAAGGAGGAACCCATGCGAATTATCGATGCCGACGGACATGTCACTGAATCTAAAATTCCCTGGCGGGACCTATTGCCGAAGTCCTACAGTTCCAGAGCGCCGACGATCGTTCAGGACAACCGCGGCGTGTCCATGATTATGGTGGAAGGCAAGCTGTGTCCGAAACCCGTGGGTAGAGGTTGCGGTTTTGTGGGTGCCCCGCGGGGCCGTTCTCCTCAAGCCACAACGGGAATGTGGGATCCCGTCCAACGTCTCAAGGATATGGATCTCGAAGGTATCGAAATGGCGGTACTGTTTGGCTCCAGTCCGTTCCTGAGCCTCCCATTCCTTGAAGATAAAGATCTGGCCGGTGCCATCTCACAGGTCTACAACAACTGGCTGGCGGGGTACTGCAAAACGGATCCTAACAGGCTCAAGGGCGTTGCGTTGGTGCCCATCCAGGACCCCCCTGCTGCCGTGGAAGAGATGCGCCGCTGTGTGAAGGAGCTTGGTTTTGTGGCGGTGGCGGCGCCGACACACTCCTCTTCGGGTAAAAACCTCGACGACCCGGACCTCCATCCGTTTTTTGCCGAAGCAGAGCGTCTCAATATCCCGGTGGCCATTCATGTGGGTGCGGGTGACGGAGTGGCGGCAGGAATCGAAAGATTCAGCCATCCCTTTTATACCCACGCCATGACTCATCCCTTTGAGCAGATGATCGGTGTGCTGTGTGTGGTGGTGGGAGGATTGTTGGAAAAGTTCCCCCGCTTGAAAGTTGCTTGCATGGAAGCGGGAGCCGGTTGGGTCCCTTACTGGATGGAGCGTCTGGACGAGCACTACGAGAACATGCAGCCCACGGTGCCGTGGCTCAGCAAACCACCCAGCGAGTATATGCGGAGCGGCCAGCTTTTTTACGCCTTCGAGCCGGATGAAAAGACCCTCAAATTCGTTATCGATTTCGTGGGATCAGAACGCCTCGTGTTCGCCTCGGATTATAATCACAGTGATGGGAAATTTCCCGAGGCGGTGAAGTCCGTCACCGGAAGACAGGATATCCCTCCGGAGAGCATGGCCAAGATCATGGG
>JABAOE010002097.1_pt1 | contig 41923 bp, 45 predicted proteins | sample 7062141 | NCBI WGS metagenome assembly JABAOE01 (sample SAMN14538627, study PRJNA623070) | marine sediment metagenome | biome: marine biome [ENVO:00000428]; feature: marine pelagic biome [ENVO:01000023]; material: deep marine sediment [ENVO:00002113] | place: India: Gulf of Khambhat ...
CGCCACGCGCAGGCGGTTGCCCGGCGGCTCGTTCATCTGGCCGTACACCAGCGCCACCTTGTCGAGCACCTCGGCTTCCTTCATCTCGTGGTAGAAGTCGTTGCCCTCACGGGTGCGCTCGCCGACCCCGGCGAACACCGAGTAGCCGCCGTGCTCGATGGCGATGTTGTGGATCAGCTCCATGATGATCACGGTCTTGCCGACGCCGGCGCCGCCGAACAGGCCGATCTTGCCGCCCTTGGCGATCGGCATGATCAGGTCGATGACCTTGATGCCGGTCTCCAGCATCTCGTTGCCACCGGCCTGTTCCTCGTAGGAGGGCGCCTTGCGGTGAATGGGCAGGCGCTGTTCCTCGCCGATCGGCCCGGCCTCGTCGATCGGGCGGCCCATCACGTCCATCACGCGGCCGAGCGTCTTCTCCCCGACCGGGACGGTAATCGGTGCCCCGGTGTTGGTCACCGCCAGCCCGCGTTTGAGGCCGTCGGTGGAGCCCAGCGCGATCGTGCGCACCACGCCATCGCCCAGCTGCTGCTGTACTTCCAGCATGATGTCCGTGTCATCCACGGTCAGGGCATCGAAAACCTTCGGCATGGCATCGCGTGCGAACTCCACGTCGACCACGGCGCCAATCACCTGAACAATCGTTCCAGCACTCATAGTTCCTGCTCCGTTAGGGGGCATGCCGCGATGGTGGAACCGCGCTCCGCCGGGCCCGTGGCCCAGGGGCGGTCACGACCGTTACGCTCTCTGCCTTACCCTCCGTTCAAAAAAATTCGTTCCCAATCCAGCCGGCCAGCGTGTGCGGGCACTCCATCACACCGCCGCTGCGCCACCGACGATCTCGGAGATCTCCTGCGTGATCGCAGCCTGGCGGGCCTTGTTGTAGGCCAGCTTCAGTTCATCGATCAGCTCGCCGGCATTCTCGGTGGCGTTCTTCATGGCGATCATGCGCGCGGCATGCTCGGATGCCAGGTTCTCCAGCACCGCCTGGTAGACCAGCGCTTCGATGTAGCGCACCAGCACCGTGTCCAGCAGCGCTTCCGCATCCGGCTCGTAGATGTAATCCCAGATGTCCCGCAGATCCTCGTCGTCGGTCTCGGGCAGCGGCAGCAGCCGCTCCAGGGTGGGCCGCTGCGACATGGTGTTGATGAAATCGTTGTAGGCGATGTACACGCGGTCGATGCTGCCGTCGCGGTAGGCATCCAGCATGATCTTGATCGACCCGATCAGGTCCTCGATCTGGGGCTGTTCGCCGAGTTCCGCGGCATGCGCCGGGATCTCCACATTCACCCGGCGGAAGAAGGAAAACGCCTTCTTGCCGAGTGTCACCATGCTCACCTCGGCGCCCTTGCCCTGCCATTCGGCCATGTCCGCGAGCACGCTCTTGAACAGGTTGGTGTTCAAGCCGCCGCACAAGCCCCGGTCGGTGGATACCACGATGTAGCCCACGTTACGCACCTCGTCCCGCTCGATGGTGAACGGGTGGCGGTACTCCGGATTGGCTTCGTGCAGGTGGCCCATGACGCGACGCATCATCCGCGCGTACGGACGCGACGCGTTCATCAGGTCCTGCGACTTGCGGATCTTGCTGGCCGAGACCATCTCCAGCGCCGAGGTCACCTTCTTGGTGTTCTCGATGCTGCGGATCTTGCCGGTGATTTCCCGTGCGCCTGCCATGTCAGCCCGACTCCCTGCTCAATGCCTCACCAGGACCCGGTGGCCTTGAACTCCTCCACCGCCGCGGTCAGCTGCGCTTCCAGCTCGTCGCCCCAGTCTCCGCCGTCGAGCGCGCTCAGCAGCTCGCCCTGGGAGTTGGCCATGTAATCCTGCAACGCCCGCTCGAAGGCGCCGATCTTGTCGAGACCGATGTCGTCCAGGTAACCGCGATCGGCCGCGAACAGCGACACCGCCATCGCGCCCACCGACATCGGGCTGTACTGCGGCTGCTTCATCAGTTCGGTCACGCGCTGTCCGCGGTCGAGCTGCTTGCGCGTGGCCTCGTCGAGATCGGAGGCGAACTGCGCGAAGGCGGCCAGTTCCCGGTACTGGGACAACGCCAGGCGCACGCCGCCGCCGAGCTTCTTGATGACCTTGGTTTGCGCGGCACCGCCCACGCGCGATACCGACAGGCCGGCATGGACCGCCGGGCGAATGCCGGCATTGAACATGTCGGTGTCCAGGAAAATCTGCCCGTCGGTGATCGAGATGACGTTGGTCGGCACGAACGCCGACACGTCACCGGCCTGCGTTTCGATGATCGGCAGCGCGGTCAGCGACCCGGTCTGGCCGGTGACCTTGCCGTCGGTGAATTTTTCGACGTATTCCTCGTTGACGCGCGCGGCGCGCTCCAGCAGGCGCGAGTGCAGGTAGAACACGTCACCGGGATAGGCCTCGCGGCCCGGGGGCCGCCGCAGCAGCAGCGAGACCTGGCGATAGGCCCAGGCCTGCTTGGTCAGGTCGTCGTAGATGATCAGGGCATCCTCGCCGCGATCGCGGAAGTACTCGCCCATCGTGCATCCGGCGTAGGGGGCGATGTACTGCATGGCTGCGGATTCCGAGGCCGAGGCGTTGACCACGATGGTGTGCTCCATGGCGCCGCGCTCCTCCAGCTTGCTCACCACGTTCGCCACGGTGGACTGTTTCTGGCCCACGGCCACGTACACGCATTTGATGCCCGTGCCCACCTGGTTGATGATGGTGTCGATGGCGATGGCGGTCTTGCCGGTCTGGCGGTCGCCGATGATCAGCTCGCGCTGGCCGCGGCCGATCGGGATCATCGAGTCGATGGCCTTGAGGCCGGTCTGCACCGGCTGGTCGACGGATTTGCGCCAGATGACGCCGGGGGCGACTTTCTCGATCGGCGAGTGGCCATCGTGCTCGATTGGCCCCTGACCGTCGATCGGGTTGCCGAGCGCATCGACCACGCGCCCCAGCAGCCCGGGGCCCTGCGGCACCTCCAGGATGCGCCCGGTGCACTTGACCGTGTCGCCCTCGGTGATGTGCTCGTAGTCACCCAGGATCACCGTGCCCACCGAGTCGCGCTCGAGGTTGAGCGCCAGGCCGAAGGTGTTGCCCGGGAACTCGATCATCTCGCCCTGCATGGCGTCCTCGAGCCCGTGAATGCGGGCGATACCGTCGGACACGCTGACCACGGTGCCCTCGTTGCGGGTCTCGGCGCTGATGTTCAGTTCCTCGACGCGCTTCTTGATCAGTTCGCTGATTTCGGATGGATTCAGTGTCACTTGCATGGTTTTCATTCCTGCCCGGCCGGACCATCGTGGTCTGCCAGGATCATTGTCAATTCACTCTTCGAGATCGCCTCAGCCGTGCATTCGGTTGCGCAGCTTCTGCAGCCGCCCCCGCAGGGACCCGTCGATCACCTGGTCACCCGCGTACACCACGGCTCCGCCCAGCACACTGGCATCGATGACCGGTTCCAGTTCGATCTCGCGCTGGAACCGCCGCGCCAGGGCCTCGCGCAGCCGGTCGGCCTGCTCCGCGTCCAGCGCCTGCGCGGATACCACCCGCACCTGCAGCCGGTTTTCCGCCTGCAGCCGGTGCTGCCGATACAGGCGCGCGATCTCGGGCAGCAGCGGCAGCCGGCCATTGTCGGCCAGCACGCCCAGGAAGCCCTTGAATGGCATATCCAGCCCCTCGGCGGCTGCCTCGCTGATCACCTCCGCGGCCTGCGCGCCACTGACAAGGGGGCTGGCCAGCAGCTCGCTCAGCGCAGGCTCCTCCACCAGGCCGGCCACCAGCACGAGCATCTCGTCCCATGCGGCCAGTGCGCTTTCCTGCCGCGCCAGCTCGAAAGCGGCTTTCGCATAGGGACGGGCCAGGGTGGTGCGACTGCTCATGCCTCAGATCTCGGCGATCAGCTTGTCCAGCATCTGGCGATGGGTCTCGGCGTCGATCTCCTTCTCCAGAATGCGCTCAGCGCCCAGCACGGCGAGCCTGGCGATCTCGGCGCGCAGTTCCTCGCGCGCCTGGTTGGCGGCCTGGCTGATCTCGGACTCGGCGGCCGCCACCTGGCGGGATTTTTCCGACTGGGCCTCTTCGCGGGCCTGATCCAGGATCTGGCTCTGACGCTGGTTGGCCTGCTCGATAATCTCGCCCGCCTGGCCACGGGCCTGGCGAATCTGCTCGCCGGCCGCCTCGCGGGCCGCCTCCAGTTCCTGTTCGGCACGGTCCGACGCCGCCAGGCCGTCGGCGATGCGGGCCCGCCGCTCGTCCATGGCCTTGAGTATCGGGGGCCAGATGAATTTCATGCAGAACCACACGAAGATCATCATCGCGATGGACTGCAGAATCAGCGTGGCATTGATGTTCATGCCTTACCCTCTTTGCTCGCGCGCGCCGGCGGCCGCCTCAGCCACCCAGCGCAGCCTGCAGTTGGCCGACGAAGGGGTTGGCGAAGGTGAAGAACAGCGCGATACCCACGCCGATCATCGCCACGGCGTCCAGCAGGCCGATGGCCAGAAAGAACTTGCCCTGCAGCATCGGCGCCAGTTCCGGCTGCCGCGCTGAGCCCTCCAGCAGGCGACCACCCAGGATGCCAACACCGATACCCACACCCAGCGCACCCAGCCCGATCAGCAGGGCCACGGCGATAGCGGTCATTCCAATTACTGTTTCCATGACTTACTCCCGTCTCAGAGTTTCTCGTTTACACAATTCCGTATCAGTGATGCTCGTGCGCCATGCTCAGGTAGACGATGGTGAGCATCATGAAGATGAAGGCCTGCAGGGTGATGACCAACAGGTGGAACGCGGCCCACATGAAGTGCATCAACTGCCCGCCCAGGAACGCCAGCCCGCCGACCAGCAGCATCTCGGCAAGCAGCAACCACAAGGTCCTGCGGGTCGTCAACCGCCCCTGCATGTTCAGCCACAGGGTCAGGAACACCGAGGCCGTCGCCACCACCCAGAACCAGGCGGGTATGTGCTCGCCGAACACCGAACTCAGCCCCGTCGCCACCAGGCCGGAACCCGCGGTGAACACGAGTGCGATCAGGATGAAGATCAGCTCGCCCGCGTACAGGTTGCCGAACAGCCGCAAACCGAGCGAAATCGGCTTGGCCAGCAGGGCCACGAGTTCCAGCAGCAGGTTCGGAAGAAAAAACAGGATCTTGCCAATCAGGCTGTTCGACTGGAAAGGCTGTCCGGTGAGCTCCTGGATGAACCCGCCCACGCCCTTGATCCTGATGCTGTAGAAGAGGATCAGCACGAACACCGTAATGGCCATGCCCATGGTCGCGTTGACGTCGGTCGTAGGCACCACCTTCTGGTACTCGACCCCGGCCTTAACGGCCACCCATGGCAGCCAGTCGACCGGGATGAGGTCCATGAAATTCATGAAGAAGATCCACACGAACAGGGTCAGCGCCAGCGGCGCGATGAATCGGCTGGTACCGTGGAAGGACTCCCGGACGCTGGTGTCCACGAACTCCACGATGGCCTCCACGCTCGCCTGGAAGCGCGTTGGAACGCCCGCTTCCGCTTGCCGCGCGACGCGCCCGAAGATCAGGAAAAAGGCGCCGCCGAGCAGCAGGGCCCAGAAAATGGTATCGACGTGGAAGGCCCAGAATCCCATGGCCTGGGCTTCCTCTGCGCCATGCGCAAAACCCCAGCTGCCGTCCGGGTGTCGACCGTAGGTCAGGTTCTGCAGATGGTGCCTGATGTATTCGCCCGCTGTGATTTTTTCGTTCGCGCTTGCCATTCAGTCTTCCGTCAAAACGTCGAAGGCTTTTCCGATCCTGTCAGCGGGGCTCTGCCCCCATTCACGAAGTAGGTGTGAAACCCCAAAAATCAACCCGCCAGCGCGGCGCCAAACCCCGCGACGATCACCGCGATCATGCCGGCGAAGAACCAGCCACCCGCCAGGGGCGCCACCCACACGAACACGGCCGCGCACAACAATCCGGTCAGCGTCAGCTTGACGACCTCGCCAATCACCGCGTACCGCAGGAACGCCGTGCTGTCCGGCCCGATACGCCGGACCACCAGGTTGGCAAAAACCACCGCGGGGATGTATGCCGCAAGGCTGCCGAACAGGGCGGAATATGCAGCCACCGGGCTCACCAGCAATGCCAGGGTTGCCACACCGACCGCCGCCAGCGACTGGAACCGCAAGCGGCGTGCAATCGCTGCCCGCACCGAGGCTTCCGCCGACGGGCCGGCCCGATTTTCACCGGTCTCGCGGACCGCCATGTGCACCGCCTCGCTCAGCTGCGCAGACCCACTTCTGCGCCGCCTTTCAGCGCTCCGCCTGAACATTCGAGGGGGCGCGCCAAAAGACCGCCCATTCTATCATTCGGCGATCGGCAGGGGCAATGAAGGCGGCCGGCGGCCGGCCTGCAAGAGGGGCGCGTTCAGGCCGCCTGATTCGCAGCCACCTGTTCCACGCGTGCCTCGAGCTGAACCCCGGCGGACAGCGAACGGGTGACCAGGCACACCGCCTCCGATTTCTGCATCAGCCGCTGCCCCTTCTCCACTGCGCTGTGCTCCGGCACCTTCAGGTGGGCGCGGATGCGGAACTCCGTGAAGCGCGTGACGCCATCGATGCGGTCGAGCGTGCCCTCGACTGTACAGGCGAGCTCGCGCCACTCGTAGCGGGAGGCCCTCGCGATGGCGCGAAAGGTGAGGATGAAGCAATCGGCGACCGCCGCCACCAGCAGGGTCTCGGGCGACCAGCATCCCTCGGGACCACCGAACTCCGGTGGTGATGTCACCGCGATCGGCGGCAGCTCGGCGCCGGTGGTCCTGACTTCGCCCTCGGGACCGCCAGCGGCGTCGACGTGGTAGATGTGCGGGTAGTCCTGCATGTCGTGCTCCCAAAGACCCCGAAATGCGGCTTGCCAGCCGGGCCCAGCATAAATCCGCGCGCCCACCCGGCACCTGACCGGGATCAAGCGCCAGCCATTATATTAGGCAATATTAATATAACATGTGCGGCCAGGCGCCGCGGTCAGTCATCCTGCAGGTGCCCGATGATCCCTTCCAGTTCGTCGGCCGAGTGATACGCGATGATCAGCTTGCCCTTGCCGCGCGGGCCGTGCTGGATGCGGACCGTGGCGCCCAGGCGCGCGGACAACTGCTCCTGCAACCTGAGGATGTCGGGGTCCACGCTTCGCATGCGCTTTTTGGGCGGATTCAGCAAGCGCCGCACCAGGCGCTCGGTTTCGCGCACGGACAACTGCCTGCGCACCACTTCGCGGGCAGCCGCCGCCTGCTGGGCGGCGGGCAGCGAGAGCAAGGCCCGCGCATGTCCCATCTCCAGGTGACGGTCACCCAGCAGTTCGCGCACCTCGCGGGCCAGGTCCAGCAGGCGCAGCAGGTTGGTGACCGTCGAGCGCGAGCGGCCCACCGCCGCCGCGGCCTGCTGATGGGTGAGCTGGAAATCCTCGACCAGGCGTTTGAGGGCCGTGGCCTCCTCCAGCGGGTTCAGGTTCTCCCGCTGGATGTTCTCGATCAGCGCCAGGGCCACCGCCACCTCGTCGCTCACCGCGCGCACGATGACCGGGATCTCCTCGATGCCGGCCTGTTGGGCGGCACGCCAGCGCCGCTCGCCGGCGATGATCTGGTAGCCCTCCCCGGCCGGCCGCACCACGATCGGCTGGATCACCCCCTGGGCACGGATCGACTCCGCCAGCTCCGCCAGGCCGTCCGAGTCGAAGCGGGAACGCGGCTGGTAGGGTCCGGGCTCGATGCGGTCCAGCGGTAAACTGCGCGGGCTGCCCGCGGCGGGCTCGGCGGCCGCAGACTCGACAGCGTGCTTGAGCGTCGCCTGGCTCAGCATCGAGCTCAGGTTCCGCCCCAGCACTGGTTTTTTCCTGCTGCTCATGGTCTCGACCGCAACTCAGCCTGCCGCCCGCTGGCGGCTCCGGCGCAGGACCTCGGCCGCCAGGCCCAGGTAGGCGAGCGCGCCCCGCGACGCGGGATCGTAGCGCAACACCGGCAGCCCGTGGCTGGGCGCTTCGGCGACGCGCACGTTGCGCGGCACCAGGGTGCGGTACACGTGCTCGCCGAAATGCTCGGTCAGTTGGTCCGATACCGCGCTGGAGAGATTATTCCGAATGTCGAACATGGTGCGCAACAGGCCTTCGATCTGGAGTCCCGGGTTGACGCTGGCGCGCACCTGCTCGATGGTGTCCAGCAGTGCCGCCAGGCCCTCGAGGGCATAGTATTCGCACTGGATGGGAATCAATACGCTGTTCGCCGCGGTCAGCGCATTGAGGGTCAGCATGTTCAATGAGGGCGGGCAATCGATGATGATCCAGCCATACTGCGCGGATACGGGCTGCAATGCCCGGCGCAGCTGGAATTCCCGTTCCTCGCGTTGCAACAGCACCACCTCGGCGGCCGTCAGGTCGCTGTTCGAGGGCAACAGGTCGAAACCGAGGTCTTCCAGGCGCACGCTGACTTCGGCCACCGTCCGCTCGCCGGTCATCACGTCGAACGCCGAGCGTTCCAGCTCGCGCGGCGCGATGCCGCAGCCCACCGTCGCGTTGCCCTGGGGGTCGAGGTCGACCAGCAGGGTGCGGTAGTTCATGTCCGCCAGCGCGGCGCACAGGTTGACGCAGGTCGTGGTCTTGCCCACCCCGCCCTTCTGGTTGGCCACTGCGATGATTCTTGCCATCCGTCGCGGTCAGTCCTGAGGATTTTCCGGTCGCGAGAGTGACATCATGACGAGGTGCCGCTCCGCGTGCAAATCGGGCACGATAATCCGCTCCACCGCCTCCACCCTGACCCATGCGGGCAGCTCGGAAAGCTCCCGGTCCGGCTTCCTCCCCTTGAGTGCCAGCACCCGGGTGCCGGGCGCGAGCAGGTGCCGGATGCGGTCCATGAATTCCCGCAGGGAAGCGAAAGCCCGGCTGGTGATCGTCGCAAATCCGTCCGCCGGTCGGAATGATTCGACGCGCGCCTCCACGGTCTGGACATTGGCGAGACCCAGCGTGCGAATCACGTGGCGCAGGAAGCGCACCTTCTTGCCGGAGCTGTCCAGCAGCGTGACCTGCAGGTCCGGCCGGGCCAGCGCCAGCGGCAGACCGGGAAAGCCCGCCCCGCTGCCCACGTCCAGCAAAGTCGGTGGCCGGATGAACGGGTGGATGCACAATGAATCGAGGAAATGGCGGTCAAGCAACGCATCCAGATCGCCGGCCGCAACCAGGTTGTAGCTGCGCGACCAGCTCAACACCATCCCGGCGTAATCCGCCAGCCGCTCGATCACCTGTGCATCGGCCGGCAGGTCCAGCCGCTGCAGCCCCCGCGCCAGGCCCTCGCAGAAACGTTCCCGCTGCAACGCCGGGAATGGCCGGGCCCCGCTCAACGCTCAGAGCTGGCCGGACCTGCGCATCTGGGACACGATCCGGCCGGAAATGTCCTTGGCGGTGTCGCGATATTCGATGTCGGTGCTCTTGGTGACGAATGACCAGACCGGCTCTCCAGCCGTGACATTCACGTACGTGCTCTCGACGAACACCTGCGAGGTGGTCTGCGAGTAGCCGGGCCCCTCGCGCACCGCGTAGACCTCCGCGAAGCGGGGCGAGAACCAGTCGTAGTAAACCGCCGTGCCGACGTTTTCCAGCCAGTAATCGGCCCGCTCGTAGGTCGCCCCGCCACCGCCGCCGGTGAGGAATACGACCACCACGCCGTCCACGCCAGCCTGCTTCAGGGCGGGCTCCGCCTTCTCACGAGTGAGCTTGCCGCGCATGCCCGGGATCGCGCTGGACATGACCGCGTTGCTGCCGGATTTGCGCAGCACCTCGACCATGGCGCGCTCGGTCTCCTGCCGCTGCAGGGCGTCCGGCAACATGACGATGACCGCCAGTTTCTCGGGACGGGAGCCCGCGAGCTTCTCGGATTCCCAGTTTTGCACCACCGAGGTGGTGCCGCAGGCGGCCAGCAAGGCCAGCACCAGGACCGTCGCGGCCGGCTTGAGAGCGTTCATGATTCGCATGGCGGGTTCCTCTTTGACTTGCGGCTATTCTATGCGAGTTTCGCTTGCTTGCCGATGGACAGGTCCAGGTCTTCGGCGCGGTGGCAGGCGACCCAGTCGTCGTTTTCCATGCGCCGCAGGGCCGGCACCTCGATCCGACAACGCTTGACGGTGTAGGGGCAGCGGGTATGGAACACGCAACCCTCCGGGGGATTGAACGGCGAGGGCATGTCGCCCGTCAACCCGGTTTCGTGCTGGGCCCGGGCCAGGCGCGGATCGGGGATCGGCACTGCCTTGACCAGCGCATTGGTGTACGGATGCAGGGGGCGGCGGTAGAGGTGTTCCTGTTGCGAGACCTCCATGCTGCGGCCCAGGTACATGACCATCACCCGGTCGCTGATGTGCTTGACCACCGACAGGTCGTGCGCGATGAAGATCAACGACAGGTTCAGCTTGCGCTGCAGGTCCTGCAGCAGATTGATGATCTGCGCCTGGATGGAGACGTCCAGAGCGCTCACGGGCTCGTCGCAGATGATCAGGCGCGGATTGAGCACCAGGGCCCTGGCGATGCCGATGCGCTGGCACTGCCCACCAGAAAACTCGTGGGGGTAACGGTTGATCTGGTTGGGCAGCAGGCCCACCATCTTCATCATGCCCCGCACCCGCTCCTCGACCTGCACGGTCGCGATCTTGGGAAAGAAGGTCCACAGCGGTTCGGCGATGATGTCGCCCACGGTCATGCGCGGATTGAGCGAGGCCAGCGGGTCCTGGAACACGATCTGCAATTCGCGGCGCTTGCGCCGCAGCGCCTCCTCGTCGAGTTCGGTCAGGTTCTCCCCCAGCCAGAGCACGCGACCGCGCGTGGGGCGGATGAGCCCCAGGATGGCGCGCGCCAAGGTCGATTTGCCGCAGCCCGACTCACCCACGATGCCCAGCGCCTCGCCGGCGCGCAGGTCGAAGCTCACCCCGTCCACCGCCCGTATGGTGCGCTCCCGGCTGCGCAGCAGCCCGCCCTCGTACACCGTGTAATGCACGGCCAGGTCCTGCACCCGGAGCACCACGTCGTTCATTGTTCCGGCTCCAGGTGGCAGCGGCTCAGGTGGCCATCTCCGAGGTCGCGCAGGGCCGGCTCTTCGCCGCAGGCCTCGAAAGCCTCCGCGCAGCGCTGCCTGAAACTGCATCCGGCCGGCAGGTCGAGCAGGTTGGGCGGATTGCCCGGAATGGCGTTGAGCCCTGCGCCCCGGACCGCGTCCAGGCGCGGCACGGACGCCAGCAGTCCGCGCGTATACGGGTGCCTGGGCTGGTAGTAAATCTGTTCCACCGTGCCGTACTCGACCACCCGCCCCGCGTATACCACCAGCACCCGGTCGCACAGCCCGGCGACCACGCCCAGATCGTGGGTGATGAGCACGATGGCCGTGTTGGAGCTGCGCCGCAATTCGGCCATCAACTGGTTGATCTGGGCCTGCACGGTGACGTCCAGCGCGGTGGTCGGCTCGTCCGCGATCAGGATGTCGGGCTCGCACAGCAGGCCCATGGCCACCATGACGCGCTGGCGCATGCCGCCCGAGTATTCGTGCGGATACTGGCGGATGCGCTGCTCCGGGTCAGGGATGCGCACGGCACGCAGCATCTCGATGGCATGGGCCCGCGCCTCGCGACGGTCCAGCCCCTGGTGATGCATCACCACCTCGATCATCTGCTTTTCGATGTTCAGGTAGGGGTTCAGCGAGGTCATCGGGTCCTGGAAGATCATGGCGATCTTGGCGCCCCGGTACTGGTTCAGCTCGCCCGGCGAGAGCTTCATCAGGTCGCGGCCCCGGAAACGCGCCTCCCCGCTGGCGTGGCCGTTTTCGGCCAGCAGGCCCATCAGCGCCAGCATCGACTGGGTCTTGCCCGAGCCCGATTCCCCCACGATGGCCAGCGCGTCTCCCGCCTCGAGGTCGAAGTCGATACCCCGCACCGCCTGCACCTCGCCTTCCGGGGTGTCGAAGCCGACCTGCAGGTTCCTGACTTCCAGCATCGCCATTACAGACGGTCCTTGGGGTCGAGGGCGTCGCGCAGGCCGTCGCCGATGTAGTTGAAGCAGTACAGCGTGACGGTCAGGGCGAGGGCCGGGAAAATCAGCGTCCATGGCGCCGACTCCAGGTCTTGCGCGCCGTCGTTCACCAGCGCGCCCCATGAACTCATGGGTTCCTGCACGCCGAGCCCCAGAAAGCTGAGAAACGACTCCACCAGGATCACCTGCGGTATGGTCAGCGTGGCGTACACGATGACCACGCCCAGCAGGTTGGGCACGATGTGGCGCACGATGATGTCCCTGCGCTGCACCCCGCAAGCCTGGGCGGCCTCCACGAACTCCGTGTTCTTGAGGCTGAGGGTCTGGCCGCGCACGATGCGCGCCATGTCCAGCCAATTGACCGCACCGATGGCCACGAAGATCAGGAAGATGTTGCGCCCGAACACCACCATCAGCAGGATGACGAAAAACATGAAGGGCATGGCATAGACGATGTCCACCGCGCGCATCATGACGCGGTCGGTGTAGCCGCCGTAATAGCCGGCGACCGAGCCGTAGGTGACGCCGATCGCCAGGCTGACCAGGGTCGCCACCAGTCCTACCAGCAGCGATATGCGCCCGCCCTCCAGGGTCCGCACCAGGATGTCCCGGCCCACCGCGTCGGTGCCAAACCAGTGTCCGGTGGCGAAGCTCGGCGGAGAGAAGGTGTGATCCCAGTCGGTGAAATCCCCCTCCCAGGGGCTGAGCATCGGTCCCAGCACCACCACCACGACCATGACGCCCATGATGATGGCGCTGGTCACCGCCGCGCGGTTCTTGAGCAGGCGATGCCAGGCATCCTCCCACGGCGAGCGCCCCTTGACGTCGCCCAACTCCATGGCTGCCGCGAACGGATCGACGATTCGGGGTTCAGCGCTTTTCGTCATAGCGAATCTTGGGGTTGAGCCAGGCGTACAGCATGTCGACCGTGAAATTGAGCAGGATGATCAACAGGCCGTAGAAAATCACCACGCCCATGACCAGCGTGTAGTCGCGGTTCAGGGCGCCCTGCACGAAATAGCTGCCCAGGCCGGGTATGGCGTAGATACGCTCGACGATCACCGAGCCGGTGATCAGCCCGGCGGTGGCCGGGCCCATGAACGAGATCACGGGCAGCAGGGCGGGTTTGAGGGCGTGCTGGAGAATGACCGCGCGTTCCGGCAGCCCCTTGGCCCGGGCGGTGCGGATGAAGTTGCTGTGCAGCACCTCGATCATGCTGCCGCGGGTCAGGCGCGCGACGTAGGCGATGACCGGCAAGGACAGCGTGATGACCGGCAGCACCATGCGGTTCAGCGACCAGTCCCAGCCGCCCGCCGGCAACCAGCCGAGAAAGACCGCGAACAGGAGGATCAGGAGCGGCGCGATCACGAAGTTCGGGATGGAGATGCCCAGCATGGCGAAACCCATGCTGCCATAGTCGACCGCGGTGTTCTGGCGCAGGGCGGCGGTGACCCCGATCACCGTGCCGACCACGAAGGCCAGCAGCATGGCCAGACCGCCCACCGTCAGCGACACCGGGAAGCCCTCGCCGATGAGCTCGTTGACCGTCCAGTCCTTGTACTGGAACGAGGGCCCGAAATCGAAGGTCAGGATCTGGCCCAGGTAGCGCAGGTACTGCTGGACCAGCGGCTCGTCGAGGTGGTACTTGACGTTCAGGTTGGCCTGGATTTCGGCGGGCAGGGCCTTCTCGGCGTCGAACGGCCCCCCGGGCGCCACCCGGATCAGGAAGAAGGCAATGGTCACCAGCACCAGCAGCGTGGGGATGACGCCGAGCAGCCGCTGGATGGCGTGGCGCAGGATTCCGGCGTGGCCCGTCACCCGGTGTTCTTCCCTGGCTCCGGCGGGTCGTCCGCCGACCTCAGCAGGAACAGGTGCTTGCTGTAATGATGGTCCATCACGTTGTTTTCCCAACCCCGGACGTGCCGGTCCACCAGCCGCTTGGTGACGTAGGTGTACACCGGAATGATCGGCATCTCCTCCAGCAGCAGGCGCTCCGCCTCCTGCATCAGGCGCCGGCGCCGCGCCGGGATACGCTCGCTGGCGATCTCCGCCAGCAATTGATCATACAGGTCATCGCTGAATCCGTAGTCGTTCTGGCCGTGGCCGCTGCGAAACAGTTCGAGAAAACTGTAGGGATCGCTGTAGTCGCTGATCCAGCCGGCGCGGAACACCTGCGTGAGGACCCGCTGCTGCCGGTTTTGCAGAAACACCTTCCACTCCTCGTTCACCAGGGTGACCTGCACGCCCAGCACCTGCTTCCACATCGAGGCCAGGGCCAGGGCGATCTTCTTGTGGTTCTCGCTGGTGTTGTAACGAATCTCCACGCGCAGCGGCCGTTCTCCGGAGTATCCGGCCAGCTGGTACAGACGCTGCGCTTCCGCCTCGCGTTCCGCCTGGCTCCAGGCGGCCCACTCCGGCTGTGGCGAGGAATACTCGCCAATGCCCGGCGGCACGAGCGTGTAGGAGGGCTGCTCGCCGAACTGGGTCACTTTCCCGGTCAACAGGTCGCGGTCCAGGGCGAGGACCAGCGCCACCCGGAGGTCGCGACTGTCGATGAAGGGTTCGCGGGTCAGGTTGAACCCGAAGAAGTAGGAGCCGAGCCAGGGGCTCACCACCAGTTCCCCGGGGTAGTGCGCCTGCAGCCAGCGGAACTGGTTGTTCGGCACCTCGTAGGTCCAGTGCAGTTCGCCGGCACGGAATTTCTTGAGCTCGGTGGACTGGTCCTCGTAGGGATAGTAGACCACGCGCTGCAGCACCACCGCCTCCGCGTCCCAGTAATTGGGGTTGCGCACCAGTTCGATGTGGGAACGCACCACCCAGTCGTCGAGCACGAACGCGCCGTTGGAGACCAGGTTGCCCGGGCGCGAGAACCTGCTGCCGTGGGCTTCCAGGCTGGGCCGGTGCACCGGGTAGGTCGATGAGTGGTTGAGCAGGCCCAGGAAATAGGGTGTGGGGTCCACCAGCCGGATCTGCAGCGTGTACTCATCCAGTGATTCGACCCCCAGCGCCTGCGGGGGCAGGTCGCCCGCCAGCACCCTGTCGGCGTTCTCGATGGGCAGCAGCACCTGGGCGTAATTGGAGGCGGTGGCGGGATCGGCGCTGCGGCGGAATGCAAACACGAAATCCTCCGCGAACAGCGGGTCGCCATTCGACCAGCGGGCGTCCCGGCGCAGATAGAACGTGTAGACCTTGCCATCGCGGCTGATGTTCCAGCGCGCCGCGGCGCCGGGTATGACACGGCCGTCCGGCGCCTCCGCGGTGAGGCCCTCGAACAGGTCGCGCAGGATGTTGGCGGCGGGCACGCCGACGGCCAGGTGGGGGTCCAGCGTCTGGGGCTCCTCGCCATTGCCCCGGTGCAGCACCTGCTCGGCCGCCAGCACCGAGACATCCGGCCGGCCATCCGCGTCGAGCACCAGCGCGACCGGCTCTCTATGCCCCCGGCGGTCGGGCTCGCCCGGGGCCTCCTCGCGCGCGCACCCGCTCGCCAGCAGGACCGCTGCCAGCCAGCATCCCGCTGCTCGCCCGGCGTTCACGCCTCACCCGCCCCCAAGGCCCAGGTAGCGCGAAAGATGTATGTCTCGAACGTTGTCATGGAAGCCGGTCACGCCTGTTTTGACCAGGTGCCGAGAAACATAATAGTAAAGCGGGATGACGGGCATGTCCCGCATCAGGGACTGTTCGGCCGCCTGCAGCGCCGCGCTGCGCCGCCCGCCAGCGAGCGTACCCGCCGCCTGCAGCAGGCGATCGAATTCGGCATTGCGGTAGAAGGTGTTGTTCAGTTCGTCCCCGCTACGAAACAGGTCGAGAAAGCTGGTCGGGTCGGCGTAATCGGCGATCCAGCCGCCACGGAACACCTGGGTCTGCGTGCCCATGCGGCGGTTGTTCACGAACACTTTCCACTCCTCGTTGATCAGCTCGGTGCGAACACCCAGCACCTGTTTCCACATGGCCGCGACCGCGACCGCCATGCGCCGATGCTGGCTGGAGGTATTGAAGCGCAACTGGACGCTGAGGGGGCGCGCGGGGCCGTAACCCGCCTGCGCATACAGCGCCCGGGCCCGGTCTTCCCGCTCCTGCTGCGTCAGAGCGGCCGCCGCGGGGCTGAATGCCGCGTATTCGTCCAGACCGGGCGGCACCACGCCCCATGCGGGCAACTCCCCGGCTCCGGTCACCACCCGCACCAGCGTCTCGCGGTCCACGGCCAGCGCCAATGCCTCGCGCAGGGCGCGGTTGGCGGCAAACGGCGTCCGGCCCAGGTTGAAGCCGAGCCAGAAACTGCCGAGGTAGGGATGGACCCGCAGTTCGGCGGGCAGGTTTTCGCGCAGCCATTGGTAGCGGCCGGCCGGAATGGTCTCGGTGATGTCCAGCTCTCCGGCTCGGAACCTCGACAGTTCCGCGGCAGGGTCTTCGATGGGCAGGTACTCGACCGCCTCCAGGCGCAGCGACACGGCGGCGTGAAAAGCGGCATTCGGCACCAGCCGGATCATGGCATGCGGCAACATTTCCTCAATCACGAACGCGCCGTTCACCGCGGCGTGGCGCGGGTCGTCCGACCGCGCGGGGTGCAGTGGATAGGTGACCGGGTGGGCGAGCACCTCGGGAAACCAGGGCGCCGGCCGCTCCAGCCGGACCTCCAGCACCCGGGGCTCCGGGGCCGTCACGCCAAGCGCATCGGGCGTGGCGTGCCCGGCCATGATCGCGGTGGCCTGTGCAATCGGCGCCAGCAGCCCCGCGGTGGTGGCGACACTGGCCGGGTCCACTGCGGCCCGCCAGGCCCTCACGAAGTCGTCGCCGAGCACCGGCTCGCCGGTGGACCAGCGCGCATCCGGGCGCAGCCGGAAGCGATACAGGCGGCCCACCTCCAGCACCTCCCAGGACTCGGCCACTCCCGGCGCCGGCTCGCCGTGGGCATCGAAGCTCACCAGCCCCTCGCGGATTTCGCGCAGCAGTTGAATCGCCGACAATCCCTGGGCGCGGTGGATGTGCAGGGAATCCGGCTCCGGGCCGAGGCCGCGGCGCAACACGTCGCCCCCTGCCGAATGGCAGGTGAGCAAGATGGCAAACAGGACTATTCTTGACGGCATGCGTCGCGTGCCCGGGGGTTCCCACTGAGTGTATCCTAGGCAAAGCTCCGCACCATTCCAACGTATTTCCGCGAGGTGAGCCGCGCATGGGCCGCGAAGACACCCAAGCAACCGTCGGCAGCCGGCTCGAGCTGGTGGACTACCTGGCTTCCGGGTGCAAGCCGGCCGACCGGTGGGCCATCGGCACCGAGCATGAAAAATTCGCCTTCACGCTGGATGACCTGCGCCCGCTGCCCTACCACGGCCCGCGGGGCATTCAGGCCATCCTGGCGGGGCTGGCCGAGCAATTCGCCTGGCAGCCGGTCACCGAGGGCGGCAACCTCATAGCGCTCACCGACGACACCGGGGCATCCGTAACACTGGAGCCGGGCGGCCAGTTGGAGCTGTCCGGCGCCCTGCTCGACAACGTCCACGAAACCTGCCGCGAGGTCTACGCGCACCTCGAGCAGGTGAAGACCATCGCGGAACCGCTGCAGATCGCGTTTCTGGGCATGGGCTTCCAGCCCAAATGGGGCCGCGGCGACGTCGAGTGGATGCCCAAGGGGCGTTACCGGATCATGCGCGAGTACATGCCGAAGGTGGGCGCGCTCGGCCTGGACATGATGACGCGTACCTGCACCGTGCAGGTCAACCTGGACTTCGCCTCCGAAGCCGACATGATCGCCAAGTTCCGGGTCGGGCTCGCGCTGCAGCCCGTGGCCACCGCGCTGTTCGCCAACTCGCCATTTGTCGAGGGTGAGCCCAGCGGTTATCTCAGCTATCGCTCTCACGTGTGGGAAGACACCGACCCCGACCGCACCGGCATGCTGCCGTTCGTCTTCGAGGACGGCATGGGCTTCGAGCGCTATGTCGACTACATGCTCGACGTGCCGATGTACTTCGTTTACCGGCAAGGCCAATACATCGACGCGGCCGGCCAGTCGTTCCGCGACTTCCTGGCCGGGCGCCTGCCGGCCTTGCCCGGCGAGCGGCCGACGCTGAAGGATTGGGAAGACCACCTCACCACCGCCTTTCCCGAGGTGCGGCTGAAGCGCTACATGGAAATGCGCGGCGCGGACGGCGGGCCATGGCGCAAGCTGTGCGCGCTGCCGGCACTCTGGGCGGGCGTGCTGTACCACCCCGATTCGCTGCAGGCCGCCTGGGACCTGGCGCGCGGCTGGAGCATGGAGCAGCGCCTGCGCCTGCGCCACGAAGCGCCACGACTGGGGCTCAGGGCCACCATTGGCGGGCGCACGCTGCGGGAGCTCGCACTGGAACTGTTGGACATCGCGCGGGCGGGGCTGGCCGCGCGCGGGCGCCTGAACGCCTCGGGTGACAACGAGTCCGGCTACCTCTCGCCCCTGCAGGAAACCGTGGAAAGCGGGGTCACGCCCGCGGAGCGCAAGCTGACGCTTTACGAGGGGCGCTGGGGACGGTCCGTGGACCCGGTGTTCAGCGAATTCGCATACTGAACCGCTGGCCGGCTAGTCGCAGTCTCCCTCACGCTCGCCCTTCCACCTCACCGTGACTTTCATGGCCTCGCCGGAAAAGTCACCGGTCATGGTGCCTGTGCCGGTCAGCGTGTCGCCATCGGAATTGACCTCCCACTGGCCCCGCATCGCGGCCTCCCCGCTCCCGCAGGTGAACGACCAGCGAGCCGTGCCACCCTCGATGACGGCGTCGCTCACCTCACAGGCGGTCTCCTGCTTGCTGTGAAAATCTTCCGGATGGAACTCGGCTTCCTCGAAGCACTCGGTGTAGGTCTGCACCTGCGGCTCCGGCATCATGGACATTTCCGTGCTGGTGGTGATGGTCCATTGCCCCGGCTCCACCGCGATGCCCCCCGAGCCCTGCGCCGGGCCGGCCGCAAGCGCCATCATGATCCACAGCGGGATGGTTCTGCGCATGGTGTTCCTCCTCTTTCGTCGGCGACCGGCACCCCGGCCTCCACATGCTTTGCGCGGTCAGCGGGGCGCTTCCGGCCACTCCCCCGGGCGCGGCTCGATCTTCCAGATCACCAGGGCCCATTCCGCCCGGTCCGTGGCGCTGTGGTCGAGGGCGACATGGTAGGTCAGGCCGGCCTCGAAGTCCGCCTCCAGGTCCGGCACCGTGAGCTCCCGGTCGTCCCGCGCCACGGGACAGTGCGTGGTATTGACCCGGGCCCGCCCGTTCAGAGCGTGACGGCCCGGCGCCAAGTCGAATTCCGCAGCCGGCCCGGTGACCTCCCGACCATCGATTTCGAGCACCAATACCGCGGACAGACACTGCTCCGGGATCGCTCCGCCGGTCGACACCCACGCCCGGTCACTCGCCGCCAGCGCCGCGACGGGCTGCTGGGCCACGGCCACGACCGGCAGCAGGCCGCAGCCCGCCAGCACCGAAAGCCGGCGCGTCCACTTCGAGAGCGCACTCAGAACGGCAACTCCAGGCCGGGATCCAGCGCCAGCATCTGCTCGCGAAATGCTTCCTGGATGGCCTCGAGCGCCGCGGCACTGTCGGCGTCGAAGCGCAGCACCAGCACCGGCGTCGTATTCGATGCCCGGCACAGGCCCCAGCCCTCGGGGAAATCCGCGCGCACGCCGTCGATGGTGCTCAAACGGGCCCCCTCGAAACGCGCGCGCTGCTGGAATTCCCGGACGAAGGCGTGGTTCTGTCCTTCCTGCATCGGCACCTTGAGCTCCGGCGTACTGACACTGTTCGGCAGGCTCGCCAGCACCTGTTGGGGCGGGCGTTCGTCCAGCGCCAGAATCTCCAGCAGCCGGGCGGCCGAGTAGATGCCGCAGTCGAAGCCATACCAGCGGTCCTTGAAGAAGAAATGGCCGCTCATCTCGCCGGCGAACGGCGCGCCGGTCTCGCGCATGCGGTTCTTGATCAGCGAATGGCCGGTCTTCCACATCTCCGGCTCGCCGCCGGCCTCCCGGATCACGGTGTCGAGGTGCCCGGTGCATTTCACGTCATAGATGATCCTCGCGCCGGGATTGCGGGCGAGTATTTCCCGCGCGAACAGCATCATCAGCCGGTCCGCGAACACGATCTCGCCGGCCGGGGTCACCACGCCGAGGCGATCGGCGTCGCCGTCGAACGCCACCCCGAGGTCGGCATTCATCAACTGCACCGACTCGATCAGGTCCGCCAGGTTCTCGGGCTCACTGGGATCGGGGTGGTGATTGGGGAAGGAACCGTCAACCTCGTCGAACAGCGGCAGCACCTCCGCCCCGATGGAGCGCAACACCTCGGCGGCGCTCACGCCGCCGATGCCGTTGCCGCAATCCGCCACCACCTTGAGTGGGCGCGCCAGCTGGATGTCGCCGGCAATCCGGTCGCGGTAAGCGCCCAGCACGGACCGCCGCTCCACGCCGCCTTCGCCGGTGCGCAGGTCGCCGGCCTGCAGGCGCCGGTGGAGGTCTTCGATGTCCTCGCCCGCCAGCGTGGCGCCGCCGACCATGATCTTGAAACCGTTGTAGTCGGGCGGGTTGTGGCTGCCGGTCACCATCACCCCGGACCCGCTGCCCGCCTCGTGCGCGGCAAAATACAGCACGCCGGTGGGCACGGCGCCGATGACGATGGCGTCACAGCCGGTGGAGGAGATCCCCGCCACCAGCCCGGCGGCGAGGTCCGGTCCCGAATGGCGCCCGTCCCGGCCGACCACCACGGGGCCTGCCCCGCGCTCCAGGGCGAGGCTGCCCACCGCCTGGCCGATCTGGCGGGCAATGCCCGCATCCAGCGTTTCGCCGACCACCCCGCGTATGTCGTAGGCGCGGAAGATCGACGCGTCGAGCGCGACTGGCTCCGCCGCTGCCGACCGTTCGCGGCGCCGCTCGTCCGCATCGAAGCTGAGGTCGGACAGAGACACCGCCGGCAGCGGGGCTTGTACCGCTCCCGCCGCGGGGGCCGCTCGGTCCGCCGTAGAGAATTCCGCATCCGAGGCTTCCGGTGCCGGCACCGGGACGTCGGGTTCGGTGTCGGTCAGGGGCAGCTCGCGCCGCGTCCTGCGCCGGCTCCTGATCAGGCCCGCGGCCAGCAGCCCGGCACCGAACAGGAAAGCGACCAGGCGCGGAATGCCTCCGAATAGCGCGCTCTGCCCCGATTTCGGGATTACCACTTTGAACAGCGAACTCGCCACCGGCAGGCGCAGCGTGCCGCGTTCGATGCGCTCACGGTCCCCGAAGTGCTTGATGTCATTCGCCGCGAATCGCCCGTTGGACTGCTCGAGGCCGATGTACCCGGCCTTGGGCAGCGTCATGTTGAACTGCGCGGTCACCACCTCCGGTTCCAACACCACGAGCATGAACCCCACCGCGCCGTCCTCGCCGTTCAGGGCCACCACGCCGCCGACGCCCGGCTGGCCGTCCAGCATCAGCATCTGTGCCGGCGAGATGCCGTCCCGCCGCGCCGCCATGACCATGTCGAGGATGACGAAGGCGGACTCACCCAGCAGCGCCGTCTCCGACAGGTAGATCTTCTCGTCGTACAGACGCACCTCGCGCAGCTCAGGCACCCGCCCCGCCAGGTGGCCGCGCAGTTCTTCCAGCTTGGCCCGGTCCCCGGCCGCCATGCGCGCCAGCGCCTGTGTCTGCTCGTCGCGCAGCAAGGCCAGGAACCCCTGCACGGCCTGCGAAACCTGCGCGGCGGCCCGTTCACCCTGCGCCGCCGCCTGGCGGTACTCCCGTTCGGCGGCCGAGCCGATGAACAGCAGGTAGCCCATGCCCGCCATCAGCGCCACGCCCAACAGCATCAGGACGCCCGGCCGCAGCAGGAAGCTGGGGTTGCGCGCCTCCGGCTCGGGTTTCCAGACGCGGCGGTCGCGGCTGCTCATGAGTGCCCCGTGTGCCCGAAACCGCCCGCGCCGCGGTCGCTGGCATCGAAGCGATCGACCAGTTCCCAGTGCGCCACGACCACGGGCACGAACACCAGTTGCGCGATGCGCGCGCCGGGCTCGACCTCGAACGGCTCCTTGGAGCGGTTCCAGCACGATACGAACACCTGTCCCTGGTAGTCGCTGTCGATCAGCCCCACCAGGTTGCCCAGCACGATGCCGTGCTTGTGCCCCAGCCCCGAGCGGGGCAGGATCACCGCCGCCAGTTGCGGGTCCTGGATGTGCATTGCGAAGCCGGTGGGTATCAGCACCGTCTCGCCCGGCGCCACCACCAGCGTGTCTTCGGTGCAGGCACGCAGGTCCATGCCCGCGGAACCGGGGGTGGAATAGTCCGGCAGCGGTATTTCCCGGCCAAGCCGGCTGTCGAGGGCCCTGATCTGAACTGCCTTCACCTGTGCGTTTGTCCGGCCGCCGCGATTGCGTTGTTGATTAGATGACAATACCGCGCCCAAGGCAACCGCAGGCGCGCCCCTTAGCTGCCGTGCCCGGCGCTCGGGTCCGAACGCCGCGGCGGGTGTGTGCCACGCACCCCATGATAGCAAGCCTGCCCCGCGCCTGCCGGCGCGCCCGGGCGAATTTCCGACCTCTGCGCGCGCATCGCCCCCGCAGCCGCCCAGCCGCGGGTCGCCGATCATCACCCGATGACCATCCCGGCATGCCCTGCGCGACCCGCGCCGCCTCCAGGCCCACGCGACCTGCGCCGGGCAAGCGACGCCGAACTGCTGGCCTGCCTGCTGGGGGCGAATCCACCGACCCGGCTCGACCAGCGCGATGCCCGGCGCCTGCTGCGCCTGCACGGTGGCCTGCCGGGCCTGCCCCTGGCCGCGGCGGCGGAATCCGCCCCGCCTGAGCTGCGGGCGTGGCAACACAGAATGGAGGCGGCGGCGGAAATCCGCCGCCGCCAGGAATGGCATGGCCTGCGCGCCGGCGGGCCCCTCACCACGCCGGCCGAGGCCCTGGCCTTCCTTGCCAGCGCGCTGCGGGACCGGCGCCGGGAGGTGGTCGTGGGCCTGTTCCTCGATACCCGCCACCGCGTGATCGCCTGCGAGGAACTGTTCCGCGGCTCCATCGACGGCGCCCCGGTCCACCCCCGGGTGGTGGCCGCGCGCGCCCTGCGCCTGAACGCGGCGGCCGTCATCATGGCCCACAACCACCCTTCCGGGTGCAGCGAGCCCAGCCGCGCCGACGAGGTGATCACCCAGCGCCTGCGGGACGCCCTGGCGCTGCTCGAGGTCCGGCTGCTGGATCACTTCGTGATTGGCCTGGGCGCCCCCGTCTCGCTGGCGTCCCGGGGCGTCCTCTAGCGCCCGGCTCGTCTTGCAAGCGCGGGGCGGTTCCGGTATAAAGTGCAACCCGGTTCCACGCCCGATCGCTACAGGCCAGACCCATGTCCAGAGTATGCCAGGTGACCGGCAAACGCCCGGCCACCGGAAACAACGTGTCGCACTCGAACATCAAGAGCAAGCGGCGCTTTCTGCCCAACCTGCACAGCCACCGCTTCTGGGTGGAGAGCGAGAACCGCTGGGTGAAGCTGCGCGTCTCCACCAAGGGGCTGCGCATCATCGACAAGAAGGGCATCGATGCCGTTCTGGCCGATCTGCGCGCCCGCGGCGAGCGCGTCTGAGGAGGATCCCGCCATGGCCAAGTCAGCACGAGAGAAAATCCGCCTGGTGTCGTCCGCCGGCACCGGCCACTTCTACACCACGGACAAGAACAAGAAGAACACCCCGGACAAGATGGAAATCCGCAAGTACGATCCCGTGGCCCGCAAGCACGTGATCTACAAGGAAGCCAAGATCAAGTAGGCCGCCATCGCCTTGCCTGGAAAAAACCCGCCGCATGGGCGGGTTTTTTCATGGCCGATTAATCGCTGCACCTCAGACGCAGGTTGCCCCAGGCATCCGCGCGCAGGCGCCAGCCGGGCGGGACCCAGGCGGTGGCGTCCGGCTCGACGATGATGGCGGGTCCTTCCAGGCGGTCGCCGTCGGCCAGCGAAGCCCGCTCCACCACCGCCACCGGCCCGTCCAGCTCGGCCATCGGCACCTGCCGCGCCACCGCCAGCCCGGCCCGCGGCGGCAAGGGCGAAAGGCTCGCGAGCGGAGCCGGCGCCGCAGCGGCGAGCCGCAGATTGACCAGCTCGACGGCGTGCTGCAGGCGGTGCCCGTACCGCTGCCGGTGACGCTCGTGGAACGCCTCGGCATGGTCCGCGCCGGGCACGAAATCGCTTACCAGTCCGCCGCTCTGGCCCCGGTAGCGCAGCTCCAGCCGGCGCCGGAAGCGGATCGCGCGCGGTGCGACGCCCTCCCGCTCCAGTTCCCCGGCCGCCAGCGCCTCCAGTTCCGCGAAGCCGCTGGCGAGGCTGGCGTCGTCGAGCGTGCGCACCTCGCTCAGCACCGCGCGGGACAGCTCCCGCCCTGGCCGGCTCGCCAGCATGCCCAGCGCGGACAACACGCCGGCGCGGGCCGGCAACACGACTTCGGGGATCTCCAGCAATTCCGCCAGCTCGCAGGCATGCAGCCCGCCCGCCCCGCCGAAGGAGAACAGCGCGTAGTCCCGCGGATCGTGGCCGCGCTCCACGGAAATCACCCGGAGCGCGCGCGCCATGTGCTCGTTGGCCAGGCGCACGACCCCCTTTGCCGCCGCCAGCCGGTCACAGCCCAGCTGCGCCGCGAGCCCGTCCAGCGCCTGCTCGGCCCGGGCTCGGTCGAGCGCCAGGTAGCCCCCCAGCCGGGTATCGGCGGGTATGCGCCCCAGCACCAGGTTGGCGTCGGTCACCGTGGCGGCCTCGCCCCCGCGCCCGTAGCAGGCGGGACCCGGGTCGGCGCCGGCCGATTGGGGACCCACCAGCAGCATGCCACCGGCGTCCACCCGCGCGATGGAGCCGCCACCGGCGCCGATGGTGTGGATGTCCACGCTCTGGGTGCCCAGCGGCCAGGGACCGATGCGCGCGTCGCGGGTCAGCGGGATGCCGCCGTCCAGCAACGCGACATCGGTCGAGGTGCCGCCCATGTCGAAAGACAGCAGACGCTCGCGACCGATGACGCGCCCCACCAGGCCGGCCGCGGCCAGGCCCCCGGCGGGCCCCGACAGCAGCAGCCGCACCGCCTGGTCCGCCGCCTGCTCGGCCGCGATGGTGGTGCCGGAGTTCTGCATGACGGCCACGCGGCTGGCCGGCAGCCGCCGGGCGAGCCGCTCGAGGTAGCGCGAGATGACGGGGCCGACGGCGGCATTGAGCCAGGTGGCGATGCCGCGCTCGTATTCACGGATCTCCGGCAGCACCCGGCTGGACAGCGAGGTGAACCAGCGCCCGGCGAGCGCTGCCGCGATGCGCTGCTCCTCTTCCGGGCGCAGGAACGCGAACAGCAGGTTGACCGCCACCGCCTCGGCTTGCCTGGCCTCGAGCGCGTCCGCCAGGGACGTCAGCTCCCCATCATCGGCGCGCGCCAGCAGCTGGCCGTCTGCGGCGATGCGCGTGGAAACCTCCAGGCACAGGTCCGGCTCCACCGGCGGGTCGACCTCGGGCTGGCGCAGCCGGTAGACGTGCTCGCGGTCCTGTCGCCCGAGCGTCAGCACGTCGGCGAAGCCCGCGCTGGTGACATAGGCCACCCGCGCGCCCTTGCCTTCCAGCACCGCATTCGTGCCCACCGTCGTGCCATGAATGATGTGCAGGGGCCGGTCGGCCACGCCGAGCCGTTCGAGGCCCTCGTGGATGGCGCGCGAGGGGTCGTCCGGGGTGGACAGCACCTTGCAGTGCCGGCTGTGCTCGCCGGCCAGCAGCACCACATCGGTGAAGGTCCCACCGGTGTCGATTCCCACAAGCATCTTCTCAGGCTGGGCCGGCACGATTCATTTCCATGGACGATTTGCTTATTGTAGGCACCTCGCCCGAACGAGACACCCAGCGTGCCGGAATTACCCGAAGTCGAGACCACCCTGCGCGGCATCGCGCCGTGGCTACTGGGCCGCACCATCCATGGGATCGTGGTGCGCGAGCCGCGCCTGCGCTGGCCCGTGCCCGCGGCGGTGCAGCAGGCCTGCGGCCGGCGCGTGGAGCGGCTCGAGCGGCGGGCCAAGTACCTGCTGATCGGCGTGGGCAGCGGCGGCCTGCTGGTACACCTGGGCATGTCGGGCTCGCTGCGCGTGGTCACGGACGACGCGGCGCCGCGCAAGCACGATCACTTCGACCTCCGGGTGCCGGGGGCCGCCATCCGCTTCAACGACCCCCGCCGGTTCGGCTGCCTGCTGTGGTGGGAGGACCCGCCGGAATCGCATCCGTTGCTGGTCGCCCTGGGTCCCGAGCCGCTCGGCGAAGCGTTCAGCGGCGCCTGGCTGTACCGGCGCTCCCGCGGGCGCCGGGTCGCGGTCAAGAATTTCATCATGGACGCGAAGGTGGTGGTCGGGGTGGGCAATATCTATGCCTCCGAGGCGCTGCACCTGGCGGGCATCCACCCGGCGCGCGCGGCAGGCAGGATCTCGGCGCAGCGTTACGAGGTGCTGGCCGGCACTGTCCGGGCCGTGCTCTCCCGTGCCGTGCGGCATGGCGGCACCACGCTGCGGGACTACGTCAACTCCTCCGGCCAGCCCGGTTACTTCGCCCGCGAGTTGCGCGTGTACGGGCATGCCGGCGAGCCCTGCAAGGCCTGCGGCGGCCTCATCCGCCAGCGCGTCATCGGCCAGCGCTCGACCTTCTACTGCCCGGCCTGCCAGCGCTGAGCGCGCTGCGGCTCGCCACGGGGGAGGCCGACGGCTTACACCTGCGCGCGGCAAAGGACTATCATGCATGCCGCGGGTGCCGGCCTGTGCCCAGGGGCGCCGCCGGCTGCCCGCTCAAGCCATGCCGGGAGCATCACCGTGAAAAAAGCCACCGCATCGGTCCACGCGGGCAACGTCCGCGAACGGAACCAGGGCGGCATCAACACGCCCATCCTGACCTCCAGCGCCTTCGAGTACCTGGACGACACCGAAGTCCGGTATCCGCGCTATTTCAACACCTTCAACCAGCAGGTCGTGGCCCGCAAGCTGTGTGTCCTGGAAGGCGCCGAGGACGGCCTGGTGACCAGCTCGGGGATGGCCGCCATCTCCAGCCTGATGCTGGCGCTGCTGCACCCGGGCGAGCATGCCGTCCTGCTGGAGGGCATGTACGGCGGCACGCACGCGCTGATCGTCAACGAGTTTCGCCGGCTCGGCATTCACTACAGCCTGAGCGGCGGCGCGCTGGATGAAATCAGCGCCGCCATCCGCCCGGAGACGCGGCTGGTGTTCGTGGAATCGCCCACCAACCCCTTGCTGGGCCTCGTGGACCTGGCCGGCGTTGCGGAGCTGGCCGCGGCGCACGGCATCGTGACTGCCGTCGACGGCACCTTCGCGACCCCCATCCTGCAGAACCCGATCGGGCTCGGCATCGACCTGGTGGTACACAGCGGCACCAAGTACCTCGGCGGCCACAGCGACCTGTGCTGCGGCGCGGTGGTAGGCGGCGCCGGGCTGATCGATCGCATCCGGAAATATGCGGTGATGCACGGCGGCAGCCTCAATGCCCTGGACTGCTACCTGCTGGAACGCAGCATGAAAACCCTCGAGCTTCGCGTCCGCAGGCAAAGCGCCAATGCCGGCCGGATCGCCCGCGCGCTGGACGAGGCGGCCGCGGTGCGGCGGGTGTACTGGCCGGGGCTGCCCAGCCACCCGGGCCATGAACTCGCGGCCCGCCAGATGGAAGACTTCGGCGCCATGCTGTCGTTCGAACTGGCAGCGGAGTTCGACCCGGTCGCCTACCAGCGCGGCCTGCGGCTGGTGCACCCGGCCGTCAGCCTCGGCGGCCTGGAGACGACCATATGCCAGCCGGTCGCCACCTCGCACGAGAAGATGGCGCCCGAGGAGCGCGCGCGGCTGGGCATCGGCCCGCAACTGCTGCGGCTCTCCGTGGGCATCGAAGACGCCGACGAGGTGGTGGAAGACCTGCTCGCGGGCCTGGCGTAGGCCTCAGTCGTCGCCCTGCTCCTGCTCGAGCCGCTCGCGGCGTGCGCGCTCCGCGTCCAGGTACTGCTGCTCGAAGCCCTCGGCCTTGCGCAGGGTGTGGACCTCGTCGGCGATGAACGATTCCTCGACCGGCACCGGCTCGGGCTCGGGGAACAGGTACCAGACCAGCAACAGCACGACGATCAGCGCCAGCAGCCAGCGCACGTCAACGCCTCCGGCCGGCCGCCGCACGCATCCTACAGGAGTCCCTCGTCGGGCTCGGCACCCTCGCCCGCTTCGGCGCCGGCGGGCGGATCGATGAATTTGACGCGTTTGCCGCCGATGAACACGTTCTTGAACTCCTTGCGGCTTACCGAGACGTAGCGGTCGTTGCCGCCGATCTCGACCTGCGAGCCTTCCTGCAGGGCGTAGCCGTGTTCGTCGACGCGCACCACCATGGTGGCCTTGCGGCCGGTGTGGCAGATGGTCTTGAGCTCTTCCAGTTCGTCGCCCCAGGCCAGCAGGTACCGGCTGCCCTCGAACAACTCGCCCTGGAAATCCGTGCGCAGGCCGAAACAGAGCACCGGGATGGACAGCCGATCCACCACCTCGGTGAGCTGGAACACCTGATCGCGGGTCAGGAATTGCGCCTCGTCCACCAGCACGCAATGCACGCTATGGCGGTCGAGTTCCGCGCGCACCGTCTCGAACAGGTCGGTCGCGCGATCGAACACGGCGGCATTGGCCGTGAGGCCGATGCGCGACTGGATGACGCCCACGCGGTAGCGGTCGTCGACCGAGGGCGTGAACAGCATGGGGCGCATGCCGCGCTCGCGATAGTTGTAAGCCGACTGCAACAGGGCGGTCGTCTTGCCAGCGTTCATCGCGGAGTAATAGAAATACAGCTTGGCCATCTGCCGGTCATACCTGGCCCGGGCCGTTCCGGGCCTGGACTATTGTTGTCCGTTCCGGCCCGCATTGCCACCTTTGCGGGCGGCGGCGGTTCACGCCGGTGGGTCATCCGGCGCTTGCAGGAGCGGGGCCTCGGTCGACCACAGCTGCCACTGCGCCGGGTTTCCTTCCACGGTGCGCTGCACGAACCCGGCGCTGGCCTGCAGCAACTCGCCGAGCTCCGAAAACGTCCGCGCCGGACCCGCCTCCACCACCCGCCGCCGGGTTTCGGCATCCCAGCGGGTCGCGAAGAAACTGAAGGTCGCTCCGCCCTCCCAGGCGAGCGCCAGCCCCCCGGGGGAGACCGGCAGGGCCTGGCCGAACAGCTCGATGACCTGGCCGCCGCGCTCGCCGCCCGCCGCGGTGTCGACCAGCAGCACCAGAGCGCATCCGGGCTCGGCGATGGCGTCCGCCACCTGGCCGCGCCCGCCCGGAACCGCGATCGCGCCGCCCCGGCAGACCCGATGCAGGTAAGCGACCCGTAGCCTGAGGTAGGCGAACCACACCGGCGCCCGGCGCTTCAGCACGACCGGAATCGAGCGATACACGAACCGCGGCCGGTAGCCGGCCGCGGCCAGTCGGCGCAAGGTCAGGGTGCTGGGCCCGACGTGCGTGCCCACCGCGACCAGCCGCTCCGCCCGCGGCCAGGGCACGGGTTCCGTGACCAGCGAACGTTCGATGCGGCGGTCGGAACTGAACAGCCCGTGCCAGAGATCGACGGCGTCGATCAATCGCACCTGCCGGAACGTCCGGCAAAATCCCTGCGCCTCGAGTTCCGGGATTGACCGGGCCGCATGCCGCAGGGCGGCCCGGGTTTCTTCGCGGTACAGGAAGGCGCGCCGGCTCGCCCAGTTCACGACCGCCCCCGATGCCCTGGCGGGCAACAGGAAACAGGCGAACGGCAGCAGGAAATAGCCCCATGCCGCCGCCAACTGCTCGGCCAGCCATCTCATGATGCAGTTCCTGGCACCATCCCGCCCTACTTGCGGTTCCAGGCCGAGAGATACAGTTCGGCGGTGGCCAGGTCCACGAACGAATGGCGCTGCAACTCGGGCGTGTATTCCACGACGTTGCACTGGCGCAGCGCCACCCGCCAGGGCTCGAACCCCAGCGCCCGCAATTGCCGCTCGAAGCCCTCGACGGTGATCGGGTTCAGCTCCGTGAACCACTGCCAGTAAGCCTCCGGAGTCGCGAACTCCCCGCACCGGTCCAGGTACTCGGGCCGGGCAGCCAGCAGGCGGCCGCGCAGCTCCTCCGCTTCCAGCTTGAGGTGAATCCACGGGTCATCGAAAAACTCGCCGAGGTGGTTGCCGGCCGGCCCGTAATACAGGCCCGGGTGGCAGAACAGCAGGCCATCGGCCTTCAGCACCCGCCGAATCTCCGCCAGCGTCCCCTCGTACCCGCCGGCGATGTGCTCCAGCGAGCCCCAGGACAGCACCACGTCGAAATGATCGTCCGGATAGGGAATGGCGTTGCCGTCGTGGGGCTCGAACCGCAGCCGCGCGTCCTGCAGGCACTCGGCGGGGATGTGGTTCTGCCGGGCGATCTCCGGCAGGCGCCGGTAGCGTCGCGAAGGGTCGATGCCGATGAATTCCTGCGGCTGGCAGCGCAGGAACACACCCAGGTCCGTCATGCCGTCGCCACAGCCCACGTCCAGAATCCTGCCGCGCAGCAGCGGGCTGCGGTCCAGCATCAGGCGGATGATGACGCGCGCGGCATGATCGAAGTGCGTGAAGAACCAGTCGTCGTGGCCCCGGTTCCAGCTGAGCGCGGCGAGATCGACATGCTCGTCCATGGAGCGGATGCGCCAGCCGGGTTGCCGGAACTCCGCTGCCTGCGGCGTCCCGGCGCTGACGGTTTGCGGCGGCGAGTCGGCCTGCGCGAGCAGGACCGGTTCGCCGTCCGCGTCCGCCCACAGCTTGACCTGGGCCCGCCAGGTCCCCGGGGCCTCCCCCACGAGGTCGGTAGCCGCCCGGTAGCGGCCGCGCGGCAGCCAGCCCACGTCCCGGCCCGATTGCCGCAGGTGGTGCGAGGCATGCTCGCGGCCGGTGGCCACGTCGACGATCTGCACCTCGATGTCGAGGTCGAACAGGATCGGCGCGAGGAGTTCGAACTCCATTCGCACCCGCTGCCGGCGGGCATCCACCTCAACCTTGCTCAACCGCGCCTGGTCAGTCACTGCTTTACCCCGCAGATCCGCACCCACCCGTCCAGGCGGGTGGCCGAGATTATACTCACCCCCACCGCCTCGTAGGCTGTGCGCACCGCGGCGGCCTGGTCCTCGAGGATGCCGCACAGCACGATGTGCCCGCCCCGCCGGGCGGCGCCGGCCAGTTGGCCCGCGAGGCGCGACAGGGTCCCGGCCAGGATGTTGGCCAGGACGGCATCGGCCACGGCCCGGCCGGTGTAATCGTCGGCGGCAATCACGGCGACGCGATCGCTCACCCCGTTGTGCGCGCTGTTCCAGGCGGTTGCCCGCAGGGCCTGCGGGTCGTTGTCCACGCACTCCACGCGCGCCGCGCCCTTCAGCGCGCAAGCAATTCCCAGCACCCCCGAACCGCAGCCGAAATCCAGCACCCGCCGCCCCCGCCATTGCTGCGCATCGATCCATTCCAGGCTGAGGCGCGTGGTGGGATGGGCGCCGGTGCCGAAGGCCAGACCGGGGTCGAGCAACAGGCACGCGCCACCCCCCGGCGGCCGCTCGTGGTTGCGCGGCACGACCCACAAGCCGCTCCCGAATTGCATCGGCACCAGGTCGGCCGCGCCGGCCCGCTCCCAGTCGCGGTCCCCGAGTTCGGTCACCGCGACCTGCCCCGGGTGCGTGACGCCCGGCGCCAGGCTGAGGACATCCTGCAACTTACGGGCGTCCACGCCGGCGGGAAACAGGCCCCGGACCTCTACCCGCTCCCACAGCGGCGTCTCACCCACCCCGGGCTCGAGGATTGCTTCCCCGGAGTGGTCGGTGAAACTCACCGCCAACGCCCCCTGGCTTTCCAACAACGTTTCGGCGAGCGCGACATCCGCGCGGGAGACACTCACGGCAGCCTGGATCCAGGGCATGGCGCTACTTCGGTTTGCGTTCGGCCAGGCGTTTCTCGAGGTAATGGATGTTGAAGCCGCCCCGGATGAACCCGGGATCCCGCAACAGCCACTGGTGCATGGGCACATTGGTGCGGATACCGTCCAGCACCAACTCGTCCAGCGCCACCCGCATCCTGGCAATCGCGATGTCGCGATTCTCGCCGTGCGCAATGATCTTGGCGATCAGCGAATCATAGTTGGGGGGCACGCGGTAGCCGTCGTAGACGTGCGAATCGATGCGGATGCCCGGCCCCCCGGGGGCGTGAAAGGCCTCGATCAGCCCCGGGCTCGGCATGAACGTTTCCGGGTGCTCGGCGTTGATGCGGCACTCGATGGCGTGCCCGCGAATCCGGATGTCGTCCTGCCGGTACGACAACCGCTCGCCGGCGGCGACGAGGATCTGCTCGCGCACCAGGTCGACGCCGGTGATCAGCTCGGTGACGGGATGCTCGACCTGGAGCCGGGTGTTCATCTCGATGAAATAGAACTCCCCGTCGTCATACAGGAATTCGAAGGTGCCGGCACCCCGGTAGCCGATCCGCTTACAGGCGCTTACGCACGCGGCGCCAATCTTCTCTCGCTGTTTCGGCGAGATGCCCGGCGCCGGGGCTTCCTCGATGACTTTCTGGTGGCGCCGCTGCGAGGAGCAGTCGCGCTCGCCGAGCGCGATGGCATTGCCGTGCTGGTCCGCCAGCACCTGGATTTCGATGTGGCGAGGATTCTCCAGGAAGCGCTCCATGTACAGCGTGTCATCGCCGAACGCCGAGGCCGCCTCCTGGCGGGTCAGTTGCAGTGCATTGGCCAGGTGTGCCTCGGTGTGAACCACCCGCATACCGCGCCCGCCACCGCCGGCGGCGGCCTTGACGATGACGGGGTAGCCGATCGCCCGGGCAATGCTCGTGTTTTCCTGTATGTCATCGGGCAGCGGGCCGTCAGAGCCCGGCACGCAGGGCACGCCGGCCTTCTTCATCGCCCGGATGGCCGACACCTTGTCGCCCATCAGGCGGATGGTTTCCGCCCGTGGGCCGATGAAGACAAAGCCGCTCTGCTCCACCCGCTCGGCAAAATCGGCATTCTCGGCCAGGAACCCGTAACCGGGGTGGATCGCTACCGCGTCCGTGACCTCCGTGGCGGCGATGATGGCCGGGATGTTCAGGTAACTGTCCGCACCCGCGGCCGGCCCGATGCACACCGACTCATCCGCCAGCGCCACGTGTTTGAGGTTGCGGTCCACGGTGCTGTGCACGGCCACCGTCTTGATGCCCATGGCCTGGCAGGCGCGCAGTATGCGCAGCGCGATTTCGCCCCGATTGGCGATGACGATCTTGTCGAAAACGGCCATGCTCCGCCGTTCAGCGAATCACGAACAGGGGCTGATCGAATTCCACCGGCTGTCCGTTCTCGGCCAGGATGGCGACCACGGTACCCGCGAAATCGGACTCGATCTGGTTGAACATCTTCATCGCCTCGATGATGCACAGCGTGTCGCCGCGCCCCACTACCTGCCCCAGGCTGACGAAGGCATCGGCCTCCGGGCTGGGCGATGCGTAGAAGGTGCCGACCATGGGCGCCCGCACCAGCTCGCCCTCCGGGATCGGCTCGGTTTCCTCGACGGTGGGCGGGATGGCGGGGGCGAGCGGCGGCACCTCCGGGCCCCGTTCCGCCGGCTCCACCGTGACCGCCGCAGCCACCGAGGCCGGCGCGGCGCGGCTCAGGCGCAGTGATTCCTCGCCCTCCACGATCTCGATCTCCGTCAGGCCGGATTCCTCCAGCAACTCGATGAGCTTCTTGATCTTGCGTATATCCATAAGGCCACCCCGTCGAGCTCAGGGCTCGATCCGGTTGATGATCGCCTGCAGGGCCAGCAGGTAACTCTCGCCGCGGAAACCGCTGATGACACCCAGCGCGATGTCCGCGAAGTAGCTGACCTGGCGGAACGGCTCGCGCGCGCTGACGGCCGAGAGGTGCACCTCGACGAAGGGGATACCGACCGCCAGCAGGGCGTCGCGCAGGGCCACGCTGGTGTGTGTATAGCCGGCCGGATTCAGAATCAGGTAATCCACCCCGTCCCGGGCGGCCTGTTGCACGGCATCCACCAGCGCGCCCTCGGAGTTGCTCTGCAGGTGATCGAGTTGCAGGCCGCAGGCCTCGGCCACCTCCTGCAGCTCCTGCATGATGTCCTCCAGCGTCCGCTCGCCGTACTGCCCGGGCTCCCTGCTGCCCAGCAGGTTGAGGTTGGGTCCGTTGAGAACGCGGATTCTGGTCACGGCGACTGTCCCTCCCCGGGGCTGCCAAGTCTGCCCCAAAACGGAAAGATATTCCACAAAGTTCGCCGCCGAATTGGCGAAGATCGCCGCAGATTCGTTACATTTTCGTTAAATGAGCCCGGGCCTCGGCTTACAGGTGACGGGTCACCTGGGCCAGCAGCTCCGCGCGGCTCAGTTCGCCCAGGTGCGTCCAGCGGACAATGCCCTGGCGGTCGATCAACACCGAGTAGGGCAGCAGGCCGGCGCGGTTGCCGTACACCAGCCCGGTCGCCATGACGTCCGCGCCACCGACCAGGATCGGGTAGGAGATTTCCAGCTCGGCGGCGAAATCGCGGGCCGCCTGCACGTCGTCCAGAGCGATGCCGACGACCTGCAGGCCCTGCGCCTCGAACGACTGGTGCAACTCCGCCAGCATGGGCATCTCCGCGCGGCACGGAACACACCAGGTGGCCCAGAAATTGATCAGCACCAGCTGGCCGTCGAAATCGCCCGCCGACCAGCGCCGCCCATCGCTGCCGCCGAGGGTGAAATCGGGGCGTCGGCGGCCAAGCAGTTCCGGGCCGCCCGCAGCCGGCATCATGGACGGCTCACGGCTCGATGCGTCGGCCAGGTGACGGGTGTACAGCCAGCCGGACGCCAGGCCGACCAGGCTGGCCACCAGCAACAGCAGCACCCGGTGCCTCATCGGACCGCCGCCAGCACCTGTTGCAGGTGGGTCGAGAACTCCGCCGGGGTGAAATACCCCACCAGTCGGTAGGCCCGCAGCTCGTTACCCTGATGGTCGAAGAACAGGATAGCGGGCGGGCCGATGATGTCGAAGCGCCCCATCAGCGCCTGGTCGATGGCATCGTGCCGGGTCACGTCCGCCTGCAGGGCCTCGAACTGCGCCAGCAGCGCAGCGACCTCCGGCTCCGGAAAGGTGTTGCGCTCCATGCGGATGCACTCCACGCACCAGTCCGCGTAAAAGTCGAGCATCGCCGGTCGGTCGGCAACGGCCAGGGCTTCGTCCAGATCGGCGAGCGACTTGATGCGCCTGAATTCCACCGATGGGGCGACGGAGCCGGTCGAGCCGCCGGCCAGGTGCGCCAGCGGGCGCGTCCAGCGATCACCGCCGGACGCCGCACCGATTACCTCGATGGCCCCCAGCAGCAGCAGTATGAAACCCAGCGATTTGCGCGCCCGCCGCCAGCCGGTCGCACCCTCTGGCAGGCGTTCCAGGGCGCCCAGGTAGATCCCGCAGGCGATCGCCAGCGCACCCCACAGCAGCATGATCATCACCCCGGGCAGGATGCGTTCCAACATCCATACCGCCAGGGCCAGCAGGCCGACACCGAACACGGCTTTCACCGCCCCCATCCAGGCCCCGGCGGTGGGCAGCAATTTGCCGGCCGAAACGCCGAAGATGATCAACGGCACGCCCATGCCCAGCGCCAGTGAAAACAGCGCCGAACCGCCCAGCAAGGCGCTGCCCGAGGCGCCGATGACGATCAGGGCCGCCGTCAGTGGCGGCGCCACGCACGGCCCCACGATCAGGGCGGAGAGCAGTCCCATCAGGGCCACACCGGCGAAGCGGCCGCCGGCCGGCCGGTTGCTGTAGCGGGCCAACGCGGTTTGCCAGCGCGCCGGCAGCTGCAGTTCGTAGAATCCGAACATCGACAGGGCCAGCAGCACGAACAGGGCGACGAATCCGCTGATGATCCACGGGTCCTGGAAATAGGCCTGCAGGTTCTGGCCGAACAGTCCGGCGATGACGCCCGCCACCGTGTAGGTCAGCGCCATCGCCAGCACATAGACCAATGACAGCGAGAAGGCCCGCCGTGTCGTCAGTTGCTCGCCCTCCCCCGCGATGATGCCCGACAGGATCGGGATCATCGGGAACACGCACGGCGTGAACGCCAGCAGCAGTCCGGCGATGAAGAAGGCCACCAGGGCCGCCGGCGGGTTGCGGGTGAGCAACGAGGCCAGCCGGTCCTGCTCGCTGACCGGCGCGGCCGGCAGCTCGGCGCCGGACGAAGCGCCCGGCACGGGCCCCAGGATGGCGGCCGCGGCAGCCGCCAGCTGCACCTCGCGCACACCGCTCTGGGGCGGATAGCAGATGTCGCCATCGCGGCAGCCCTGGTAGTCCGCCTCCAGTTGCACCGACTGGGCCGGTCCGGCCGGCCGGTTGAGGCGTACCGGAATTTCCACCTGCCCGAAAATCACCGGCACGGGGCCAAACTCCGGGTCGTCCTTGATCTCGCCCGCCGGCAGCACCGCCTCGCGCACCGCGAAGGGCCCGTCTCCCACCACCCGAAAGGCGAACTTGTCCACGTAGAGGTAGTAGCCCGGCTGGGCCGTGAATCGCACCAGCACCGTCTCGGCGTTCAGACCGACCGCCTCGTAAGTGAACGCTTCTTCCGGCAGCAGCGCGCCGGCGCCGGCTTCCAGCCCGAGGCTGGCGGCGGCGCTCGCGCCGCCCAGCGCGCTCGCGAGCGTGGCAGCGCCGGCATCCATGGGCAGCTCGACCCGGACGAGCTGCTCGGTCGGCGGGTAGCAGAGCACATCCTCCAGGCAGCCCTGCGATCGGACCTTCAGGTCCAGCGACCGGGTCTCCGGCGGCACCGTTGCGAGCGGGAGGCCGACAGCCAGGCGGCCATGGAACTTGATCACCTCCTCGCCCAGCAACGGGTCGAAGGATTGCTCGCCGGGCGGAACCGAGGCCTCGCCGAGCACCACCCCCGGGGTGTCGGCGGTGAACCGCAGAAAGCGATTGTGATACAGGTAGTAGCCGGGCTCGATGTCCCAGCGCACCTCCACCCGGTCCCGGCTGAGGGCGGTGGCCGAGATGCGAAACACTTCCGAATAATCGCGCACCTCGTCGAATTCGATGGCCGATGCGGGAGCCGCCGCCCACACCAGCCACAGCGAGGCCAGCGCACGCAGCACAGCGCCCGGCGCCCGGCGCCGCGCGTCCCGCTCCTGCCTCAACTCATGGCTGCACATTTCGCTCCATCCATGCCAGGTACTCGGGCGCCACCCGCTGGGCCGCCAATGCCACGACCTCCGGTACATCGTACGGGTGATGCTCATTGATCCAGGCCTCGAGGTCCGCATACGCGCTCGGCAAGGTCTTGATGACCAGCAACACCTCGCGATCCCGGTTCACCTCGCCCTGCCAGCGATAAATAGACCGGACATCCGGCAGTACGTTCACGCAAGCCGCCAGCCCCCGCTCCACCAGCTGCGCAGCCAGGCGCTCGGCCACCTCGATGTCCGGACAGGTACACAAAACCACCAGCGCGTCTCGCATGCCCCGGATTTTAGCCAATTCGGTGCCGCACGGTGCGCCTTTCCGCCCCGGCCGGCCACCTGAACCGGGCTTGTTCCAGATCAACCCTGCAACGCCATGCCAGTGCTAACGTGATGTCGCTGCGAGGTTTTTCCGCCAACGGGCAGGGACATGCGATGCCGACCGATACCGGGCCGGGCCATCTGGTCGAACTGAATACGACGCAACCCATATGGGAATGCTTCTACTGGGTGGCGCCGCTGGTGCTGATCGGCACCCGCGAAGCGGACGGCGGCCATGACCTGGCGCCCAAGCACATGGTCACGCCACTCGGCTGGCAAAACTACTTCGGCTTCGTCTGCGAGCCACGGCACCGCACCTACCAGAACGCCCGGCGCGAGGGTGCGTTCACGGTCAGCTACCCGCGTCCCTCGCAACTCGTGGAAACCAGCCTGGCCGCCTCCCCGCGGGACTCCGACGGGAACAAGCCAGCGCTCGATGCCCTGCCGGTGTTCGCCGCCCTCGGGGTGGACGCCCCTCTGCTGCGCGGCGGCTACCTGTTCCTCGAGTGCGCCCTCGAGCGCGTCATCGACGGCTTCGGAAACAACAGCCTGGTGGTGGGCCGGATCACGGCGGCCCGCATCGATCCGAGCGTGCAGCGACACGCGGACGGCGACCCGCAGGCGCTGCTGAAGAACGCCCCGTTGCTGGTCTATCTGCACCCCGAGCGGTTCGCGTCCATCGATCAGAGCTTCTCGTTTCCGTTCCCGGCCGGGATGCGAAAATGAACCGGGCCAGCCAGGGGCCGGCCCCGGCCGCGGTGCTCGAGCACATGCTGGCGCGCGGGCCGGAGCTGGTCGCCACCCTGCAACAACTGACCGAGGCCGAATCCCCCTCCGACGACCCGCACGCGCAGGGCGCCGTGCGTGAGGTGATCGCGCGCCAGCTCCAGGCGCTTGACTACCGGGTGCGGCGTATCCCGGGACGACAAAGCGGCGGCATGCTGTTCGCGCGCCCCGCGGAGCGCGCTCGCGGCGGCCCTCTGCAACTGCTGCTGGGCCATTACGACACCGTCTGGCCGCGCGGCACGCTGGCCCGCATGCCCTTCGAGGTGGAGGGAGACACCGTGCGCGGACCGGGCGTGTACGACATGAAAGGCGGCATCACGCAGCTGTTGCTGGCGCTGGGAGCGCTGCGGCACTTCGACTCCACGCCCGAGGTGACGCCGCTGGTATTTCTCAACTCGGACGAGGAGGTCGGCAGCCGGGAAAGCACCCGCTACATCGCCCGGCTGGCCCGGCTCGCGGACCGCTCGCTGGTGATGGAGCCCTCGCTCGGCAGCTCCGGGCGGCTCAAGACCACGCGCAAGGGCATTGCCCGCTTCACGGTGACGGTGGAGGGCCAGGCGGCGCACGCCGGCCTCGACCCTGGAGCCGGCGCCAGCGCCATCCTCGAGCTCTCGCACGTCATCCAGTCGTTGTTCGCCCTCAACGACGCCGAGCGCGGCATCAGCGTCAACGTCGGCACCATCGATGGCGGTCTGCGGCCCAACGTGGTGGCCCCGGTCAGCCAGGCGGAAGTGGATGTGCGGGTGGCCGACCGCCGCGACGGCGAGGCCGTCGAACGCGCGATCCGCGACCTGCGCCCGGCGATCCCGGGAACCCGCCTGCGCGTTACCGGGGGGTTCGGGCGTCCGCCCATGGAGGCCACGCCCGCCAACCGCCGCTTGTGGCGGCTGGCCGCCCGGCTGGGCGGCGAACTCGGCCTCGACCTGCGGGAGGGTATGGCGGGCGGCGGCTCGGACGGTTGCACCACGAGCCGGTACACCGCGACCCTTGATGGCCTCGGCGCCGTGGGTGACGGCGCGCATGCACCCCACGAGCATCTGCGCGTCGGCCACACCCTGGAACGCGCCGCCTTGCTGACCCTGTTGTTGCTGGCCGAGCCGGTCGGGGGCGGCGACAAGGAGCGCCTGCATGCCGCATGAGCTCCCACCCCGGCCCCTGCCGCACTACTTCTTCGCCTCGATCACCCGGGCATCCGATCTGTGGTCACGGCCCTTCGAGGTGCTGCCGCTGGACCGCGCACGGTGGAACAATGGCGACTTCGTAGTCGGCCGCGTGACCGGCAAGCGCAACCGCCTGTACGTTTGTGAGACGCGCAGCGGGCGGATGGCCAGCGTGGTGCGCGGCGACCTGCTGGTGGGCGCGCTCGGGCAGCGCGCCGCCACGCTCGAGGGGGTGGGTGACTGGCGGGCGATCGGCCCGGACCTCGAGATGGACTCGCTGACCGCCGCCGGCCTGTTCGGCAAGGCGACCTCGGTCTCACCCTCGCTGCCCGACCTCATGCGCCTGGAATATCGCGGCCACGTGACCCGCAACGGCCGCGCGCTGTCGATGCGGCATTTCATTCGCCACCGTGCGCCGGTGAGCTTCGAGATGCCGGTCATACTGCTCATTGGCACTTCCATGTCTGCCGGCAAGACCACCGCCGGTCAGGTGATCATCCGGGCGCTGAAATACCGGGGCCGGACCGTGGTGGGGGCCAAGCTGACGGGCGCGGCCCGCTACCAGGACATCCTCAGCTTCCGGGACGCGGGGGCGGATCACGTCATCGATTTCGTGGAGGCGGGCCTGCCCTCGACCGTGTGCTCCGAGCAGGAGTTCCGGGCGGCCCTGGATAACCTGCTGGGCCACATCCAGGCCACCGGCGCCGAATTCCTGGTGGCCGAGGCGGGTGCCTCGCCGCTGGAGCCATACAACGGCTCGGTGGCGATGGAGGTGCTGCGCCCGCACGTGCGGTTTGCCGTGCTGTGCGCCTCCGACCCCTACGCCGCGCTCGGGGTGCAGACGGCCTACGGCAGGCATCTGAGGGCCGACCTGGTCAGCGGGCCAGCGGCCAATACCCGCGCCGCCATCGAACTGGTGAAAAAACTGACCGGCCTGCCCGCGCTGAACCTGCTCGACCGCCATTCCTACCCGGCCCTGACCGACATGCTCGAGGCGGCGCTCGAAGGTGCGCCAGGCCGGGAGACCGTGCGCCGGGCCCAATAACGAAAAAACCGGCCCGGTCATGTGACCGGGCCGGTCGGTACTGCCCCGGCGCGAGGCCTTGCCCGCCTACAGCAGCGTGACGATGAGCAATGCCACGATGTTGATGATCTTGATCAGCGGGTTGATGGCCGGCCCGGCGGTGTCCTTGTAGGGGTCACCCACGGTATCGCCGGTGACGGCCGCCGCATGGGCCTCGGTGCCCTTGCCGCCGAAATTGCCGTCTTCGATGTATTTCTTGGCATTATCCCAGGCGCCCCCGCCGGTGGTCATCGAAATGGCCACGAACAGGCCCGTCACGATGGTGCCGACCAGCAGGCCGCCCAGAGCCTCCGGACCGATCAGCATGCCCACCACGATGGGCACCAGCAGCGGCAGCAGCGAGGGTACGATCATCTCCCGGATCGCCGCGCGGGTCAGCAGGTCGACCGCGGTCGAGTAATCCGGCTTGGTCGTGCCTTCCATGATGCCGTCGATCTCACGGAACTGGCGGCGCACCTCGTTGACCACCGAGCCGGCTGCCCGGCCGACGGCTTCCATCGCCAGCGCGCCGAACAGGAACGGCACCAGGCCGCCGATAAACAGGCCGATGAGCACCTCGTGATTCGAGAGGTCGAAGCTCATCTGCGAAAACCCGGCCTTGGTGAGGCTGTTGGTGTAATCCGCGAACAGCACCAGCGCGGCCAGGCCGGCGGAACCGATGGCGTAGCCCTTGGTCACCGCCTTGGTCGTGTTGCCCACCGCATCCAGCGCGTCGGTGGTCTTGCGCACATCGGCCGGCAGCTCCGCCATCTCGGCGATGCCGCCGGCGTTATCGGTGATGGGACCGAAAGCATCCAGCGCGACGATCATGCCGGTCATGGACAACATGGTGGTCGCGGCGATGGCGATGCCGTACAGGCCGTGGAGCTCATAGGCGCCCCAGATGGAGGCGCACACCGCCAGCACCGGCAGCGCGGTGGCTTTCATGGACACACCGAGGCCGGCGATGATGTTGGTGGCGTGGCCGGTGGTGGAGGCTGCCGCAACCTTCCGGACCGGGCTGAACTCGGTGCCCGTGTAATACTCGGTGATGGCGACCATGGCCGCGGTCAGCACGAGGCCGATCAGGGCGGCGAAATACAGGCTGGAGGCATCCTCGCCCATCATGGACCGGGTCACCGGATAGAACATGATGGCCGCCAGCACACCGGACACGATCACGCCCTTGTACAGGGCGGGCATGATGCGGCCGCTCTTGCCCGTACGGACGAAAAACGTGCCGACCACCGAGGCAATGATGGACAGGCCACCCAGTACCATCGGGTATATGACCGCATTGGCGCCCAGCGCCTCCGCCGTCAGGCTGCCCAGCAGCATGGTGGCGATCAGGGTCACGGCATAGGTTTCGAACAGGTCGGCCGCCATGCCGGCGCA
>JABAOE010002224.1_pt1 | contig 41871 bp, 31 predicted proteins | sample 7062141 | NCBI WGS metagenome assembly JABAOE01 (sample SAMN14538627, study PRJNA623070) | marine sediment metagenome | biome: marine biome [ENVO:00000428]; feature: marine pelagic biome [ENVO:01000023]; material: deep marine sediment [ENVO:00002113] | place: India: Gulf of Khambhat ...
CGGGCTCATGCGATCGCTGAAGTCCGGGTAAAGGTATTCGCTCTGCATGACCTCGATTGTCTGCCCGGAACCCAGGTAGTGGCCTTCTCCGCTCGTGCAGATGTCCATGATGTTGTTGAAGCTCAACGTTCGCTCGTTGACTTCGATGCCGCGGGTCAGTCGCAGCGTAGCGCCCAGCAGATCGTTATCGAGCAACAGGCTCTCGGGGCACGCGCCAAGCAGGCTGGCATACATCCCGGCCGATTCGTACACGATGTTGGCCCCCGCCAGGGCGGCGGCAAGCAAGGTATAGGCGCGCTCCGATCCGCCCTGGAAATCGGGCAGCTTGGCATCGGTCATGCCACAGGCCGTGCCAAACGGCAGATCGAAATGCAGGCCCATCTGTGCGCAGGCGGCGGACAGCAAGCCCTGCTCGGGCGAACCGCCGCTCATCGCGCCGGTGCGCAGGTCCGAAACGAATGGCCAGGCGCCCAGTATTGCCGGCGCGCCCGGTTTTATGGCGTTGACGTAGACCAGACCGCCCAGGCACTCGGCCCATGCCTGCGATACGGCGCCCGCGAGACATGCCGGCGTTGTCGCTCCCGCCTGGCCTGCCGACAGCAACAACACGGGCATGCCGCCCTCTACCGCCACGCGCAGACACTCCAGCGCGTCCTGCGCAAACTTCATTGGCGGCACGACGAAGCAGTTCGACTGGCTTACGAAAGGACGCGCGCGCCACGCCTCCTCGCCGCCGGCAATCATATGCAACATCCTGAGTGTCATCTCGAGATGCGAATAGTGAGTCCAGCTCGCGCCGACGTGCTTGCTCGTGCCGGCAACCGAGCAATACGTCGTATTCAGGTCCATGGCGCAGTTATCGGCAACATCCCGCAACACGCACATGCGCTGAAACATGTGAATGTGCTCGCACGTATCGGCGATACGCGCCAGGTCATAGAGGTCCTGCGCCAGCGACTCGCGGTAACAGTTGTTCGCGGCATCGGCGATCATCACCGCGGCGCCGGCCGTGGAAAAGTGCACGCGGCTGCCGCTGACATCGAGATCATGCGCCGGGTCCTGGCCGTACAGAACGAGCTCGCGTTGCGCCTGCTTCAAGGCCTCCTCGACCACGTGCCGCGGCATGCGGAGCCTGCCGTCCTCGCCGAGGACCGCCCCGACCGCGGTGCAGGCTTCGATGCAGTGCGGCGTCGCCTCGTTGAAACCCACTTCCTCGAGGATGCGAAAAATATTCTCCTCGACGGCCGCAATATCGGATTCACCCAGGGGACGGTACTGCCCGCCATGGACACCGGCCTGCACGGGCCGCAAGTCCTGCGCCAATGGCGCCTGACGCAGGGCCTTACGCGCCTGCCGGCCGCCTGAACGTCTCGCCATGGTCTACCCCCCAAAAGCCGCGCGAAAAGTATTAAACATTTTTCGTTCAAAATGAATCCGTGAGCGACACGGATACGGCCAAGCCGGGCAACAGGGTCGCATTTGAGATTAGAATTTTCTACTCTTCAGCTTCCATGTGAGAAATCATATGTTTGCAGGTCTCCAATGACAGCTGAAGTGAACTCGTACTGGCGAAACTTCCCGGAGACATACGATTTGCTCACGGCGAACCTGCAGGCGCTGACCGCGCCAATGACGTCCTCGCGCGGGCTGCCGAATATCACCTATAACGACTCTCGCCTGTTCGACTTCGAGCGCGACCAGCTACTCGGCAAAACCTGGGCGGCGATCGGCTACGGGTCTGAACTGCCCGGCCCCGGGTTTGCCAGGCCCGTTGACTTCATGGGCGCGCCGCTACTGATCGTGCGCGACAGGAATTCCGATCTCAGGGTGTTCCACAACGTGTGCAGCCACCGCGGCATGAAACTCGTCAGCGAAGCGGCTCAGCTGCGCGCCGTCATTCGCTGCCCGTATCACTCGTGGTCATACGGCTTCGACGGCGAGTTGAAAAGCACCCCGCTGATCGGTGGCGTTGGCTGCGATACGCTCGAAGGCTTCGACAGGGGCGAGCACGGCCTGCGCCCGGTACGATTTGCCCTCTGGATGGATATCGTCTTCGTCAACCTCTCAGCACAAGCCGTCGACTTTGACGACTTCATAGCCCCACTCGAGGCGCGCTGGCGCAAGTACCTGGGTGCTCGCGACTCCGCCGATATCAGGCCCGGCATGAGCGGTGCCTGCCTGGAGCTCGATGTGGCCTGCAACTGGAAGCTGGCGGTCGAGAACTACTGCGAGGCATATCACCTGCCCTGGGTGCACCCGACGCTTAACAGCTACTCACCGCTTGATCAGCACTTCAATATCATGGAAGGCGTTGGCATATCCGGCCAGGGAACACATCGCTACGAACTCGCATCGTTCGCCGGCATCCAGATGCCCCTGGTCGATGGCTGGCCGTCCGACAAGCTCGACCATGCTGAGTATATTTCGCTGTATCCGAACACCTTGCTCGGCATACAGGCCGACCATGCCCTCGCGGTCATCGTTTTACCGCAGCGTCACGACCGGTCCGTCGAGAAACTGCAGATCTCCTACGTGGGCGATGCGGCGACCGCGGACAAATACGCCGCGTGCCGCGAGACGGTGCTCAAGAGCTGGGAGAGCGTATTTCGCGAGGATGTATTTGCCGTCGAAGGCATGCAGGCCGGACGCAACTCGCCGGGTTTCGGCGGCGGCGTATTGACACCCGTGCAGGACGCGCCGACACATCATTTCCATCGCTGGGTCGCGAACGGCTACGCGGCGTCCCTCGCGGTCACGCAGACCAGATAGCCGGCGCCTCACTGATCTCCATGGCCTGGTCCTGCAGCCACGGCATGCGCCGCAGCATGCCGGGCAGCACGTCATCACGGTAGATATCGCGGCAAATCGCCGCAATTCTCGTCGGCGTGTCACCGAGTTCATCGCGCCGGGCAAGCAGGCACAGGTAGCGCGCATTGGCGCCTTGCGCCAACGGCGCTAAATGCACGCCCTCCAGCAAGTCCGCATGCTGCGAGAGGCACAGGGAAGTGGCCACGGCCCACCCCTTGCCTGCCTGCACGGCCTTGAGCAGCGTGCGAGTACTGTCGAACTCATAGCGCGTTTCCGGCTCGACGCCGATACGGCGCATGACCAGATCGGTCATCTTGCCGAGCCGCGACTGGCGCGCATAGCGGATGAATGGCTGCGTGCTACACAGGTGTTCCGGCAACGCCTCTGCCGCAGCGCACAGCGACTCGGCCACCAGCAGCACGAACGGGTCGCGCAGCAGTGGATGGCACTCGAGCTCCGGGTGGTCTTCGAGCGGATCGCTGCTGACCAGTATGTCGAGCTGCCCTTCGAGCAGCGCTTCGGACAGCGGCATCGCGAGTCCGGTTTGCAGCGAGAGTTGCGGCGTAATCGCTGCCATTTGCTCCATGAGCTGTTCGCCGGCCGCATCGGCAAAGGAGTCGACAATGCCGATCGTCAGTCGTGGCAGGTCGCCGCTTGCCGCAGCGGCGACCTCCCGGAACATGCGCCGCGTGTCCCCGAGGATACGTTGGGCATGATCTTTCATGACCTCGCCCGCCGGAGTCAGCCGAATCGGTTTCGAGCGCCGCGCGACAAGACTCGTTTGCGCCACCGTCTCGAGCTGCGCAATCGCCTGAGAAACGGCCGACTGCGTTATGCCGAGTTTCCTGGCCGCGTCCGTCAGGGTGTCCGACTCTGCGACGGCAACGAAAATCCTGAGCGCACCGAATTGAATTTCCCTGTCTTGCGCCATTGACTGCATCTGCTGAGACTCCAATGCAGTTTAGCTTAACGGTTCAGCTCCAGGGAAACGGGCTGTTGGAAACCGGATGCAGTTTGCCCTGCGTGTATCGAGCGAAGCGAAAGGGCTCCAGCAGCGCTGTCGGGCGAGCATCCAGTATCTCGCTCGCCACGAGGTCGCCGACGCCGAGCATCTTGTAGCCGTGGTTCGAATCGGCAACCAGGTAACAGTTGTCTCGAACCGTGTCGAACACCGGAAAGCTGTCCGGTGTAAAAGCCCCGATGCCGCCCGACGGCTCGCGCTTGTAATGTGGCAACGTGCCTGAAAATCGCCGCTGGCAATGCGCGAGCGCCGATACCCACATGTGCGCAAAGTCCTCGCCCATGATGAACTCCGAGGATTCAGGCCCGTACGGGTCAACGTCGACGTCCCTGGCTGCCTTGTCCACGACCTGCGGCGCCGCCCCGCCCTGAACACCGCCGAAGTGAAAATCGGGCTTGTAGTAGATGCCCCACATTTCGTCCGTCAGCAGGGAGCCGTCGACGTCCGAGTACAGGGGAGCATCCGTATCGACGTGAATGACGGGCGGCATATCACCGGCATTGGTCTTTTGTGACTCGGGGTCAACACCCAGGGTCCCCTCCTGCAGCGACCAGTAGGTCCACATCGGCACCGTCGCCGTTTGCCCGGGCGACCCGGGGTTGCGCACCGTCACGGTCTCGGGCAAATCGAGCATGCGCCAGAAACTTCTTGCCCACGGACCCGGGGCGATAACCACGTAATCGCAGGCAATGTCACCGCGATCGGTCGCTACCCGTGCGATCGCGCCCGAGGCATCGGGCAGCAGTTCACGCACCTCGACACCCGAATAAATGCCGACGCCCAGCGCCTCGGCTTTTGCGGCCAGCCCTTCCATTGCCTTGCGGTTATTGGCATAGCCGCCGCGCTTCTCGTGCAGTACCGAAGTAATGCCCTGCGCGCACCAGTCGTCAAAAAGGCCACGCATGTATTCAGTGCAGTCCTGGTCGCCTTCGATGAACACCGACTCGTAACCGATGGCCTGCTGCTGACGGCTGATCGATGCCACATCTGCGTGCATGCTTTCGCAACTGATCTGCATGTAGCCGACCGGGTGGTAGCTGTAGGTCTGCGGATCGCTTTCCCACACACTGACGCTGTGCGCCATCAGCTCGCGCATTGCCGGTTGAAAATAGTTGTTGCGTATTACGCCACAGGCGATGCCGGTCGCACCGGCCGCGATGCCGGTCTTGTCGAGTACGACGATTTCGTTCCCGGACCCCTGGCCGCGCGCGTGCAGGCGCTGTGCCAGGTGATAGGCCGTGCTCAGGCCGTGTATGCCGGCGCCAATGACGACGAAGCGGGCATGCGCGGGAAGCGTCATGTCGTCATGCCCCTTGCGCGCACAGTGCGTCGAGGGCGCGAATCCCGATCACCGCGCCGCCCGGCTGCGCCAGCGCACCGCCAATGGCATCCCACAGGTATTCAGCCGCCGTACTGCTGCACAGCACCGAAAAGCACGGGCTATGGCCCAGGTCGTGGCGCAGCACCACGGCCGACACGCGTGCAATCGAGGTCTGCGCCACGTCGCCATCGCCGCAAGCAACCGCACGCAGGTCCACGCCGCACAGGGTCGCCAGGGTTGCCGACGCCCGGCGCCCGGTAACGGCAAACCAGGAGTGACTGTCCTGTCGCGGCAGCTCGTAGACCGGCCCCGCGGCATGGTCAGGCACATCCGGGAACCCGATTGATGTTGCATCAGCGGCAAGCAGGTCGGTTGCAAGCAACAGGTACTCGTCGTTGGACAGGCGCGCCAGCGTACGCGCGTTGCCTTGCCGCACGGCGCGGTTGGGGCGATCCGGCACTGTGAATCCGTTGTCCGTAAGCCACGCCGTCGCACCTCGCCCGGTCACACCCCAGCGCGGCAATGTCGACAGGTCACACAGCCCCAGTTCGCGGGCAGCTGCCGCCTCCTCGGCATCGTCGGCGTAATTCGCGACGACGACCGCGCCGGCATGCTCGACAAACGCGGCGCCATGACTTTCGTGCCAGCGGTACAGCATCGATCGCCGGGCGTGCTGAGCGGGGTTTACGGCATGCATCGTCACAGCTCCTGACGCTCGTTATCCGGGTCGTAGAATGGCGTTGCGACAGCATGCGCGATGACGTCAGCGCCGTGGTCGCAGCGAATGGTGAAGCGGCTGCCGGGTTCGGCCAGCCCCGGCGGCACATAAGCGAGCCCGACGATCTTGCCCAGCGTCGGCGAGCGGCCGCACGAGGTCACGCGGCCGATCATGTCCCTGCCGTCTATCACGAGATGGCTCTCCTGCGGCAGCGGCGCACCCTGGTCCTCGATACAAAAGCCTGTCAGCAACCGCTCGAGTGGGCGCTGCTCATAGACCTGGATGCTGCGCCGCCCGACGAAAAAGGGTTTTTTGCGAGCGATGGCCCAGCCCATTTGCAGTTCGAGCGGGTTGGACATCGCATCCGTGTCCTGGCCAACGATCACGTGGCCTTTCTCGAGCCGCAGCATGCGCTGCGCCTCTATACCCACCGGGCGGATGCTGGCCGCCCTGCCAGCCTCGACAAGGGCGTCCCAGAGCGCTTCACCGCAATGCTGCGGCGCGTGGATTTCATAGCCGAGCTCGCCAACGAAACCGACGCGCAGGATTCGCGCGGGTATGCCCGCCACATTGCCCTCGCGGGCGGCGAGGTAGGGAAAGGCAGCCGCACTGAGGTCGAGGTCGTCGACGAGCGCTGCCAGCACCGCGCGCGACCCGGGTCCGGCGATATTGACCCCACAGTAAGCGCTCGTCACGTTGGCAAGGCTCACGTCGAGGCGCCAGCGCGCATTCCACTGCAGCATCGAGCGGAACACCCGCTCCACGCCGCCCGTGGTTGCCGTCACATAGAAGTGTTCGTCACCGAGCCGACACGCGACGCCGTCGTCGACGACGACGCCAGCCTCGTTGGTCATGAGCGCGTAGCGAACCGTCCCGGGCGCCTGCTTCTTGTAGGCGAACGTGTAGAAACGGTTGAGGAATTCCGCGGCCTCAGGCCCACGCACATCGATGCCACCGAGCGTCGATACGTCGATCAGCCCAACCCCGCGGCGCACCTGCAGCACCTCGTCGCGCACGCAGGCCTCGAAGTCGCCCGGCGCACCGTAATAGGCCGGCCGGTACCAGGCGCCGGCCTGCAGCATCTGCGCACCGGCCTCCACGTGGCGATGGTGCATGCTCGAATACGACGCCGGAAAGAAGCTGCGCCCCGCGCAGTGGGCAATCGTCTCCGCTGCAAACGGCGGCCGGGCTGTCGTGACCCCGGTCTCGGCGACGGTGCGACCGGTCGCGTCGGCCACGAGTCTCGCTGTGGCGAGCGCCGAGTGGCGGCCCTGGGACGGCCCCATGCCGCAGGTCGAGTAGCGCTTGACCAGCTGCACATGCTCGTACCCGGCATGCACGGCGTTGCGAATGTCTGCGATCTGCAGGTCCTCGTCAAAATCGACGAATTCCTTGCCTTGAGGATGCGCAAAGATAGGCCAGGGGAAATTGCGGCTGCCGGCATGCGCCGGCTCCGCGTCCCCGGCAACGGCGCCAGCCAGCTCGAAGGCTGCGGGCAGGCCGTCGATCGAAAACATGGCGCACTCGTCGTCGTAGTTGAGCCGGGCCCCGGCCTGGCAGGCGAGCTGGTAGGCCGGCATGACGCCGACCGACATGCACACGAGGTCGCAGTCGAGTCTGACGCCAGTTTCCGCCAGCTGGCCCGCTGCGATAATGCGCCGCACGTCGACAGCGTCGACATGGTCTTTGCCGCTGGCAGCAAACGGCGCGTGCCCGTGCAGCACCTCGACGCCCCTCCGAGCGACCTCGGCGGCCCGCCCATCGTCTGCCGGGCCACTCCTGAGCTCGACCACACCGGTCACCTGCACACCGGCGTCGAGCAGGTCGAGTGCCACGCCATAAGCGTCGTTATTACCGGCCAGCACGACGGCGCGCCGTCCGGGACGCACGCCGAAAAGCTTGATCAGCCGCTGCGCCGCCGTACCCATCATCACTCCGGGCAGGTCGTTGTTGCGGAACACGGCCGGCTGCTCCAGCGCACCCGAGGCCAGCACGACCTTTCCGGCCCGCAGTTTGTGCAGGCGCTTGTCGCTGATCACGGCGAGCCAGTTATCACTGTGCCAACCGTTGACCACGGCCGACGTCATGACCTCTATCGCCGGCGCCGCAGCGACTGCGCCCAGCAGGTCTTCTCGTTGTCGCGCCTCCGCTGATGCGTCGACAGCGCCGCGCGCGTAGTTCAGGGAACCGCCGAGTGACGGGTTTTCGTCGATCAGCAGTACATCGGCGCCCTCGGCGGCGGCCGCAAGCGCCGCGCGGAGCCCCGCCGGGCCTGCGCCGATCACGGCGACGTCGCAGAAGCGGTACTCTTTGTCATAGCCTTGCGGCCGGTAGGACTCATCGAGGCAGCCGAGGCCGGCCTTACGGCGAAAATACCTGGACCACAGGTTCCAGATGCCGCGCGGCCTGAAGAAGGCGTGGTAATAGAAGCCCACGGGCAGAAAGCGGGCAAACAGCTGAATCCAGGCGTTGCGGTCCGAGCGCAGGGAGCCACTGTAATTCTGTCCTGCGACAACCAGCCCGTTCATAAGTGGCGTGCGATCCGCCAGCGCGTTTGGCCTTGCGGGCAGCTGCACGAGCGTATTGGCATCCTGACCAGCCATCGTCAGCACGCCGCGCGGCCGGTGATACTTGAACGACCGGCTCAGCAGCCACTCGCCGTTGGCCGCGAGAGCGCTGGCGACGGTATCGCCCTCGACCCCGGTGAATTGCCTGCCCTCGAACTCGAACGCAACCAGCCTGTCGCGATCGATCATCGTGCCCCAGGGCGGCGGCAGGCGGTTTTGCTGGCTCACGACGACACCTTCGCAGCATCTTCGTATTCCTCGACGCGGAAAGTGCGCAGAACCTCATCGGTCCGCGTATCACGTTCGGCCAGAAACCAGAACGCGCTGGGCGTGTGACACCACCATTCAACAACGATGCCGGCCCTGTTGTCATGGAAGAATACGTGTTCGGCCCAGGAACGGTCGTCGGCTACGTCGGGGTCCGGGTCGGGGTGGTATTCGCCGCCGTAGGTGAACTCGGCGATATTGCGCGGACCGTTCAGCGGGCAGGTCAGAATCTTCATCAGTGACTTGCCGCCGTCGCGCCGGCCTCGTTGACCTGGCGAAAACGATAGAAGCGCTCGAGCTCGAACGGGCGGATCAATGCCGGCGCCGTGCCGCTTGCCACGAGTTCCGCCATCGTCTTGCCGCAGATCGGCGTCGCCTTGAATCCCCAGGTCCCCCAACCGGCGTCGAGGTAATAATTTTCCAGCGGGCTCCGCCCCATGATCGGGCTGTAGTCGGGCGTCATATCCGTGATGCCGGCCCACTGCCTCAGTATCTGCGCCTGGCCAAGGAACGGGAACAGTTCGAGTGTCGCCGACGACAGCGTCTCCTTGAGCTCCAGGGTTGCACGCGTGTTGTACAGCGGATAGGGATCGGAACCCCCGCCGATCACGAACTCGCCACGTGACGTCTGTTGTATATAGACGTGCAGGTGCGGCGAACTCACCAATGGCGTAAGCAACGGCTTGTACGGCTGCGTCACCATGGCCTGCAGCGGATACGAATGGATCGGCAAGCGGATGCCGGCCATCTCGCCAACCACGGAACTCATGCCTGCAACGGCCTGCACGACGCAGCCGCAGCGGATGCGTCCGCGGCTGGTGACCACGCCCGTAACCTTGCCGTGATCCTGCTCGATCGCCCGCACTTCGGTCAGCTGATGCAACTCGACGCCTCGCCGGCAGGCTTCGCGCGCGTAACCCCAGACGACCGCATCGTGCCGCGCCGTGCCACCGTCGGGGTGCCAAAGACCGCCGAGGATCGGGTAGCGCATGTCGTCATCCATGCGCAGGTTGGGCACGAGTTCACGGATGGTTTGCCGGTCAACGAGCTCGGAGCGCACGCCGAGGTGCCGGTTGACCTGCTCCCGCCAGCGAAAACCACGGATGGCCGCATCGCTGTGAGCAAGCGTCAGCTGGCCGCGATCCTCCATCATGATGTTGTAGCCCAGCTCGTTGCTGAGCCCGCGAAACAGCCGCACCGACTCGCGATAGAAAGCCACGCCCTCCTCGGTCAGGTAGTTGGAGCGTATGACGGCGGTATTGCGCGCGGTGTTGCCACCGCCGAGGTAGGCCTTGTCCAGCAGCGCGACGTCCGTGATGCCGTGGTAACGCGCCAGGTAGTATGCGATCGCCGCGCCGTGGCCTCCTGCGCCGATGATTACAACGTCATAGTGTTTCCTCAGCGGCTTCGCTGCCGTGAAGTGGCGTGTTTCGGGATACCTGTTACGCAAGCCGAATTTCAGCAGGCCGAGCGCCATGGATACGATCCTGTTGCGGAAACTGCCGACGATCGATCATCAACGCGCAGTCGCGGAGGGTCAAATACGCCATCACGCTATTAGCAAAACTAACGCAAGGGCGCCTTCTGGCTAATGCGCGGGCCGCGCCAACGGTCAAACAGGGACAGGCACCAGATTCGCAGCAGACCAGCCATCAGATTGACTAATCTTGTCCATTATTGACCAATGGATGTCGCAATCGCTAAACATTGACGTAATCTTGGTGTTATATTCTCTTGGGGGCTTATAAAAACACATTTAGGGGGAAACCATGTCCACCGGAACTAATCCAGCGCGTTCAGCGCTGTCCGTGGCCGTATCGACTGCACTTGTCGGTGCTGGAGCCGCTCCTACAGCTCACGCAGCTATTGAAGAAATTACCGTAACGGCTACGAAGCGCCTGGCAAGCATGCAGGATATACCGCTCGCCGTTCAGGCGGTCAGCGCGGAACAGCTCGAGGACGAGAATATCCAGAGCTTCGCCGACTACATCATGCTGCTGCCGAACGTCACGTCGGGTGGGCGTGGCCCCGGACAGAACGAAATCTACATACGCGGCGCCGCTGTTGATGCGATCAATATCACGGTTGCCGAATCTCAGGGCTCGGCCCCGAACGTAGCGCTGTACCTGGATGAACAGCCTGTCACGGCTGGCGGTCGTAATCTCGACGTGTATGTCACTGACATGGAACGCATCGAGGTACTGCCGGGACCGCAGGGCACGCTGTATGGCGCCAGCTCAATGGCCGGCACGGTACGCCTGATAACGAATAAACCGGTTATCGACGAATTCCAGGCCAGCGCGACGGGCAGCTGGTCCACGACGTCGGGCGGTTCGGACAGCAACTCCCTTGAAGCGATGATCAATATCCCGATCGTTGACGGCAAGTTCGCGATTCGCGGCGCCTTCTACAACGACCACCAGGGCGGCTACATCGACAATGTCGAGGGCACGTTTGTTGCAGACAACAGCATCAATCCGACATTTCCGGGGGATACCGTTACCTATCCCGAGCTGAACGACGAAGGATTACCTTACACGTTCGTGGACGGCTCTGTCGCCCCTGCCGGCGGTCTCACCGTCCCCGTACGCAAGGCGGTCGCCAGCAATTCGGAACTCACCAAGAACGACTACAATACTGCGGACTACGCCGGCATGCGACTGGGCGCAAAGTGGCTCATCAACGATGAATGGGAGCTCCTGGTTCAGCACACGCGGCAGACGCTGCAGACAGAAGGCGTCTTCGACTACGATCCTGAATTAGGCGATCTCAAGGTATCCCGCTTCACGGACGATTCGCTCAGGGACTTCTTTGCCCAGACCGCGTGGACGCTCGAGGGGCGCCTTGGCGCGCTCGATTTCGTATACACGGGTGCGTTCCTTGATCGCGAGGTCGACGCCAAGCTCGATTACACGGGCTATACGAACATCGGCAGGTTCATTTCGGGCTACCAGTGTGAATACCTCGTTGGCAGCTTCTACAACGGCATCGGCTCGAATGCCGACACGACCTATTTCTGGGATCCGACGATCAGCGGTGATCCGGGTGTCGTCGAGTGCGGCAACCCCGCAAATGCCGTGAATCTCGAAAACGAGATGACCCGATGGACGCATGAGATTCGTGTCGCCAGCGACTTCGACGGCCCCATCAACTTCCAGGGTGGCATCTTCTACGAAGACTTCGAAATTCTGCACCGCGGCGATTTCAACTACCTGGCGCCGTTCGAAGCCGGGTTTGCGCCGATCGACATCAATCTGAATGCCGGTCTCGACAATGCCGCCGCCAACGCGCGCGGCGTGACGAATGCCGCTACACAATTCCGTAATGACAACACCCGTACGGAGGAACAGTTTGCCGTGTTCGGCGAAGTTTCCTGGGACATCACCGATACGCTGAACGCCTCCGTGGGTTTCCGCTACTACGATCTCGAGTACGGATTCAAAGGTTATGGTGCCTGGCGCTACGGTAATCGTCCGCTGTTCGTAGATGATGCCGATCCCAACAACGATATTCGACCAGAAACCACTGGCGGCCGCGACTATGAGGTCAATCTCGACCTGATCGAGCCGTTGAAGACCGACGATACGATTGTGAAATTCACGCTGAGCTGGGCTCCGGCAGGTGGCGACTCGCTGTTCTACGCAACCTGGTCCGAGGGCTACCGGCCGCCGGGCTTCAACCGCGGCGCGGCAGCGGGTGCCGTTTACGACCCCAATGCCAACAACGTCCGTGACGATGGCACGTCTTGCGGCCCCAACATCGCTGTTGATTCAAACCCCCTGACAGGGTTCCCGGGCTACTGCCTGCCGTATATCTTCGAATCGGACACGCTTGAGAATCTAGAGTTTGGCTGGAAGTCGACGCTCGCCGATGGCAACGTGCAGTTCAACGGCTCGATTTACATGATCGACTGGGAAAACATCCAGGTCTCGCAATTCGACTCGCAGAATATCTCGATCTTTACGCTGATCGACAATGGCGGCGATGCTGAGATCCGGGGTATCGAAGCCGACCTGATCTGGTCCGCTTCCGACAGGTGGACCCTGTACGCGGGCGCTTCGTTCAATGACACGGAACTCGTGTTTGTCGACCCGGCATTCGACATCGTGGTCGCCGACGCCGGCACCCAGTTGCCGCTGACGCCGGAATTTCAGATGACCGCACGGGCACGCTACGACTGGGTCCTCAGCAACGGCTGGATGGGCTATGGTCAACTGGGCATCAGGTATGCCGGTGAATCCATCAACTCGCTCGTCGACACGCCCGAGGAGCCCAATACGACGCAGGACAGCTGGACAGTCGTTAACGCCTCGCTGGGCTGGGAGCACCCGACCGATGGTTGGGGAGTCGAGTTGTTCGGGGCTAACCTGACCGACGAGCGCGCACAGCTGCACATTAATCGCCAGGACTTTTTCGAGCGCATCACAACGAACCGCCCGAGAACGCTTGGAGTACGCTTCTCGTACCATTTCTGAACCAGGACTGGCCTCGGAGGCTTGGTATGGAAAAAGAAATGAACTGAAAGCTGTCGCGAGACGAAGAAGGGGCGAACTTTACGGTTCGCCCTTTTTTTTCCCTCACCCGGATCATCATGTCAATGCAAAACCAGCCGGCCTCACAGGATCACCCGCAACCGGAAGAAGCCATCGCAACGGCCAAGGCCTTGCTGTCGGCCAGCCGGCCCGAGGACGCATGCCACGTGCTGCGCGACCTGTTGCGCGAGATGCCCGAGCATGAGGACGCGCTGTACGTGTTCGCCGTCAGCCTGCGGTACGCCGGGCGATTCGAGGGAGCTCGCGCCGCACTGAGCAAGTTGCAGCAACTGCGCCCCGCCTATGGCCGTGCCTGGCAGGAACAGGGGCACCTGGAAGCCGCGCTGGGCAATACCGCGGCAGCCAAGACCGCATACAAAAAAGCCGTTGCTCGCAACAATTCCCTGCTCGCGAGCTGGCAGGCGCTCGAAAATATCGCCATCGAAGAAGACAATGAGAGGCTGCTTTCCGAAGTTGTAGAGAATCGCCGGCGCCTCGCCGCGTTGCCACCGGAGCTCCTCAGCGTTCGCAACATGATGAGCGAGAAGCGACTCTTCAAGGCCGAGCGCCTGTGCCGGGCGTTCCTGAAGGAGAATCCGCAGAACATAGAAGGCATGCGCTTGCTGGCGGACCTGGGCGTAAAAACTGGCGTGCTCGACGATGCCGAATTCATTCTCGAGAGTGCGTTGGAGTTCGAGCCGGACAACCGCTTTGCGCGTTTCGATTACATGAATGTCCTGTATCGGCGCCAGAAATACGCCGAGTCCCTGCAGCAAGCGAAACTGCTCCTTGAGGCGCAACCGGGCAACCCTGATTATCTCGCGGCCTACGCCAACCAGTGCGTCGCGATTGGAAATTACGATGAGGCGCTGGAAATATACGAGAGCCTCGCAAAACAAGCTGACAAGAACGCGGGGCTGCACCTGGTGCATGGGCATGCACTCAAAACCATTGGCCGGCTGGACGAGGCCATCGCGTCTTACCGGCTTTCTTACCTGGCGCGGCGCGATTATGGAGACGCATACTGGAGTCTTGCCAACCTCAAAACTTACCGCTTTTCGGATTCTGAAGTAGAGTCGATGCGTTGGGCCGAGTCACTGCCTTCGACTTCGGTCGAAGATCGTATTCACGTCTGCTTCGCCCTCGGCAAGCACTATGAGGACAGCGAAGACTTCGCGGCGGCGGCAGATTTCTACCTGCGCGGCAACGCCTTGAAGAAAGACGAACTGCAGTACAAGTCCGACGCAATAACGGAGCGGCTGCAGATGCAGCGGCAGGTCTGCGACACAGCGTTTTTTGCGCAGCGCGCAGGCAGCGGCTGCAATGCACCGGACCCGATCTTCATTGTGGGCCTGCCGCGAGCGGGCTCGACGCTGCTGGAGCAGATTCTCGCTTCGCACTCACAGGTCGATGGCACGCTGGAGCTGCCGAATATACCGGCCCTTGCGAGTCGGCTCGATGGCCGCCGGTACAAGGACGAGGATCCGCGGTATCCGAAGATACTTGCCGACATACCCGTCGATAAACTGCGCGAATTCGGCGAGGCATTTATCGAAGACACCCGGGTACATCGCCAGGACGCGCCGTTTTTCATCGACAAGATGCCCAACAACTTCCGTCACATCGGCCTGATTCACCTGATCCTGCCGAATGCAACTATCATCGACGCGCGCCGCCACCCCATGGCCTGCTGTTTCAGCGGTTTCAAACAGCTATTCGCAAGCGGCCAGGAGTTCACCTATGGCCTCGACGAGATTGGCAGGTATTACAGGGACTACGTCGAGCTAATGGACCACTGGGACGCGGTCTTGCCCGGCAAGATCCTGCGCGTGCAGTACGAGGATGTCGTGGCCGACCTCGAAACGCAGGTGCGCAGGATACTCGAGCACTGCGGGCTGCCCTTCGAAGAGGCCTGTCTGAAATTTCATCGCACCGAGCGATCGGTACGCACGCCGAGTTCCGAACAGGTCCGGCAACCCATTTACAAGGCCGGGCTGGAGCAGTGGCGCAATTTCGAACCCTACCTTGATCCGCTGAAACATGCGCTGGGACCGGTTTTGCAACGGTATCCGATTGACGACTGACGGAATCAACCTATGAGCGATCTGACATTCACCCTGGACGAAGTCCACGCACTTGCGACAAGCGTACTGAGCCACAATGGCTGCAACGCTGCCAACGCGGCTGCCGTCGCCGATGTGATTACGGCCGCCGAGCGCGACGGTTGTCATTCGCATGGCCTCATGCGCCTCGCCGGCTATGTCGCTTCCCTCAAGAGTGGCAAAGTCAACGGCCACGCCGAACCTACGGTCGACAAGATTGCCGGGGCCGTGGTGCGTGTCGACGGCGACAGTGGTTTCGCGCCGCTTGCGCTGGCATGCGGCCGTGAGCCGTTGATCGATGCTGCGAAAACATCGGGCATTGCCGCATTGGCGCTGACGGACATCCACCATTTCGCCGCGTTGTGGACCGAGATCGAGCCAATCGCCGAGGCGGGCCTGTGCGCGCTGGCCTGTGTGTCATACAAACCCGCGGTCATACCGGCGGGTGGCTCGAAGCCCCTTTATGGCACCAACCCGCTGGCATTCGGCTGGCCGCGGGAAGACAACCCACCCGTGATATTCGACCAGGCCTCATCCGTCATGGCACGTGGCGAGGTCATGCTCGCAGCCCGCGAAGGCAAAGCCCTGCCCGCTGGAGTTGGCGTCGACAAAGACGGTCGGGAAACGACGGACCCAAACGAGGTCCTCGACGGCGCGTTGCTGGCGTTCGGAGGCCACAAAGGCTCGTCGATCGCCATGATGATCGAACTCTTTGCTGGCGCCCTGATCGGCGAGTGTTTCAGCTTCGAGGCGGCCGAGCGCGACAATAACGACGGCGGCCCGCCGAGCGGCGGTGAGTTGATCATTGCGATGGATCCGCAGCTGTTCGGCGACAGCGAAGGCTGGGCCGCGCACGCAGAAAAGCTGTTCGCCCAGATCGAAGCACAACCGGGTTCCCGGCTGCCCAGCGCACGGCGCTACAGTAACCGCCGCGAGACGGCATCGGCCGGCGTCAAGCTATCCGCCAAGGTCCATGATTCAATACTCGCGCTTTGCGAGCCATCCGGCTCGGCGTAAGCTGCTGCCAGGCAAACGGGAAACAAGATGACCGACAACGTATTTTGCAACTACATCGGCGGTGAGTGGACAGAGGGAGGCGACACAGTCACAAATGTGAACCCTTCCGACACCAGCGACATCATTGGCCACTATGCCAGCGCCACGCCGGATGAGGCGCTGCAGGCCGTCGACGCGGCGCGTGATGCGTTTACAGGCTGGTCGCAGAGTGGGCTCGAGGAACGCAAGGCCATACTCGACAGCATCGGCAACGAATTAATCGCGCGTAAGGACGAACTCGGCCGCCTGTTGAGCCGCGAGGAAGGCAAACCGCTCGCTGAGGGGATCGGCGAGGTAGGCCGCGCCGGTCAGTTCTTCCAATATTTCGGCGCCGAAGTGCTGCGCCAGATGGGCGAACACGCGGCGTCGGTGCGTCCCGGCGTGGACGTCGACGTCACGCGCGAGCCGCTCGGCGTGGTCGGCCTCGTCACGCCGTGGAACTTTCCGACGGCCGTTGCCGCCTGGAAGATCGCGCCGGCGCTGGCATTCGGCAACACGGTCGTTCTCAAAGCGGCCGAACTGGTGCCTGCAAGCGCCTGGGCGTTGACCGAGATCATCAGCCGCAGCGGCCTGCCCGCTGGCGCGTTCAACCTCGTGACGGGACCGGGGTCGACCACTGGCGACGCACTGACGCGCGCAGGTGACGTGGACGCCATTTCGTTTACCGGCTCTGTCGCCGTCGGCCGCCAGATCGCTCGCAATGCCATCGACAATATGACCCGCGTACAGCTCGAGATGGGCAGCAAGAATGCACTCGTCGTATTGCAGGATGCCGATCTCGACCTGGCTGTGCAGTGCGCCATCAACGGGGCGTTCTTCGGCACCGGTCAAAAGTGCACCGCGTCGTCGAGGCTCGTGGTCGAGGAAAGCATCCACGACGAGTTCGTCGAACGCATGAAAAAAGCGATGCGGGAGCTCGTTGTCGGTCACGCACTCGAGCCGCAAACCCAGATCGGCCCCGTTGTCGATGCCCGGCAACTCGAGCAAAACCTGGGCTACCTGCAACTCGCGAAGGATGAAGGCGCTGTTCTCGAATGCGGAGGCGACACGCCGACGCTGGACACAGAAGGCTACTTCATGACGCCGGCGTTATTCACCGGCACAACCAACGACATGCGCGTCAACCGGGAGGAGATCTTCGGGCCAATTACCTGTGTGATCAAGGTAGCCGACTACGATGAGGCGCTGGCGGTTTCGAACGATACCGAGTTCGGCCTCACGGCCGGCATCATGACGACGTCCCTGAAGCATGCCAACCACTTCCGGCGGCATTCCAGGTCGGGCTGCGTCATGGTCAACCTGCCCACGGCAGGTACCGACTACCATGTGCCGTTCGGCGGCCGCAAGGCATCGAGCTATGGCCCGCGCGAGCAAGGTCAGTATGCGCAAGAGTTCTATACGGTCGTCAAGACCACTTACAGCCTGCCCTATTGAGCGGACCCGATGATTGTCATCGACGGACTACAGTACGTTAACTGGAATCGAGAGCTTTTCCAGGCAGCCAAAGACGCCGGTATTACGGCAATTCACGTCACCATAGCTTACTGGGAAAATACTCGCGAAACGCTGGCCAACATCGGCGACTGGCAACGGCTGTTTCGCCAGCACGGCGATCTCATCCTGCACGCGCGCAGCGCCGACGATGTGCTTGCCGCAGAGCAGTCAGGGCGCGTCGGCATCGTGTTCGGATTCCAGAACTGCTCGCCCATCGAGGACGACCTGCGCTATGTGCAGATCTTTCACGAGCTCGGCGTACGCATCATGCAGCTGAGCTACAACAACCAGAGCCTGCTCGCCACGGGTTGCTACGAGTCCCGTGACAGCGGAATCACGCGATTTGGCAAGGAAGTCATTCGCGAAATGAACCGCGTCGGCATGGTCATTGACATGTCGCACAGCGCGGAGCGCTCGACGCTCGAGGCCATGGAACTTTCGGAGAGGCCGATCGCCATTACGCACGCCAATCCGTCGTTCTTTCACGATGCGCTGCGCAACAAGTCGACGACGGTGCTGCGCGCACTGGGCGAATCGGGCGGCATGCTCGGGCTCAGCCTGTACCCGTTCCACCTCAAGAATGGCAGCGACTGCACGCTCGACGAGTTCTCGGCCATGGCTGCCGAGACCGCAGAGATTATCGGCATCGACAACCTCGGCATCGGCTCGGACCTGTGCCTGAACTGGGACTATCAGGTTCTCGAATGGATGCGCTCCGGCCGCTGGACAGCCGGCGCCGATTACGGCGAAGGATCGGCGGACAACAAGGACTGGCCGCGCCAGCCCGAATGGTTCGCGAGCTGTAAAGACTTCTCCAACCTTGCGCAGGGCCTTAAAAAGGCCGGCTTTGGTGACGACGACGTGCGCAAGGTAATGGGGCTTAACTGGCTGAGATTTTTCGGCGCCGCGTTCGAGACGCGGCAGGACACCTGAATGCCCGGCCGAGGTAAAACTCCGGCGCATGACCAGGCCACGACGCCGTTGCAGCTGCGCCCTGCGTCCACGGTTCTGGATCTCGAGCGGCTGGGCTCACTGCACCCGTATCGGTTGAGCTTCATGCGCATTCTTCTGCGCCATGTAATGAACGAGCGCTGGCAGATTCACTGCAAGACATGGGACCTGGATGCAGAGGGTTACGGCACGGCGATCTACACGATCGATGCCCCGCACGGCCGTTTCAGTTTCGTCGTGTTCGCCGACTACCTCGAGCCCGCCAGGCGCAGCGACCGCGTCATCGCCGACCAGTGGGACATGACCGTAACGCTCTGTGCGGGCGACGTCGATGACGAACAGATGCAGATGCTGCGGGCCAATGTGCCATTGCAGGAAGCCGGCCGCGTCGACGCACGCTGCATCGTGTTGTCGCGCGCCAACAAGAGTTCCCGCAACTTCGACTACGTAATCGGCGAGCTCGCCGCCGGCCGGCAGCCCGCACTCGAGACCATCGCACGCATCGGCTACCTGTACCGCACGACCGCAGTTTATGGCAGCGGCAAGTTCGGAATGGCCGACTGGCTGAAAGTGCGCTCAACGCACCCTGACTTCGCCCGGCCCTTCGCCGCCGAGATGTTCACCTGCTACATGATTCGCGAGTTCAGTCTCGCCCAGGCCGACCATATCGCACACGCCCGTGCGCCCGGCACGGCCGTCAAAATGGACGCTGCGATCAAACGCTACTTCGGCATCGGTAATGCCACGGGCCTCGGCATGGCGCCCTTCCTGATAAATCACCCGCAGTTGATCAGCCGCTGGGTCGAGGTGCGCGAGACCGCGCTGGCTCGCGTGATCCGGTACGGATCCCCTACCGCCGAGAATCGCGGCTATCTGCAGTGCCTGCTGCAGAAGGCATCGCTGCACCTGCGCCAAATCGCGACGGACAACGAACTGCAAAACAAATGTAATGCCACGGTGATCGGGGAACTCGACGACATCCACGACTGGGCCGGTTCCCGCGAACTTTTGGACTGGGCCGAACTCGTCGAGCATGCATCGCAATGTGTGAGCCCGGAGACCCAGGAACTCATCAACTCGCTGTTGATGGAACTGTATCCCGAGCTGACCGACGAACTCGAAGATGCGCTTTGTGTTGACGAGTCCCTCGAACTGATGCCTGGACAATCGCTGGCAGACACGAAGGCATTGATAGAGAACCACTATGACTGGGCGCTGGACATCGACTTTTCCGAGCCGCACTGTCGCGATGTATTCTGGTATCGGTCGATGGAGAAGTCCGAGCCGAGGCTCGGCCAGCGTGGCGTGGATCCTGGCGAGGATAAGGCAATGCCCCTGGCGGTCGCCTATGATGTACGGCAATGCTACGACCTCATTTGCGCTTCGATCGAAGCAGGCGCCTGCCAATCGGTTGCAGAATTTGCCATCCGTTTCCCGGAACTGCGCAGCACCCTGCGCAGGGTGCAGTCGCTGACCCAATCGGCCTACGGCGATATTCGCACCAACCTTCTCGATGCCGATGTCCTTCCCATTCATCTGCTGCGTTGCAAATTGTCGTTCTTCGGTGTCAGCAAGTTCGACCCGAAATCGCGCTTGTGGGTGCGTAACACGATGTTCCAGGGTGCCCCGCTGGCAGACGACATCGGCGCCGACTTCGCAGACGACTGGTACTTCCCGGTTATGCCGACAATGCAACAAAGGCGGCTCAATTAACGTCTCGATAAATGAGCTGACGTCGTTGCTCAAGCGGGCGTTTGAGGGACTGGGGTATTGCCAGGCAGATTACGAAGATGCCGCCCGAGCCGCTGTATGGCTGGAATCTCACGGCATGCGGGGTCTCGAACTGGTCGAGGAACATTGGCAACGCCTTGGCAAGGTCGCGGGCGGACTGGAGATCACGGCTATCGACAATGACGTCATGACACTGGATGCCAGAGGCAGCAGTATGCTTGCACGCGGCCGTTCTATTGCCGATCTTGCCATGGCGCTGCTGGGCCAGGAGGGCTTTGGCCGGCTCAAAGTACAGCAGTGCTATAGTCGGATGGCGATCGTGCCGGCCCTCGAGTTGTGTGCGCAACGTGGCGCCGGCGCTGTAGCTTACTGGGCCGACAGCAAGTACCAACACATCGCAACAATCGACACAAAGTGCGGTACCCCGGATTATCGACGAATGCAGACAAAGCCCAGACATAGCGCGAGCGAGACGTCACTTGACTTCGCCTGCCACGAGCAGCAACAGCAACTGGAGTCGATCCTGGCGGAATTTGCCGATGGCGACGTGCGTTCCGCATGCGCCTGCCATGTCTCCGCGGCTGACATGAAGACGCATTACCAGGCGGCAATCGAGCATGGTCTTGCGGTCAGCGACGACCTCCTCGCCACGCTGTCTGCGACTGCCGAAACGATTCTCGTCGCTGCAACCGAACAATCTCGTCGCGGCGCAGGGGAAGCGTAATCATGAAAACGACCGAACACCAGCCGGAACATTTTTCCGCACGCGCCATCGACTGGCCCACGTTCATTATCAGCGGCGGATTCCTGGTCGCTTTCGTCGTGGCAGCGATCGTGAATATCGATTACCTGTCCGAGATGGTCAATGCCGCCTATGCGACTTCGACGCGACTGTTCGGCGCATACTGGCAAGCGCTGCTGCTCGCTACGTTTGGAATAGGCCTCGTCGTTGCCATATCCCCGTGGGGCAAGCCGCGGCTCGGAAACCTGGCGCAACCGGAGATCACCTCGTTCAAGTGGTTTGCCATCATCATGTGCACGCTGCTGGCGGGTGGTGGCGTGTTTTTCGCTGCTGCAGAGCCGATGGCCCACTTCGTGGCGCCGCCACCCGTATTCGACGTCGCCGCGTCATCATCGGCCGCTGTCTATCCGGCACTGGCGCAAAGCTACATGCATTGGGGTTTTCTCGCCTGGGGGATTCTCGGCAGCCTCACAACAATCGTTTTCATGCACCTGCATTACAACAAGGGGCTACCATTAAAACCGCGCACTCTGTTGTACCCGGTGTTTGGCGAACGCGTTATACGTGGCTGGTATGGCGGCATCATCGACGCGGCCTGCGTGCTCGCGGTCGTCGCCGGCACGGTCGGGCCGATCGGCTTTCTCGGTCTGCAGGTGAGCTACGGGCTCAACGACCTCTTCGGTATCCCCAACACCTACCTGACCCAGTCGCTGATTATTCTCGGTCTCATCGGTGTGTATACGATCTCGACCGTCACCGGCATCCAGCGCGGCATCCAGTTACTGAGCACGTTCAATGTGTTCCTGGCACTGCTACTGATGACATTCATGCTCATAGCCGGACCGACCGCATTCATTTTCGACAGCTATATCAATGCCTCCGGTTTGTACCTGGCCAAGTTCTTGCCGATGGCCACGTTTCGTGCCGACACCGCGTGGCTGAATCAGTGGACGGTGTTCTTCTGGGGCTGGTTCCTGGGGTACGGGCCGCTGATGGCGATGTTCATCGCCAGGATTTCCAACGGTCGCCGTATCCGCGAGATAGTACTGACGGTATCGGTAGTGGCGCCGATCGTAACGACATTCTGGTTTACGATCGTTGGCGGCTCGGGCGTTGCGTTCGAACTTGCCAACCCGGGCGCCATATCGGTCCCATTCGAGGGGTTCAACATGCCGGCCGCGCTGCTCGCGATTACGCAGCAGTTGCCGCTCGGTTTCCTGGTATCGCTGCTATTCCTGATACTGACAACCATATTCGTCGCCACGACTGGCGACTCCATGACCTATACGATTTCCATGGTGATGACGGGCACCGATGATCCGCCCACCCTGCTGCGCGTCTTCTGGGGCGTTATCATGGGTACCGTGGCCATGATCTTGATTTCCATTGGATCGGGCGGCATCGGCGCTCTACAGTACTTCATTGTCGTAACTGCGGTGCCCGTGTCGCTGATATTGCTGCCGTCGCTCTGGGTGGCACCAAAGATTGCGCGGGAACTTGCGACTGGAGGTCACACTTGAGCGACGAACAGCACAGTGCCCCGCATCAGACCAACATCGATCACGAGGTTGGCGAACACAACATCCAGATCCTCGGGCTGGATATTCATAACCCGGTATTCGTCATTTCTGCGATCCTCGCCGTTGCCCTGGTTATCGGCACCCTGCTATTCCAGGAACAGGCCGCCGTTATGTTCGGCGACATGCGCGTCTGGATTACGTCGACGTTCGACTGGTTTTTCGTCATCAGCGCAAACTTGTTCGTGCTGTTTTGTCTCGCGGTCGCATTCTCGAAACTGGGCCGAATCCGGCTCGGCGGACCCGACGCGAAGCCACGCTATGGCTACCTCGGCTGGCTGGCGATGCTGTTTGCAGCCGGCGTCGGCATCGGCCTCATGTTTTTCGGTGTTCTCGAACCGGTCACGCATTCTCTGACCCCGCCACTCGGGATCGACCCGGCCGACACTGCCAGGGCAAGAGCTGTCGGGATGGCCGCGGCCATCAATCACTGGGGGCTGCATGCCTGGGCGATCTACGCCGTCGTCGGACTGTCGCTGGCATTTTTCTGCTTCAACCGTGGCCTGCCACTGACCTTGCGTTCGGCGTTCTTCCCGTTGATCGGCAACGCGGTATGGGGACCCTTCGGCCATTTCGTCGATACGGTTGCCGTCATGGCCACCCTGTTCGGCCTGGCCGTATCGCTGGGTTTCGGTGCCGAGCAGATCGCCGGAGGGCTCAACTACCTGTTCGACGTGGCGCCCGGAAACACGACCAAGGTGATACTGATCCTCGTCATCATCTCGATCGCGTTGGTGTCGGTCATCGCGGGCCTCGATAAAGGCGTCAAAAGACTGAGCGAACTCAACATGGCAATGGCGGCGGGCCTCTTGCTGTTCGTACTGATCGCCGGCCCGACAGTCGTCGTGATCGCAACGATATTCAAATCTTTTGTCGACTATCTCTATTACCTGCCAGGCCTCAGCAACTGGATCGGCCGCGAGGACACCGACTTCCTGCACGGCTGGTCAACTTTCTACTGGGCGTGGTGGATATCGTGGTCGCCGTTTGTCGGCATGTTCATTGCGAGGGTGAGTTACGGGCGCACGGTGCGCGAGTTCATCACATGGGTATTGATCATTCCTACGGTCATCGGACTCGTGTGGATGTCGACGTTCGGCGGCACGGCGCTCGATCAGCTGTTCACCGATGGCTACCGTGGCGTCGCTGAGTCGGTGCCCGAGCTTGCCTTGTTCAAGATGCTCGAGCAGCTGCCGTTTACGGGTGTCGTATCGACGATCAGTGTTTTCCTGATCGCGATCTTCTTCGTAACTTCTGCCGATTCGGGCTCTCTCGTCATGGACATCATAACGGCCGGCGGCAAGATGAACGCGCCGGTACAGCAGCGCGTATTCTGGTGCCTGCTGGCCGGTCTCGTGGCCGTTGCCTTGATGCTCGGCGGCGGCATGGCGTCACTGCAGGCGCTGACGATTTCAATCGGCCTGCCGTTCGGCGTGGTGTTGTTGATTATGTGCGTGGGGCTCGTGCAGGGCCTGCGTAGTGAGCCGAAATGATGCGCAATCGCTCAATCCCCGTTCTGGCCTGCCTGGGAATACTTCTGAACTGTTACTGGTTCAACTAGAAACGCAGTTGCAACGTGAGCTGAGCCTGCTCCTCGGTCACAGTCGGATCCAGCCTGTAATAGACGTGCGCGCATCGATGCGTCTTGATACTGAGCCATTCGACGCGCAGCGCAAAGCCGTCAGTCATCTGGTAGCGATAGCCCACGGTCCAACCATGGCCTGACTCGGGATTGTTATCCTCGCGCGTCGAGTCATTCTGTGTCATTCCAAAATTGTCGTAGCGAGCCGAGACGCGATGGGAGCCCCATTGTTTCGTCAGCAGCGCGAAGTAGCTGTCATATTCGACATCGACCGGGTGAATGCCGCCGCCCAGGTTCGGCCCCATTACGGTCGACCCGTCCATCCACTGCGCAATAAGCCCGACACCACCAGGCAGGGTTGCCTGTAGCCCGATATGTTCGAACTCGGTATACCAGGCGTATTGCCCGCTATCGTGTGCGGTCGGGTCCGCCTCGTTGTTGTAGGTCATTGCCCGTATCAGCAGGCGGTTGGCAATACGCCACTCGAGATTCACGTAGTAGCCGGCACTGTCATCGATTTCACGAAATGGCTCAACGTAAGGATCCTGCTCCTCAAATACGCCGCCGGGCTGAATCTGCGGTAATGGCGGTAATGGCAGCTTGTCGCTGAATCGGGATTGGCGATCGTGTATCGACCACCCTTTCCAGGCAAGCAGTGATCCGGCTGGGTCATTGCCCCAGAAAACGGCTGCATTGATCCCGAACTCCTGTCTGCCATCGAGACTCGGCGGCTTGCGTGACCACGACAACTCGGTGCCGAACGCGCGAAGTTCCTCTCCCACCCAGGTATTGATCGCCGATGAATTCTGCAGATAGGGATTGGTCCACCCGCTTTCGACGTTCTCGAGAGAGATCCTGGGATAAAATGCCCCGACCTTGACCCGGTAGCGATTAGCGGAGCGCGGCACGGGTCGCCACTCGAGAAAGGCTTCCGTCAGGTCGACCGCGTTGCCGAGATCATCGCCGTAAGCCTCCACGGCAAACGATGCTTTCAATGTGTCGGTCAGTCGGCCGTCAAAGTCGACAAACGCTCGACCGAGGTAGACGCCGTCGTCGCTGAACCGGAGTTTCCCAACCAATCCGTCGGTCCAGGACTCGTACCCGGACACGGCTATTAGCGAAATATCGGCGCCGCCAACCAGATCAGCCCGTTCGCCGACGTCCTGTGCGACGGAGGCGCCGGCAGTCACGAGCGCACCCAGAAACAGTAGCGATCTCAGTACTCGGACCATTGCAGTACCTCTTCGCCGGGATCGTGCGCCGGTCGCAGTTTTTTCTCGAGGGTAAACGTCACTGCCTGCGATGCAGCGCTTACCGCCCTTGAGACCTTTTTGTCCCGTATTCGGGGGCTCCAGATGTGGAGCGTCGCGTCTTTGGCCGTGTCATCGAGATCGATGGCCACCCGCCCGTCCTTGCCCGTCTTGCCATAGGCATCGGAATCGACGACCACGATATATGCCAGCATGTGGTCGTGAATGTTGCAGCCGAGGGTGACGATGCCATCGTGTTGGAAGGTAATGGGATCGTGCGGATCACCCTTGTACAGCGCCAAAGCGAAATTATTGGGCTTTGAAAATGAATAGACGTGGTGGGCAACCACATCGCTGTTGGGAAATTCGACCGACGTACCCTTTTGCACGACCAGCATATGCGGCACGAAACGTGTGTCCTTCTGGTCCATTACGGCGGTGCCCGGCATTGTCTTCGGACCACCGGATGCGTAGGACACGTAGACTGCTACATCCGGGACCGGCTCATCGGCCGGATCCAGCACGGTGACCTCGAGAGTACCGGCAAACGCACAAGCGAGCACCTGAGCCCCCAGGAGGCCTGCCAGAATCGCGCGTCGAAGCTTTTCGTAAAGCCCTATTGGCACCTTGCTCTAACCGCCGGATTGATACCCGACTTCAGTGTATGGGCCGTTCCGGCCGCGCAACCGTGAACTGCCGCACACTCCATTTGACTAAACACGCCTAAAATTCCTAAGGCATTGATTTTTGTGCACTATGCACGGTTGCGTATGGCCTCACGAACAACGTTTCGCACCAAGTTGCTGCTTCTGACGATCGTCCCGCTCGCGGTCGCCCAGATCGTGACTCTGATTGCCGTGATGCGCACGGTGGAAAACGACGTGCAAACCGATGCCCAAGCGTCGCTCATGATCGGTGCAACGGTAGTCGACGAGTTCCTCGCCGCACGCTCGGACCAGTTGCACACGAGCGTCTCGGTGCTGGCTGCAGACTACGGCCTGAAGGAAGCTGCGGCGACTGGCGATGCAGCCACAATTGAGTCTGTACTCGACAATCACAGCCGTCGCGTCGGCGCCGACATCGCCGCACTCGTCGATCTTGACGGTGTCATGATTGCCAGTACGTTCGCAGCATCAATTCGAAGTCGCGTCGATGTCAAACAGCTCATTGCGGATGCAAGTCGCAGCGACGTTGAGTCGACGACACTCTTCGGCGACGCGGCGTATCACATGTTCGCGGTACCGCTTCGTGCGCCAGTCACGATCGGGTGGGTTGTACTGGGGTTCTCGATCGACAACACGCTCACCGAACGCATCGCCGGCTTAACCGGCCTTGAAGTCTCTATCATTCATGACGGTGGCAACTTCAAAACGATCATTGCCAGCCAAAGCGCTGCTCCCGACCAGATCGACCTGAACCACGGATTCAACTCGGTGTACATGGCGAGCAGCGATGACGATCACTCGTTGACCATCCAGACACCGTTCATCAGTAATGAACCATCCATCGTCATCGTACTGCAGCGCTCAATGGAACAGGCGATGCAACCCTATGTTGAAGCCCGCACCGCTCTCGTCGCGTTCGGTGCAGCGTTGGTCGCGCTCGTCGCCATGGCGGGCGCCTGGTTCTCCACGACGATTGCGCAGCCTCTCCGAATACTGGCCGGCGCAGCCAGGCGAATGATATCCGGTAACTATGAAAATGTGGTGGAAGTGAAGGCAGACGACGAATTTGGACAGCTCGCCTCGAGCTTTAACGCCATGCAGACTGCCATCGCCGAACGCGAGCAGCGCATCTCGCACCATGCCTTGCATGACCCGTTGACAGACCTGCCGAACCGCGCACTGATATTGAAACAGCTGACGCAGCTGATCGAAAATGCAGGAAAAACGGGCAGCGAAATCGCGATCCTGTCAGTCCAACTCCTGCGCATGAGCGAGATCTCCTCGACCCTGGGTCATCACGCCACAGACGAGCTGATTCGCCTAACAGCAAAACACTTGCGGAGAAACTTTTCGGATGTCGAATTGCTGGGTCATACCGGAACGAATGAATTCGTACTCGTGCTGCCCGGTCAGGACGTCGAAGATGCGCTCGCATACGTTGATCGAATCGAGAACCTGCTTGGTTCGGGCGTGACGCTGGGTCGCATCAACATCATCCTGCAGACCCAGGTCGGCATAGCCGCCTTCCCACGCCATGGCGCTGCTGCCGCAGACCTGCTGCGCTTTGCGTCCATCGCGAGGAGCGACGCCGAGGCGGCCAATGAACGGGTACGTGTCTACAAGGAGGGTCGCGAGGACGAATTCCTGCGCCGCCTGAAGATTGTCAATGACCTGCCCGCAGCGTTGCGGCGCGGCGAGATCCAGACCTGGTACCAGCCAAAAATGTCTCTGCCCGACGGCAACATATGTGGCGCAGAGGCCCTGGTACGCTGGCAGCACCCCGAGCTCGGTTTTCTCAGTCCCGATGACTTTATCCCGGTAGCCGAGCAATCTGGCACGATTGTTGTGTTGACGAGGCATGTTATCGCCGAGGCAGTTCGCCAATGCCGCGAATGCGACACGAAAGGACATTCGCTGCAGGTCTCGGTAAACCTGTCGGTGCGCGACCTGCTGGACGAGTATCTGCCTTACCACATCATCCAGATACTCAAGGAGTATTCATTCCGAGCCGATAAACTGACACTCGAAGTGACCGAGAACTCCATCATGGAAGATTTGCGACGCTCCGTCGCAGTACTGGAGGCGTTGCGCGATCTCGGCGTCAGAATATCAATGGACGACTTCGGGACCGGGCACTCATCGCTCGCGCAGCTGCGAAACATCCCGCTGCACGAACTCAAGATCGACAAATCCTTCGTGCAAGGAATTTGCGACGACGACCTCAATGACTCCATCGTGCGTACCACGGTCGAGCTCGCCCATGGCATGGGTCTCGAGGTCGTCGCCGAGGGAGTCGAAGACGGGAAAACCCTGCGGCGAATTGCCACCCATGGCTGCCAGCAGGCCCAGGGCTACTATCTGAGTAAAGCGATGCAAGCGCCTGATTTAGCAGCCTGGTTGGAAAGCTATGAGCCGAAACCGGTGATCGAACGCCGGCTTTCCGGACGCGCCTTTGCGTCCTGACGGCGCTGCTACTATTCTCGGCGCCATGGTGCAAAGCATGTCGCCTCCCGTATCCAGCAAACTACCTGACGTCGGCACGACGATCTTCACGGTGATGAGTCAGCTCGCAGCGGATTGCGGCGCGATCAACCTGTCGCAGGGCTTTCCGAGCTTCGACCCTCCCGAAGCGTTGACCGACCGTATCGCCTGGCACCTCAAACATGGCGGTAACCAGTACGCGCCGATGTCCGGCATTCCCGAACTGCGAGAGGCGATCGCCGCCAAGACGGCTCGCCTGCAGGGCCGGGCAGTCGATCCGGCCACCGAAGTCACGGTCTGCACCGGCGCAACCGAAGGACTATTCAGCACGATACAGGCCCTGGTCAGACCCGGCGACGACGTCATCGTCTTCGACCCTGCCTACGACTCCTACGAACCGGCGGTAACGCTGGCGGGTGGGACGACACAGCATGTGCCATTGCGCATCGCCGGTAATGGCAGCGATTTCGAGATCGACTGGCAGCGGCTCGCAGATGCTCTGTCGGACCGGACGCGCCTCGTCATCGTCAATTTCCCGCACAATCCGACCGGCGCAGTCCTTGAACCTGCCGACCTCGATCGACTTGCCGAAACGCTTCGCGGATCCGGGGCCTACGTGCTATCGGACGAAGTCTATGAGCACATTGTTTTCGACGGTCAACACCATCACAGTATTGCGAGTCATGACGAACTCTGGGAGCGCTGCGTGGTCACCTGCTCGTTCGGCAAGACATTTCACGCGACGGGATGGAAAGTCGGCTATTGCCTCGCGAAGCCGGAACTCACCAGCGAGTTTCGGAAAGTCCACCAGTTCGCGACCTTCGCTGTCAGCACACCTATGCAGCACGGGCTGGCCGATTACCTCACCAGCGACCCGCACTTTTACGAGCACCTGTCGGCGTTCTACCAGGAAAAACGGGATTTCTTTTGCAGCTTGCTCGAGCAAACCCGGCTGCGACTTCAGCCGGCACGCAGCACGTTTTTCCAGATTGTCGACTATGGCGACATCAGCGACGAACTCGACGTCGAGGTTGCGCAGCGCTGGACGCGTGAAATCGGCGTCGCTTCGATTCCGCTCTCGGTCTTTTGTGAGCAGCCGTTCACGGGAACGCGGTTGCGTTTCTGTTTTGCAAAAGACGACGACATGCTTGCCGATGCCGTCGAGAAACTGGCTCGTCTATAAGAGCTGGAACGCGAGCAATGCGCCCACGTAGCCAATCGTGGTCATGTAGGCCCATGCAAACACGGGCCACCGCCAGGTATTGGTTTCTCGTCGTATAACGGCCAGCGTCGCAGCGCACTGCAGGCAGCAGGCATAGAAAATCAGCAGGCCGATGACCATCGGCAACGTGAAGATCGGCCTGCCATCGGGCCATGTTGCGGATCGTAGTCGCTCGGACAGCGTCGCCTCGTCGGCATCGTCGCCGACGGCATACACCGTGCCGAGCACGGCGACAACAACTTCGCGAGCCGGAAATCCGGCGATAACCGCGGACGACACGCGCCAATCCCAGCCGAGCGGCTCGAAGGCTGGCTCGACGAACTTGCCCGCCCTGCCGAGCCAGCTTTGTTCGAGCTGCGTCGCGGCGGCTTCGTTCTCGGTCATCAACGGGTCGATGTCGTCGGCGCGCGGGAAATACGCCAGCGCCCAGACGACGACAGCCACCGCGAAGATGACCGTGCCCGCTCGATAGAGGAACACACGCGCCCGGCCAAGCAACTGAATCGCGACGGTGCGGATGTTGGGCCGCCTGAATTCGGGAAGCATCAGCGCAAACGGCTGCTTCGGGCCACGCAGAGCAGTCTTGCGAATCAGGAGCGCGGTCAGGATTCCGCCCGTTATACCGAACATGTAGAGACCGAACAGTACGAGTCCCTGCAGGTTCAGGAACCCGACATCGCGTTGCGGGACGAATGCGGCGATCAGCAATGCGTAGACTGGCAGTCGTGCCGAGCACGTCATGAATGGCGCGGCCAGGATCGTTGCAATGCGATCGCGCCGGTTCGGAATGACACGCGTCGCCATGATGCCCGGTACGGCGCAGGCAAAACTCGAGATCATCGGGATAATCGACTGGCCCGAAAGTCCGACAGACCGCATGGCACGGTCCATTAGGTACGCCGCCCTTGCCAGGTAACCCGAGTCTTCGAGCAGGATTATGAATACGAACAGGATCAGGATCTGCGGCAGGAAGATGACGACGCTGCCCACGCCCGCGATGACACCGTCTGCTACAAGGCTGGCGAGCGCACCATCGCCGAGTTGCGCTGTGACGGCAATACCGAGGCTGACTGTCACATCGTCGATCATATCCATGATCGGCGTCGCCCAGGCGAACACGGCCTGGAATACGACCGCCATGACCAGGAAAAGGCCGATCGTGCCCGGGATTGGCCTGTTGAGAAATGCCCCGAGCCTCGTTCGCCAGGAGTAGAAAGGTGGAGCGCTCTGCTGCACTTCCTGCAGCACGTCACGAACCCAGGCATAGCGAACGCGTGCCTCGCGCGCGAGCGGCGGATCGTAACCGAATAATTCTTCGCGATACTTGTCGACTTTCGCCGGGCCGTCAGGGCCGAGACATTCGAGTACGTGCTCGTTGGCGCCGGTATTGCCATCGATGATCAGGCGCTCGATTTCGGCGACGGACAATGGGACACCCGCCCCATCCGCAAGATCGCGAGCCGCCTCGGTCAACTCCGGCCAGGCGGGCGTTGGCGCGACTGCCCCCTGCCCGGGTAACTCGACGAGCGCGTCACGCAATTCGGCAATGCCCTGCCCGGTCGTCGCGACAACGCGGCAGACTTTCGTGCCGCCCAGCCGTGCCTCGAGCGCGCCTACGTCGATGGTGACGCCGGCTGTCTCGGCAGCGTCCGACATCGTCAATGCGACGACGACGGGGCGCTCGAGATCGAGCAGTTGCTGCACGAGGTATAAACCCTGGTAGAGGTTGGTCGCGTCGACAACGGCCAGGATTGCGTCGGGCGGCTGCGTGCCTTCCATACGACCGAAAATGACATCGATCGCGATCTGCTCCTCATACGAATGCGCGCTGAGCCCATGCGTGCCCGGAAGATCGACCAGCTCAATGGTCTGGTCGTCGGTCTTTAGCGTGCCAATGTGTTTTTCGACCGTTACGCCCGGGTAGTTGCCAATGCGCTGCCTGAGACCCGTCAGGCGATTGAATAGCGTGCTCTTGCCGGAATTGGGGCTACCGACAACCGCGATGCTGGCAGAAGGCTGCCGGTTTACGGAGATGTCGGTTACTGGTATGCGGGTAACGGGTGTCTTAGCCACCGGAGTCGAGCGAGGCGACCTTGAACCGGCGAGCTTGCTCCTGGCGCAGGGAAATGCCGCAACCGAAGAGCCTGAATTCCATCGGGTCGCCACCGAGTGCGGCGCCGGCAAGCTCGACTTCGGTGCCCTCGACCAGGCCGAGCGTCATCAGCCGCTGCACTTGCGGATCCGTCGCATCCACTGCAGCGATAATCCCTTTCTGGCCACGTTTCAGGGACGCGAGCGACTTGCCATTGATTTCCATAACCGCCTGTTTTTGTAGCAATTCCCTCAGGATGCTGAAAATGATAATGATTCGCATTTGTGATTGCAATAGTGGATTGTACCTAATGCAATGCTTGTGCAATCGGCGCGTCAGATGCAGGCGGGCTTGCCGAACTCGGGTGGCAACTCGGCTTCGATGCGTTCCATCACATCCAGTCGGTGCAACAGGTCGTGTATGTAGTCGAGCTGGTCGGTCTCGAGCACCAGGACGTCGCTCATGTCGTAAGACTCGATCCATGCATCATAGAGCCGCTCGAGCCGCTTCAGGTAAGACAGGGGCACGTCCTGCTCCATCTTGCGGCCGCGCAGCGCAATTCGCTGGCGTAAGGTTCGCATTGAACACCGCAGGTAGATCATCAGGTCAGGCGGCTGGATAGCATCGAGGATCGCCCCGTAGAATCCCTGGTACGTCGCCCAGTCGCGCTTCGAGATCTTGCGCATCTGGTGCAATGCGGTCGCAAAGATCTCGGCGTCCTCAAAGATGGTCCGGTCGAGGGCGACGACGCCGGGTTGCCTGTCCAGTTCCTGGTGCAAACGAAACTTGCTGCTCAGGAAATAGAGCTGTGATTGGAACGCCCAGGCCTTCATGTCCTTGTAAAAATCAGCGAGGTACGGATTCTCGTCATTAGGCTCGTAAAACGGCGTCACGCCATAGGTACGGGACAGGAATTCGACGAGGGTCGACTTGCCCGAACCCATGTTGCCCGCAATGGCGATAGAGCGCTTCATCCGTGATACCTTACCGCAATAAGCTGCCGAGGAGTGCCATGTGAGCGACACCCAGCCCCCTGTCATGATCGCCGAATCGGATATCCGAGAACGCGTTGCCGAACTGGCCGGCAAGATCTCTGCGGATTATGCCGACAAAGGCGAACTCGTCCTGATCGGCGTCCTCAAGGGTGCGTTCATCTTCCTGGCCGATCTGGCACGCAACCTGACGATACCGCGCGCGATCGAGTTCATCGCCGTATCGAGTTATGGCACCGGCAGCAAGAGTGGCGCCGTGCGGCTCGTCATGGACGTACGCGGGAGCATCGAAGGGCGGCATGTCCTGATTGTCGAGGACATCGTCGACACCGGTAACACCCTCGGTTACCTCATCGGCATTCTCGAATCCCACAATCCCGCATCGATCAGGACCTGCACCCTCCTCCACAAGGCGAACCACACCAAGGTCGATATCGACATCGACTATATCGGCTTCGAAATCGGCGACGAGTGGGTGGTCGGTTACGGACTCGACTACGCCGAGCAGAATCGCACGCTTCCATATATTGGGAATGTAACGCCCACCGACTGATTCACAGCACCCGCGCTCCGGTAAGTACTCAGCTTCATGGCTCGCTGCGCTGCGCTTTACTTCCGCTGAGCACTTCCCCTCGCACGGGTGCTAGTGGTCAGCACAATCGCTCGTCTCCAACTCAATGGTGGAGTGGCCGATGCCATATTCTTCTCGTAGTAACGCTTTGACTTGACGAATGACGTCGGTCGGATTTCCAAGCTCGGATTTGCAGCAAACGTGCATCGTCAGCATGAGCTGCTGGGGGGTCATTCCCCAGACGTGCACGTGGTGAATGCTCGCGACCTCAGGAATCCGCTTCACGAGGTTCCCCTGCATCGCGTCAATATCCAGCCAATCGGGAGCGCCTTCGAGCAGCACGTGCGCGCTGTGGCGTACGAGCGCCCAAGCGCTCTTGAGAATCAGGATTGCAACCGCGACCGAGAGTATCGGGTCGATCTGCATCCAGCCCGTGTAGATGATGACGATGGCGGCGACAATCGCGGCAACGGACCCGAGGAGATCACCCGCAACGTGCAATGCCGCGCCGCGGATGTTCAGGTTTTCCCTGTCGCCGCCGTGCAGCACCGTGAAGGAAATGACATTGACGATGAGACCCGCCGTCGCCACGATCAGCATCGTGCGCCCCATGACCTCCTGTGGCGCGATGTAGCGATTGACAGCCTCATAGAGTATCCACCCGACGATGAACAGCAGGCTGAGCCCATTGACGAACGCCGCGAGGATCTGGAAGCGCTGGTAACCATAGGTCAGCTTCGTGTCGGCCGGGCGCTTGCTGACGTGAAAAGCCACGGCGGCGAGCGCCAGGGCCATGGTGTCGGTCAACATGTGGCCCGCGTCGGCAAGCAGTGCGAGGGAGCCGGACAGGATGCCGCCGATGACCTCGACGATCATGAACACACCGGTCATGACCAGCGCGATCGTGACGCGGCGCATGTTGCTTGTGTCGTGGGCGTGACTCATTGCACGTTTACTGTACTACGGTTGCCCTTCTATAGAGAGGCGGTGGATCAGGATCGCGGCGCGTTTGATCGCCAGCGGCATCGTTGTCAGGTCCAGTGACTCATTGGGCGAATGCCCGCCTTTGCCGATTGCGCCGAGACCGGCCAGCGAATCGGCGTAAGGTGCCACGAACGAAATATCAGCGGCGCCACGCAGGGATGGGTCAAGTGCCGGCATCGGCCCGCGCCCCAATGCCTCGTTGATGTCAGAGAAGGCTAACTGCAGTCGCTCATTACCCGCCGTCGGCTTCATCGGTGGATAACTGTCTCGAAAGCTGATCGTCGCCGACGTGAGGGGATGGCTCCGTGCAACGACGGCCTGCATCTTTTGCTTGGCGTGCGCCAGTTGATCCGCAGAGATCGTCCGTATCCCGCCATGGACGATGACCTTGCGCGGAACGACGTTGGTCTTGCCGAAGGTGCGGCCGCGGTTGACCGATGCATCGTACTCGACATCGGTGCCACCCTGGATATTGCCGGCGTTGAACGTCAGGTGCTCTTCGCCGCGCACCTCGTCGTAGAACGCATTGAGGATTCGAGCTGCCTCGAATATCGCACCCGCGCCGACGTCTTCGGAAAAAATCCCCGATGAGTGCGCCTGTTTCCCTTCGACCTCCAGCGTCCAGCTGCTCGAACTGCGGCGGGCGATCGTCGCCCAGTCCTGGCCGTCATAGTGAATTGCGCCCTCGAAGCCGAGTGCGACGTCAGCCCATTTGCCTGCCTCGATAAGGTCCCTGCGCGCGATCTCTAGCGGCGAACCGGTCTTCTCCTCGTCGCCGGTATAAGCGACGACGATCGGAATATCATCGAGCGCGCCGATTTCTTTCAGGGCCTTCAGCGCGTAGACGATGACGACATTACCTGACTTCATGTCGTCCACACCGGGCCCCATGGCCGTGTCGCCGTCCCGGACGAATGACTGAAATGCGTCATCGGCCTCGAAGACCGTGTCGAGGTGACCGATCATCAGGATCTTCTTGCCGTTGCCGTCCTTGCGGCCAAACAGGTGCCCTGCCCGGTTCATGTCGGGCGGCATTTCGATCCACTCGGTTTCGAGGCCGAGCGCGTCGAGCTCGCGCCGCATGACGACGCCGACAGCGCGAACGCCCTCATGATTCATCGTACCGCTGCCGATATTCACCGTTTCCTCAAGCAGCGCTATCGCGTCCTCGGCATGTGCATCTATCCATTCCGCCATGCGCCGTTCTTCGTCTGACAGACCGTCGGCGGCCAAACTGTGGCTCCACAAGGTGACAGCGGTTAGAAGTGCACAGAACAGTTTCGACGTCATAAGTGTTCCTCGTCCAATTCACGCGGCACGCGAATGTTTTCGACCATGTGCTGAATTCGCTCCGGCGGCGGCGTCGTCAAATGGCTGACCGTCAACGCCACGATAAAGTTCAGGGTCATGCCGACAACACCAATGCCCTCGGGCGAAATTCCGAAGAGCCAGTGTTCGGCTGTATTCGTGCCCCACGGTGATCCGGCCCACTTCAGGAACAGGCCCTTGTAGAACTCGATGTAACCATAGGTAAACAGCAACCCGGTGAGCATGCCTGCAATCGCGCCCTGCTTGTTGACGCGTTTGAAGAAGATACCCAACAGGATAGCCGGAAACAGGGAAGCCGCTGCCAGCCCGAAGGCAAAGGCAACCACCTGTGCGACCCAGCCGGGCGGATCAAAGCCGAGGTAGCCGGCCACCATGATGGCGAACGCCGCGGCGATGCGCCCGGCGAGCAACTCCTTCTTCTCGGAGATATGCGGCGCCACGATGCCCTTGATCAGGTCGTGAGAAACGGCTGCGGATATGACGAGCAGCAACCCGGCAGCTGTCGACAATGCGGCCGCAATGCCACCCGCCGCAACCAGGGCGATGACCCAGTTCGGCAACCCGGCGATCTCCGGGTTGGCCAGCACCATGATGTCGCGATCGACACTGAGTTCATTGCCCTGCCAGCCGAATTCCTCGGCACGGGCAGCAAACTCGGGATTGGCATCGTTGTAATACTGGATGCGGCCATCGCCATTCCTGTCATCGAACCGGACAAGCCCCGTGTTTTCCCAGGTCTCGAACCACCCGGGACGCTCGTCGTAGGCCAGGCTGCCATCGACCGCACCGATCTCGCCGGGTTGTATCGTCTCGAGCAGGTTGTAGCGCGCCATCGAGCCCACGGCCGGCGCCGTCGTATAGAGGATGGCAATGAACAATAGCGCCCAGCCCGCTGAAACGCGCGCATCACGAACCCTGGGCACGGTAAAGAAGCGAACGATGACGTGCGGCAATCCCGCTGTGCCGACCATCAGCGCCATCGTGATGCAGAACACGTCGATCCGGCTCTTGGTTCCGGACGTGTATTCGTTGAATCCAAGCGACGTAACGATATCGTTGAGCTTGTCCAGCAACGGCGTTCCGCTGTTCGCGACCTCGCCGCCGAAAGCCAGCTGCGGGATCGGATTGCCGGTCAGCTGGATCGCGATGAAGACGGCCGGCACCGTGTACGCGAAGATCAGCACACAGTATTGCGCTACCTGCGTGTAGGTAATCCCTTTCATGCCGCCGAGGACGGCATAGACGAAAACGACGCCCATGCCGATGAGCAGCCCGACCGTCACGTCAACTTCGAGGAACCTCGAGAAAACGATTCCGACACCGCGCATTTGGCCAGCGACGTAGGTAAAAGAAATGAATATCAGGCAAATGACCGCGACGATGCGTGCTGTCCTGGAGTAGTAACGCTCGGCAATAAATTCAGGCACGGTAAATTTGCCGAACTTTCTCAAGTACGGGGCAAGCAATAATGCCAACAGCACATATCCACCTGTCCAACCCATCAGGTAGACAGAGCCGTCGTAACCGAGAAATGCGATGAGCCCGGCCATCGAGATAAACGACGCCGCGCTCATCCAGTCCGCTGCCGTCGCCATTCCGTTGGCGACAGGCGATACTCCCTTGCCGGCTATGTAGAAGTCACCCGTGTTATGCGCACGGCTCCAGATCGCGATGCCGATATAGAGCGCAAAGCTCAATCCGACAACGAGATAGGTTAGCGCCTGGAGACTCATCGGGTTTGCTCAGTCTTCGTGCACATCGAACTTGCGGTCGATGCGGTTCATGCGCCAGGCATAGAAGAAGATCAATGCCACAAAAACGTAGATGGACCCCTGCTGGGCAAACCAGAAGCCGAGCTGGAAACCGCCGATGCGAATGCGGTTCAGCTCTTCGACGAGCAACACACCGAAGCCGTAGGAGCAGACGAACCAGATAATGAGACAGAGCGCGACGAGGCGCAGGTTGGCTCGCCAGTACGCGAGGCGTTTATCGCGATTCATAATGCCCCCTATTGTAGGAGCCCGCCCGAGCAGGCGAAAACCCCGGGCACAAAAAAAGCGGCTTCTTGCGAAGCCGCTTTTTGACCAACGTTAGCACGTGGTTCCTGGCCCCCTGAGTCCCCCGCCAAGCCGTACCTGAAGGTGTCTTGCTATTCGTAGCGAGCCTTTGTTGTTGCTGAAAGGCTACGCTTTCGAGAGCTGAAATTCGCAGAAAAGCCACCATTTGTCAATTCTTTAGACACTTTCCAGACTGATTTCGAGGCCTCTGGCAATTTTTGTTGCAAATGCACCACATATTCATCGGTGGCTCCAGTTGTCCGGATCGCTCGAATCGCCCGGCGACAGGCCGATGATGTCGCCATCGGTCGCAATCCCGAGTCCCAGGACCGTGCGATTCGCATACGCAAAGTACGCCGTCACCTGGTTGAGCTCGAGGATTTCGCCGTCATCGAATCCCGCGTCGCGCAATGCCTCGACGGCGCCCTCATCGAGCGTGCCTGCCGCGGTCGTCAATCGGGCTGCATACTCGAGCCCGGCCAGCTCACGCCCGGTAAAGGCAGCGGCGGGATCGCCCGCCTCGAGCGATCGTCGTATCTCTGCAGCTCTTTCGTCATCCCCGAGCAATCGCGCCAGCCCGGCGAAGTGATGCTCCACGCAATAGTCGCACTCGTTGAGCAGGCTGACGTAAACACCGACGGTTTCCAGGTAGGATTTGGGAAGCGTATTGCGCGGATGGTGCAACACGTACTTGTAAAGAGTCATGTGCCCGGTCATCGTGTGCGGCCGCAAGCTGTGAGCCAGCATAATGTTGTCGACGTTGTCGTTCGGGCCTTTGATCCTGTCGTAAAGTTCCTTCAACGCGCCCTCGGCATCGTCATATGAGATAGTTGAAATCCAGGTCATTGCTATGGCCACCTCTTCTTGGGTTTCGGGGAACTTGCCTCAGCATGGACCTGGCTCGCCGCCAACGAATTTTCAGCCTGGCCCTGCCGATTATCGGTGGCATGGTATCGCAGAATCTCCTGAACATTGTCGATACCGCGATGGTCGGCTTTCTCGGCGACGCTGCCTTAGCTGCAGTTGGCCTCGGCGGGTTCATCGTCTTCATGTGCCAGGCGCTGATTCTCGGCATCTCGACCGGCGTACAATCCAGCGCTGCACGCCGGCAGGGTGAGGGCAGCCCGGAACGGGCTGCGGCAATCCTCAACTCCGCACTGTTACTCGTCCTCGTGGTCGCTCCAATCTTCTCGCTGGTACTGATCCAAGTCGCGGAGCCCGCCTACCCCTACCTCAATGCGGATCCTGCTGTCATCGAGCGCGGCGTGCCGTACATCGAGTGGCGTCTCGGGGCGATCGTCTTCGTCGGCATGAACTTCGCTTTCCGCGGCTACTGGAATGCGCTGGACCTGTCACGTATTTACATGAAGACGCTGATCTTCATGCATGTAACAAACATTGTTTTGAATTATGTGCTGATCTTCGGCAATTTCGGCGCGCCCGCATTCGGCGTTACCGGCGCCGGGATGGCAAGCGCAATCTCGATGGCCGTCGGCACGATTGTCTACGTCTTCCTGGCAACAAAACACGTTCCCAAAGGTTGTTTCCTGCAGTGCGCCGCAACCGGCAAGGAGACGAAAGCGCTTATCAAGGTGTCGATTGCCTCCGGGCTGCAGCAGCTCTTTTTCGCGGCCGGCCTCGTAGCGATGTTCTGGATCATCGGGCGCATCGGCACGCCATCACTGGCGGCTGCCAACGTTCTCGTCACGGTATTGCTGTTCGCCATCCTGCCCGGCCTCGGCCTCGGGCTCGCCTGCGCAACGCTGGTCGGCCAGGCGCTCGGCAAGCGCGACCCGGACGATGCCTACCAGTGGGCGTTTGACGTCGCAAAGGTGACGGTGGTCTTGCTGACCTTCCTGGGCATCCCGATGTGGCTCGTGCCCGACCTCGTTTCGTCGATCTTCATTCACGAAGAGTCGACGCGCGAACTCGCGCGATGGCCGATGCGCATCATGGGTCTTACGATGCCGATCGAGGCGATCGGCTTCGCTTTCATGCACGGCATGCTCGGCGCCGGCGACGCGCGGCGCGTCATGTTTGTCAGCGTCGGCACCCAGTGGTTGTTGTTCCTGCCGCTCGCGTTTGTGATCGGTCCGATACTGGGCTATGGCCTGCTGGGAGTCTGGCTCTGGCAGGGCGTCACGCGCGCCTTGCAGACCTCGCTGTTCCTGTCGATGTGGCGCGGCCGAAAATGGCAGCAGGTCGAGGTCTGATCCCGACCTGCCGCCAATCCGAAACCTACATGAACACGTCGTCGGCCGATACGACCTCGACGGAATCGAAACCGATCGGGATATTGTCGATCAGCTTGTCCTCGTCGAGTACCTCCTGCGGCAGCTCCGCGTCATACGTCATCGGCGACTGCTGGTCCGACTCGAGCCGCTGCTGCAGATCCGCGCCGTCCCGCGTGATGAACACATACTGCACGTTGTTCATGTCCAGGTTCTCGCGAATGACGCGGTTGACATCGTCGAGCGTCAGGTCGGCGAGTCCGTCTCGCACGTAACTCGCAAAGTCGTCGATGCCGTAGTACTGGCTGTCCATGGTGTAGCCGAGCTGACGCGACTGCCCGTCGGTCAGCAGGCTCACATACTTCGAAAGATACGCTCGCGTCGCCTCGAAATCCGATTCCGTCATGCCGTCGTTGATCAGGTTCTCGAGCTCGAACATCGCCACACGCGTCGCGAACTGCGCGTCATTGTTGCTGCGCACCGGGCGGATCCAGACCTGGAAGATCTGCTGCTGGCGACCGAGATTCGTGTCGGGACGAAACTGGAACATGCCCCCCGGGAAGTACTCGATATACGCATAGTCGCCGTAGTTCATGCCGCGCGTCTTGCGAATGCGTTGGTACAGGTGGCTGTTGGAACTGCGATGCTCGCCCAGGTACGAGCGGGCGAGCCACAGCGCGACCCAGTCCGGGTCACCACGCTTGACCTCGATCGGAAAGCCGAATGACACGGCGACACCGGGCGTCTCTTTCTCGATGATCGTCGCGTGACGGCCTTCGATCAGCGGCGCAGCCCCGGCATCGAGCAGCGCCTTGACGCCGGCATCGAGCTTTTGCAGGTCGTTGCTGAGGCGCGCTGCAAACCTGTCGGGATAGCCGCCTGACAGCCCGACCGTCATGTTGGAGATCGTGTAGTACTCCTTGTAGAACATCCTGACGTCATCGAGCGTGATCGACTCGATGTCGCCAACCGCGCCGAGGTTCAATGAGCCGTAGGGGTGCCCGTCTGAGTAGATGGCTGTATACAAGGCCTCCTTACCCAGCTCCTCGTCGTTGTTGGCCACGAGGTCCGTCCGGATCGCGTTGGTCACCTGGGTCTTGATGCGTTCGAAGTCCTGCTCCGACCAGGCCGGGAACAACAGCTGGCCGCGCACGAGTTCGTACCAGGCATCGAGATTGTCCTTGTGAACCTGGCCCGACAGGCGGGTCATTTCCTTGTCGACCTGGGCATTGAAGCCCGAGGCCATCGGGAACATGGCCTTGTTGATCTCGTCGATCGACTTCGCCTCGGAGCCACCGTCGGTGACCATCGCGGCCGTCAGCGTCGCAAGACCCTTCTTGCCCTCGGGATCGAATCCCGCCCCGGCGTGAACGATGAACGACACGTCGACGAGCGGCGACGAGGTCGACGGCCTGGCGACGTACGAGACCGGCGTGGCGTCCTCGGGAGCGACTTCCGGCGCCGGAAGCTGGATCGACTCTCCGGCGGCGGCCGCCGCCGGCGCCGCTTCGGCCATTCCGCGGGCGGC